>Ga0187771_10000327_pt1 | contig 28159 bp, 23 predicted proteins | sample 0116_SJ02_MP15_1_FD_133139 | JGI IMG/M metagenome (GOLD analysis project Ga0187771, IMG submission 133139) | Tropical peat soil microbial communities from peatlands in Department of Meta, Colombia - 0116_SJ02_MP15_10_MG | ecosystem: Environmental > Terrestrial > Soil > Wetlands > Peat | place... | reverse complement strand
GGCCAACACCTCCGCTGATATTCAACTGCGCGCCGGCGACACCATCATCATTCCCAAGAGGCCCAGCATGGTCTTGGTCGACGGCTCGGTATACAACCCCACCGGAGTCACGTACAAGCCTGGGAAGAATGTAGCTTGGTATCTGAAACAAGCTGGCGGGCCAAGCGCTATGGCTGACAAAAAGGCGACATACGTTATCCGCGCGGATGGTTCCATTCAGGGCGGACCTGGCGGCATACTCGGCGGCGGTGTAGACAGCGCGGAAGTGCGACCTGGCGACATGGTGGTCGTGCCCGAGAAGCTCTACGTATTCAACAACAAGGTCAAATCCACCTTGGCGATTGCTCAGATCGCTTCATCCATCGGTACCGCCATTGCCATTTCGGCCTATTACGCGACGCACTAGCCTTGATGGCTACATGAGCTTCACTCGCAGAGTGGTTTGAATTTCACGAATGGGTTGTGCGCAGAAATGGCTGGGATTGGGAGCGTTTTTGTTGACTTCGCTTGCAGGTGTTGCTCAGGTCAATGACAGCGCCTCGTCGGGACAACAGCTCTCGCCAGCATCAAATCACGCTTCGGCAAGCTCATCGAAACTATTGCGACAAAAATCCAATGGCTGGCTGGAGCCCGGAACCGACCCGGAAAATCGCCTCGTGTCTCCATTTCTGAAACACATTGTCGATGACCAGAAGCAATTCTGGACAGCGCCAGCCCACTTCAAAGTTCAAGATTTAAAATGGATCGCTCCATTCACCGGTGTCACTGCCGCATTCATTGCCAGTGACAGTTGGTGGTCGAAACAGGTTCCACTGAGTCACGTTTCGACCAGCAAGACAGTTTCAGACTACGGGACCTATTCGTTGATCGGTCTTGGCGGAGCATCGTTCTTGCTCGGACAGGTGAGGCACGATGACCATCTGTCCGAAACCGGCCTGCTGGCGGGTGAAGCCGCGATCAATGCAACTGCAGTTGCCTATGCTTTCAAGGAAACCACGCAGCGCCAGCGTTCATTTCAAGGGAACGGTAACGGCGACTTCTTTACCGGCGGAAGCTCATTCCCTTCAGAACATGGGGCGATTGCATGGTCTATCGCAAGTGTATGGGCGCATGAGTACCCCGGGTGGTTGAGCCAAGCGGCAGCCTACGGATTGGCAACCACTATCAGCGCTACCAGGGTCACTGCCAGGCAACACTTCCCTGCTGACGCGATTATCGGCAGTGCTCTCGGTTGGTATTTCGGTCGCGAAGTCTACCGAGCTCATCACGACCCCGAAGTAGGCGGCTCAGGATGGGGCAACCTCCTCGAAGAAAAAAGCGAAACCAAGTCTCGCAACCCCAATTACATGGCATCACCCTATGTCCCATTAGATAGCTGGATCTATCCAGCGCTGGAGCGGCTCATTGCTTTGGGTTATTTGAAATCGGCGGTGCTCGGCATGCGCCCATGGACCCGCATGCAATGTGCTCGCTTGTTGGAAGACGCACAAGATAACTTCCCTGACAGCGGCGCTGAGGAAGGCGAAGCCGGAAGAATCTACGCTACCCTGATCAGCGAGTTTGGAAGCGAGGTATCAAGATTGGACGGAGCGGCAAATGTGGGAGCCCGTGTGGAATCCATATACACACGTTCGATGGGCATCTCCGGCACACCGCTTCGCGACGGCTATCATTTCGGGCAAACGATCATCAATGATTACGGTCGCCCTTACTGGAACGGGTATAACCAAATCACGGGGTTGACTGCGGACGCCGAAACAGGCCCTGTGTCATTCTATTTTCGCGGAGAGTATCAACACGCTCCCGCTATGCCGTCATACCCGGCGCAGGTTCTGGCCGCAACCGCGGCGGCCGACGAAACTCCCACACTGGCCAACGGGACCGCCGCATTCAACCGCTTCCAACTTCTCGACAGCATGGCTTCGTTCAACCTCAACAATGTTCAGATTTCCGTTGGAAATCAAAGTGCGTGGTTAGGTCCTGGCGAATCTGGCCCGCTTTTGATGAGCAACAATGCGGCGCCGTTTCCGATGGTGAAGATCGATGACGTTCAGCCCCACGATATCCCTGGGTTGTCGCGCCTCCTCGGACCGGCGCGCGCGGAATTCTTTATCGGCCAGCTCTCCGGGCAGCACTGGGAATATTGCGGGTTAGCGTTGTCTACCTGTGAAACTTATCCTGGACAGCTCGTTAAAGTGGGCAATAGCGAACAATACGCAATGGGCCCGAATATTTCTCCGCAACCTTTCATCCATGGGGAGAAGATCAGTTTTCAGCCTACGCCAAATCTGGAGTTTGGCATGGGCGTGACAGCGATCTTTGGCGGTCCATTTCTACCCGTGACTTTCGGTAATTTCTTTCGTTCCTATTATGTGCATACCGTCCCGGCCCGGAATCCTGGAAAGCGCGTTTCCGCCGCCGACATCAGCTATCGAATCCCCGGTGTTCGTAACTGGCTGACTTTTTACCTGGACGCAATGACGTGGGATGAAATTTCTCCTATCGGTTCAACTCGCGCTAACGTGAACCCCGGTATTTATCTGCCAAAGATTCCAAAGATATCCAAGCTGCAACTGCGTGCTGAGGGATTCAACATCTCCCGCACGAAAGAATTCACGCCCGGGTTTGTCTATACCAACAGCGATCGCTATCGCTCTGGATATATTAACGACGGCAATCTCCTGGGAAGCTGGATTGGCCGCGCGGGCCGCGGCGGGCAGGGTTGGTTGACCTACTGGATGTCTCCACGTAACAAGGTTGAGGCGGGCTACCGGTTGCAGACTGTGTCGCCCAACTTTATCGAGGGTGGACGGCTCGTGGACTACTCAGTGACCAGCGAATTCATGGTGGGGCACAATCTTTCGGTGTCGGGGCTTGTCCAGTACGAAGAATGGAGGTTTCCTGTCCTGAATCCGGCGCGACAATCCGACGTGACCGCTGCTGTTCAGTTTACTTTTTATCCCCGCCGGCGAACGAAGTGAGTTGGCTTGCGCATACGGGTTGTTTAGAATACACGCCGGACATATATTGCGCGCGGCGCCAATAGCTACGTAAGAGTTGTCTTACCAGAGGAAAACTTTAACTTGAAACAATCTACTGTCGAAAATTCGATAGAGCAGTTACGAGATATTGAAGTCCCAAACAATGGTATTAGTGAACCGTTGCTGGAGGTCTCCGCGCAGGATAGTTTTGAGTGGGCTTGGCTGTTGTGGTTGAACCGTCGGCTTTTAGGTCGATGGATGCTTTATGGCCTGGTATTAGGGACCGTTCTCGCCTTTTTGATCCCTAAGGAGTTTGAATCCACGACCGAGCTTATGCCTCCGGATGCGAAATCGAATTCCGGCCTTAGCGCAATGATGATGGCCGCTCTATCCGGAGGGACAGGCGGTGCGTCCGGTGCGGGCCCGGCACTGGGAAACTTGGCGGGTGACCTGCTTGGAATGAAAGATCCAGGTGCAGTATATGTGGAGATGCTGCGCAGCCGAAGTGTAAAAGATGGCGTTATCGCGCGGTTCGATTTACGAAAGGTCTACGGAATCCGATACTGGGAGGGCGCTCGCAAACAACTGGCCAAACGCACTTCGATTACCGTCGATCGCAAGAGCGGTGTCATCACCATCAGCGTCACCGATCATGATCCACACCGCGCCGCCCTGATGGCTCAAGCTTACGTCGATGAACTGAATCGGGTCTCGGCCGAAGTTAACACTTCTGCTGCCCATCGTGAGCGGGTGTTCATCGAGCAACGGTTGAAAACAGTCAAGCAAGACCTGGCTAAGGCAGCGCAAGAATTTAGTGAGTATTCCAGCAAGAATGCGACTCTTGACCTAAAGGAGGAGGGGGTTGCGATGGTTGAGGCGGCCGCAGTTTTGCAGGGGCAACTGATAGCCGCTCAGTCCGAATTAGAAGGCTTGGAGCAGATCTACACCGAGAGCAATGTCCGCGTGCGCTCGTTGCGAGCTCGCGTCGATGAGTTGCAACGCCAACTTAAGAAGGTGGGCGGATCCAGCACTGGATCTGGCGATTCAACTTCGCAAACCGAATTTCCGTCCATTCGTAATCTGCCGCTTCTCGGTGTTCGCTGGCTCGATCTCTACCGCGAAAACAAGATCCAGGAGACCGTGTACGAGATGCTCACAGAAGAACTTGAATTAGCCAAAATCGAAGAAGCCAAAGAAACTCCGGTCGTCAAGGTGCTCGATTTTGCTGAAGTACCCGAGAAAAAATCCAGCCCCCATAGACTGCTCGTTATGTTCGGAGGCATTGTCTTTGCACTGGCAGCAGGTTCAACATGGGTTCTCAACCGCGCCAAATGGGAACGTATGGACCCTCAAGACCCAAGGAAGCAACTAGGCCAGGAAGTGGGGGCAAAGTGCGTGATGCTGGGTTCCAATACCATTTCTCGACTGCGGAGCCTGCAACAGAGGATTGGCTGGAAGAGCTCTGCGGATTCGGATTAACACTTGGTCGCTGGGCATGCCTCTATTCAGAGGCTTGAACAGCTTTGCTCAAGCTGGCCGTAGCGCAGTCAATTGCGTCTAACACTTGAATCAGCGTTTCAGGTGATTTTTGAACTCCTTGGGTCATAGCTAGCGGTCGAAAGGCCGTTTGGGCGAATCTGAATCTGTTTTCCATGACCGACCCGCAAATCACGGCCGTCGTCGTTAGCTATCGCAGGCCTGCGATGCTGCGCCGTGCTATTCAGAGTGTGTTGAACCAGACGTTCCCACATTTTCGTTTATGTGTTTACGATGACGCATCTGGTGATGATACTGGTAAGGTTGTCGACGAGTTTTGCAAGAAGGATTCGAGAGTGGAGTACACATGCCATGAGCGAAACTTGGGCATGACTGGTACTTTTATAAACGGCGCAAACCAGGTGAAAACCCGCTTTTTCTCGTTCCTGCCCGATGACGATGTGATGTTGCCGAATTTCTTCGAACTCGCGATGGCTGGATTCCAGCGATACCCTGAGGCAGGAATGTCAATACTCTCGACCATTTCCATTACTCCGAGAGGGTTTGTCTTTCCGGCGAATGTGCTCCGATGGCCGCAGGGTTTACTGATGCCTCCGCAAGGGATGCTGTGTACGCTTCGTTATGGTAATCCGGGTTTACAAGCAATGCTGATTCGAACGGACGCCTGGCGCGAAACCGGAGGATTTGACAAAAGTACAGCTCCAATTGAAGAAGTCGACTTCGATATTCGACTGGCCGCACGTCTGCCAGTTGTTGTTTCGCATAACGCCGGCGCAATCCAAGTTATGCACCCGGATTCGTTCAGCACGAAGACGGTCGGTCCTGACTGGATATGGCCCATACCGCTCATTATCAGTAAGCTCAAGAACATGGAACTCAGCCCACCCGTCATGCAGGAATCTGAGGAATTGCTAAACCGCTGGATGAAGAGAGACCTCCTCATGAGAGGTGGATTTCGTTCCATCAGTGATGGTGAATGGGCTAATGCGAGGAAAGCTGCAGATCTTTTGCATCAGAGATTTGGGTACGTGCATATTGCACACTTTATAAGGCTCGCAACTCAGGTATGTCAGGGAGCTCCGGCCATGAGGCGGCTCTTCCGTGTGCCTCTCGCCCTGCGATCGGCAGTTCGGGCAGCACGAAGTTTGAGCTTGCAATGGCGTTTCCGTTCGTATTGTAGGCTTTTACAAGCCTAGGGATTCCGGAAGTTATTCCCAACTTGATTCCGCTTCGTTTCCTGCAACCGGCATTGGAATTGGCAGCAGCGTACCTGTCGGTACTCTAGTTTACAGATGGAAAATGGCTGAACCACTGATTACTACTGTAATCCCCACGTATCGCAGACCCGCAACGTTACGGCGAGCGATTGCCAGCGTCCTAAACCAAACTTTCTCCGACTTTCGCATCTGTGTTTACGATGATGTTTCAGGTGACGAAACGGAGGAAGTAGTGGATGAGTTCCGCCGGCAGGATTCCCGTGTGGAATATTTGCGTCGGCCAAACAGAATTGGCAGCCTCCCCAATTTCGTGGACGGCGCTGACCGCGTGGACACGCCATTCTTCTCATTTCTGTCGGATGATGATGTCGTCCTGCCGCACTTTTTTGAGACCGCGATTGAAGGATTTCGACGACATCCCGAAGCAGCGATGTCGATCCTCACGAGTCTCCGCATGACAGCGAGCGGGTTCACATACGATGCACCTGTACTGCATTGGCCCGAGGGTTTGCTCCAACCCCCGCTTGGTATGCTCTCCATTCTGCGCTGGGGAAACCCAGACCTATCAGCGCTGCTAATCCGGCACGATGTGTGGAGGGCGTTCAAAGGCTGGGATCTTTCCGTCGGACCAACGTGTGACATGGATTTTGAATTGCAGGTTGCTGCCCGGTTACCAGTTGTCGTTTCCAAGCGGCCGGGCGGCATTTTGGTGGTTCACAGCGGTTCAATTACCTCTGGCTGTTGTCTCGAATGGGTTTGGCCGGCAGTGCCCCGCATGGTTTCCAAACTTACGTCGGATGAAAACGTGCCGGTCGCGGCTAGGATGGAGGCTGCTGAAAGCTTGGCGCGCCGTCTAAAACGAGGCCTGGTAATGAGAGGTGTGATTCGTTCAATCGTTGCGGGAAAATGGGACGAGGCAGAAGAAGCTGCAAATATTCTGGTCCAAGAGTGTAAATGGAATTGGGCCAGTGGAGTCGTACGTCCAGTGCGCGCGATTGGGGAAAAACTGCCAGGAACACGAGCAATACTTCGTGCCTTGCTTGTCATTCGAGCTTCCCTGAGAGTGATGCAGCATTTCGGCTTGCAATTGCGCTTCCGATCATATTCCAAGCTTGTACGCGCGTAATTGCATCGAGGGAAGCCAAGTTCTTGCTGGATTCATCATGGAATACCTGCAAGCAGTTTACAATCGGCCGGTAAACAAGTTTTACGATGTCCTGGCGGGTTATTTTCGGCGCCGGCGGCATCGTTGGCTAGAACACGAATTTGGGCACTGCCGGACCGTGATTGATCTCGGTGGTACCGAAGCGATGTGGAATGACATCACCTTCCCATCGCGGGTGACGCTCTTGAATGTGGGCGAACCACCTAAATCCATTGCGCCCAGGTTCGAATACGTTCAGGGAGACGGCAGATGCACCGGACTGCCTGACGGCGCCTTCGACCTCGCGTTCTCCAATTCGGCAATAGAGCACGTCGGCGATCTTGAAAGTCAGCGCAGCTTTGCTAACGAAATGCTTCGCTTGGGCCGGCATGTGTATTGTCAAACACCTAACAGACGCTTCCCCATCGAGCCACATTTCTTGGGTCTTTTCGTTCATTGGTTGCCAAGACGGTGGTTTGGCCACACGGTTTATCGCTACCTCACAGTGAATGGCTGGATTGCGAAGCCGGATCGTAAGAGATCTGCTGAGTTGGTAGCATCTGTCCGCCTTTTGACTCGAAAGGAATTGCGGCAGATCTTTCCCGGTTGCAAAGTAAAAGCCGAACGCTTTCTGGGACTCCCGAAATCGTACATTGTTTTCAAGTAGAGGAATTGCTTCTGTTCTTAATGTCCCCCAGAGCTTTTGAGGTTGACTCCTAAATGTTCGCCGCCACTCTTTTGTGGGTAATTGTTGCTTGTACCTTTCTGGTGGCAAAACTGAAAGAGCGTTGTCTATACCTGCTTTTCTTGGCTGCCTATACGCAAAATCTGGCTGTTCCCCTTGTGTACACTCATGGATATATCAGCTTGGAATCAGCTCGGGCTTTGGTTCTGGCCAAGGACGTCATGCTGTTGGAGCTCTTTGCCTGGTCAGTGGTTGTCTTGTTCCGGGAGTTTCGTCCCCCCTGGCCAAGCCCCTTGAAACCACTGCTTGTGCTTACGCTGTGTTGCATTTTGCGTTTCTTGGTCGGCGCTTTATTTCTGGGCGATAACTGGGGTGAAGGTCTCCACATATTAAAGAGTATTTGCTTCCCCCTGCAGATTCTCGTCGTCGTCACGGTCCTGACTGCCCTGAAACCAGAATTTGGAACGCGATTCCTGCGAGATATTACTTATATTCTGTCGCTTCTCGCGGTGGTTGCGATTGCCATCCTGGTGTTTGCGCCGCGCGATTTTTGGGTTCAGAATGCGAACATAGCGGTGCTGCAAGCAGACGTTAAGGGTGATGCCGGAAATGCACTGGATTTTGAGCAAGGGGTAGCAATGTCGGGGACGATGCAAGGGAGGGAACTGTTTTCGTTTATGTCCGCTTTCCGCGCGATCGGGACATTCGGAGAAGCCCTCGCTCTCAGTTTTTCGATGGCAGTTCCCGTCCTTCTGCTGGCTTTGCATTATAGAAAAACTGTTCTGTCCATTCTTGCTCTTGCAGTCGCAACCGCTGCCTTATTTTTCAGCCTTACCAGGTCCGCCTGGATTTTTTGCGCCATCGTGGGCAGCTACGTCATATTCAGACGCGGTAACTATCGACTATTCGCCCTCGCGGGAGCGTCGATATTGGCATTCTCTTTGCTGTTCCCCACGATCGGAGATTTCGCTGTTAGCACCATCTCCAATATTTCGCCCTCCAACGACAATCCCGACAGCGAACATGCCGAGGGAATTCTTTGGTTTTACAGTCGCGGCTTTACCGACAGTGACAATATCCTGGGCAAAGGAACGAGTCCGGGAGCACAGACCATTCCGGAAAGTGGCTACGCATATGTGCTTGAACATTTTGGTGCATTGGCCTATGGAAGCTTTTTGTGGTTTTGTTTTTCAATTTACAGGCAGCTCAAGAAACCCGGCAGCAGGCCGATTGCGCTTTCTGCGTTTGGCCAGGGCATCGCGTTAGCCATGCTCGTCGTGATGCATTTCTCGTACTACCCATTCTCGCTGCCCACGTTTATGTCTCTCTGGTACATCGTGGGACTATGCCTTGGCAGCTATCTTATAAGCAAGAATCATTTGTCGCATCAACGGCTCCCGGTTACAGCACAGACTTCCCCCCGCCTTGCTTAGAACTTCGATTGATAGTCGCCATGGTCCTAGATTTATCCATCCCGGAGCAGTTAGAGACCGAATATCTGATCCGCAACTACTCTGCAAAAACCATTCAAGCTGGTATAAAGCGTGGTTTTGATCTTGTTGCAGCAGCGATTCTTCTCCTTCTTTCTTCGCCCCTGTTGTGTATTGTTGCCATTCTGGTTCGTTTGCAGGACGGCGGTCCTGCGATATATAAACGGCGGGTCGTCGGCCCCAAAGGTGAATTTCCGGCCTACAAGTTTCGAACCATGCGGGTTGATGCGGACGAACGGCTCGCCACAGATCCCGACCTAAAGCATATCTTCGAACGGAATTTCAAGCTTGAGAATGATCCTCGAGTTACCAAACTCGGCTCCTTCTTGCGCAAGTACAGTCTGGATGAGCTTCCACAACTTTTGAACGTTGTGAAAGGACAAATGAGTCTGGTGGGCCCGAGAATGCTCACCGAGGCAGAGCTTGGGAAATACGGCACAGTGAGAGAACTAATCCTGAGAGTCAAACCAGGCATAACGGGATACTGGCAAGTAAATGGCCGGCAGAAGGTCAGTTATGAAGAGCGAACACGAATGGACATTTACTATATTCGAAACTGGAGTCTGATGTTGGATCTATACATTCTCTGCAAGACGCCCTTTACGGTCATCAAAGGCGAGGGGGCATACTGAACTCATGGCGAAAGTTCTAGTGACTGGTGGTGCTGGTTACGTGGGTTCAGTATGCTGTCGCCAACTGCTAGATCAAGGGCATTCGGTCGTGGTGGTTGACGACTTGTCTACCGGCAGCCGAGCGGCGGTCCCAAGCGGCGTCGGATTTTTGCAATGTGACATAGGCGATCGTGCTGCTTTATCAAACCTTCTACAGCAATATCGGATTGAGGCAGTTTTCCACTTTGCTGCAAAGGCGTTGATACCCGAATCAGTGGTGAATCCAGGCGTATTCTTCGATTCCAACGTGGCGTCGGGAATCGCCATGCTTGAAGTGTTGCGAGCAGCAGGACTGCGGAAGTTTATCTTTTCGTCCTCAGCCGCAGTTTACGGATCTCCGTCCGTCATACCGATACTCGAGGAGCATCCTAAAGCTCCTGTTAATTCCTATGGCGAAAGTAAGCTTATGTTCGAGAACGTGTTGCAATGGTATGCCAAGGCCTACAACTGGAGCATAGTTGCTTTTCGCTATTTCAATGCCTGCGGTTCGGACGGAATGTGCGGCGAAAACCATAAACCCGAAACGCATCTCATCCCGCTGTTATTGCAGACGGCTGCCGGAGAACGTCCTTTTTTCGAGATTTATGGCGGCGATTATCCCACCGCAGACGGTACGTGTTTGCGCGACTTCGTGCATGTTTCTGACATCGCCCAAGCACATGTCCGGGCGCTCGAAATACTGGATAACCCGGGCTTTCACGTGTACAACGTTGGCACCGGAAGCTCCCATTCGATCAGAGAGATCTGCAGGGCTGTGGAATCTATTACGGGAAGAAAATTAGCAATCAAGGTCGGCGCTCGACGGCTCGGCGATCCCCCCCTACTTTGCGCGAGCCCTACTAGGATCAAGCAGGAACTGGGCTGGAAGCCAAACCGCTCCTCTCTACAGGAGATCATCGAAAGTGCCTGGACATGGATGAACTCTCGATCACTTCAGGTTTTGGGGGAAGAGCTTTGCGGGCCGCGGACGGGTACAGTGAACAGATAACCGAATACGTGCTCACCTGGAACATCGATTACTAGTGGCTACAGTCAGGAGATTGCGAGATTGAGAATTTTGTATGTTGTGCCTAATGTGCCGTCACCAATCCGGTCCCGCCCATTTAATTTCATTCGAAACCTTTCGCGGCATCACGAAGTATCGGTGCTTTGCCTGGCGACGGAGGAATCTGACTATCGGTTTATCTCCGACCTAAGACAATTCTGCAGCAACTTGGAAGTGATCGCATTACCTCGTTGGAGGTCGCTTTGGAATTGTCTGAGCGCTGTATTTTCTTCAAAATCGTTGCGTCATGCGTATTTTTACTCCCCCCAACTGCGGCGACGTGTGATTGAGAAGATTGCGAAAAAAGAAATTGACCTGCTGCACGCAGAGCACCTCAAGAGCGTGCCCATGGTTGAGGCAGTTGTCGGCAAAATCCCAACAGTATTCGACGCAGTGGATTGTGTTTCAATGTTCGAGGCGAGAAGGAAAAATGTGGTTCGAAATCCTTTCCTGAAATTCTTCTTCGGGACGGAACGCAGTAAGATGGCAAAGTGGGAAACCAAGGCAATCAAGGCTTTTAATCGCCTCACCATTTCTTCGACGATCGACAAAGAATCCTACCCTGCTCCCAGAGATCTTAGGCTAAAGCTCGATGTCATTCCAAACGGGGTGGATCTTGACTTTTTTGCCTTTCGACAGTTCCAACCGCGAAAAAATGTAATCGTGTTTTGTGCGAAGCTAGATTATTTTGGCAATGCGGATGCCGCCTTATATTTTGCACGATCGATTTGGCCAACCGTATTGGCACGCCGACCAGACCTGCACCTTGAGATCGTCGGTAACCGACCGCCGCGTGCGGTGCAACAACTGCACGGGAGAGAAAACATACGTGTCATAGGTTCGGTTCCTGACGTACGTCCTTTGCTGGGCAGCGCTTCGATTGCTCTCTCCCCACTTCGCATCCGAGCGGGAATTCAATTCAAGATTCTAGAAGCAATGGCGATGGGCGTGCCGGTGATCGCTACCAGCATTTGCTGTCCGGGGCTCGGAGTCCAAGCCGGGAAAGAACTTCTGGTCGCCGATACACCCGAGCAGTTCGCTGATGCTGTCGAACTGCTTCTGCTGAACGAGCGGGTGAAAAATAACTTGATCGCGGCGGGTAGGCAATACGTCGAGGCACATCACGACTGGGAACACTGTGTCAAGCAACTTTCAGACACGTATTCTAGGGCGTGCGAAAGCTTTGGCACGGCCGCGAGCCGGGCCAGCATGGAGTTGCAACGATCAGTTTCCGTATAGAAGGCGGTTCTGCTACCTTTTGAGCACTCCTTGGGAGGAAAACACCTGAACAAACGCGTGTTAGTTACAGGCGGAGCCGGGTTCATTGGGTCCCGTCTCGTCAGCCGGCTACTATCGTCGGGGTGGGAGTGTCTTGTTCTGGACAATCTGTCGCGCGGCACGCCGGCACCGGGTGCTCATCCACATCTCAAGTTAGCTGGGTTTGACATTTGTGACCGACCCTCGGTTGTGGCCAGCTTTCAAGAGTTTAGACCCGCTGTGGTGGTGCACCTGGCGGCTGTTCATCACATTCCCACCTGCGAGCGGGATCCAGCCTCCGCGCTGAACACTAATATCGTTGGCTTTCAGACAATCTTGGACGCGGCCGCCCTTATCGGCTGTCCCAGAGTGATCTTGGCATCCAGCGGTGCCGTGTACAGCTGGCAGAACAGTGCGCTCGTTGAGAACCGAACTCCAACCCATGCCACCGACATTTATTCCTTGTCAAAGTTGACGAATGAGAGGCAAATCGAGCTGTGGGCTGACAAAACGCGGGCAAGCGGCTGGATTGCCCGGATTTTCAACACCATCGGCGAAAACGATCCCAATGGTCATCTCATACCCGATGTACTGCGTCAACTCGACTCGAAAACGGCGCGGGCGAAGATCAAGCTCGGCAACTTATCTACCCGGCGCGATTACATTTATGTGCAAGATACGGCGGCGTGCCTCTGTGCCATGGTGGACGGTCATGCGTCCCCGGGCATTGAGTGCTTTAATATCGGGACGGGTGTTGAGCACAGCGTCCGGCAATTGGTCGAACTGATGGCCCAGACCGTTGGCAAGCCAATCGAGATTGATGTAGACCCCGAACGGGTCCGCCGCGTCGACCGCCCCAGCCAAGTAGCGGAGATAACGAAGACGCGGGCACGGTTTGGTTGGAAGCCAACGTATTCCCTGCAACAGGCTCTTGCTTCCATCATTAGCCACCGCGAAAGGACTCGCACGCAAAACCCAGATGACCCCCTCGTGGCCGCTTCCAGTGTAGCGGTGATTTAGATCTGGAGTCGCTGCCACAGATTCGGATATTCCAGTAGATGCACATTCTGTTTGTTAACAAATACTCCTTCTCCTACTTGGGAGGAGTTGAACTTCATATCCTGAATCTCGCCAATGAACTCAGGAAGAGTGGCCACCGGGTCACGCTAGTGTGTCAGGATGATATAAAGAGAGGTCCCGGTTGGGTCCCGAACTCTGACCACATCCGCGTGGTCAAAGTCTCAGGTTTGCTAGAGTTGTACGACTTCATCCGGAGAGAAGCTGCCACGGTCGACGTATGTCATGCTCATCTGGCCAGGAGCACATTTGCCAGCTTTGCCGTTTTTATGGCCTGGTGGTTTGACATTCCCGCAGTCTTCACCCCCCACTGTTTTTATCCGAGTGCAAGTCTTCCGAAACGCACCTTGAAGTGGCTTTACGATGCAACGATCACGCGGTTAACGTTCCGGCTTTGTTCGCAGGTTATTAACTTGACCCCACAAGACCAATGGGATGCTGTGCAGAGAGGCATGTCGCTCGCGAAATCTCAGATCATTCCGAACTCGATCAACGTCGCAAAACTGCTCGACACCGTGCCTGTTCCTTTCTCGGAAAAGTACCACGTGCGCCGTCCTTATCTGTTGCACGTCGGCAGGTTCCACAAGACCAAGTGCATTGACTTCTTGATCAGAAACATCGAAGTCTTTGAAGACCTCAGCCTGGTGTTGATTGGTCAGGACGATGGCTCGCTGGAGCAGATTTTGCAGCTGGTTCACCAATTAGGCCTGCAGAATCGCGTGTACGTTATTCAACGGCTCGAATTCGAAGAGTTATGTTCCGCTTACAGGAATGCACTCGCTCTCGTGATCGCCTCCGTGAACGAGGGCTTACCGACAGTATTGCTCGAAGCCGCAGCATTCGGCCTGCCGACGATTGCACCCAGGGTTGGGGGTATTCCATTCGTTATCGAAGACGGGGTGAATGGCTATCTGTACAAATGGGGCGACCGAGAGGGCTATCGCGAATGCGTCCGTCGGGCACTGGCGGAGAGGGAAAACATCGGTAGAATCGCCAAAGCCACTCTCATAGAACGCTTTTCTTGGGAGGTTAACGCCAAGAAAATCACTGAAGCTTACTTTCATCTGACACAGGGTGGCACCTATGAATTAGCTTGACGGAAGCTAAGCTCTTCCACTCACGAAAAATTCAGCCGACGCCAAATCGCAACCGCGTCAGTCGGACACAGATGAACCCCCGTTGACAAGTATGGGAAGTTTCAACAATCGAGGAGGTTTTCTTGAAACGCAGAGCACTCGTAACCGGTATCACAGGCCAGGACGGATCTTATCTCGCCGAGCTCTTGTTGTCGAAGGGCTATGAGGTTCACGCACTGGTGCGCCGAGTCGCGACAGAGAATCCAGATCATCGGTTCTGGCGTATTCGCCACTTGTTAACGGATCTACATATCCATGGAGCTTCGCTTGAGAGCTATGCTAGTCTGACCAAGCTTGTGCAGGATGTGCGTCCGGACGAGTGCTACCACTTGGCGGCGCAGAGCTACGTGAGCTACTCCTTTGACGATGAGTTCTCGACTATGCGCACGAACGTCCAAGGCACACATGAACTACTTGCGTCATTGCAACAGCATGTCCCAGGATGCAAGTTTTATTTTGCGGGATCGAGTGAGATGTTTGGCAAAGTAACGTCCAGCCCCCAGAACGAAAGCACTCCGTTTCACCCACGCTCAACATATGCGATTTCGAAAGTGACCGGGTTTCACCTCTGCCGCTATTACCGTGAAGCGTATAACATGTTCGTTTGTAGTGGAATTTTGTTCAATCACGAGTCTCCCCGGCGGGGTCTTGAGTTCGTGACGCGGAAAATAACCTCGCATGCCGCCAAGATAAAACTTGGTCTCGCGCAAGAACTACGATTAGGGAATCTCGATGCGAGACGCGACTGGGGTCATGCGCGAGAATACGTTGTTCCCATGTGGATGATGCTCCAACGATCCGAGCCTACTGACTATGTGATAGCGACTGGTGAGAGCCACTCGGTTCGCGAATTCTGCGAAGTTGCTTTCAGCCGCGTGGGGTTGGACTATCGCGATTGGGTCAAAGTGGATCAGAACCTCTTTCGCCCTGCAGACGTTGAGTTCTTGATAGGAGACTCTTCCAAGGCTCATCGTGACCTGGGATGGCAACCTCATGTCAGCTGGAAAGAGTTGGCCATCGAAATGGTTGATTCCGATCTGGATCAAACAAACCGGCTATTACTGGCGGGATCCGGGGCGTTAGTTCGAACTGCATTGGCCGGAGACTGAAAACCAACGTTTTCGACTGGGCCACCATGCCGGGAAGTCCCGGCTAAGGAGCTTGAGGATGATAGAAATTCCCAATGTCAGTTCGTATTTCAGTCATTTGTCGCAAACCGTAAACAAGCTTGACTTTGGGATGGTTGAGCAAATCGTGCGCACGATCCTGCGTGCATACAACCGGGACCAAATGATCTACTTGTTCGGAAACGGAGGGAGCGCGGCCTTAGCATCACACTTGGCTTGCGACCTCGGTAAAGGCACAGTGAACGGCGGCGGCAAACGGCTGCGAGCACTTGCCTTGACTGATAATGTTCCGCTCATGACAGCCTGGGCGAACGACTCAAAGTACGAAGATATTTTCGCGGAGCAACTGTCTAATCTCGTGCAGCGTGATGACGTCGCGTTTGCGATTAGCGCCAGCGGAAACTCGCCCAACGTGCTCCGTGCCTTAAAAGTGGCTCGTCATGCGGGTGCGATTACCGTCGGCCTCACCGGATTTCAGGGGGGGAAGATGAGGGAACTTTGTGATCAGTGTATGATCGTACCTTGCGACAACATGCAGATTATTGAGGATCTGCACCTGTCTGTGGCGCACGCGGTCTTCACAGCTGTACGACGAAGCTTGTGTCACCAGACTCAGACAATTTCGGCCGCTGCCAGTGATTGAGCCGTAACAGCACCGGGTAATACTTATGAAGATTCGCATCGTGGGGCGCGGGATTCTGCTGGGGGATCTGCTATGGTGCGTCATTGCATTCATGGGGGCGGAATGCCTGCGCTATGGTCGGATTTGGGACCTTACAAATCGGACAGCTATCGAATCCTTGTTACCTTTTCTTGCTGCCACAGCAGCCGTATGGTTTCTGCTCTCCTTCTTGATGAAGTTGGACTGTTTTCACGGGGGCTGGCGCTTCCCGGCAGTCGTTTCCCATGTTTTCTTGGCAGTACTATCGCTGATGTTTGTTCTTTTTTCCCTCGGCTACCTGTGGCGCGAGTATGTCTCGCGGCTGGTGTTGGTTTACTACGCAGTATTGCTGTTTGTTGGTTTCGTTGGCATCCGATACCTTGCGCGTCAACTGCTTCTTGCCAGGCACCAGTCTGGCGACGTCCGAAGGATCATGATCTTGGGCGCAGATCGGATTGCACGGGAGCTCGCCCTTAAGATCAAGCGACACCCTGAAATGGTTTGTGAGGTCGTGGGTTTTCTCTCTCCGCAGGATGATGGACGGCCAATCGCGCGTGACGAGAAGGATGCGGTTACCGTGCCGACCATTGGAATCGCTGATTTGTTGTCCGCTCAGAGGATTACCGATTTAATGGTGGCTCTTTCTAGGCCTTCCATGCCCGAGGTCTTAAATCTGGCGGCCCGCTGTCGAGAGCGCGGAATCAGTGTTAGCTTCGTTCCCCAACCCTATGAGCTGTACCGCTTTAAGCCAAGTCTTGTTGATCTTGACGGTATCCCCATCCTGGAACTGCGTGAGGTTACGGCCCCTGAAGCGCTAATGTGGAAACGCTCGGTGGATGTCGTACTTGGCTTAATTCTTGGAATTATCGCCCTGCCTATTCTCGTGCCCGCTGTGGTGGGGCTCCGGTGGACAAGGTCGCGCAGCTTTCGCTGGGAAAAACGCTGTGGGAAACGCGGTCAGGTATTTGCGATGCTCCGGTTGAACGTAGACCGGGACACCTCAAATAGTACGCAGTTCGAGCGTTTGCTTGTTAGTCTGAGCATAACCGAATTGCCCCAACTTTGGAACGTGTTGCGCGGCGAGATGACTCTAGTGGGTCCACGGCCTGACCCCCCGGAAAAGGTCAACCGCTATTCCGAATGGGAACAACAAAGACTTCGCGTAAAGCCAGGAATGACTGGCCTCGCCCAGGTCCACGGTTTGCGGGACCAAAATTCGTTGGAGGAAAAAACTCGGTTTGATTTGCAATATATTTTGAACGCTTCAGTGGTATCGGACGCCTCGATTCTTCTTCAGACCCTGTGGATTCTCGCCACACGACTCTTTGACCATTTCCGGCTGATTGCAGGCGAGCCCGAAACCAAGCGCGCTTTTTCACTTGACGAGGTTAACGCCGTGCCTTTCTTAGAGGAGAACCTTCAGCGTGCTCATCGTTCGCAGTCCAGTGCGGATTAGTTTTGCCGGAGGCGGTACAGATCTGCCAGCTTATTACGAACAGTTCGGCGGTGCCGTGTTAAGCGCTGCGATTAACAAATACTTCTACACCATCCTAGGAAAACGCAATGATGGCCGGATTCAGGTCATTTCTTCGGACCTGCGAATGTTCGAGACTTGGCAGGACATTGCGACCATGAGTGTGGGTGGTAGTGAACTCGAAATTCCCTTAGCCGTGTTAAAGGATCTCGGGCACGACATCTCGGTTAATATGTTCCTCGCGTCTGAGATTCCTCCGGGAACCGGATTGGGTTCCTCTGCCAGCGTGTGCGTAAACATCCTTAAGGGTCTTGCAAGCTACTTGCACTGTCCACTTCCCAAATATGAACTCGCAGAGCGCTCTTTTCACATCGCCCGAGATATTTTGCATCGCCATGTGGGCAAGCAGGACGAATATGCTGCCGCCTTCGGGGGATTGAACTTCATCACCTTCAACCCGGATGGTAGCGTACAGGTCGAGCCACTGGAGCTTGACAGCGAAGTTATGCAGGAGCTGCAGTCTAATCTTTTGTTGTACTTTACGGGTTCTGCACATCATTCCTGGACCATCCTTGAGGAACAGGAGAAGTCGACGCGCGGCCACACCGGTTCCGCGGTTGAGGCACTTCGCCAGGTACACTCACTTGCCTACAGTATGCGGAAAGCGCTCGAACGCGGCGAACTGAACAATTTCGGCGGCATGCTTGATCAGGCGTGGCAGGCAAAAAAGCAAGTGTCTACTAGAATTTCAACTTCGAAAATAGACCAGCTATATCTGGTGGCACGGACGCACGGTGCTTTGGGCGGCAAGATTACCGGTGCGGGGGGTGGAGGTTTCCTGTTGCTTTATTGTGAGCCTGCTCATCAGGAGCCAGTCCGCAGAGCTATGACGGATGCTGGCGTTCAGGAGATGGCGTTCTCTTTCGACTTTCAGGGTGCGCAAACAATCGTCGATGATCCGTTCATAGACAACGATGAAAGAGGCGGTAGGCAGTGGACTTTCTTGCCAGCCTCGGCGGTTGGAGAGATTTAGATTGAAGGCCTTCTTGCTTGCTGCTGGGCGCGGCACTCGCCTGCGCCCGTTAACCGATACCATCCCAAAGTGCTTAGTGCCCATTCGCGGTACACCCATGCTCGAGATTTGGCTGGAGGTGTGTCTGCGAACGGGCATCGATGAAGTGCTGATTAATGTACATGCGCATGCCGACACAATTAAAAGACTTTTAGATCGCAATAGCAGAGGTGTCAAAGTTTGTATATCGGAGGAGACTGTATTACTGGGTTCGGCTGGAACTCTACTGGCGAATCGGGATTGGGTAGCTCGCGAGACGAGCTTCTGGGTTCTGTACGGAGACGTTCTCACGGCTGCCGACCTAACCCAAATGCTTGCTTTTCATCGGCAGCACCAACCCATCGCCACCATCGGCCTGTACGAAGTCCCGGACCCGGGCAGATGCGGGATCGTCGCGTTTGATCAAGATTTTGTAGTTCGGGAATTCGTAGAGAAGCCGGTAAATCCCTCGAGCAATTGGGCATTTTCCGGCTTAATGATTGCCACTCCTGAGTTGCTCGACATGATTCCACAATCCTTACCTGCAGACCTGGGATTCCATGTGCTTCCCCAATTGGTGGGAGAAATGTTGGCTTATCCGATCCAGGATTTTCTGCTTGATATCGGGACCATGGAGAATTACCGCGCAGCTCAAACTGAGTGGCCTGGCCTTCCAGCTTGAAAGCGGCACGTTGCAGGAGACTTGATCTAAGACATTAAAATGCTCAGAGCTCTGATTTTTGACATGGATGGCGTGATCATCGATAGCCACCCGGCACACAGGCAGGCCTGGAGAGCCTTTCTCGAAAGTCTTGGGAGGCCTGTTTCAGACGCGGAACTCAATTTTGTTCTGGATGGCAGAAAACGGGACGACATTCTACGCCACTTCTTGGGTACGCTCTCGGAAAACGAGATTAGGGAATATGGAGAACAGAAAGACAAGTTCTTGCGTGAGCAGTCGTGGGTAATAAAGCCGATACCGGGTATCGTTGAGTTCCTCGTTGAGGTGAGAAAAGCAGGCTTGGCAACGGCAGTTGCGACTTCGGCCAGCGATAACCGTACACGGCGGGTGCTCGATGAATTGGACTTGACGGAGAAATTTGACGTCGTATCGTGTGGTGACGAGGTTCGTCGCGGCAAGCCGGATCCCGCCATCTACCGGCTCACCTGTCAAAAACTCGGAATTCGTCCAGAGTGCAGCTTAGCTATTGAAGACGCGGTCTCCGGGATAAAAGCGGCGCGAACTGCAGGGCTCATGTGTATCGCAATTGCTGAGCAGGAATTATCTGAAACTCTTAGGGCAGCAGGCGCCACTTATGTTGCAAGAAACTTTCTTGATCTTTCCGTGAAGCAATTGCGAGCTATAGTCCCGCGCTCCAATACAGCGGCGACCTTAGCGCCCATTGGGCCGTGACGTTAACTCACAATGACGTCACTCTTTGAAGCCTGTCATTCTCGATTCTTAAGGAGCATATCTCTCAGCCGTGCCCGATGAACGTTCTTAACATCCCATCTCAGGAAACGTGCAAATGACCCCACGATTATTGTTGTTCTTGCTTCTCTCCGTCTGCTGCGCTGCATTGCCCGCCCATGCCTACGGAGATCCAACCGGAGGCGCTCTGTTCCAAACTCTCGGACCGCTGCTTGCCGTAATATGGGGGGTTTGGATGATTCTCGCGAATAGCATTCGCACACGCTTAACCAATCTCAAGCGGAGGTTGCGTGGTAGCAGAGAACCCGAGCCGCCGTTGCCTTAGCAACACCTACAGGCGGACTCTGCTTTCTGAGATTGTGCTTTTCTTCTCCTAATTGATGCTAAGTGTCTCAGCAGGCCAATAATAACCTTTCCTGCTTATTATCCCTCCCCATCTTGCGTCGACACGTGCCTTCTGATCCTGTGAAAGTGAAAACGTATTACGTTTGTGATCTTTCACGCTAGCTAGGTAGCGCTCGAGCGCGGGTCGCACATCCTCGAACATTCCCAGTTCCAACCCCTCGAACACTCGCATCATCTCTTGGATTGGTCTTGCCACCAAATCCTCGTACCGGACGTGTGCCAAAAATGGCCTGTCCAGGTCGTTGCAACCGTCCGATATAGCTTCTTCGTGCAACACGTAGGCCTCGAGAACGAAATCCTCAATCTCGCGCATTGAGAAGTCTACTAGGCTGTATAAGTTCAAAAGGGTTTTCCAGAGTTTCAAATTCGAGGCGAATACTTCATACGGATTGCGATGGATGACTACATAGCGGGCTTTGGGAAATAGCACTCTCAACGTTGCAAGCTTTAGTCCATGAGACGGAGACTTAAGAACTAGAGTCTTACCCTTTTGCTGAAGGGTTAACAATCGAAGCAGGTATCGGAAAGTATCGCACCAGCGGACCTTCTCCGTATCCGAACGCTGATTTAGGTGGAGTAAGGTCCGAGGGTTGTGCATAAGAGCGGGAATAAGCAGAGCTTCGTAAGGCGACGGTGCACCCAGCGCACAAAGAGCAAATTCATCCTCTTGAGGAGATGCCCAAGAATAACTCATATTGTCCATGGGTCTTCGGCTTGAACTGCCGGACGATAACTTACTCATGAATCTTTCGCTCAGCAAGAAATGCGAAGGGTTCAAACAAGCATATGTACTCGGGAATCCAAATCGTGAGTCACAACAAAGCATCTCGTGCAGCAATGTTGTGCCCGACCGCCAGAATCCCAGAACGAATATCGGCGGTGCCGGAACGATGTCCTGAAGGGCGGACGCGTAGCTGTGGTGTTGTATGCTCGAAAGCAACGAATAAAGCGGACTAGTGAACCAGTATGGAATAGACAGGCGCCACTTTAGGTGTACGCCGCTGGCTGCCGTCTCCAGTAGCAAACGTCGCCAGGCAGCATACGACAAACGCAGCCGTGATTTAGCCCCTTCTCGCAGCCCTCACCTGAGTAGACGCAGCCGATCAGTTTCATCCCGAATCTTGCCAGCGACAATATCACGCATGCGGCTGGCGACGTTCCGATCCGCCTCGATCAGATTATTCTCTTCGAGTTGGTCAGTTTTGTAGTGAAACAGTTCTTCATGCTTGGTATCGAGGCTGATCGTATACTTAAAATCGTTGTCCATGACGGCCACAGTTCCGTTTGAGATCCGCCCAAACACAGAATCACCTTCCAGTGCCATGCTGAAGACATAACGCCGGGGAAGGTTCCTTCCTTCCAAAGCAGGTTTCAGGGAAGTTCCGTCCGTCCAACCTGGAACCTGTCCTCCAATCAGGTCGAGCACCGTCGGCAGCAGGTCTGCTTGTTGGCAAAGCTCTTGTATTTTCGCGGGTTGTCGTTGCCCGGGAAGATGAATGAGCAACGGAATGTGTATGAGGCCGTTATATAAGTACGGTCCAGCGTGCTGAAACCAGTCGTGTTCGAAGGACTCGCCATGATCGGCTGTAATAATAACTATTGCGTGATCAAGACGTCCGGTTTGATTGAGCCACGCAAGATATTCTCCGACGGCGTGATCGGCATAGAGGATCATCTCGTCGTACTCTGCGCGAAGCTCGGCCGCCGTGACACCCGGCGGTAATGTGCTCGCCCGAATCTGAGTCAGCTTTTCCTTTGACACAAAACGATTGCGATATGCTATGGGTGGCCAGTAAGGATCATGAGGAGCCAGAATGTGTGTCCATAGAAATACAGGTTGCGATCGCGTATGAGAACCGAGAAGATTCCGGGCTCGATCAAAAACAGGTTCCACCGGATACGGATAACGATGATCCCAGATCACCTTATCGACGAAGCCGCTCAGCATCCCCTCCAACCGTCGTAGCAAACCGTAAAACAGCATGACCTGGCCATTGACGCCGGCGAGGTTGGAGTAACGCATCCACATACCCGTCAACCCCAATGGCGCTGCGTACTCAACCGCGTCGTAGCTTCCCACGGTTCCATGATCAAACGGACTAGCCAGTACGTTGGATGTGATGCTCGCCGTGTAGTAGCCATGTTGCTGCAACTCCGCAGCCAAGTTTTCCTGGCGGACAGGGGAACGGAGGAACCCACCAATCTGAAACACCCGATGAGACCATGGCAACTTGCCTGTTTCGATGCTGATAGTTCCCGGCGTCGTGAAGTTGGAGTTGGCAACGAAGTTCTCGAATACAAAACTGCTCTGCGCGAAACGTTCCAGATTCGGAGTCGTTGCATGGTCGTACCCATAAACCGAAATGTCCTGGGCCCGCAGAGCATCGATTGAGATCAGGTAAATGTCAGGTAGATCCGATGCGGGCGCCGCGTGGCCGACATGAGCAAAGTCTGAGTACGGACGAACCCCGTGCGCAACAAGTATGACTAGCATCACGGAGCCGGCTGCCACATGGAGCCAGCCCAGCGGTGACAAATGGCTCCGACAAAACTGCTGCACCTTGCTTTGTCCCAGAAAAGCAGACCCCGCGCTACAGATCGCGATGAGGCTGATGCCAGCTACCAAAGAACCAAGCACTCCAGGGTGCCATCGGGGAAAGATTCGCAGCCTTGCTGCAGTCAACAGCTCAAGCACGAAATATGTAAACGGAAATGCCAACCAGAAATACCAGCATAGCGATGCGGAGTATTGCTTGACCTTGGGGAAGGTACCGAGACTTTTTATAAAAAGCAGGATACCGATCCACCAGGCAATGCTGATACCCACCAGGATGACCAGTGCGGCGCCAACCTCCAACACAATTTCCCACGGCGTCATGTACAGACGAAGCGTATCGATGTATTCCAGTGTGGTGATGTCGAGGCTGGAACAGAAGAACGCGGCGATGCTCGCGAATGCCAGGATGGGGCACAACTCGATCTCAGGCAATTTGGCCAGCCTATGCTTCTGTTTTTCTTCAACTTCGCTTAAAACGGGCATTTTGGGAACATCTGCAACTGAAGGAAATACGGGCGGCACGCAGGCGTATCCCCTTCCTCGCACTTTCGGTGTAATGCACAGAAGTGTACCACGGGAAGCGACGATTGCGGAGACAAGCAGCCCCGTCGGTACTGGTGCAGTCCCGAGCAAGCCGCTTTTGCGCTCGGATTTGGGCTCTTGGTCGGTTGTGGAGGTGGCAGTTCGCCAGCTTCACCGTCCTCGCCGTCCTCAACGTCCCCGCCTCCGGCAACTCCGGGAACTCCCGCAGGCACATACACTGTGACCGTGACGGCGACTTCGGGCAGCCTGAGCCACAACACGAGCCTAACGGTAGTGGTGCAGTAGGCAAATTCTCCGGGGTCACCACCCGGCATGCTTTGCCTCACAGTTTTTCAGATTTTCTGCGACTATAATTCACGAGCGGTGTTGTTAGGTTCAAGGTACAGAAATGCGCCGCTTCTTATCGACACACCCCATCAGTTCTCGCGGTGCGATCTTTTCGGCGGCGGGAGGAATGCCATGGGTTCCGATCATGCCAAGATGTGCCTCCGTTTCCTCCTATCGGTGTTTCTGTCGCTCATTACAGCCCAGATCCACGCGCAAATTCTCGCCGCTCCACTAAGCGGCTCGTCCATTGGCGCAACCGAACGCAAACGAGTTATCGAAAATTATGGCAAGCTTCCGTTGAGCTTCGAGGCAAATCAGGGCCAAACGGACGAGCAGGTGAGGTTCCTTTCGCGCGGCCACGGATACACGCTCTTTCTTACTCGAGACACAGCGATTCTTGCCTTGGAAGGCAATCCGAACCCAGGCTCAAAACGATTTGCCGGCGATTCCTCTGCCAGCAGTACTCAGGCCCACACGAAAAATGCCGTGCTGGAACTCAAGCTGCTGAAGCCTGACCCAGCCACTCAGGTGAGTGGCGAGAATGAACTGGGCGGGAAGGTCAGCTATTTCATCGGTCATGATCCGAAGAAGTGGCACACGAATTTGCCGACCTTTGCAAGAGTGAAATACAAGAATATCTATCCCGGCATCGACCTCGTTTATTACGGGAATCAGCAGCGATTAGAGTATGACTTCATTGTGGCGCCGGGCTCCAACCCCAAGAAAATTCAGTTCGATGTGCGTGGCGCAAAGCACCTCCGCCGAGACAAGAATGGCGACCTGGTTGTCGGTATGGAGGGCGGCGAGGTTCGTTGGCTCAAACCCGTTGTGTACCAGGAGAAAGATGGAGCCAGGCAAGAGATCGCGGCACGCTACGTCGTTAAGGGACATCGCCTGGGGTTTGAGGTAGGAGGCTACGACCCACGCCAGCCGCTGATCATAGACCCGAGTCTGGCGTACTCCACCTTTCTCAACAGCGCGAATAGTGGAGAATCGGGTTCGGGCATTGCAGTGGATGCTACAGGAAATGCCTATATCACGGGCAGCACCCTTTCCGGTTTGCCAACCACGTCGGGCGCGTTTCAGACATCCTGTTCCGGACGGTGCATAACCGCCTTTGTAACCAAGCTCAATCCCAGCGGATCCGCCCTTGTGTACTCCACCTATCTCGGCGGTACCAATGAAGACTTCGGGTACGGCATCACGGTGGATACGGCTGGCGACGCCTACGTTACTGGCCAAACTGTTTCAACCGATTTTCCCGTCACTCCGGGCGCCTTTCAGACCACGTGCGGTGGAACCTGTGTCGGCACAGGTTTTGTGACAGAGTTGAATCCGAGTGGATCTGCGCTTGTATACTCCACCTATCTCGGCGGCAGCGGTGGTGATCAGGGGAATGCTATTGCTATAGATGGAACGGGAGACGCTTTCATCACGGGCCAGACCCTCTCTTCTGACTTTCCGGTTACCACAGGTGCGTTTCAGACCACATATCCCGGCGCGGCCTGCGGGCGCACCCCCCTTTGTGGCACCAACTCCTTCGTTACAAAGTTTAATCCTGCCGGTTCGGCACTGGTTTACTCGACCTATCTGGGCGGAACCGGTCCCGATATCGGTCATGGCATTGCCTTGGACACGGCAGGCGATGCCTACGTGACCGGCAGCACTCAGTCCACTAACTTCCCGGTGACTGCCGGTGCGTTTCAGACGGTATGCAAGGGATGCAGTATCGTCGGAGGAGCGCCCGTTCTCACGAATGCGTTTGTGACAGAGCTAAATCCCGCAGGCTCGGCACCTGTCTACTCCACCTATCTCGGCGGCAGCGGCAGTAATTCAGGCGGTGACACGGCCTATGGCATAACTGTGGATGGCTCAGGCAACGCTTACGTAGCTGGTAAGACTGATTCGCCTGATTTCCCCACCACCTCGGGTGCTTTTCAGACTACCTGTGGCAGCAGCTGCAATCCCGGCAGCGATCCTGGACACGGCTTCATAACCAAGCTGAACTCAACCGGGTCAGCACTTGTGTATTCGACCTTTCTGCACGGAAGCAGTCAAGAAGGAATTCAGGGCATTGCCATAGACGCCGCAGGCAATGCTTATGTCACCGGATTTACGAACTCATTTGACTTTCCCACTACGCCGAATGCGTTCCAAACAGCCTGCGTCCCAGACCCGGATGGGGGCTGTAACGGCGGCGCCTTCATGACAAAGATGAATTCGGCTGGCTCAGCGCTCATTTATTCCAGTGTCCTGATGGGGCTTGGCGAGGACGTCCCTTTCCTGCCCGTTGGCAGCGCCATCGCAGTGGACGTGGGCGGGAATGCCTACATAACAGGTCAGAATGGCGAGACAGATTTTCCCGTCACGCCGGGAGCTTTTCAAACCACCTACACGGCTTGCTTTACCTGCAGCAACGCCTTCGTGACCAAATTTGCCTTTGTTCTGCCTTCTCCGCAGAGCCTGAGTTTCGTGACGCAAGCGATCGGAACCACCAGCGCATCCCAAAGTACGACCCTCACCAATGGAAGCGCGATCCCTGTCACCGGCATCAGCGTTGCCATCACCGGCACGAACAGCGGCGATTTCAATCAAACCAACAACTGCGGATCGTCGCTGGCAGTCGGCGCCAGCTGCAATATCAACGTGACCTTCACGCCAACCGCGGTAGGTTCCCGCAGCGGATCGGTGAGCGTCAGTGACAGTGCCGCGAATAGTCCGCAGACCGCCGCGCTGTCCGGTACCGGCGCATCCACGATGACCGCGACCCCATCAAGTCTCAGCTTCCCATCGCAGCCAGTGGGAACGCCCAGCTCTGCCCAGGTTGTGACATTGAATAATACCGGATTGGCCACCTTGAATATCACCCAGGTGTCGATTTCTGGTGACTTTGCGGAAACCAACACCTGTGGTCTTTCTCTGCCAGCAGGCCACTCTTGCCAGATCTCGGTCACATTCACGCCGACGACGACTGGCACCCGCACCGGAACGCTAAGCGTCACGGATAATGCCGTTGGCAGTCCGCAGACAGTGCCGTTGTCGGGAACCGGCATACCCAATTTCACCGTGGGCCCGGCATCGCCAAGCTCGCTGACCATCAGTCCAGGACAGAGTGCCACCTTTATTCTTCCGCTAGCGCCAGTCGCGGGATTCACCGGTACGGTAAACCTCAGTTGCAGCGTCACTCCGAAGGAATCAGCAGGACCCACGTGCACGGTGCCGAGTTCCGCCAGTGTGACCGGCGGCACGGCGGCGTCAGTGCAGGTGACGATCGGAACCACGGCGGCAACGGGAGGATTGACGTCTCATGCTACCGCGCTGCCTCCGGGGACGCCACCGCTTCTGTGGACGCTGGCATTGCTTGGTTCAGGGCTATTCTTCACCAGGAAGCAGCGCGCACGGCTAGTGCCGGCTCTTGGCTGCGCAATTCTTGGCCTTGTGTTCTTGTGGGGCTGCGGAGGCGGTAATACGCCCTCGACCTCAACCAGTTCAGGAACTCCTGCTGGCACGTACACTGCTACCGTGACGGCGACCTCGGGAAATTTGAGCCACAACACGACGCTTACCGTTGTCGTGCAATGAGAATCTCGATTCCTTTGGAGGTTTCAGATGTCGAACTTACAAAGCGTTGCGATTTTGTAGTAAACTTCGGGCGAATTCCCGAAACAAAAGGAGAAGCAGCATGAAACGGAAGAACGTGTTGTTGTTGCTCAGCGCGGTGTTGCTTTGCGGCAGCGTGACCATCGCTCAAGAACCAGTTCAGAACATTGACGCGAAAAGGCATCCCAATCTGCGGAATGCGCAGAACTCCATCGTGGCAGCCTCTCACTACATCGATGCTGCTCAAAAAGATAATGATTGGGACATGCAGGGACACGCCCAGAAGGCGAAGGATTTGTTAAAGCAAGCCAGTGACGAACTCAAAGAAGCGGCGGAGATCTCGAACCAGGCACATCACAAATAGTTCAAGACGCCGTTTGCGGTCAATCGTCGTCAGGGTCGGTTGCCGGAGTATTGCGCTGCCGGAAGTAGTCTGCTCCGACAGGCGCCTCGATATTGTGAAACGCAAGCGGTGCCTGAATGACATCAGTACCGAAATATACCTTCGCTTGGGTAGGGGAGAGATTACGATGACCGGGACACGAAAATCGTAGATTATCCCGCACCACTCCGACTCGGGACTGAGGCGGAGGAACGTGGTGGTGCCCAGACACGCAGTTCGTCTTGATTCTATACTGACGGTCGGCGAAATCGCCGGTGCTCAGCTATGAACATAACCGGCGAGGGAAATCGTCGCGTTCCCAATAGCCTATTTAATACTTCCAAGTCACTCCCGGGTACAGACTCGGAACCCGATATGCTCTGTAGGCATTGAACACGGC
>Ga0187771_10000326_pt1 | contig 28199 bp, 25 predicted proteins | sample 0116_SJ02_MP15_1_FD_133139 | JGI IMG/M metagenome (GOLD analysis project Ga0187771, IMG submission 133139) | Tropical peat soil microbial communities from peatlands in Department of Meta, Colombia - 0116_SJ02_MP15_10_MG | ecosystem: Environmental > Terrestrial > Soil > Wetlands > Peat | place... | reverse complement strand
GCCGATTTCCGCCGCGGCCCCTCGCGAGCCCGAGTAAAGCTGCCCGTCAAACAGGATGCCTCCCCCGATCCCCGTCCCCACAAAGATGCCGACCAGGATGCGGGCGCCTTGGCCCGCGCCCAGCGCATACTCGCCCGCGACTCCGACGTTCACGTCGTTCTCGACCAGCACCGGCACTCGGGCCAGCCTGGCAAGCGTCGGGCCCAGGGCGACCTTGTCCCATCCCAGATTGGGAGCGTGGTACACGATGCCGCGCTCGGGGTCGACCGCCCCGGGAGCCCCGATGCTCACGGCAGCGAGCGTCGAGCGCTTGATCCCCCCCTCCCGCACCACGTCCTCGATCCAGCCCGCCAGGTCTGCGATCATCCGGTCGGGCTTCTGCGTGATGTCGGTGGAGGTCTTCTCCACCGCCAGGATCTCGTTCGCCGCGTTGACCACCAACGCGCGCAGGCTCGTCCCTCCCATATCCACTCCCACGACCACGTCTTTGTGATTGGGCATTGGGGAAGCTCCCTCGGCGACCCGCCTGCGTTTGCCCGCCTCCCGTCGCCTCAGCTAAGGGAGGCCTGCCGCAGGCAGAGCAGGCTTGGACAATTAGCGCGCCCAGTCTATATCAGTCTTGAAAATGAAGAAACCTGAGATTTTCAGGAAACCAAGCGAACCAAGCCATAGGGTGAGGTTTGGAGCGGGAGACGGGAATCGAAGCCTGCCTGCGGCAGGCAGGCCGCGACGTCCAGCTTGGGAAGATGTCGATGGTTTGAAAATATCAAACGTGGCGTCCATAGCGTGGATTTTCGACGACTCTCAAAGCTTGTATTTTCAACGAAGTGCTTTTGGGGTATTCTTCATGGAATACAAATGGAGTACAACCGACCAGGCAGTAGGGCGATTAGCCGCGCCCCTATCAGCTAAAACACCCAGTTGCACGTCGGTACCCCCCCGGCGCCGGCCTCTTGGTTTGCACCCCCTTTACCGATAATGATTGACCATTTCCTTCAGAGAACCCTGCGTTGACCCGAGGTACTTTTTGTCTCTTGTGCTTTCTCGCGGAGGTCTGTACAAGGGAAGGCAGCGCGGCCGTGATGCCTGTGGGCGGCAAATCGCGGCGCGTGTTCTCTTACAATTAAATCGCTCCTTGAACTCGCAGACCGCACAGTTGAGTGGTGCGCGCCATCCCTTCGCCTGCAAGCGGCCAACCATTCGAGGCGGGCTGACGCGGGAGGTGAGGCCCACGGAACCGGTGCCTTCAACTAGCACATTTCCTGCTTCTGCTGCGAATTGGCTCCGCAAGAAGGAGGTTCTTCCATGAAACTCAAGTTACAACAGCTCTTATTTGGGGCGCTGCTCACGGCGTTCTTCCCAGTCTCTTTGTTCAGCCAAATGTTCGCCTATGTCACAAATTACTACGACAACTCCGTGTCGGTGCTGGACACCTCAACTAACATGGTGGTTGCCACGATTGGGGTTGGGATTGGTCCTTGGGGGATAGCCATCACGCCAGACGGGAGTCGGGCCTATGTGGCGAATTTTTCCTCCAACGATGTATCGGTGGTCAACACGTCGGGCAACACTGTGGTAGCCACGATAGCTGTTGGACCTTACCCTGCAGGAGTGGCTATCACACCTGATGGAACCCGCGTCTATGTGACGAACTGGGGCGATTATGCCCCGAGCTCTTTGTCTGTAATCGACACTTCCAGCAACACGGTGGTTGCCACGGTAGCCGTTGGGATTTATCCCCGCTCAGTGGCCATCACTCCGGATGGAAGGCGCGCCTATCTTTTGTGCAGCGGCTCTCCCAATCTCACGGTGGTCGACACAGCCAGTAACAGCGTCGTTGCCACGGTGAATCTTTCTGCTTGGGAGCTGGCTCTCGCTCCTGATGGAACTCGCGCCTATTTGACGGGTTCTCCCAACCTCTTGGTAGTCGATACAACGAACAATACCGTCATTTCCATGGTGGACCTTGGGTCAGACCTTTATGGGGTGGCCATCAATCCGGCCGGAACTCGCGCCTTCGTCACCCATTATCAGAGCAACAACCTATCGGTCGTCGACACTGCCAGTGCCAGCGTAGTTTCTACTGTGGACGTTGGGTCGGGTGCCTACGAGGTAGCCGTTACCCCCGATGGAACCCGCGCCTACGTAACGCATTTTTATTCAAACAGCGTGTCAGTGGTCGACACCCTCAATAACACCCTCGTAGCAGAGGTCGCGATTGGAAACGAGCCGTTAGGCGTGGCCATCACTCCGCTCGTGCCTTTCTCCGCCTTTTCGGCCAAGCTCGACGTCTATGCCGCGACGCCCACAACCCCGGCAAACTTCAGCCTGAACGCTGCGTTCACGCTCGGCGCCGGGAGCAAGGGGATTAACCCCGCGACCCAGCCCGTTACCCTGCAAGTGGGGACCTACGAGGTTACAATCCCCGCTGGATCGTTCAGAGCAAACAAGAAGGGGGTCTTCACCTACAGCGGCACCCTCGGCGGCGTGTCGCTTCAGGCCCACATCGGCCCGACTCGTGCGAACGCCTACAGGCTGCAAGTCACGGCGACAGGGGCGAGCATAGGCACGGCCGCAAACCCGGTGACGGTGAAGCTCAACATTGGAGCGAATGCTGGCCTGACGTCAGCGACCGCTGTTTTCCACTGATGGCGGCGCGACTTCGAGCTACGAAGGCAAGGCCAGGGGCTCCTGAGAGTATTTCGCCCATGAGCCTAGCTCACTGGCAAGGCCGAGAGGGAGGACGTAATGACGGCTTGCGTCCACTCCTGTCTTGTGTCTCACACGTTTCCCACGCCCGAAAGGTGCGCTGACGGGTTGGCCGCCCGCTTCTTCCTCACAGGCTGGCTCCTGAAAGAAAACCACAACTTCATTTCGAGGAGGATACTCATGGCACGACCCATGCAGGCCCTGGCTCAGGCTCCGAAGCCTGACTCCGAGGTCGAAAAGCTTCATGCCGGCCTGGGCCGTGGGACGTCGGTCGGGTGTTGACAGAGCGGCAAGGCTTTGTTTCTCAGGAGGCGCTGTATGAGTACAACGGTCACGACTTACCCCATCGCGACTGTCCTCGTCGAAGCCGAGAGGATTCTCGGGCCGGACCGCGAGTGGAAGCCCGTGAATGAAATGCAGGCGCGGTTTCTCAGCGAGTATTTTGCCGTCTGCCGCCACGAGAAGGTCCCCGAGATTGAAAGCTTGGCGTCCTGGGACGAGACGAAAATCACGGAGTTTCTTGCGCAGCGTGGGTTCCACGTGGCGGTTCCTCCTCTTGAACCATCCTCTTTCGCGGCCGCCAGCGTCCTCAATCTTCTGGTGGAATGGGCCGCAAAGGGGGACGTAACGGTTATAAGGAGAGGACTTTTCTGGCTGCGGAAGTTTCCGGCTGTGCGCATGCCGTTCGGACAGGTTAGATTCTTTTACTCTCCAGCCCACAGAAACCCCATCGCCCACGTCGTTACGAAATCTGGCGACGACGTATACATGACCATGCATAGGAACCCTGGCAGCGGGTTCGACCTCGTTGCCAGGGCGCAGGAACTGTTGCGGGACAAGCGGCCCGTTCACGGATATGGAGGTCTGGTGTTTCCCATGATAAAGCTTGACCATGGTGTAGACATCGACTGGCTGAAGGGAATCGAGACGACCGAATTGCGCGGGCTGCCTGCCTTGATAGGAGTAGCCATTCAGCAGACGCGTCTGCGGGTGAATGAGGTTGGCGCCCGTGCGGAGAGTGCGGTTGTTATGCATGCTGCGGTGACAGCATCCCGCTTCGGGTTACGGCACCGATCGAATCCTGACCACGTCATCAAGCGCCCCTTCCTATTATGGTTCGAGCGCAAGGGGCTCTCGAAACCGCTATTCGTCGGCCATATTACCGAGGACGATTGGAAGAACCCCGGAGGTCTCTGACGCTGGGCGGCGGCCATCTCGGCAAGGCCGCAATCGCAGGCTGGCGGGACGTGCTCGCCCCTGCCCTGCGGGGGCGACGTTCGAGCCTCGCTCTGGCCGTTCGATGGCTCGCTGGCGCACGCTATTCGGGGCACACAAGGCCGGGAAACTTCGCCAAGAATTCGTCTCCTCCCCACCGCCCTATGACGTCTGAGGCACATAAGCAATTGGAACGAGTTCCTGCGACAGGGAGGAGCGCAGCATCTCCCGCCCCCTTCCTGACTTGAGGAACTTCTCACGCTGCCCCGCCTCTTTTCGTGATGCGCACTCCTCAACGTAATTCAACCGCAGGGGCACTCGGAGCGGGTCGAGCGGTTGTAGCCGCGGTTGTGTTCTTCGAGGCGCCGCGCAACGCTGCTCGTCATTCCGATCTACAACCACCCATCCTTTTCACTTCGGAGGGCGTAAGCGAACCAAGCCATAGGGTGAGGTTTGGAGCGGGAGACGGGAATCGAACCCGCGACGTCCAGCTTGGGAAGCTGGCATTCTACCGCTGAATTACTCCCGCTCCGGGCAGCTAACGGTACTAATCTAGCACTCCGCTTCTTCCCCCCGCAAGGGCCAAGCGGCGGTTTTCAGGGCCTCTTACTTCGAGAGCCGGGTGATCCGCACGTCATCGAGCCAGACCTTTCCGGCAATGCGGTTGTCGATTCTTTGGCTGGGCGGGCGTCTCAGGGTCAACGCCAGGAGGGTTGTCTTCGGCCCGGTGTTGAAGTCCAAAAGAATGGGCTCCCAACTTTGGGTGGTCCCGACCATGTTATCGGTGAGTTTGTACAGAGCCACGTAATCGTAGGCGTCGCGCAGCTCCAGTCGGGGGCCGCTGTCCGTGGTGATGCCGCTGGTCCTCATGAACGCCTGAAGGCGATAGGAGGAAAGGGGAGAGACCTTCACAAACTGGTAAACAGAGGCGTAGTCGAGATTCTCCTTGCCGCCGAACTGCACCAGCAGCGCGTGACTGGCGGAGCGATAGTTGCTCGTATCCCGGCCGGCGTAGACTCCCGGCACCGGATAGACGTGCCAGTCGAAGCCCAGGTTCGTAATTTCCCCCTCGAAATCGCCGTTGACAACGAGATTTCCGGAGGGCGCGTCGGACGGGCCCGCCACCAATCCTCTTCGCTGCAAGTCCACCCAGGCTTGATAGGCTTGATCCACCTTGCGGGCCCGGATCAAACTATCGAAGTAGGGCGAGGCAAGCTTGGGCTCGAACTTCTCCGGGCCGCTTAAGATGCGATCCCAGACCGCTTGGGATTCCGTAAAGCGCTGCTCGCTGAGGAGGAAGTAGAGATACCCAAACTCCGTCGAAGCGCGGTGCGGGATAAGTTCGTCGAGGATCTTCTCGGGGTTGTCGGAGGATTTCCACGCGGTCCGAAAGACGATCTGATCATATTCGGAGGTCCCATCCAACACGATCCTGAAATGCCGGAACGCCTCCTGAACGTTGCCCTGCATCAGATAATCATTGGCGATGGGCCATTGATAGGCGGGAATGTTCGGAGCCAGCAAGCCGGCCTGCTGCAGGCACCGCTCCGCCTCTTGCGTCTTCCCTTGGAAAGTCCACGCCGCTCCCAGCTCCACCCAATTCTGCGGATCATAGGGATTCACTTCCACGGCCCGCTGCAAGTTCTCGAGCGCTTTCTCGGGTTGAACGTCTTGGGGGCTGTACTCGTACAAGCGCCCCAACCTCAGAGGATATTCGGAATTCCAGGGGTCCAGCTTGACCGCAAGTTCCAGGCTCTTCACTTCCGGCTTTCCGCCTAATTCGGAAGCCGTAAATGCCCTGGCCACCCAACTCACTGCCGCGAGAAAGGCGACGATCTCGCAGACCATCAGGAACCATCTCGCACCACTATTTTTGACCGAAATCTCCATCAGGCTCTCGCTCTTCCTGGAACGACTGCGCTAGGTGCGTCCCGGTACGTTCCCACCTTCTCTCGAATGCCGAGGTCCGCCTGCAAACTGCCGCCCCTAGGTCAGTATATCAAACCGCATGGTCCCGGTGCACGGTCACCAACCCGCATGCGGAATCGTAGGCAGGAGAAAGGCGCTCATGCTGAGATTGACACGCACCCGCTGCAGGTGTACTTTGCTGACAAGGTAGTCCACATGTGGAGACGGTTCCTTGCATATCTGATTCTATTCCTGTGTATTAGCGTGACGACTCGCGAAGTGCCGGAGTGCATGGCCCTAGCCGACGATGTCTCGAACGACGGCGATGTGGCAGTGTACAATCTTCAGCCTCCACTGAGTGTTTCCTCACGGGCCGACGCTCCTGGCCAACCGGAGGCTTCAGCCCTTGGCAAGGGCTCGCATTCCCTGCCTTTCTTATCTCCTCGCTTTTCTCAGGCCGCAGCGCCGCTTGGACTCGCTGGCGTCGACCTCCTGCGATTGATCGATCAGCAACGTCGCTGATACTCCAAGACCCGCTCCGGGTCAAGGTTACTAACGCTAATTCGGCGAATAAGGAGCCTTTAAGGGTCTCCCACTGGGCTTCCATGGCGTGGCATCGAAATCCGGCCGTTGAACACCACTACCGTCCGTTTCCTCCGTGCGATTCATAAACGAATCAAGCCTGTGAGGCGGTGATGGAGGCAGGAATCAGGCGGTTACATCGAACCCGCGGGCGCACTGGGATTCGCTCCGAGCGCTGGGTCCTCGTCGTCCACGAGAATTGGGCCAGCTTGCTGCGGCGCTCCTTGGCCCTGAAGACACTCGCCCGTGAGACGCTCGCCGCAGTTGGCGCTCTTTCATCCCCGGGCTCTTGTTCTCTTCCAGAAGCTTCGACAAAAGGGGGTTTTCCATGAGTCAAAGAAAAGCCATCAACACGAAACTTGGATGGGCCGCGGCAACGAAGCTGGTCGCATTGATTCTAGTGCACGCTCTAACCGGCAACTGCCTCTTGGAGGCCGCAGTCAGCGCCTCTGCAAGAGGCGGGTCACTCGAGGAGCAAACAACTAAGAAGCCCACTTTGCAGGAACGCATACTGGAAGTCCCGCATGGAATGATGATTGAAGTGCGCCTCCTAAACAAGCAAAAGCTAAGGGGGAGGCTTGGGGAGGTCACAAGCGAGGGCTTCAGTCTTCAGACGGCGCAGGGAACCAAGATTGAGACACAAAAGGTGGCCTTCGCGGATGTGAAGTCCTTTAAACAGATCGAAGGAACAACCGGGAGCAAAATTGGCAAAGGCCTGATCTACGCGCTGGCTGGAATCGGGGCCTTGGTAGTGGTCTTGGCCATTTGGGCAATGACCCGCGAGGATTAGGGCGGGGTGCCGCAGGGAAAGGCTCTCCCCATTGGCCCGCGCGCAGGCCACCAAATCATACGCATCGCCCGCTACCGCAAGACGAAGCCGGCGCTCAACCGGCGGCCATCGGGCAGCAGAATGGTCACCAGATAGGTCCCGGTTTCCAGCGGAGCCGTGTTCAGGTCATACACCCAGCTTGCGCCATTGAATTGAAATGGCAAACCGCTGGGGTCAGCCCTTCCCTGCGGTGCGCGGAGCGAATCCAAAACCAAGGGCCCGCGGTCTCCCGCCAGAGCAACGATGCGCGGAGGGGCCGAGTCTTTTTCGCCAAGCGCCTGGCGGCCACAAAAGAGCCGCAACTCCAGCGGAAGCACGGCGCCTCGTGGCCACGCCTGACGCGAGAGCGGAACGGGACTTCCTTCAGGCACCATACCTGACAGCACCGGCCCAGGCTCTATCGTCACCGTGACTTCCACGGTCGAAAGGCTCGGCTCTGAAGCCAACTGGCCATCGTTGACCACCAGCCTGAGCGCGGATTTGCCGAGCGGAAGAAAGACTTTAGGGTCAACCCCGGTTGCCGGCGCCCGGGGCTTCAGAAAGGGCCCGCTCCACGTGAAAGCGAGCGGGGCGTCGCCAGAGCCAAAGGAGGCAGAGCCATCGAGGTCAACGAAGGCGCCTTCCGGGCTGGTGCACTCGACGACGCGGTCGGGCCCGGCGTCGGCGACGGGAGGCTGCTCGAGGCCGGCACCTGCTCCCGCGCCGTTGCCGGCAACCGTCGTAATCACGCCGGTCTGGTGATCGACGCGCCGGACGCGGTGGCCCTCGGATTCGGCAATGTAAAGATCGCCTTCAACGCCCACGGCCACCCCGCGGGGATGGGAGAGGGCGACCTCAGTGGCCAACTCGCCATCACGGCTGTAGCCCGAACTGCCGTTCCCAGCCACCGTGGTGATGACATGCGTGGCGGAGTCGACCCGCCGCACGCGTTGATTGTCGGCATCAGCGATAAAGAGGTCCCCGGCGTCATCCACGGCCACTGCCGCAGGTCGCCCCAGGCTGGCTTTGACGGCGGGGCCTCCGTCGCCCGCAAAGCCCAGCCCGCCATTCCCTGCCACGGTGTCGATCACGCCGCTTGATGCGTCCACACGTCGAATGCGATTGTTGCCGGAATCGGCAATCCAAAGATTGTCTTCGCCGTCCACCGCAAGACCCTGCGGACTGGTCAAGCGGGCCTGCGTGGCGGGCCCGCCATCGCCGCTGAATCCCGAGGCCCCGGTCCCGGCGAAGGTTGAAATCAAGCCCGTGGCGGCTTCGACCCGCCGAATGCGTTGATTGCCAGAGTCAGCTATAAAGACATTCCCCGCGCTGTCCACCGCTACGCCACTCGGAGCCGACAGCATGGCTTCGGTAGCCGGACCTCTGTCACCGGCGAAGCCCACTTGGCCACTCCCCGCCAAGACTGTTATCCCGGCCTCCGCGTCCACATAGCAGACTCGGTTACGGGCGGAGTCGATGGCCACCAAATAACCTCGGGGATCGACTGCTAAGCTCGCAGCCGCTATCCTTCGGTCGTCCGCCTTGCCAGGGTCGCGATTGGCATCGGACACCGCTTTCTTGCATCCTAACAGCGATAGCGAGCCCGCCGAATCCACGCGCCAAATGCCCTGAGCGGCGGCGTCGGCGATGAACAGCGATCCTGCGGTATCCACAGCGACTGACCGCGGGTCGCCAATCCGCGTCAGGCGCGCCGAAGTCTCGCGGGCTCGCGAGGCCGCCCGCACCTCGTATTCCGCCTCTTTGTGTGACGTGGGTCCGCCGACCTTCGGCGAGGGCGACTGATCGGGCCTGTCCACAAGCTGCGCTTTCGTACCCGCCACGAGGAGGATTTGCAGGCAGGCCAAAAGCAGCGAGTGACCCAAAGATCCCAGGATTGGCGACATCCTGCGCGAGTTCATTTTCCCAGGGAGCCATCTTAGACTCCCCCGGCAGGCGGCTGTCAAGAGGCGCTCCTTCAATCGAGAGAAATCTCTGCGCTTTGCCGCGAAGTTGTACCCGGAAGCTCGCTGGTCCGCTGCCCGTGCAGACGGCCCGGACTTGCTCCAGGCGTCGAAGCCTCCATTTTCATTTGCTCCCCGTTGACGTAGTATAAGAGTCGAAAGCGGGCATGCCGGGCTGAAGCCCGGCGCCCTGCGGCAACCAAACCTCGCAGGGTGAGAGCATGAATCGTTATCTGCGCTCGATTGTGCCAGGTCTGTTGTTTCTTGCGATAACTAACATCGCCGCAGCCCGCGACGCCGGGCCCGCCAAGCTGCAGCGCGCTCCCGACTTTACGCTGCCGGATTACCAGGGGCACGAGATCTCCTTGGCGGACTTTCGAGGGCGGGTTGTTCTGTTGCAGTTCATGCAAACCGGTTGTCCGGTGTGCCAGCGCCACGCGCCCATCCTGGAAGAGCTCTATCGCAAGTATAAGGACAAGGGGCTGGTGGTCATTGGCGTCGCCCATGGCGCCTCAGGACCCGAGGAGGTCAAGCAGTTCGCTCAACGCTTCGACCTGACGTACTTTTTGCTGCCGGGCGACCTGGAGATCGCCGTGCGCTACCTTGGCATCACTCCCCAAGCCTCGAGCTTCGACGTCCCACGCTATTTCCTCATCAGCCGTGAGGGAAAGATCGCGAAGGATCTCGATCCTCACGTCAATGCGGATTTTGCCCGCGACGAAAAAGGGGCATTGGAGAAAGCCATCCTTGAAGCGCTAGGACACTAGGGAACAGGTTACAGGGGACAGGGTGCCAACGACCTTGCACGATTTCGTCGGCAATCTACCGGGTGATCTGTACCCTGTGACCTGTAACCTAATGGCAGCTCAGTGAGGGGACGTGGAAGAGGCCGGAGGCGGTTCGGCTTTCTTCTTAGGAGGGTTGAAGTAAGCCGTATCGACGCTCACGTGATGCTGAGCGACAAGCTTTTGAAGCATTTCTTGAAGCTGGACTTGCCGTATCTGGGCCTCTAACTGCGGTTTGACCTCCTCGAACGGCTTGACGCGCTTGTCCTCAAGCTTGATCAATTCCAGCCCGTAAGGCGTCCCGAAGATTTCGCTGACCTGCCCGGGAGAGAGGGCAAAAGCCACATTGGCGATGGGAGGGAGCAGCGTCTGCCGGTTGCCGTATCCCATGTCGCCGCCTGCCCCCGCCGTCGCCAGGTCTTCGGAGTAGCTGCGCGCCGATTCCGCGAAGTCGGCTCCCGCTAGAATCTGCTTGCGCAAGTCCTCGAGTTTCTTGCGAGCTTCCGCCTCCGGCAAGGCCGGCCGGCTGGGGCCCGCGGAAGGCGCGATGGTGGCGTTGGAAGTACGGATGAGCAAGCGCCGGACGTGCACCTCCTCGAGGTTGGGCTTTTGCTTGTCGTATGCCTCCTTAAGCTGCGCGTCGGACACTGGAATGCTCTGCTCCATGTGACGCCTAGCCGCGTCTGCGAGGATGCTGTTGCGGGCGGTTTCGAGGGCTTGCTTCACCTCGGCGGTGTCTTCCAGCTTTTGCTTGCGCGCCTCGCTGTCGAGAACTTTCATTTGCACCAGATACTGGGGAAGGAGGGGCTTCCCGGGCCCCCCATAGTAAGCGCGGAACTGCGGTGGCAGAGCCTGGAGAAACTTTTCAACATCTTCCCCGGTCATCTTTTGGTCGTCCACCGTAATGACCGCCTTGTCCTCAGGCTTGGTGGGCGTACTAGCCTGAGGTACGGCCTGTTCCTGCGCCCGGCCCGGCCGGGCGTTGCAAGCTAAGAATACGGTCAAGGCGATCTTCAGCCATAGGTTAGGTTGTCGAAACATCAGGATCTCCCCAGTCTGGTCAAAGTTTCTTGTCAGGCGAGTTCTCGCCTTTCGATTGGGCCGCCGGAGTCGGCGGCGTGATGATGTAGGCTTTGACCGTCAGGTAAGTAATGATGCCGCCGGGATCGGTAGTCAGGACCATGGTCTGGCTGAAGTCGAGCAGGCGGTTTCCCGGGTCAAAATCCACCACCACTTCGCCCGACTCCCCAGGCTGGTAGCTCTTCTTGAGAGCCCTCACCTTCAAGCATTCCGAGCCCGGATCAAGCTTGGATATGGTCACCACATGGTCCGTGGTGTTTGTGAAGGGAAACCGCGCGGTCTTGGTGTGCCCGGTATAAACCTTCCCCAAAAGGTATGTGTGGCCCTTGAGCTTCAGTTCCTCCTTGGCTGGGGTGGCTGGCGAGCCGGCATGACTCGGCATCGTCGTGAAAGGCGTGCCCAGGGTAGTCTCGCTGGCCTTGGGAATTTCCACGTACCACACTCCATCCACAAGCTGGCACTGGAGGGTTTCCACGCGCTGGACAGGACTCGCCATGAGGGCTGACATCGATTCGACAAGAATCGCGGCCGTGGCGGCTTTCCCGCTGGGATCGAGTTTGACGGATTGAATCTCGAAACTGAGGATCGGTCGGAAGCCCTGGTCCCGAAATCTTTCCCTGGAACCCTCTGTAACGTAGGCATCCGCCTGGAGGAGCTTCCCGGTCTGAAGAAGCGTGTAAAAACTCTCGACGCGCGCGCGGACTGCTTTCTCCTGGTCCGCTGGAGTCGTTGCTTGGGTGGAAGCAGGCAGTGTCCCAGTCTGCGTCGCCGCCCCGGGGGGCGCTACGTTCAGATAGGGGCACCCCGCGGATGAGGCGTGGCCACAGAAGGTCCCGGCCAAAAAGAGGGCAAATACGGGAAGTGAACGTCGCAAGAGACGCAAGCGGCTCCCAATGAGGGTGTCAAAACAGAGCCAGTAGTGTACCACGGGAGCATAAAAAAGGCGAGGCAGCCCTTTCGGGCTGCCTCGCCCTCGACCTTTGGGCATTTTTCCCTGGTGCTGCCTGCGTTACTACTGGACCAAGCCTTCCGCGCTGCCGGCTGCGCTCTTAGACGGATCGTTTACGAACCGACCGCCGTTGAACACAGGATCCGGAATAATCAACGCGGTGTAGGAGGTAGTAAGGGCGCCGCCAGCCGCGCTGAGGTACGCGAGGCCGTGCCCGTACTGGAAGTTGCAAACCGCGATGATGTACCCGAAGAACCCGCTGGCAGTATTGTACGGCGAGAGTTGTGACAGGTCAGCCGCCCACGCCGCACCCGAGTTGATGACCGGGCTCTGGTAGCTTATCGCCGTCCCCGCCGCGATGGTTTGTGAGGAGGAGGTGTCGTTCCAAGTGGGGGAAGGCGTTGGGAACCCGTACAGCGTGCAGCTCCCGTTCTGGATCGGAGTTATGGCGGGCACAGACGGCCAGCCCGAGGCGTTGCCTGCCGGGGTGAACACAGTGTTCGACGGGTCGGAGGTTGTGTTGGCAATCTCCACGCCCGTATCCAGACCCGCGCTGCCAAGAGAGGGCGTCCACGGGAAGAGCAGCGTGGTTGTGCAAGGCCCGGTGATAACAAATACCTGCGCCGGCACCTGCAGATAGTTGGGGTGGAAGCGAGGAGCCTTAAACCCATCATCGGAATAGATGTTGGCAGCACCGAACACCGTCGCTCCGTTAGCCGGAGGGTCGCCGGTCGTCAGTGTGCCTGGCGCCAGTGTCGCCTGCGCGACTGCGGTCAAGAATGGGGCCGTCAGAGTCGACCCAGCCGGAGAAGGGAACACGACAGGAGTGATGGTGAAGGACTCCGTGGTTATGTCGCACGTACCTGTCTGATCGTCGCAGGCATATTCGTATACAGCCGACGTCGAGGTTGAGCCGGGTAGCAACTGTAATTGCGAACCACTTCCCGGGACATTACCCGCAATCGCCCCTATCGCCGCAAGGCAGGCAGTGTTGATCGGCGCTTGGTCTGGGCAAACATAGGTAGGCCAAGTCAGGGTCAGGGCAGGGTGCAAGTTACTGACTTTGATTTGGATCTCCGTGTTGGCATTCGCGCCAGCCAGAGGGCGTCCCGTAATGGGCGGTCCAGGGGGAGGCGTGGGAGCCAACGTCCCGGCAACCGTCTTAACGTACTGGACGAAGGCAGCGTTGAAGCCTTCCTTCACCTGAATGGAAGGTACGCCGGTCTCCGTGCAGATGAGGTCTGTCACCGTCGAGACAACATTGACGATCAAACCGGGCTCAACCGTAGCCACGGCCAAGGTGGTCGGGGCGGTGAAGAGCGAGGAAGTGGCGGGGGTGGCGTTCATCGTGGCATTCACGCTAGCGCCATCCGCGAGGCCGCTCAAGTCGATTCGGCCGCGCGCGCCGCCCACGTCGATGTGGTCAGCCGTGGTGCCGCTCATCGAGATTCCAGCGGCGATCGTGAAGCTCACCACGCAACTGTAGACACCCGTCGTGGGGTTGAGGGTGTTGTTGACAGCAAGGTTGGTGACGTTCACCGCCGTAAATATCCCAGCGGGAACAAGGTTGACCCCGCTCGTCTGATCGTTATCGCACGCCACGTTCTGGAACAACACCTGAATCGTGCTGCCCAGGGTCGTGGTCAACGCGGGGCTAATGCTCGTCAGCCGGATGCTCCCCAAGGTCTCAGCGCGACCCGTATCAATCACGAACGTGGGGGTCGAGGTGAGCTGGTAAGTCACCTGGGCTGACGCCGTTGCTGCTAGCCCAAAGACGAGAAACAATGTGAAAAGCACCAGGTAGCGTCTCATCGAAAGATCCTCCATTTGTCGATCATGAAATTTGAAACTGTGAACAAGGCGAAAAAGTCCGGGTGCATGAGGATTAGGTTTCTTCAACTCCGTCAAAACGCGAAGCAAACTACCATCCTGCACGTTTCCGTGTCAAGCACTTTCTTGCTACTTCGAACTTTGTCCTGTGCATGCCGCGCCTGACCGCATCAAGCCTGGGCACAGGAACCAAATGACTTGCGCCGAAAACTAACATTGCCGATTAGGGCTGTCAAGTGTTTTTTTTGATATTCCGCAATGAGGGGGCGCGCGTAGGGGCGCTGCTTGCCGCGCCCCCGCGTGGGCTGGGCAAGCCCTGCCCCTAGTGCCGTTCCAACTTTTTGGACCTAACTCCAGAGGGCAGATTGCGGACGACCTTTGCGAGGTTACAGCTTGCGGCGCTCGGTCAATTAAGTTGGAACGGCACTAGCTGTATTCCGGGTCGGAGGGCCAGCGCAGTGGGTTGGTGCGAATGTATTCACGAATCTTGCTCAATTCATCCTGGTTGCGAACGATGTGCTCGTAATAGTTGCGCTGCCAAACCGGTTGTCCAGCCCTGGCTAGGGCCTGATTCACGGCAATCGCGGATGAGGACTTGAAGGCACGGATGATATCGCCCAGTTTGGGGGCAGCTTGCCGCCCCCCGACAATAATGATTCCGTGCACATGGTTCGGCATGACGACGAATTCGTCCAGAGTGATGTGAGGAAACCTGCCGGGCAAATCTTGCCACGCCCGAGCCACAATCCGACAGCAATCGTTCGCGCTCATTTCTCCTTCCACAACCTCGCCAAAAATGTGCTTCTTTTTCTGCGTGCAGACTGTGACGTAGTACGTTCCCGGCTGGGAGTAATCATATCCCCGCAAACGGATGGAGTGCCGGTGGTGGATGTCCGGGTCGTAGGGCATGCAAGCGCGTTGGGGCGCAGCAAGGGGCGCAGCAAGCAGCGCCCGCGCATCGCCTCTCCCATTTCGACGGGGCGCAGCAAGAAGGGGCGCAGCAAGCAGCGCCCCTACTTCATCGCCTTCTCAATTTTGAAGCTCTGCTTGAGATCGCTCAGGCTGTCGCGGAGATCGCGCGTATCATCGCGCGCCTCGGCGGTGGTCTTGATGATGTGCGGCGTGAGGAGAACAATCAATTCCTGTTTCTGGCGATTGTAGGTGGTAGAGCCAAAAAGCGCGCCGAGCCCGGGGATGTCGCCCAAAAGAGGAATGCGGTTGTAGCTGTAGGTCACGTTGTCGGAGATCAACCCGCCAAGCGCAATGGTCTCCCCGTCCCCCACGACCGCACTCGTGGTAATGGACCGCTTGGAGATGCTGGGCGACTGAATCGCGGCTCCCGCGAGCGGCGCGATGGGCGAGCTGACTTCCTGATTGATGCTCATGGTGACGAGGCCGGTGGAGGTGATACGCGGTTTGACGGTCATGATGATGCCGGTTTCGATGTTCTGGACGGTGTTGGTGAACACGCTGGAAGCTCCCGCCTGCACGCCCGAAATGATGCCCTGAGAAGTCAGCGTGGGGACGGTCGTCCCGACATTAATTTTGGCTTGGGAATTATCCGTCGCCAGGACCGTAGGAGCCGACAGGACCTTCACCCGCGAGCGGTTCTCGCTGGCGTTGAGAAAACCCATCAGTTCGCGCGTTTGGCCGATCAACATGCCCGCCGAACCCTGTAAAGCGTTCGTTCCGGTGAAAGAGACAAGTCCCTGCTTGTAGGCATTGGAGCGCTGCTGGAGAAAATAGGACAGGCCAAAGGTGAGCGCCCCGGTAAGGTCAACCTCGTATACGCGCGCCTCAATCATCACTTGGCGGGGGATCACGTCGAGCTGCTTGAGGGTTTTCACAATTTCAGCGTATTGCTGCGGGGTACATTGAATAATGAGGGAATTATTCACGGGGTCGGTCGTGATGTGGACGCCTTCCGCTGTGGTTCGTCCCGACTCCGGGCCGCCTGAGGCAGGGCCGGCGGGTTGGAGGGTGCCGGCCTGTTGCAGGGCGGCGGCCGGTGTGCCGGGTGTGCCTGCCGCACCCGGGCCGCCCATCACTCCCGTTGCGCCACCGGGTCCTGCTCCGACGCCCCCACTCTCCGCGGGATGCTCGGTACTGGTGAGAAGACCCTGCAAGTAGCTGGCTTCGGAGTTCTGCACTCTGTAAATAAAGGTCTGGACTCCGCTTGGCGGCGCCGGTTGATCGAGTTTCTGGATCCACTTCTCAACCTCTTCGAAGGCGGCGGGCTCCGGCGTGACCACCAGAAGGGAATTGATGCGGTCCAGGGGGATAAAGCGGATCGGCGTAGTTTTGTCACTCAATGCGTAGGCTGCGAAAATGGACTCCAACTCCGGGATCAGGCCGGAGGCGACATTGTTCTGGATGGGGACCAGCCGGAAGTGCTCGCGGGCAAAGGTCATGCTGTCAAACTGCTGAAGAATGTCCACCAGGCGTTTGACGTTCAGGCTGGTGTCCAGGAGGATGAGGACGTTGGCGGATTCGTGAACGGCAACTTGGCCGCCGTCGGATAGGAAAGGCGTCAGCAGCTTGGCCATGTCCCCCGCCAGGACGAAGCCTAGCGGAATAATGCGCATCACCACGCGATCGTCGGGCGGGAGGGGCTTCCCGCTCGAATCGCTCGAAACCTCCACGGGTATCTTGGCGGCCTGGCCAAGGGGCACAATCCGATAGAAGTTCCCGCTTTGTATGGCAGTGGCGCCGTTGATCTTCAGCACGGCCTGGAGGATGGGGAATAGGTCCTCCCGGCGCAAGTCGCCCGCCGTGGAAATCGTCACGGTGCCCTTCACCGCCGGGTCTATAACGTAATTCATTCGAAGCTGGGCGGCGACGAGGTTGATGAACTGCAAAAGGTCGGCGTTTTCAAGGCGGAAGGTCACCCCACTAGGAGGCGCGGGGGCGGGCTGCGCGGGAGCTTGCGGCCCCATAGGCTGTGGCGCTTGAGCCCCTGCGGGGGTTCCCGGCGGTGGCGTGACCGGCTGCTGCGGTACAGGCGCACTGGCCGGCCCCGTACCGGCAGGTACAGGGGCAGGCTTAGCGGGGCCACTTTGCCTTTGGACTGGCTCCTTGGACCGCGGGAGGGGCTTGCCCTGCGTGTCAGAGGGCGCTTGTTCAGCCCCTGGGGCAATGGGTTGAGGCTTCGCCTCCTCAGCAAACGTCGGCGTCAGCGTCTTCAGCGGCGCAACCAGTCCAAGCCAGCTTGTCGCCAAGCAGGCCCAGACGAGCCACGCGCGAGCTCCTAAGCCTCGCCCGGCGCGGATATGACAACCGTTGGAGGTCCGCTGCACACTGTTCAGATTGGGCACACTGATGATGTTCAAAGTCAATCACTCCTTTGGAGGATTCTGTTGCGCTGGGCCTTTAGGCGGCTCGACGTCCTCCCAACGGGAGGAGGGACCGAAGGGTGTCATGGTCACAACCTTCCGCTTGCCACCAATCACGGTCCCGGCGGGCGCGTCGGCGGATGCGCCAGGTGGGGCATAAAAGCCCGCAGCCCCAGTCGCGGCCTGACTTGCTCCTGCCCTGACTGTCCCACCGGAAGCGGAACCCGTGGTGGTCACTGAGCCGGCGCCGGGCTGTGCCGCCGCGGACCGCGAGGGCGCGGACGTCGGGCCAGGTTTCTCAACAATACGGGGAATCTTGCGCGCCGACTCCCAGACGTTGACCGTGAATTGTTTCTCCCCCCACGCAACCACGACCTGGGAATCCCCGATTGAGACCAGCTTAAAGCCCCCGACTTCTTCGCCCGGATGCACGGGCTTGGAAAGCGCGTTGGCCTGGTCCCCCGGGGCCATCATCGCGAACATCCCGTCGCCGAAGTTCATGGTCCCGTAGAGGAGGGGCAATTCCGGCATCTTGACGGCATCGGCCGGCGTTTCATTGGTGCGCTCGGGGCGGAAGATCGTGCGGTCGACAATTAAAGCGAAACTCTGCGCCGCGACGGGCGTTCGCGGCGTCTGCGCCTCTGAGGCCGGCCCAAGAGAACGTTGGGCATAGATCCATTGCGCACGATAGCGATAGTCCTTCCAATAGCGGTTCAGCATCCAGCCGAACCCCAGGTTGAGAGCCAACAAGCCCACGAACACGATGATTCTTTCGCGACGCCTGGTAAGCACCCTCTAAACCTCCCGCCCCACAAACAAACCGAAACTGGAAACTCGAAACAGGAAACTCAAGAACCGGGATTCGCGTGGATGCCGCGAACGGGTTGCGGATTTCGGTTTTGGATTTTCAAGCCTCCCTGTCATTTGTTCCCCGTTCCCTGCCCCCGGTCGCCCGTTCCTTGTTTTACCGCGCGCATGGCGGCGTCAATCAGAATCTCCACCTGCAGCCGCTTCTGCGGGTCACCGATGAGCGGTACGATATGGAGGCTGGTCACCGCCAGGAGCTTGGGCGAGGTGCCCATCGCGGCCAGCAGGTCCACCAACTGGTCCAGTCGGCAGCGAATCTGCGCGCGGCCCGCCACCAAGGAATAGTCCGGGCTCAAATCCTGGATGTGCAAGACTTCACTGCTGGTCAGCTCCACGCCCTTCTGGTCCGCCAGCTCGCGAAGAATGCGCTGCCACTCGGCGTTGGCCAACGGAGCGTTGGGGCTCTCCAGCAAGCCGGCTTCGGCGCTCTTCAATTCCTGGTCGGCGGCGGCGCGAAGGGCAGGCAGGTTCGCCGCGCCCGCTACCAGGCGTTGATCACGGCGTAAGGTCAGCTCTCTTTCCTCGACTCCTCCCGTGCTGGCGTGAAGCAAATCATAAAGAGGAAGCAACCCAAACTCCGCCAGGAGAAAAACCGCCACGGCAATACCCGCCACCGTCAAGGCGAGCCGATCGCGAGGAGCAAGTTTCTCGAGCATACCGCCAACCTAGGGAACAGGTTACAGGGGACAGGTCACAGGCACCCGAGTTGACTCAAGATCCCCGTGGCTTCCTGCTTGTCTCCTGTTCCCAGTCATTTGTCACCTGAGTTGCGGGCGGGCTTCCCCACCCGCATCCGAATGTGAAACATCTCCTTGTTCTGAGTGTCGCGCGTTATCGGAGAAGTGAACTCGACCTGGGAAAAATACGGCGAGTTTTCCAGGGGCTGAATCAAGTCGGCGGCCCGCGAGGAGAGCCCGGAGAATTCGGCGGTCTCCTGGCCGACTTGCAAATCTTGAACCCATGTCCCGTCGGGGAGCAGGTTGGTGATTTCTCGCATGATCAGGAGCTTCTGCCAAGTCTCCGCCCGCAAGCCTTCCAGAAGGGCGGCCCGTTGGGATATTTGCGTCGCCTGCTGGGTCTGCCGCCGCGCCGCTTCAGCCTGAGAACTGAGCCGGCTGATTTGCCCGTTTAGCGCCCTGCCGTACAGGGCTGATTCAATGAAGCCATGCGCCAACAGCATGAGCGCCATCAGGCCGGCTGAGGCGCCCAGGACATAGACGGGTACGGGGCCCCAGCGCTGCGGACGGGTTCGGTATTCCAAAGGCATGAGATTTACGGCGGGTGAGGCCTTCCGCCGCAGACCGGCATGCGCTGCCGCCAGTGCCGGAAGCATGTTTTTCAGGTCGAACTTCTCAGGCACCCTGAAGGGCAGCTTTAAGGACTGAAGCCGAGCCGGATCCCTGAAGAACTCAGAAACCGCCTGCGGAATTTCCCCGCAGAGAAACGTCCGAGTCGTTGTGGGCGTCGCGGCGGGCAACACCGACCAAAGGGCATGCAATTCCCGCTCGAAATCCTGGGCTGGAGTTCCCTGATGGTCGCAGACCACTTCGCGGGCAGCCATCAGGCTGCCGCCGCGAAAGCCCAAGAGCTCTAGTTTCTTCGCGCGTCCCAGGACCACGAGCGCCGCCTCCGGCAGCGAGGTTCTCAGGAGTGCGGCAAGCGGCGCCGCGGCCAGGGTCAGGGAGTCCACGCGCAGCCCCACATCCTTCAAGGCCTGGTAATGACTGTCGAGGGCAGGCTGCTCCGCGATGGCAATCATCACACGGACCTGTTTCGTCTGGGTATCGCGCGCGACCACGGCGCAGTCCCAGCGGATGGAGGCGCCTTGGAACGGATGTAGTGTATCGATTTGGTAGCCTACAACTCTAGCTAACTGGGGCTCGGCCTCCGCGGGAAGGTCCAGGAACCTGACGAGGAACACCTCGCGGGGGAGGCAGGCGATGACACGAGCCTCGGTGGCGTGGTTCCGCTTCAGAAACTCCCGTACTTGGGTCTTCCCTTCCGCGGCCTCCGGGTCGGCCACGTGCAACCAATCGAGGAGCCGAACCTTCTGAAACCGTCGGCCCAGCGCCGCCAGCCGGAGGCCGTCCGCACTCCAATCCACACCCAATGCTAGTTTCGAGAAGAACAACTTTACATTCCTCCGGTCGAGCTAATTCCGTAGTCGTCGTACCAGGCAACCAAGTGGTCGGCGGGAAATCCCTGAGAGTCGATTTGAAACACCGCCTTGACGGCGCGGCGCACCGGCGATCCCGCGATCTCCCCCACTGAAACGATGCTGTACGCGGGCCCGTCACTGGTGGTCAAGTAGGGGATCGAATCCTCGTCCAGCACCTTCGCCGTACGGTCGCCGATTTCGGTCACCGAGCTAAAGGGTTCCCTATTTCTTTCCCGAACAATTGCTTCGGCCAAATCCGGCCCCACGCCAGGCACACTCTGCAGGGCGTATGTCGAGGCGTAATTCACATTTACCTGGCTCCGCCCGGAGAGCACGGTGAGATCCTGGCCGACTCCGGATCTTTCAAACAGCGACCCTCGGAGTGAAATCCCCACAGAGCCGTAGAAGATTTCTCGCGACATTCCCCGCACATTGAGGACTTCCTCGGTGGATTGGAAAAGCCCGTGGCGCGGGCGAATTCCCGCTCTTCGATAGAAATCGTCCAAGACCTGCGCGTCCCGGTCGTCCTCGTTCTTAGGCTCGCGCCAGTGCACGATGGCGGCCGTGAGTTGTTCGGCCGCAGCAACCTCGAGGCCGTGCGCTTCAAACAGCCGGACCAGCTGTGCTCGGTCGGCGGAATTGAGGTCGACTTTGCCTGATTCATTCTCGATCAGCAAAAGCGCCCGGCCTCCTTGGAAGGGCACAACGCCCTCATGCTGGCCCTTCTTCCAGGTCCAGAAGGGAGGCGTATCCGGGTTTGCCGGAGGAGGATACACAATGCCCAGGATGGCGGCTTCTACGCCCCCGCAGGCGATGCCGTAAGCCTGAGCCGCCTCTTTGCGGTACGTAGCAGTTCGCACTTCGTCCTGGACAGAGTTCGAAAGCGCCACCGCCACCAGTCCCAGGAGCGTGACCGCCCACAGAACGGCGAGCAGGGCAATCCCGCTTTCCCGATCAAGCTCAGTCTTGACTCGTGTCGAAGACACAAACCACCTTTTCATTTGGGCGTCCCTCGCACGCGAACGGGAATCACCAACTGGTCCGGCTGGCCACCCTGCCACCAGACAAAACGGGCAGCTTCGGGGTAAGGGGCTTCCGTCCTGGGCTCCCAGGTCGAAGCCCATAGCGCCTGCTTCCCTGCCCCCGGCGCGCCGAAATACTCGAACCGAGCCGCTTGCAGGCCGGTCATAAGTCGAAGGTCAGTTTGCCGGAGCACAAACGGCCTATAGATGAGCTCGGTCTTCCCCGTGTCCGGGTCGGACGACCGCCGCTCAATAAGTAGCGGGAGCAGCGCGCTATCGTCGCGCACGGGGGTTTCGCGCAGGACCAGGCTGTAGTCCCCGCGAGGATTTCTGGCAATCACATATTCATCCCAAATAAGCCCAGCGTGCCGCCGGTATTGAGTTCCGTAAGTGCTCAAGAAGCGCAGGCGCACCGCGCTGGCCTCCAGGATATAGAAATCTCCCGGCATGTCCGGATTCGAGGAAGTCACTTTGTATGGAACGAGAGACGCCACTTGCTGGAATATGAATTGCGCCCGCTCTTCCGCGGTGTGGACCTGGCGGAGCTTCGCCTCGCCTTTCGCCCAGGCTTTGTTCCCGACGTGGATGCCCATCACCAGCGCGGCCATCAACAAGCCGATCAGCGTCATGCTAATCAGCATTTCGAGGAGCGTGTAACCCTTCGCCGTGCTTTTCACATCGCCTCCTGCGAACTCCGCGGCGGGGGGATCCGCATCTTGAGAGTCTGAAGCACGAAACTCTGGGGTTTGGCTGAACCCTTCCACGAAACCACCACGACGATATGAAGCAGTTGAAGCGGGCGGTCGGGGCCAAGGCCCGGGCGGGTATCCACCACGTCGCTCCTGGCCCTCCACCGCAAGCCGGAAGGCGAGATTCCGGAGTATTCCCGACCTGGCTCCAGGCTGGGGTCGAGGGCTACCTCGTTCAATTTATTCGTCGCGTAATCGACGACAAGACGATACTGGTCGAGGCGGCCCGCCGCCCGCAATGCCGCCGAGAGTGAAGAGAAAATCGCAGTAAAGGTGATGCCCAGGATTGAAATGGCGATCAGGATTTCCAACAGGCTGACGCCCGCCTCGCTTTGTCGCCTTGTGGGGAGTCGCATCGGTTTCCGCATTGCTCACGCTCCCTGCCGAACCACTTCCACTCCTGGGCCGCCCAGTAGGAAGCTGAGATGGATCTGGACCAGGCGGCCCTGTCGGTTGCGCAGCCACAGGGTCCGCTCCTCTACCGCTCCGGAAGGGGAAAAAACCAAATACGTAACCGAAGCCGTGGCGGCGCCTTCTTCCCCGCACCGCATATCAGCGGGAAGAAGGTACTCGCGGATGACCCCGGAACCGGCCTGCCCGGGCGGAGTGGTCCCCAGCAGGCGCACGCGGTTTTCCGCGGGCCGAATCTCCACGACGTAGTAGCGCTGGTCGTAAAGCGCGCGGGTCCGGGCATAGCGGAGGATCTGGGCGACACTCTCCGCAGCGCGGCGCAGTCTCCAATTGTCTGTCGCCCGCCCAAAGCCCGGAGCCACCAATCCCACGAGGAGCGCCATGAGCGCCAGGACAACCAGCAGCTCCAACAGGGTGACGCCCGCCTCTCCTCGCGCCGGCCCGCGGCGTTTATTTCCAACTCTCGATATCCGCATTCTCTCCCTCTCCGCCCGGTTTGCCGTCCGCGCCGTAGCTGATGATGTCGGGCTCATCGCCGTGGTCGCCAGGGAATTTGTAAACGTAGGGATTGCCCCAAGGGTCCATGGGGATCTCCTTGGGAAGGTATGGACCATTCCAGTTCTTCAAACCAGATGGGGCGACGCGCAGGGCCTCGAGGCCCTGATCGGTAGTGGGAAATGTCCCCGTGTCCAATTTGTAGGCTCCCAGCGCCGTTTGGAAAGCCGAGATCTGGGCCTTCGTCGTGGTGATTTTGGCTTGCGTGGCGTGCTTGAACAGCCGCGGGACCACCAGCCCGGCGAGCAAGCCCAGGATGAGGATCACCACGATCAGTTCGATCAAGGTGAAGCCTGCCGTCCTGCTCCCCGGAGTTCGCGGCGCGTTTTGACTTGCGCGCGCTTTCGGGCGGCGGGCCATTGATTCCGACCTCGGCATGGATTTCTTCCAGTCGTCCGTACGGTTGCGCATCAGAAGGGCACCTCATTAATGCTGACAATGGCCAGCAAAGTAGAAATCACAATCGACCCTACGATCACTCCCATGACGAGAATTACCGCCGGCTCCACCAGCGAAACCAAGCGCTTGGTCGCCGTGCGAACCTCGCGGTCATAGATGTCGGCGACTTGCAGCAGCATGGCGTCCAACTTGCCAGTCTGCTCCCCCAGGGTGGCCAGTTGCACGGTCAGAGGAGGGAAAAACCCGCTCGCCTGCAGAGGTGCCGCCAAGCCCTGCCCACGTTTAACCCCCTGCATGAGCGGCTCGATAGCGTCGGCCATGACCTGGTTCCCCAGGACGTCGCGGGTCAGCCGCAAGGCGGCCACGAAGGGGACGGCTTGCGTCAACAAAGTCCCCAACGTCTTGGCAAACCGGGCAATTTCAAGTTTGAGCGCTACAGGACCCACCAGCGGCGCGTGGAGCTTCCACCGGTCCCAGCGCCGCTTCCCTGCAGGCGTCCCCACCCAGTAGCGGCCCAGAACAATGGCGGCCACGACCACAATTGCAGCCAGCCACCCATAACTGCGGAAGGCATCGGCCACTTGCATCAGAATCCAGGTGGGCAGGGGTAGCTCCTTGCCCGCTTCCTCGAACACCTGCGCGAACCGCGGCACGACGAAACCGAGAAGGATACTGATGGCAATCCCGCCCACGGTTATGAGCAGCGCCGGGTAAATGAGGGCTGAAACCAAATAGCTTCGCAGCTCCTGCCTGAACTGCTCGAACTCCACCAGGCGATCGAGAACCTGGGGCAACGTGCCGCTGGCCTCCCCGGCGCGCACCATAGCCACATAAAGGGGAGGGAAAAAATCACTTCGCGAGGCCAGGCTATTGGCCAGGGATTTCCCGGCACGGAGCTCCTTGAGCGTCCCGTCGATTAACGCACTCAGCGCTCCCTCCTCAGACAAATCCCTGCACAAGGCCAGGCAACGATCCAGAGGGATGCCGGCCCGAACCAGCGTCGCGAGCTGTTGAGCGAATATGAGCCGATCCTGCGCGCTCAAACGCGCGCGGTTCCAAAAGCGGAGTCCGGCCCCTGCCCCGGCTTTCACTCGCACCCGGACGGGCAAGAACCCGAGCTGCCGGAGATCCGCGATCAAAGCCGCTTCATTATCCGCGGCTCGGACTCCGTCGACCAACTGGCCGCTAGCCTTAATCGCCTTGTACGCAAACTCTGGCATGAGATGCTTCGCGGAGTTCCTCCTAAGCGGTCAGAGCGAGATCCTTCGCTTCGCTCAGGATGACAAGCGAAGCGCTCAAAATGACAGGCCCCGGGGCTTCGTACCCGCGCACTAAACCTCCTGGGTTACTCGGAAGACTTCCTCCGGCGTGGTCACGCCGGCCTTGACCTTCAGCCAGCCATCCTCCTTCAAGCTGCGCAAGCCGCGGCGGCGGGCGATCGCGCGCAGGGCATTAGAGTCGGCGCGGCGCATGATTTCGCGCCGGAGCTCGTCATCCATCTCCAGAAACTCGAAAATGCCCACCCTGCCTCGAAAGCCCGTCTGGCCGCAGTGCGCACAGCCTGTGGCCTGCCAAGCGTGGACGAGGTTTTCCTCCACGGGCCAGCCTTGTTTGCGCAACTCTTCGCCCTCTATCGAGCGGGGTTGTTTGCATTCCGGGCACAGCACGCGAACCAGCCGCTGCGCCAACACAGCCACCACGGACGAGCAGACCAGATAGTGCTCCACGCCCATGTCCGTCAGCCGGGTGACGGCGCTGGGAGCGTCGTTGGTATGAAGGGTGCTGAACACCAGGTGCCCGGTCAATGCCGAGCGCATGGCGATCTCGGCGGTTTCCAGGTCACGAATCTCCCCCACCATGATGACGTCAGGGTCCTGACGAAGGATGTGCCGCAGGCCCGCCGCGAACGTCAGCCCGATCTGAGGATTCACGTGAATCTGGTTCACGCCCGACAGTTGATACTCCACCGGGTCTTCGATGGTGATGATTTTCCGCTCGCTGGTGTTGAGCTTGCGCAGTGACCCGTACAGGGTGGTCGACTTCCCACTTCCGGTTGGCCCGGTAACCAGAAAAAGACCATGCGGCAAGCCGAGGTAATATTCCATCTTCGCGAGCAGGCTTTCGGGAAAACCCAGCGTCGACAAGGAGAACTGCTCGCCGGCGCTCCGGTCCAAGAGGCGCATGACCACGCTCTCGCCGTAGAGGGTGGGCAGCGTCGAGGTTCGAATGTCGATCTCGCGGCCCAGCACCCGCACCCCAATCCGGCCATCTTGAGGGAGCCGCTGCTCGGCGATGTTCAGTTTCGCCATGAGCTTGATGCGCGAGGTCACGGCGGCCCGCATCTCTCGCGTGGGAGGTTGGACCTCGTACAGGACGCCGTCGATCCGGTAGCGAACCCGGAAATCCTTTTCGAACGGCTCCAAGTGAATGTCACTGGCTCGGCGCTCGAGCGCGCGGCCGATCAACTGGTTCACCCATCGGATCACCGGCGCTTCAGAAGCCAAATCGCGCAACTGATCGATATCCGCCGTTTCGGTCCCGCTTCCGCCGACTGACTGGTCTGCGGCTGAGGAGCCACCCTCCGCCTGCCCGGCGTCCTCGGAGCCGAAGGACACCTCGAGCGCGCGCAGGATTTCGGCTTCCGTGGCAAGCCGCGCCTCGACTTTCCGGCCCACCAATTGCTCCACGGCCCTGACGTTCTCCGTGTCCAGCGGGTCTGCCATGGCGAGCAGCATCGTGCCGTCATCGACGTGGTAGGGATAAAGCAAGAATTGCCTCAGAAAGAGAGGCGAGAGTTTGGAAGCTTCCGGGGGCAAGTCAGCCAGTTCGGCAGGGTCCACGCGAGGAATCCCCAGTTGTTCCGACAGCGCCGCGTACAAGTCACGCTGGGATACGAAGCCCAGATCGATAAGGATTTTGCCCAGCCGGTCTTTCCGCTCCTTTTGCAAGGCCAGTGCCTTGTCCAGATCGTCCGGAGCCAGATGGCCTTTTTCGATCAACAATTGTCCCAACAATTTAAGACTGGGCATCATTACCAAGCCAATGGAAGCGCGATCAAAGTTCCAGCGTTCTTATCTTGGCGCGCAGCTCGTCGAAGGAGAGTTGTTTGTCCCATAACTGCTCCAGGTCGTGTTTCTTGACTTCCATGACGACTTGCGAAGGGAGGTTATCGCCCTCTGCTTGATAGTAGAAAAGGTGGACAGCGACTGCGATCGAGTCGTTGGCGGAAAGTTCGCGCAAGGCGCTGGCGTGGTCCGCGAGGAGTCTGGGCACCGTCTGCTTGATTTTCTCGATCCGATCGACTTTGGCCTTGCGGGCCTTCTCCAGCTCTTCTTGGGTGAGGGGGCGCAGGTTAAACGGGCTCGGAGCCCGAAGGGGATAAAGGTTGACTTCCAGGCTAAACACCACGCCAAAGTCCGGGAGGTAACTTCCTTTGGCCTTTTCCAACACTCCAAAGGGAGGCGCGAAGGTTTGAGCCAGGGTCTCGTTGATAACCGCCTCCATAACGCCGATTTGAGCTTTCAAGGCTGCGGCGTCCATACCGCCCGGTTGCGCGGCGCGAAGCGGCGGACAACTCGCCAGAATTGCGCCGAAGGCCATCCCGAGCACTCCTGTAAGTCTTGTTGTGTGGTATGCCATGCGCGTCACCTCTAGGGCCTTGTTGATGGAGAGCCCTCCTGCCGAACCGAGTTACGAGCCATCAAATCCACCAAGGCGTCTTGTTTCTGCGTTTCCTGGTAGATAATACTCTGCGTGGATTGCAGGTATTGCAGTTGCGCCGCAAGGGGAGCAAGGATTTGCGCCTGTTGCCTTTGTAGGTCGGCCACAAGCTTCTCATTGGAAGTTGCCAGCTCGCCCTTCTGCTGGGCCCACTGCAGGCGAACCTGCTGGTCAACAATGGCTTCGATCTCCCCACGCGTGAGGGCAGCCCTTTGAGGTGATTGAGCGGCGAGCGGCGGGCGGCCCCAGCGCGCGTATCCGGTGAGCACAATCGCCAGGAAGACTCCTGCCGCCACTGCCGCCAGGGCTGCGGTCCGCCAAAGCTGGGCCAGGAAATTCGAGCGCATTCCGCGCGCCATCTCTGGCAAGAAAACCAAGTGCGCGGGCATGTCCCGATCCTGTAATTGGGCTCTGAGCAGGTCATGCGCCCCTTGGAAATTGGACAATTCCCGCCCGCACGCCGCGCACTGGGCGACATGCCGTTGAATGTCCTCTTCCTCCCCCGGGGACAGCTCCCCCAGGACCGATTCGATCAGCTTGCCTTTCCAATCCGGGCAGCCCATGTAGTTCTCCTCTCCCGCAGACCCGCTGGGGTCGTTATTGCTCCAGAAGTTTTTTCAGTTGTTCCAGACCGCTGTAGACACGCGTCTTGACAGTACTGAGCGGACAGTTCTGAATCTCGGCAATCTGCGTGAATTTAAACCCGCCATATATTTTCAAAATGATCGCCTCGCGCTGCTCGAAGTCGAGCGCCCCCAGCAGCTTTTCAGCCAGGAGCTTCGTCTCGGCACGCTCGAGCAGCGTTCCATTGGCCAGCCGGACCGCAGAGGATTGAGAACCTTGGGTCCCCTCGATAGGTTCAGGCCTCGCTTCCTCTCTCCGCCGGAAGTACGTGCAGGCCGCGTTGTGGGCGATTTGGAACAGCCACGGTCGAAACCGTTCGGGGTCCCGCAACTGGCCGAGACGAGAGTAAACAGAAACGAAAACCTCCTGGCACAAGTCGAAGGCGTCGTCGGGGCGGGCCGTCAAGTGCGCGAGATGGCTGTAGAGCTTCCGCTCCCAGCGCCGAACCAGCGCGCTGAACGCCTCCTCACTCCCGCCACGAACCCGTCGGACCAATTCCGCGTCGGTGCAATCAGAAAACGGCACCACCACCGGT
>Ga0187771_10000325_pt1 | contig 28227 bp, 30 predicted proteins | sample 0116_SJ02_MP15_1_FD_133139 | JGI IMG/M metagenome (GOLD analysis project Ga0187771, IMG submission 133139) | Tropical peat soil microbial communities from peatlands in Department of Meta, Colombia - 0116_SJ02_MP15_10_MG | ecosystem: Environmental > Terrestrial > Soil > Wetlands > Peat | place... | reverse complement strand
ATTCAAGATTGCTGACTTGATCCCGGCCGGCACCGTCACGGCGGCTACTGGCACCGTTTATCCAACCGACTACTTCGAAACGTGGACGTCGGAGTTAGCGGGGGTGCAGTCAGCAACCTCAGGTACATTTGTATACCCGTTAAACGCCAACATTAACGTATCAGATGCCGCTAACGGGAATTACAGCTATACATTTACAACGGCGTTCGGTAGCAAATGGCTAGGCTTCAACAACGGGGACTATAAGGCTACGAATATTAAGCGCGTTATGGTCAAGATCACGGGCTCTGCCACTATAAACAACACCATAAATTTCGAGGATTTTGCTGGTGATCCCGGTTCGGGCGCGACCGCGTCGGCGCTTCCTCCCCAGCGCGAGTTCGTTACCATCCAGGCCTGCCAGCAATGCCACAGCGAGTACATGGACAATGCGGCACATGCCGCAAATTACCCCGACACTCGTGCCTGCGACTTATGCCATAGCCCCCTGTATCAATCCTTGCCCAGGCATACGGCAGGATTCATGGATTCAGCTAACGCCATGTTGCCGGTGTTCATTCATATGATCCATGATTCAAGGCCCTTAGGCCCGAATGGCCCGGGTGTAGTATACCCTGTCAGCTATCCTCGGAACATCGAGAACTGCGTCGTCTGCCATACTAACAGCGGCTTGAATCTCGGCGCAGGCGATGAGACCGGCAACTGGAAGAACAATCCGAACGGTCGGGCGTGCGCCTCATGTCATACCTTGAATACCTTTACCGAGTCCACCGCCACCGTAGCCGGCACAATGACTCATGACCTGTCCGGCACCATCGCCTATCATAGCGCACCACCAGCCGCTCCAAAAACCGATGCACAATGCACCATCTGTCATGCGGCCCTCGGGACTGCCGGCGATTTTACGGATATCGTTACTGCCCATAGCGTAACGTTGCCAATATTTGTCGCACCAGCGGCCGGAGTGGTAACGGCGCTTACTACGTCGGATTCTCCGGAGTATCATGTCGTTATCACCATGAGCACCCCGTCAAACGGCAGCTATTATGTCACAGGTGAAACACCGACCGTCACGATCACCTTGACCAACAATGATTTGGCCAGCAGCGCTGTGCCGACTGTGCTCACCTCAAACCCCGGTCATCAAGTAGGAAACTACGACCCCAACAGCCTGGCCATAGCCAACCTGTATGTCTACGGTCCACGCGACTACCCCAAGCCGAGTTTCCTTCCCGCGGGCAAGAAGTCGATTCCGCTGCTGAGCACCTATTTCTCCGCGAGCAGGTCGTCGTGTAGTACTACAACCGCTACGACCACCAATACTAATATAAACATAACGCGAACACCTACGGGCTTTACCTATCAGTTGCAGCCGATTACGGCAGCCGACTTCCCGGGCACCTACTTTGTCCGTGTCTATGTCGGCAACACCTACGCCTCTACGTTGACAGCTAATTGCGGCAGTATTCCTGACCAGATCGTTTCGTACGGTATAACTTCTTTCCAGGTTGACACCGCGACCAAGGATTTGGGTGTTACCGGCAACGCCAACGGCACCCCCGCTTGTATGAATTGCCATGGCAATGAGCCGATGCACCGCGATGACCATGCCGCGCCGTTCGATCCCGATCATTGTAACGCCTGCCACTATATAGGGGAGTACGGCAATGGCGTCCTAAGCAGTTCCGGAGATCCCATTAGTAACCGGGTCCATGCCGTTCATTCCAATTCAAAGACCGGCGACCTCTCGATCATAGACTGGTCGGTGGCACAATCATTGAACGTGGAACCGATCGGCTTCGCGACGGCCACCGTTACCTACCCGTCGAATATCGAGCGGTGTGCTGTCTGCCATTCGTCAGGCAATACCGGCTATAAGATGAATCTCTACGAGATTCCCTGCTACGGTTGCCATGCCGACGTACCTGGGGCACCTGAGCACATGGCCGCGATGCTTGGCAGCCTCACGACGATCGTATCCGGCACAACGGGCACGACACAAGTCCCAGAGTCCTGTGTGGTTTGTCATCAGCCTGGCCAGGATGTTAGTATCGCCGATACACCATAGGTTCTCTTTGAAATCGTAACTCAATTTCAAAGACAGTATCGCAGGGCGGACCGAACGGTCCGCCCTTTTTTATAGTGCGCCCGGCCTGGTTTCTATACGAATAAAAGACCAAAACTTGCTCGCACTTGCTGTCTTGCATGCAAACGTTCCGAATTAAGAGGGAGAATGAAATGAGAACCAAAACAATATTTTACTTTGCATTCCTGCTGTTAATTGCGTCTGCGTTCAGTTTTTCAGGTTGCTCCAGGCTATTTGGACCTTCGGATGAAGAAGCGATCAAGGCTATTAATGAGAGCGGAGTATTCAAGGATCTTGTCCTGCAATCACCCGTCGTGATCCTCGAAAAGGGCGGACGCAATAAAGACGGCGCCTGGCCTGTCAAAGTTAAAGTAATATTTACTTATGAAATAAAAAATAAGCAAATGTCTGCGCCTATGGAAAAAATGCTGATCTTTAATATGCGTAAAGCGAAAGACAGTGCAGGGCATACTATCTGGAATACGCAACTCGGTTCGTAATAACGGTAAACAAAAATCGTACGGAATGATTAGGCGTTCATTCTTTCGAGTGAGGGCACGGCGTTCAGTGCAATTATAATTGTCAGGATGGCGATGGCGAAGGACATGATTCTGAAACCGCGCTTTCAATAAGAGGACACGCCCGGGCCTGCGTCATAGAATCGGGGATTAGGCGGCCCTGGACTCCCAGAAGTCTTCGAAGCGTTCGGAGAGCATAGCACACCGAAGGGCAACAATCGCGTTTGCTTCCTTGACAGTCCATTCCATACCTGATTGTTTTAGCCGTGAGCCAATAAGGCTTTTGCAAGCTGTCTCAATAACTCCGGAGCCAGCAAATAATCCTTGTTTGTGGAATTCAGCATAGCGCATGCGATTTTTGTTTTGTTGAAGATAGCAGATTTCTGATTCGACTTTCTGTGCCGTAGTTGCCCCAGAAAGAATATTAGTGTTTGCCTGGTGTCTGATTTTTTCGATGTTTCCCTCTTCGAGATAAGTCCACCACTTCGTTCGGTAACGAAGCACATTTTTCTCATTGGAACCAAAGAGCAGTTTACAGAGATTTGATACATGCTCTTTGGCATGATACAAATCGGCAATCTGAAGTGCCTGAGGGAAGCGCAGCTCACAAATTCCCCGAATCCATGAGGCACCATCTCCGAGCAGTACAACTCGGGAAGCATTGAACAGTCCTCTGCGTATTGCCTCAGCTTTTATACGGCTACTAAAATCCTCTGCTGTTTCTATCGCTCCGACAAACGTCGTAGATTCCGGAGAGCGCACAGGGCGGCCATGTTCATCTCTCATTGTTTGAGTAAATACGCATCCCAGCTTGGCTTCCCGTGATTTTGAAGTTCCATCAGGCTGCTTGCCTCTCCGTCCCTCTACTTCTGGCTTTACCATTGGCTCCCCTGTGCCATCCATTTCCACATAAAGCACGGAAATGTTCTTATCCTCCGTCGATGGGGCTTCGATTTGCAGCAATTTCCCCCGTTCTGCAGCCTGCCAGGTTTCAATTTGATCGCCAATTTTCTCAGCAACGCGTTCGACGTCTTTGGGACTGACCTCAATGTCGGCATATACCTTCAGGTCTTCTTTGGCTTCTTTAAAAGTTTCACGACTAACGGCCCTGGCCATCATACGCCGAAGCCCAGGGGTGCGCCTCGTGCCGACTACATCCATTTCTTCGTCACCGGGATATCGGGTCTCTCCGCAATCATCACACTCATATCTCGACCTGGAAAAAGGTACTGGCCCCATAATCGTTACCAGTGTCTTGTTCTCTATCCCTTTGCTCTGCATAATGGAGCCGCAGTGACACAGTACAGGATGTTCACGTCTGCCGCAGCCGATGCCTTCCAGAAGTCCTCCAAGAACTTTTGCCCCTGCCACTAACACAGCCTTACGCAGTGCCGACTCCACAGCCTCAAGATCAAATTTATGGCTTGTCGCCACGACATCAATAATATGGTTTACTTCTTTGTCGGCTTCGATCGCTGCTTCAGCGATTTTTTTTTATCGTATCCCTCTGTCTCACGCACCAACATGCCTATCTGCTCGGTAAGTATCTCGAATTCCTTGCAGAGCTCAGCAAATTTGCTGTGTGCGGCAACATCTATTTTGGCCTGTTCAATCTGCATCGGCGTTGTTAAACGCTCGCTGACCGTTTTCTTGCCCTCCCGTCGGGATAAGACATAGTAAGGGCCCCGCATAGCGGGCTTGGAATCTTTTTGCGGCACCTTGAAGTACTGTTCGTTAATTGTGCCCCTTTTCATGCTACGAATAGAGCGCATCTGCCGGAGTACTTTATCCCTTTGCTTGTCTATCTCCGATAGTTGCTTCATAGTTTCTCCTATTGTAGATTGCAATCTACAATATTACAGCACAAAAAAAGAGGTTTCATCAAGACCCCCTCTGATGACGCAAACCCGACACACCCTTTTTTCTTGATTTAGCGCACGAATTCCCGTATAGTAAATTCATTTTGTTGCATCGGCGGCACTACTTTAGTCATCACATTAGGTATGGACCGTCGTGAGGCAATGCCTGAATATTGCGGTGCGCAGCATTGAAGAGCTGATTCGTCCGAAAACTCAAATATCCAAATCGGGGAAGGAGGGAACATTTTGAGAATCAACTATTTGCTGCTAAAAATGCAGAACCGTCCCCTGGTTATGCTAATGGTATGCGCAGTGGCCGTGTTTTCGCTCGTATTGTTCACGCCGGACGTGTCGCCAGCAGCCAGCCTGTCCGGTGATTCCAGCACGTATTTCCAATCCAAAGAGCTGGAAGACAGTTCGAAGATCCTTGGAGGATATGAATACCTCGATTTTGCCGTGCAGGACATCGGTAACGAAACTGTTTCATTTCATACTGGTGGATGGCTGCGTGAAGATTTTCAGGGCGAGGAGTACAATAAGAAATCGGACAGCGATCTCCAGTATTCCTACCTGAGTTTCAAGAGCAAAACCGACAATACCGTCGTCAATCTTGGCCGTGTGATGGTTTTCGAGGGCGTGGCGGCCGAAAGGGTTGACGGTATTTACGCGCGCACCGATTTAATGGACGGTTTTGGCATATCAGCATTCGGCGGCAGTCCTGTAGAGACCAACATCAATCTTCCTGGCAACAACGTGATCTATGGCGCACGGCTGTCTCATCAGGTAGCTGACGTATACAAGATAGGAATCTCGGCGCTCCAGGAGGATAAGGACAGCAAGGACTACCGTAGAGAAGCAGGCATTGATCTGTGGGTGCACCCGATGGACAAAGTGGATGTAACCGGCAGGTCCAGTTACAACGATATCACCAAAGGTTGGATGGAACATGCCTATGTTCTGGGGCTGGGTCCCTTCGCAAAGTTGAGGTTTGATACCACCGCTTCGTGGATCAACTATGATGACTACTTTTTCCGCGTCACCACAACTGCTTTTTCTTTAAATCCTCTTTCAACGGGACTTCTCCCCGCTGATGAAAAAGTACGGATCTTGGGAGAAGCAGCATCTTATCAAGCAACAGACAACGTGAGTATTATTGCTGATTACAAGAATTTTAATTATACCCTCGAAGGCGATGCCAACTACTACGGCGGAATGGTCAAGTATTCCGTGCCCGACTCTGGCGGCGCGGGAGTGGGATATCACCGCATGAATGGAGACTCGAACAAGTTAAAGTACGACGAGTATCGGGTCTATGGATACAAAAAGATCAGCAAGGTAGATCTTACTGCCGACGTTCTCGAGGTAGTGTATGACAACCCAATTAATGGTGTAAAGGATTCTTTTTCCGGGACGCTTGCGGCCCAGTACGATCTCACGAACGCATGGAAAGTTGGCGCCGACATTGAATACCTACACGATCCCGATTTCAGCAGAAACATCCAGACCTTCGTAAAGCTTCTCTATCATTTCGGCACCAAAGGAGGTGCTTAAGATGAAGATATCTTCAACCACAATGGTTTTTTTGACGGTTCTCGTACTGATCTTCGGGATGTATGCCTGCGCCCACACGGCAAGTATCGCGACGTCACACCCTGTTGAAATAACGGGTTTCCCGATCTGCAGTGACTGCCATACGGATTGGCGCGCTGCAATGGACCACACCAGTGATTATTCGGCACGGCACAGGTTCTTCGCAGAGCAGCAGAACGGGACCTGCAAAGTATGCCACAAAGAGTCATTCTGTTCTGATTGCCACGCACACAAGGAAGAGCTAAAGCCGAGCGACAAGTATAAAGATTCTCCGGAGCGGACCTTGCCACATCGGGGAGATTATATAAACCAGCACAAGATCGACGGCAGGATAAACCCAGCTTCTTGCATGAAATGTCATGGCCGCTCGAATAATGAGAGGTGCCAAGAATGTCACCATTAACTAAAAGCCTGCTAACCAGCCTGCTTCTGATTGCCGGAATGTGTGCCCTAGGAGGTTGCGGCAGCAGTGAGGAGAACAAAGGATCCGTATTCGATGCAGACGACCAACAGCATCCTGCCAATTGGCTGATTACAGGCCATCCGGCAGCTGCCCTGGCTGATTCGAGTGTATGCATGGAATGCCACGGAGATGATTTTTCAGGCGGTATTTCGGGTGTGGCCTGTTCATCATGCCACACGAATGGAAATCCTCTTACCGTAACGAACTGCGCATCATGTCACGGGAATCCTCCAAACGGGAATGCTGCACCGAACCGTGCTGGCGCACATAATACCACCAATGGCCACTTTGCCCCACAAGTCACCTTGCCTGATTCGTGCAATACCTGTCACAACGGTGCAGGAACGGGCACAGCGGAACACTTTGACGGCATTGTCGAAGTTCAGTTTCTGAGCATCTACAGCGCGAAAAGCGGCACCGCGGTATTTAACGCGGACAATACGTGCTCGAATGTAAGCTGCCACGGCGGCCAGACAACGCCGAATTGGTTTAGTGGATCAATCAATGTGGCTACCCAGTGCACGTCGTGTCACTCATACGGCACATCCGAGTATAATAGTTTTGTGTCCGGCCAGCATGATTTCCATGTCAATACGCTGGCAAAACCTTGCATTGCCTGCCATAACACCGTGACACTCTCTCAGATCCATTTTATTTCGTTAAATACGACGACGGTAGTAGGGGCAGCAACGACGATTGGGGGGGGTATAACGGAAGTTTCGAACTATACCAATGGTACATGCTTGTCGGATTGTCACGTTCCTGCCGGTCCTCGATCCTGGTTCTAGCGGCTGGGAAATTTCGGTTGTTGGGAGAATGATTTCAGGAAGGCCCGGTGAAAATGTCCGGGCCTTTTTTTCAGTCGGCTGCAAGGTGTACGCAGTTCCGTGTAGCTTGACCGGGGATAGGGGTAAAGCTATCTGAAAAAACACAGGCAGTTCGAATGAGTAGAGAATGAGTAGATTGGAGAAAAATTGGAGCTATACGGTTTGGAAAGGGATTGCAGATTTGCAGTTTATCGTTACAGAAACTCTCTGCTTAATCAGTGCTAAAAAAGATTATGACATGTTTCCGGTTCTTATTCAATATATTTTGCTATAGCATATGAACTTATTTTTAAATCCGGACGCGGCATCCCGACCTGAAGACGAGGTGCCCTTACTCATCGTCTGAAGTTTGTTGGCCGGCTCGGTTTGGATGCTGTCTTTGATAGGAACCTATCAGTCGTTCCGAACGAGTCTTGCCTGTTGCTCCCGCAAATGGATCAGACTGAGAATAGGGAACCGCCGCAACGTTCTTCGTCTCATGAAGGATGTACATTTCATAGGTCATCCCGTCCGTTCCTCTGAGAACAATATTGTCAGTTCGCACCTCAATGATCTGCGATCCGTCCGGCAGTTTGTCGAACAACCTGAAGAAAGACTGTTCACCCTTCGATACGATGATGACCGCACCGGAAAAATCCTCCCCCCGTATCGTACCAACGAGGCTGTAGCCAGGAGGAGTGGCGGCCTGCGCATTCGCCTGAACGCTCAAAGTAAACGGAATAAAGATGAGGAAGTTTACAAGAAACAGATTCCTGACGCTTCTTTTTTTTATCGCTGTACCGTAGGGAGATGATGAAGGCATAAAAAATAATACCCTATTGGTCTATCTCTGTCAATAACACATTAAGTCAGGTAATCGATTTGGAGAAATTAGCGTGCTGCACTGCTCTGAAATTCCTTAAGGAGAGGAAACCTCTTTATCGTATCATTTTGTCGTTCTAAAACTGCTATTAATTTCTTACATCCTGCATGATAAAGACAAGAACCGTCAATGATGCTTCGATCAGAGCCATCACTCTACAAATTCGTTACATTACCTGAGCCTAACTAAAAGAAAGGTTCCGGAATATCCCATGTTGGCGTAAGCTTAATCGTATTTTGCCGAATTGGCTCTCAATTCTACCACGCTTAAAAATGATCAAAATGAGTGTTTTTACGCACGATTTAATGCGGCAGGTTGCTCCAGACTCTTTGGGCCGTCGAATGACGATGTACTCAAGGCGATGAATGTCACGGTTACAATATCCTTCGCGAAAACAAAAGACGGTATCACTACGCTGCAAGAGGTGGAAACAATATCTACATAGTTGATTTTCAAGTCCCCAAATGCTTCCGGTAAGAGAGTATGGGCGGCCAGGTTGGCGATAATGACGAGTCGACGAGGCAGGCTATTACATCGCTTGTACATGATATCAAATTGAAGGTGGGGCTATGCTTGACCGTGCGCCGCGCTTCCAATTTGCAAATCTATCTCGCGGTGCCAGCGCGTACGTACTTCCTATTACTCTTCCGATGATGAATGCCGGGGCCGACGTCGTGTCCGAACACTGGGCCGGTCTGAACCCACATTGGTTGGTGCGGCGGCCGGTGTAGGAGGTGGAGCGTCAGACCCCAACGTCTTTTCATGGGAAATAAACATATCGTAGAGAGTATCGTCGGTCCCCTTGATGGAGATGCTGTCGTCTCGCACCTGGACGAGTTGAGACCCGTCGGGCAATTTCTCGAATAATCTGAAGAAGGATTGTTCACCCTTCTCTACCTTAATAACCGCACCGGAAAAATCCCCGCTTCGTATCGTACCAATGAGATTGTAACCCGACGGAACGGCGGCCTGACCATGCACCTGATCAATCAAGTAAAGTGGAAGCACGAGGAGGATGCTGGCCAGAACAAACTTCCCGATTACCTCATGTTTGATGGAGGAGAAATGTAACATTGCAAAAAATATAAAATATTACCCCTTGGTTGCCTGCTGTCAGTAATGACATAGGGATAGTTAAACCGATTTCAGCGATGCATAATTTCAATACTTGGGGAACTCATGTAAAAAGAGACGTGCATATCGCGCCATCAGGTCTTTTTTATTATTCCCGTGGTTGAATTAGAGGGTGATTTCAGTGCCGATGCCTTCCTTGGTGAAGATTTCGAGCAGCAAGGCGTGGGGGACTCGACCGTCTATGATATGTACTTTCGCGCAGCCAGCATGCAGGGCCTCGAAACAGGATTTCGTCTTTGGCAGCATACCGCCTCCGATGGTTCCGGAATTGATAAGCGTCTCCACTTTTTTCTTGTTCAGTGTTGGAATAAGGTTGTTCTCCTTGTCGAGAATCCCCGCTTGGTCGGTAAGCAGAATGAGTTTTTCCGCCTTTAATGCTCCGGCTATTGCCCCTGCCACAAGGTCGGCATTGATATTGAAAGTCTCTCCACTTGCGCCGGTACCCACGGGCGCTATAACCGGGATAAAACCGCCCTGGTCTAAAGCTATAAGCGCTCCCGGCTTGACTTCGGTGACTTCCCCTACGAGTCCGATATCGACGATTTCGGTATCTCCGCTCTCCTCAGATTTTTTCGTTATCTTGAGTTTCCTGGCCTGGAGCAGACCACCATCTTTTCCCGTAAGGCCGACGGCTTTGCCTCCCGCCCGGTTGATGAGATTTACGATTTCCTTATTCACTTTACCGCCGAGGACCATTTCTACGATGTCCATGGTCTCCTCGTCGGTTACTCGCTGACCCGATACGAAAGTAGGCTTCTTTCCCATTCGTTCCATTGTCTTGCCGATCTGCGGTCCGCCTCCATGTACGATTATCGGATTGATGCCTATATAGCGCATCAGAACGACGTCCTGAGCAAAACCCTGTTTCAGGCTCTCGTCGACCATGGCGTTACCGCCGTACTTGATGACAAACGTCTTGCCACGGAAGGTCTGGATGTAGGGCATGGCCTCGATGAGGGTTTTCGCTTTTTCGATCAGTTTTTCCACCGGAACCTCAAAAGATCATTAAACCACAAAAGTCCTGGGAACATGGATAAAAAATACCGAGCATAAACACAAGAGTTTATCGACGAAACGATTGGATGTTCCTTTGTTCCCAGTGCGAATTGCGGGCCGCACTCACAAGATATATCTGCTCAAATCCTCACTCTTCAGAACTTCAGCCAGCCGTTCCTTTACGTACTGTGCATCAATAGAGACCTTGGATCCCTTTTTTTCAGGCGCATCAAATGAGATCTCGTCGAGCAACCTCTCCATGATCGTATGAAGCCTGCGCGCACCGATGTTCTCGGTTCGTTCATTCACCTGTGCGGCTATGCCGGCGATCTCTTCGATGGAATCGTTTGAAAAATTAAGAGTGATTTCCTCAGTGGCCATAAGCGCAATGTGCTGTTTGATGAGCGCGTTCTGCGGTTCCGTCAAGATGCGAACGAAATCCGCCTTGCCGAGGGAGTCAAGCTCAACCCGGATCGGAAAACGTCCTTGCAGCTCCGGGATGAGGTCCGACGGTTTTGATACGTGAAACGCACCTGCTGCGATAAACAGAATATGGTCGGTTTTGACCGGCCCGTATTTGGTCGAAATCGTAGATCCTTCGACGATTGGCAGCAGGTCCCGCTGCACTCCTTCACGCGACACGTCGGGACCGTGCGTTTCGCGGCCTGCGATTTTGTCGATCTCGTCGAGGAATACGATGCCGGATTGCTCGACGCGCTGGAGTGCTTCACGGGTCACCTTATCCATGTCAATAAGCTTTGCAGCCTCTTCCTGCGCAAGGAGTCTCAATCCCTCAGGGATTTTTACTTTACGGTGTTTCTTTTTTTCCGGAAGTAGCCCTCCAAGCATCTCCTTGAGGTTCATTTCAATCTCTTCCATGCCGACGTTGGAGACGATTCCGAAGGGCATAACCTTTTCCTTCGTTTCGAGCTCTACCGTGCGGCTGTCAAGCTTACCTTCACGGAGCTGCTGCCTGAGCTTCTCGCGCGTGGTTGAATGCTGCTCTTGCTGCTCTGACGTCGGAGCCTCCGATCCCGAGGAGGTCCTGAGGGGGGGGAGCAGGAGATCGAGGAGCCGCTCTTCGGCCATGGCCTCTGCTTTTTCCTTTACGATCTCGGCCATTTCGTTTTTAACCATGTTTATCCCGATTTCTGTGAGGTCGCGCACGATCGAGTCGACATCACGTCCAACGTATCCTACTTCGGTAAACTTTGAAGCTTCGATCTTGAGAAACGGTGCCTGGACCAGTTTCGCGAGCCTCCGGGCAATCTCGGTTTTTCCCACCCCCGTGGGGCCGATCATGATAATGTTCTTCGGCATAACTTCATCGCGTAATTCTTCGGACAAGCGCTGGCGTCTCCAGCGGTTTCTGAGCGCGATGGCGACGGCCCGCTTGGCATTATGCTGGCCGATAATATACTTGTCCAGCTCTTCGACAACCTGACGCGGGGTGAGCGAATTTTTCAAGAAAACCTCCAGAGTATCGTTAATAGAAGATCGTAGATGGTAGGATAGGGAGGCAGGAGAAGAGTAAATATCATCATCTCTTGCTGCTGTCTACGGTTGCTATAATTCTTCTATCGTGATCTCCTTATTCGTATAGATGCAAATATCACCGGCAATCCGTAAGGATTCTTCCACGATTGACCGCGCGTCGAGCGAAGTATGCTTCATGAGTGCCTGGGCGGCCGCAAGGGCGTAGGGGCCGCCGGAGCCAATGGACAGAATGCCCTGTTCAGGCTCGATCACGTCGCCGTTCCCGGAGAGGATAAAGGACCGTTCATTATCCGCAACGATCATCAGGGCTTCCAGTCTCCTGAGCACTCTGTCCGTTCTCCAGTCCTTGGCCAGCTCCACTGCTGCGCGTGTGAGATTGCCATGGTACTGCTCGAGTTTGGCCTCGAATTTCTCGAAGAGCGTAAACGCGTCGGCCGTCGCACCCGCGAATCCGGCGATGACTTTGTCATTGAACAATTTTCTTACTTTTTTCGCGTTGTGCTTCATTACCGTCGTCCCGACCGTCACTTGACCGTCGCCGGCTATCGCTGACTTGCCATTCCGTCTCACGGCAAGGATCGTTGTCCCGTATGCGAGTGAGGGTATTATTTCTCCCATGCTGCCTCCCTGTTGATAAACGATGCATGATGACCGATCCATGTTGGCTCAGTCTGCTTTTTTATGCTATATCCCTTACCGTGCACGATATCGATTACCTGCTCTGCGGGGGCCTTTATTTTTTTCTCGCGCGTGGATGGGCCTTATCGTAGGTCTCCATGAGCGAATCGAGATTGAGATGAGTATACCGCTGCGTTGTAGAAAGACTTGCATGTCCGAGAAGTTCCTGGATTGCCCGAAGATCAGCTCCGGATTCAAGCAAATGCGTCGCAAAACTGTGACGCAGTGTATGAGGGCTGGCTTTCTGGGTCAAGCCCAGTGATTTTCTATAATTTTCTAAAATACGCTGAACCGTTCGCGCTGTCAAGCGTTTTCCGGATGGACCCGTAAAGATTGGAGCAGGTCCTGTGCTGTCTCTTTTGCTGGCGAGGTATGCGTCGATCGCTCTAAGTGCCTTCTGCCCAATGGGAACGACCCGCTCTTTTCGCCCCTTACCCCTGATGCGGACGAGCCGGTCGTGTCGATCGATGTCGTCATGGTTCATGCCGATGAGTTCGCTAGCCCGAATTCCGGTCGAATAGAGCGTTTCGAGGACCGCTTGATCGCGAAAGGTAACATCGCTCTCGACGCGCGTCGTTGTACGTGGCGCTTCTATAAGCCGCTGCGCATCGTCTACTGTCAGCACTGCGGGAAGTCGATTCTCCCGGCGAGGTGTGCTCACGAGCCTTGCTGGATTGCCGGCGAGGATCCCTTCACGATTCAGATATTTGAAAAAAGACCTGACAGCAGACAACTTGCGTGCAATCGATGATTTCTTCGTTTCATTTTTCAGGAGGAGAGCGATGAATTGCCGGAGCGTCTGGTGGTCTATTCCCGCTGCGTCTTTGCCATTGAGAAAATCGGCGAACTGCTCAAGGTCTGAGAGATAGCTTCTCTCGGTATGGGTCGAAACGTTTTTTTCGATCTTGAGGTAACGAATGAAATCGAAGATATACTTCCTCATGCGGGTACTTTATCGTAAGACGCGGGAATTTGCAAGGGTTTCCCACCGCAAGCTGCGGATTAAAAAAATATCCCCACGATACTGCCCGAGTCAACAGATCATTTCGTGCACATCATGCTCGGACTTTCGCTGTCTGATCTTCGGACAGTGAGACCTGATCCTCAGTCTTCGGTTCTTCTTTGTACCCGCATTCTTTTTTCAAACAGGTGATTGAGACGCCGGTCTTCTTGGAATATTTTTCCACGAGGAAGGGGGCATTGCACTGCGGGCAGGGGCGGGAAAGGGGTTTGTTCCAAATGGCAAACTTGCAGTCGGGATAGTTGGCGCAGGAATAGAATATTTTCCCGAAGCGTGAGCGTCGCTCAACAAGCTTGCCGCCGTCTACAGGGCAGAGGACGCCCGTGGACATGCCTTGCGTATATTTGCACTCCGGGTAGCGTGAACAGGCGAGAAACTTGCCAAACCGGCCACGCTTAATCATCATGGCGGAGCCGCACTTGGGACATATCTCGTCGGTCGTTTCTTCGGCCGAAGCCTCGACAACCCCGTTCTCGTTTCGCACAAAAGGCCTAGTGGTTTTGCAATCGGGATATCCGCTGCAGGCGAGGAACTGGCCGTTCCTCCCCCACTTGACAACCATGGGTTTTCCGCATTTTTCGCAGACAATGTCTGTAGGGATTTGCTCGGCCTTGAAGTCCTTCATATCAGCCTGGGCTTTTTCGAGGCTTTCGCTAAATGGCTTGTAAAAGTCTTTTACTGCTTCTACCCACGGCATCTGGCCTTCTTCTATTTTGTCGAGTTCCTCCTCCATTTTGGCTGTGAACGCCACGTCCATGATAACGGGGAAATGGTTTACGAGGAGGTCGTTCACAAGAATCCCCAGTTCGGTCGGGCGAAACTTATTCTCCACCTTGTTGACGTAGTCGCGTTCCTGGATGGTCGAAATAATCGCCGCATAGGTGCTCGGTCTGCCGATCCCCTTTTCTTCGAGGGTTTTTACGAGCAATGCCTCGGAGAACCGCGGCGGAGGCTGGGTAAAGTGCTGCTTGGGATCGAGCTGGATAAGGGTAAGTTTCTCTCCCTCGTTCAGAGGCGGTAAGACAGCTTCTCCATTCTCTTCTTCCGATGGTGACTGGTCCTCGGACTTCTCTTCCATATATACGGCCATGAAGCCCATGAATTTCACAACAGACCCGGTTGCTCGAAACAGGTAGTCTTTTGCCTTGACATCTACCGCTGTCTGATCAATGACTGCGGGGTTCATCTGGCTCGCCACGAAACGGTTCCAGATGAGCTTATAGAGTTTGTACTGGTCCGGTTCTAGATGTTGTTTGATAGTATCGGGTTCGCGCAGTACCGACGTTGGCCGGACAGCCTCATGGGCCTCCTGGGCTGACTTGGCGCTGGCGTATACAGGCGGTTTTTCCGGCAGATATTCCTTGCCGTATTTATTCACAATGAACTCTCGGGCCTCTTCCTGCGCCTCTTTGCCGACGCGGGTCGAGTCGGTCCTCATGTATGTGATAAGACCGACGGTCCCTTCCTTGCCGATATCGACACCTTCGTAGAGCGATTGGGCAATGCCCATGGTCCTCTTTGATGTGAAGCCAAGCTTTCGACCTCCCTCTTGCTGAAGTTTGCTCGTCGTGAAGGGGGGAACGGGGTTGCGCCGCCGCTCTTTCTTCTCAATTTTTGAAACAATATAGGTTGCGCCTTGAAGATCAGCAAGGATTTTTTGCACCTCTTCATTGGTCTTGACTTTGAGCTTCTCCTCGTCTCTTTTAAGTAGTTTTGCCTCAAACTGCGGCGGCAGTTTTCCTTCGAGTAGGGCTGTCAGCGACCAGAACTCTTCGGGTACGAATGCTTTTATCTCCGCTTCCCGTTCGCAGATCAATCGCAGAGCCACGGACTGAACGCGACCTGCCGAAAGCCCGCGCCGCACTTTTTTCCAGAGGATGGGGCTGATCTGGTAGCCCACGAGGCGGTCAAGTACGCGTCGCGCCTGCTGGGCATCTACTTTGTTAACATCGATTTTCCCCGGGTGCTCTATGGATTGCAGAATTGCTTTTTTGGTTATTTCATTGAAGAGTACGCGGTATACTTCAATGGTCTTGGCGCTTCCTGAAAGGACTTCGGCGACGTGGAAGGCGATGGCCTCGCCCTCACGGTCCGGGTCTGTTGCAAGCAGGATGCGATCTGCCTTTTTTGCGGCGGATTTGAGATCCTTAACGACCGGGCCCTTGCCCTTAATCTGGATATAGCTCGGCTCGAAGTTTTTTTCGATGTCTACGCCAAGCTTGCTCTTGGGTAGATCCATGATATGGCCAACTGAGGCCTTGACCGTATAGTCCTTGCCCAGATACTTGGCGATGGTCTTGGCCTTTGCAGGCGACTCAACTATGACGAGTGATTTCATTCTGATAAACCTTAAAACCTTTTCCCTTTAAGAGCGTACTCTGCAAATTGAATCGGAACCGCTCTGTCCCATTATATATATCTGCGCATTCCCCTCGGGAATGTGTTTCTTAGTTCCAGGCTGTCGTCCTGGGCTGGCGAACGATGGTTTTATCGTTCGCAACGAGTTCATGATGAGGAACAAAGAGTGTAAAAGCTATCAGTGTTTTAATATGGTCCAGCTCTATTCGTTCCGTATATACCGTCATGGCCCGTTCCAGCAGGTCCTCACACTGGTCTTTCGATATGATCCCGAGATGCGTCAGCTTTGTAACAAATCCGAAGGCGGCAATAGTGAAGCATCGGCGTTCTTCCCGGTTCATCGCTCGTAAACCAGACCGGGGTGATGTGGAAGCCGGTACAAATAATTCTTCAGATTGTCTTTGCACGAGGGTCTGCATGAGCGTCAAAGCCGAGTCTGCTTCATGAAGCCGATACCCGTCGTTCAGCAATGCCTCCATGATTTTCCCTTCTTCATCGAATAGTTCCTGCTTATTCTGCACCTGGTCTGCAATAAGCGAGAATAGGTGCATCATTCGTTCATCCACGCTAAGCTCCTGTCATACCGCACGTCACGCCTTCGTGAGGGACTTGTGTAAGAAGATCATTAACTCTTTCGTTGCAGTACGTAATTGTGCGGAGTTCTTTTCAGTCAACTGCTATAACATACTTCCCCGGGAGTTGTTTTGCAAGCCCTTTTAAGTTGAGCTCTTTTAACTCGATTCTCTTTTTACCGTTGACGCGGTTTAGAACTGGCTGTTGGGCATGAGTGATTACGAATCACCGCGGCCTGCGCCGAGTTCATGATCGGGAGAGCAACGACGTTCGACGAGTATTCTGAAAGCCATCATTCCGCGCTGTCGATGCCGCTCTTTCCGAGACAATCCGTGTGCATGGAATCAGACAGTCAAACCAAGTGCGGGCTTTCGTGCACTCAGGGTCGAAATTATACAGACTCACAGGAGATAGTCAAGTTTTTTTTTGCAGTCCTGTTCTAAATGTGATATTTTACAGTCATGGTTTCGACGTAAGTTTAAAAACGTGTCGCGGTGATGCTTGAATGCAAGTAGGAAATCAGCATGGATCGGATGATAAAAGCGGTTCTCTTTGATTTCGGAGGTGTCATAGCTGAAGAGGGGTTTTTTGAGGGGGTACAGGCTATTGGAAAGCAAAACGGGCTTGATCCGCAAAAGTTCTTTAGCGTTGTTGATACTCTCATCTATGAGACGGGATATCTCACCGGCGCAGCTGGCGAAGCCGAGTTTTGGAGCGTCGTAAGGAACAGGACAGGCATAACAGGCGACGATGAATCGCTGAAAGAGGAAATTCTTCGCAGATTTGTTATCAGGCCTGATATGCTGTCCGATGTCGATGCGCTGCGGACGCGCGGCGTAAGGGTTGCACTGCTCAGCGACCAGACTAACTGGCTTGATGAAATCAACAAAAGGACGCCGCTTTTTCAGCATTTCGACAGGATCTTTAATTCCTACCATGTTCACAAGAGCAAGCGTGATGCATCGGTATTCATGGATGTCTGTTCCGCTCTTGGAACCCCTCCTGAGCAAACACTCTTCATCGATGATAATATCAACCATGTCATCCGTGCTCAGCGTCAAGGGTTACGGACAATCCATTTCGTTACCAGGAAGGACTTTGAAATGCGATTACGGGAATATCTATACGGGATGACTGAAGAACAGGATGAGAATGTAGCTAAGGGAGAGATATGAAGGTAATCGCATTTAACGGAAGCCCGAGAAGGGAAGGCAACACAGAAATCCTTCTCAGTGAAGCTGTCAGGGGTGTTAAGGACCACGGCGGCAACGTGATAGTATACAATCTTGATTCGCTTAGCCTTCGAGCGTGCCTTAACTGCGGAAAATGTGACGACGAGGGGCTTTGTGTCGTCCAGGATGATATGCAGATAATTCACCAGGAGATCCGGCGTGCTGACAGGATCATTGTTTCTTCACCCATATTTTTCTTCAACGTAAGTGCTCAGACCAAAATCATGATTGACCGATGTCAGGCTTTTTGGGCAGAGAAATACGTGCATAAAAAACCGGTCCCTGCGGGAATGTTCGGACGCAAGGGGTTGCTGCTGCTGGTCGGCGGAATGAGAAAAAACGAGAAAAATGTCGGATTTCAATGTGCAGAAGCGACCGTACGAGCGTTTTTCAGGACCGTCAATGTTCAGGAACACATCACCCTTGCATTTGACGCTGTTGATAAGAAGGGAGCAATCAAGGACCATCCAACGGCATTGCACGAGGCCTATGCGGAGGGGAAAAAGCTGGTTACTCGAGATGTCACATTCTAGGCAAGCATAACCCCGGCGAAAATGTGTCTTACCCTAAGCCGCAAAAGTGGCAAGCTGGGAAGTGCTGTTCTTTGCACAGGAGATTACGGACGCGTTTTGGCAAAGTTAGTTTATGGATTTCTGCTAATTTACCAAACTCGAAAACCACCATACTTGAACCATCGGGAGAAGTCAGTTACCATGGCTGTTAGTGCTCCAGTGCTTTGCGCGCCAATTCTACGAGTCCGAACACCTTAAGATCAACAAGTGTATTCTTTCTCTGAGCTTCTCTGAGAAAATCCTGCGCCTTCCGGAGCGGGACCTCGATTACCTCGATGATCTCGTTGTCATCGCCTCCACTCTTGCCCACATGCTCCAGCTCGGTGCATAGATAAGCCCGTAGAGCCTCCGTGGACGCTCCCGTCGATATGGGTCCTTCGGCGAGGAAATCGAGTTTTCCTGCCGACCAACCTGTCTCTTCAATCAATTCACGTTTTGCTGCGACTTCCATTGATTCGTTGGACTCGACTAGGCCAGCCGGAAGTTCGATGACGTCCCGACCTACCGGAGGCCTAAACTGCTTTTCGAGAATGACGTTGCCAGTTGGCGTGACCGCAACCATGACGACGATTCCGCCGACACCCACACGCTCAAGCGCTTCCCAGGTGCGCACAATGCCATGTGCATCGCGGTAGGTTATTTCTACGGCGCTCATGAACTTGCCCTTCCAAACGATTTTTTTGCTGATGACTTCCATGATTAAATTGGTAGAGCGTAACCCGTAGAGAACAGGAAGAGCAGGGGACGGCCCGCATTGACAAAAAATAACACTTCTAGCACCAGTGGCTTTTTCCTGCAGTGTGTCTAGTGATCGTTATCCGTTGCCTTTCTCACAGCCACTTCTTCAGATCCAAAGTCAGGGCAGCGGGAATGATCGTGTCGACTTCACGGATCCGCTTTCGGCCAGCCTTCCGGAACATGTCCTTTTGCATTTCTTTTTCTTCATCGTAATGGTCGAAGATGGGGAAATCAGTCTCGGGAATGTCCTTCTTGAAATAACCGCATCCTTCGAGCCGGACCGCGCGACGCGGGCCGCGGATAGTCGGACCGAATATGCGGCAGATATGCGGCCGTTGGTTATAGATCAGACACGCGCCGTTTTCGTCAAGGGCTGGACACCGCATTTTGGCTGATCGGCGTGATATAGAGTCGATAGCGGACAGCGATTTGAGGAGGGGGTCTTTCCGTGAAAATGCTTTCTTCTTCTCAAGGATGTCGAGCTGTTTATTAGCCTTCGAGATGACGCGATTCCGAATGTCTGCCGGAACATCTTTCAATGCTGAACGAAGATGGATAGCATCGAGGAGCGTGATGTCGAAGAATCCTACCGAACAGCATTCATTACAGCCCCGTTTGCAGCCTACACCGTATTTGCTCGTTGCCTCGCGGAATTTGTCACTGGATTTTTCGAGGAACTTTGCGTATTTTTTTACAATTCGTTGCATTCTGACTTCGCCTTCCCGATACAGTAGGTAAAAGAGATAGCAGGTGATTATACGGACTTGAGGGGCTATTTGTCAATAAGAAGCATTGCCGATACGCTCTTCGAATACTTAAGATATGATAGCCTGAAGATGCACTGTCTCTGGTTTGCCCGGTTGCAGCCTACCAGGCATACAGAATAAGCGAAGGGTTCTCTAGAGAGCCCCCTGAACGTCTACGAACAAAAATGTTTATTGCAGATCCCCTCTCTGGAGGCATCTTGCTTTCCGGACGGCCCCTTCATTGGCCTGCCCCGGGGCCCTTGCCGCGACTGTTATTTCGGGCATTTGAGATCATGCGCTGGATCTCGTGACGGAATTCTTGCTGGAAGAGCAGGAACCGAGCCTGTTGTTCTATAGTCAGAATATCCTTGAGTCCGCTGTATTCCTTCTCCCGCAGTTCCTGCAAGGAACGCTGGTGCTTCTGCAGCTTGTCGATAGCGGTTTTGATCCTGGTCTCGTCAATTTTTGGCGCTCTTAATAAGACTCGCATCTCGCGCATGGTTGCCATCTGCTCTTTCACAATCCCCTGGCGCTGCTGATCACAGGAATTCAGAAGGGAAGCCAGCTTTGCGCTCGTCGTGGTGTCAAGGTTCAATTTTTCCGTTAGGCGCCATATCCTGATTGTCTCAATTTTCTTTCTAATCTCTTCCCGTTGTTCTTCAGACAAGGGATTGCCCCGGCCGGGCTGAATCTCAAGCCCCGTTATGTCGTCATGCTGTCCTGCAGGGGGGCTTTGCTGAGCGAATAGAGCCGGCGTCATGGCACTGAAGATCGTTGTTATTAGCGCGAGAGAAATTAGGAATGCTCTCATCATTATCCCTCCTGCTCCCATTGATCAAGCATAATAGAAAGCCGTTCGGCTTCATTGGTATTTAATTCGGTAATTTCTTCGTAGAAATCCGTATCAGCTGTATTCGCCATAACAGGAGCAGCCTCATGGGCGATCGAGACCAGTTCACTTCTTGCCCAGGTCGCAATAGTAGCGAGCTGGTCGTGGTCTAGGTCGCTTAGAGGCACTGCGTCGGAAACCATGATCTCGTGAGCGGGCTCATCGTTCTGCGATACTGTCACTACAGGCCCTCTCTGCGGCGCTTGAACGGCAAACCACGAGATTACCAGTGCCAGTCCTACCGTACTTGCGGCTATTACCCAGCGGGGCAGGATGAGGCGCTCTGTAAGCCAAGAAAGCTCAAAAGACCATTTTCTTGCTTTCCGCGCCTTGACGGCACGAAATATGCGGCTGGGCATTTCGTCCCAGTATGCCTTGCCGGGGTCAGGAACTAATTCTTCATGCATCAAGTGAAGAAGATCCAGGTCCGCCCTGCAATCTCCGCATGATTCGAGGTGTTTCATGACCATCTCATGTTCGTGTTCGTCAAGCACCTGATCCAAATAAGAGGGGATCAATTCTTTTATGTCTTTATCATTGCACATACTGGTTTTTGCAGGCGATCGGCCACTTAGTAGATCAGTCCCGCAACGACCCTCCTACTCCTTTATGTATTGTCTTGTTTCTGACTTCCTTCTCCCGATTGCTGTCTTTTGTTCATTTCCAACATGATCGCCTTCAGCTTTCGCACACCGTGGTGAAAGTTCGCTTTTGCTGTGCCTACAGAGCATTTCATAATCCCGGCAATTTCCTCAAATTTCTTTTCACTCTGCACCCTAAGCATCAACGTGATGCGCTGTTTTTCCGGCAACCGTGCAAGAGCCTGCCGAAGCAGTTGCCGGTTCTCATTGACGATCATGGCTTCAAGCGTGCGCGGATCCCTCTTGATAATTACGTTGTCAATAGGTACCAGCTCGATTCGCGAACGTTCGCGGTAGACGTTCTTAGCAAGGTTGATCGCGATCTGATAGAGCCAGGTTTTGAATGTCGATCTCCGCTCGAATGACTTTAAACCGGTGAACGCCTTGACAAAGGCCTTTTGCAGCAGGTCCGAAGCGTCTTCGTGATTTCCGACCATTCGGTAGAGCATTGCGTAGAGCGGCTTCTGGTATTTTTTAACCAGGTCGTCGAATGCTTCTCGCTCGCCGGCTTCGGTTCTGTTGATTAAATCGAGGTCTTCGTCCATACACGTGCCGTCTGCTGATAAATAAGACACCGCTTTCAGGAAAAGGTTGAATAGAATGCATTTATTCCGAAAAATCGTGAAGGATGCATTAGGCTGTTGAAGAGGGAAACGCATGGTATTTGCAGTTCGCCTATCCTGCCGACCATGCATCCATTGTCTGGAAACAGATACTTTACTAAGATCAACCATGTAACTACCGACAGCACTGCGCTTTTTCTCAGGCTACTTGGTTTTCAGCAGCAAGGCTTTGGAACACCTAACCTGGCATGCCAAAAAAACTGAAATGCACAATGAATGCCAACCTCCCCGGATCTCGATGGCGCTAGTATACACCTTTGCTCTCTTTGGCTATGTTGGCAGCACTCATAAAGCTCTCAAGCAGTGTTCGAGACTGATGCGGGACTACTCGGACTTCACCGGCGAGGGAGGATATCAACTCACCGATTTGGCCGATTCTCTTGCAGCATCCCGTGCGTTCCGGTACAGGCAAACACGGTTCTTTCCTGTGCGTTTGGCATGATACAGCGCGTTGTCGGCCATGGTCACCAGATCTGCCATATTCTTCGTGTCGGAAGGGAACGAACTGACGCCGATGCTGACGGTGATCCTCAACTCTCCGTCAGAGACGCGCGTTACCAGGGTTTTTTCCAGAAGATTCCTTATTCTCTCTCCCATTTGTTCTGCGCCTTTACTGTCAGTTTTTACCATGCCCACGGCGAATTCTTCGCCGCCGTAGCGCGCTATGAAGTCAGAACCGCGTGCGGTCTCTTTCAGGACTTTGGAAACAGTCTTGATTGCCACGTCGCCCACAGGGTGGCCATACCTGTCGTTAACATTCTTGAAGTTGTCAATGTCCATGAGCAAAATAGAGAAGGGGTGTGGGTCGCGGTCGAGACGTTTATATTCTTCGTGGAGTTTTTCCATGAAGGTGCGGTGGTTCAGGAGGCCGGTCAAGCCGTCGGTCCTGGCCATATCACGAATTTTCTGGTGCAGCGTGCTGTTGTCCACAACCATGGACACTTGGTTCATCAGTGTGTCCAGGAAATTCCGATGGTACTCGGTGAAAGTGTTCGTGCGGACCGAGCCCAGGAATGCCGCACCGATGAATTTATCGCGGGCGACAAGCGTTCTGCCGAATATCGATTTGATGGGCAACTGGAGCTCCTTTATGGGAAAGAGGCCGATCCCCGCGCCCCGGCCTCCGAGATCGGGATCGTGATGGATAGTGGCGACGCGGTGGTCGTGCCATTGGTTCAACATATGGGTAAGGATGGCGCTCTGTTCCAGGGGAAACCGGCTATTGGTGAACCTGGCATCATAGCCTCTCAGAGTCGTGATCAGCGCCTCTTTTGTCAGTTCATCATAGAGCAGGAAGGCGCAAAAATCGTAAGGAACTACGGACCTGATCTGCGTGGTCAGCTTTTCCAGCACTTCGCTGATCTCAAGGCTGCTGCTCAAGATCGAACTCATTTCATGGAGTGCGGCAAAGTTCTTGGCTCGAATATCGATCTCAACGGATATCCTGGTCTTTTCTATGATCTGACCGAAGAAAGGGATGAAGCGGGTCAAGGTCTCCTGGATCTTTTCCGGAAAGGCATCCTGCTCAAGACTGTCGACTGCAATGACACCAAAAACCTGACCATCTTGAACGATTGGTACCGCGAGGAATGATTTTATTGGTACTTCGCGTGTGTAATATTTGAGGCTGTTTACGGGGACAACGAGGGATGGCAGATACTGTGATTGTTTTTGGGTGGCACAGATGCCGATAAGGCCCTGGTCCCGAGTAAATTTAACCGGTGCTGTAGCCAAATCGCGGCTCTGACTCCGGATGCCCCGCAGCACATACACACCCTCCAGGCGGTCATCGAGAAAGAGTGCATAGGTATGGGCCGGCACCAGATCGGAGATCATGTCAATGAGGGCACTGAATGCGTCATTCCGTTCCCGTGCCACACCGATATAGGTTGCCTGCCGTTTTTTCTCGGTCAACGCCTCAACATTTGCACCGCCTGCGAGAGGGTCTACGGCATCGGCATCGGAAATCAACTTTGCATAATTGTCTTTTGCTGTTCTGGCCTCGTTCCTGATTGAATGGGTGATATAAGCGGTTATGAATGCAACGCCTGCAAGCGAGACACCAAAGCCTCCAAAGGAATACCAGTGGGTTGTGTCGCTCTGACCGGAACGGATGATATTGAGCGCCTCAATAGCCAGAATGAGTCCGGCCACAGGGTATGCCCAGGCGCGGCGTTGAAAAGCGGCAATCAAGGCGAGGAGAAAGTAGATCGGAAAGATCGGGGAATGAGGACCGCCGGTCAGCTGGATGAGAAAATTAAGCCCGATAATGGCGAGTATAGTGAAGAAAAAACCATTGCTATGGTCTTTGGTGAAGAGCGCCTGGTAGGAAACGGAGAACACGAGGAAAAGGAATCCTGCGAGCCAGACGACCAGCATGTGGGCCGATGTGGCCGGTTTGAGAAAAAATCCAAATCCGGCAATGATGCAGTAGACGATCAGGCCGGAGAGAACGATTTTTCTCACACTTTTCTTCTCCTATTCATCTCTTCTTCGAAGTATTTCCGATAAAGAACATCCCATTCACGGCTGCCCTCAGGAACTTTACGGGACAACGACTGGATGGTGCGGCGAGCGGCTTCGTCGGCATCATCTTCGAACTTTAACTCGTCGCTGATGGTCCGCTTGATCTCACGAAGGAGCTTTTCCTCCGGATGGAGCACATTAACGGCTCTGTCCTGTGCCAGCTTGTCCAGAATCAGGTGCGAGAGGTGAGATGTTCTGTCTTCGTTTAGCCTCACAGGACCATGCCCCGCTCTTTCGCAAGCTTCTGCTTCGTCAACTCGAACACTTTACGATAATCCATATTGCCTTTTTTGATCTCTTCCTCATGCGGGGCGAGGAGCTTTTCAACCTCCGTATTAAGTTTATCCTCTTCCAACATATTCGCGGTGATCACCCCAGCAATCTTCGAGGCGATCTCAGCCTTCGGAACAGTGTACTCGGCCAAACCTTTGTTCTCCAGGTTTGAGGCGATAGCATCAGCGATATGCTCGATCATTTCACGCGGAAGACGCATTGAATTACCTCATGTGCATTATAGCAGAAACGGCATAAAAGTGAAAAGAAAAGTGCCAAACGAAAGGAAGTGGCACCATGGATGACACCTAACGACACAGATGGTGCGTCGTATTGAGAAGCAAGACTTTTTATAATTGTTGAACAGAGCCTCGTACTTTTCTAAAGTCAGCCCAGATGTCCACGATCCCTAACGCAATGGCAAATGCGATGGACGGCATAGCCAAAACAAGCGCAAGGATCAATCCCCGCATGAATGGCCTGATACGCAACTTTTTGAGGTAAAATTCCACGATTGCGGTGCCCTGAGCAAGATACACGACAGCGAAGATAATAGCGAGGTTCCAACCGATGAGCCGTGATGTTTCATTAGGGACGACAAGTATCGCGAGCGCGACGATCAATCCCCATACCCAAGCATCGGGCGCGTGCCATAAGGCAAGAGCCGGTTGGCCTGCGAGCGGGGACGAAGCATCTTTCTTTAAAATGACCGCACGACTAATGCTATAGCATGTTGCGGCTTGGATAACGGAAGTTGCTATCGTGATGGCGGGAATGAGCATTACGAGATAGTGGATGAAGGAATCCGTTACCGAAGTGACCATGGTAGCCATATCTTTTAGTCCCATCTTGGTGTAAAGCGACGCTGCTTCTGCAATGCTTGTTCGAAGATAACCTTCTATGGCTGCGATTGGGCTCTTGCCCGCACGAGCGAAGTAGAAAGCGGCTAAGGTCCCGATGACCACTATCGGGAGAAGTCCTCCCAGGAGCGAGATCTGTTCCGGCTTCATCTGCTTGCGCACACCTTCAGCAATACCAACTGCCATTAAACCGAACGTGAACAGAAAGATGGCCGCGGCCTGCCATCCGCCGAGGACCGCGATCAGTGCCGCAGAAGTTCCAAGGGCTATAAGACCCTCAATCCTGCCGCGGCGGAGAGATACCAAAATGAGCGGAACTGGCGTTAGCAGAGCGAGCAATTGTCCAATGACGGGAATGATGAAGGCAGCTGCAAAGAGTCCCACAGACTGAATAGCCGCGATGAAGGTAGCCCGGTAATTCATGAAAATCTCCTGATAATAAAATAGACGTTTTACCGCGGATAAACACAAGAGGGACGCTAGTAGAAAGATCTTAAACGGGAAATCATCCTTCGATTTCATCAGGTCGGCGTTTCGTGTAATTTATCCGTAGCTAAAAAGAATCGCTTTGCGTCGGTATCTCCAGTAATGGAAAAGATCGCTGTACGTAAGTGAGACAAAACAAAGAAAAGGGGAAATCCAGGGTCACCTGGAAAGTAACCGCTGAGTTTCCCCTAGCTCTTATTATAATCATGAACGGCGTAGACTACGCCGACATGCCTGACTATTTCTCTCCTGCGAACGGTATCAGCGCGATGTTTCTGCATCGCTGTACCGCGACGGTTACCTCTCTCTGGTGCCGTGCGCAATTACCCGATATCCGGCGTGGAAGTATCTTACCGCGTTCGGTGATGAAGAACCGGAGTGTCTTCACGTCTTTGTAATCGACAAAGGGGGATTTGTCCACGCAGAACCGGCAGACTTTTTTCCGGACCTGGAAACGTCTCCTCTTGTCGACACCTCCCCCCCGGGAATCCCTGCCGTCACCCCTGTCTTTGCCTCTATTATCGGAACCTCTCTCAGATGGTCTCGAAGAACCTGATGGTCTTGAATGAAACTCTGCCATATTAATGTGCTCCTCTTGGAATTAGTATCAGTAATAACTGATCATGACGTCCGGTATTAAAAGGGAATATCGCCTTCATCTACCGGGGCTTCGGGCGTAGGTTCAGCATGGCTGTCGCCGCCCCCCTTGCCGCTCGACGGACGTTTGGGCATGAAGTTCACAGATTGGGCAACAACTTCCAGTTTGTTTCTCTTCTGCCCCTCCTCGGTTTCCCATCGCCGCTGCTGCAGTCTGCCATCAATGAGGACGGAATCGCCTTTATTGATGTATTGACCGCAGGACTCCGCCTGCTTCCCAAACACTACGATATCGATGTAGCTTACTTCTTCCTTGGTCTCGTCACCCTGTTTGTACTTGCGGTTGACGGCGATAGCGAAACTTGCGACCGCAATGCCATTTGGGGTGTAGCGAACCTCGGGATCACGGGTCAGATTGCCCAGCAGGATAACTTTGTTAAAGCTCGTCATGGTGCTCCCTCGATTTCCCCACGCACTGTCCCGCTCCGTACGGGAACAGAGGCGGCGGACTGGTCGTTCTGCGGTCAAACGGCTAAGCTGTTGCGGGCGGACCGCTTTCCGCGGCCTTCACTGCGTCTTTCTTTTTTGGCTTTGGCGGTTCTTTGATGCGCAGTTCTTTCTCCAGTTTGACAGTCAAAAACTTGATTACAGAGTCTGTCAGCTTGTAGGTGCGCTCGAGTTCCGCAACGGCAGCAGGAGCTGCCTTGAACTGGAAGAAGGCATAGTGGCCGCGCTTTTGCTTCTTGATCTCGTATGCCAGCTTTTTCTTGCCCCAATCCTCGAACTTCGTCATCTCGCCGCCTTGCTTGATGATGACATCCTGCATCTTCTTGATGACGTTTGCGGTCTCTTCGTCGGAAAGGTTGGCATTAATGATGAAGATAGATTCGTAAATTGGCATGTGCTTTCCCTCCTTATGGGTTATAGCCCCCCGTCTGGTGCGAGGAGCAAGGAGTATCCCGCAATCATGCTTCAAAGCGGGAATCGACCTTACTCTTTTTTTTAGAAGCTGAACATTATCACACGCAGGCTGAAAAATCAAGCTTTTTCTCGTACTTTCCACCGGGTTGCCATCCCATTCTCCTACGGTGCAAGTATTTTTTATTGACAAAACATGCATACTGTTTTATTATCAATTTTACTTTTTAAATTGAGTGGTTAGAAGACTGATTTCTTTGAAAAAGAAAGGATTCACGATGCCTGAGCAGTTCGGCAGGATCAAGAGATTGCCGCCATATGTTTTCTCGGTTGTGAACACCATGAAAATCGATGCACGCAGGCGCGGTGAAGACATTATCGATCTCGGCATGGGTAATCCTGACCAGGGCACGCCACAGCACATCGTCGACAAACTCATCGAGGCTGCGCAAAACCCCAAAAACCACCGTTACTCCGCGTCCAAGGGAATAACTAAACTCCGCACCGCCGTCTGCGACTGGTATAAGCGCCGTTACGATGTCGAACTTGACCCGGAGTCAGAGGCGGTTGCAACGATCGGGTCCAAGGAAGGGCTGTCGCACCTTGCTCTGGCTACGGTCGAACCGGGTGACGTGGTGTTTACAACCACGCCGGCATATCCCAT
>Ga0187771_10000324_pt1 | contig 28228 bp, 36 predicted proteins | sample 0116_SJ02_MP15_1_FD_133139 | JGI IMG/M metagenome (GOLD analysis project Ga0187771, IMG submission 133139) | Tropical peat soil microbial communities from peatlands in Department of Meta, Colombia - 0116_SJ02_MP15_10_MG | ecosystem: Environmental > Terrestrial > Soil > Wetlands > Peat | place... | reverse complement strand
GGAACGCGACGGCGCTCGTCATCAACAAAGTGACCAACGTCACCGCCACAGTCTCAGGGGTCTTCAGCGTCGTCAATGGGACCGTGACAGCCAACCTCGGTTGGCGAGCCTTCGTCATCACGAACGCGATGAATCTGCCTTTCAACGGCCGCGACTACGACATTAACCTCGCAGGGGCGGCCATGATGAACTCCCTCGCATCACACGCAACCGCAGCGGCCTGGCTCTTCAACCAGTTCGGGGGAGGAAGCTTCTGGAACAGGCCCACCCTGAACTTCTCGGAGCTCAACACGCCGCTAAGCACATGGACAAAGAACTACGACGCCTCGACAAACACCACGACCTTCTCCAAGACAATCTCCGGGCAGAGCACGTTTTCCTTCACGGCCACCTACAACGGCCAAACCTACTCTCTGTCCTCCACCTCCGACCCGTCGGGGGTGATCAATGTGCAGGGATACGCGAATGCATCTGGAGACTCGTTGGTCATAGAGCCAGCTCCAGCAAGCAGCGCTACTGACATCGTAGCGGCTGGCGCTGCCTTTGTGTTGGTTGCTATCGCAGTAGGTTACCTGGCCTACAGATCAAGGGCGAGAACGGCCGTCTCCACCACGCCAGCCACAGCCCCAGTCTGAGGGAGAGCCTGACGCGGCTCTCCACTCCGTTTTGTTTCAAGTCTACCCGCCGGAGTGCGGCACAGGTACTAGACCTTGCTCACGTCAGTGTGTATTTCTGACCATTCGTGTCCGCAGTGCTTGCACTTGTAAGAGTACTGGAATTCTTCCACGTCGACAACGATGGGGATGTTTTCCTCGACCATGACAGGAGACATACGGGTCATCGCGTATCCTCCGGGGGCGGGCGACAGAGTGGACTGGCTGACTTCGACGGTCTCCTTCTTCTTGTCTACTAGGTTCTTGCTGACAAGTTTGATGTGAAACCTGCGCCCGCAGGCTGGACAGATTCTGAAGAACTCCTTCGCTTCGGTCATCGGACCATTTGGTTGCCTTGGAATATTTAGGGCAGACGGGCTTTTGGTGATGCTCTATCGATGGTTTGGCTCTTCATCGATGCCTCAGACGGCTCTTCCCTAAAACCCCTTCATCTAGAGCAGGCGTCTTCCGGCCGTCTCAGAATATAGGTTTTTGTGCCGGATGTAGGAGTGCTGGGCAAGAAATGGAAGTGCAGAGAGGCGTCGGGGCTGCGTACTGGGGGGTACTCGCCGTTGCTGTGGTGGCTACCTTCGTTCTTACCTACTCCGTGACTTCGAGCATGCGCCCTGTCACAAACGCGACGACCACGGTCTCCGACCAGGCCCTGATCAACTCTCTACAGAGCCAGAACGCCGAACTCCAGCGCGAGCTGGCCACCAAGGCCACAAATGGCACGCTACAAGGGTTGAATTCCATCAAGATTTACCAGGACGTGTCAGCGGGCATCGTCACTGTCCAAGGCACTCTATCGTCGGGTGGCACCAACTCGACTGTCCTGGGGTCTGGGTTCGTGTACAACTTCTCCAATGAAGACTACGTGGTCACCAACTTCCACGTCGTGAAAGGAGTAAGCGGCATAACGGTCACCTTCCAAGACGGGAACGCGTACCCTGCTGCAGTTGTCGGAAGCGATGGATACAGCGACCTAGCGGTCCTACAGCTGACCGCGCCCGCCTCGGAATTCCATCCACTGCAAGTGGTCAGTTCGTCGGAGCTGGTCGTCGGCCAGCCTGTCGCGGCCATCGGGAACCCGTTCGGGCTTTCCGGCTCCATGACCATAGGCATAGTCAGCCAGCTTGGGAGGACCATTTCCGAGTCGCTCGCTGGGAATTTCGCTATTGCGAATGTCATTCAGTTCAGCGCGCCCATCAACCCCGGGAACTCGGGAGGGCCTCTGTTGGACGCCAACGGGGATGTCGTGGGGATCACGACTGCAGCGATCGATAGCTCCCAGGGGGTCGGCTTCGCCATTCCGTCTGACACCATACTCAGGGAGCTGCCCTCGTTGGTGACGACAGGGAGCTACAACTTCCACCCGCTCATCGGCATCTCCACCGTCGACATGGATTACCAGCTCGCACAGCTCCAGAAAACCAACTACACCTACGGAGTCCTGATAGAGAACGTTACTAGCGGAGGCCCGGCTGACAAGGCGGGGCTCAGGGGCGGGACACAGACCGCAACCATCTCCGGCGTGAGTTATCTCATCGGCGGCGACATCGTAGTGTCGGTCAATGGAACGAAGATTGTCAACACAGACGCCTTGTCCTCATATCTGGCGGAGTACGCCATGGCTGGTCAGACGCTTGTCCTCCAGATAGTGAGGGGAGGGCAGTCGATGAATGTCAACGTCGTCCTCGGGACTAGGCCCCCTGCCCCTTCGGCCTAGACTTGCTGACGAGAGACGCTTCTTTGATTTCTAGGAAACCCGAGTCCCCCCTCCAGTGCTTCGCCGACGAACGCACTTCGATCCGCTTTGAGAAGAATGGGGCGTCCAAAACGAAGGTCTCCCCTTCGCCGCCTTCGAGGCCCACATGGAACCTGAACTTGCTGCCGAGCCGCACTAGCTCGTCAATGGCTGCGACATCCAAGGCCCTGCCGAGCCACCTCTCGTCCAGTCCGAGTGCAGAGACGCTTACCACGATGACCGAGAACCCGTCGGCCAGCAGGCGCCTTAGGTGCATCTCGGGGTCGATTCCCCATAGCGGCGAGATGCAGTGGAGGGAGAGGTCTTTGCAAATCCGCTCCACTCTGGTCTTCTGGTAGACGCTCGCTAGTGCCCCTGTGTAGACCCCTTCTAGTCCGAACCTGTCTTTCGCTTTGCCGAGCGCCAACAGGAGATCGGCGAGCTCCTCCTCTTTGACGCCTTCCGTCTGCGCCGAGAGCTGTGGGACCCCAATTGCTTCGGCCTGGAGGCTCGTCCACCTCAAGTCCGGGAAGTGAAACATGTACGACATGTCTGACTTGGGGAACAAGGTGATTAGGCAGGCGAGCTCATCATCCTTCGAAGCCAGCCAGGCGGCGTAGGTCGAGTCCTTGCCACCTGAAAACAGCACCCCTACCCTCGTCTCAAGTCGCCAATATGCCGGCTTCATCTCATGATATTAAATAGACGGGGCTGGGTCGGCGCTTCAATGCTCGACTCGCTCAGAGAGGGACTGCAGGCGGCTGTGAGGAAGCTGGTTGGCTCGAACCTCGTTGACGAGAAGACAGTGAAGGAGTTCGTCCGGGACCTGCAGAGGGCGCTGATCCAGTCAGATGTCAACGTGAGAATTGCACTCGAGGTCACAGAGCGGGTACAGAAGCGGGTCCTTGAAGAGAAGCCCCCCGCCGGCATCACCAAGAAGGACCAGGTCGTCTCGGTACTCTACGAGGAGTTGGCGCGGCTCCTTGGAGGAGAGGGAGGGCTGCAGCTGAGCAAGGACAAGACCACCGTGCTCGTCATGCTGGGAGTCCAGGGCTCAGGAAAGACGACGACGACCGGGAAGCTGGCTCGCCTCTACTCAAAGCGCGGGTTCAAGGTGGGTGTCGTAGCAGCCGACACGTTCAGGCCGGGCGCAGTGGCCCAACTGAAGACCCTCGTGGCATCTGCCGGCGTTGAGGTCTACAGTGACGAGAAGGAGAAGGACTCGGTGAGAATCGCGAAGGAGGGGAAGAAGGCGTTCGCCGATTCGAAGAACCTCGTAATCATCGACACGGCCGGCAGGCACAAGGAGGAGAAGGGGCTCCTGCAGGAGATGAAGGATGTCGTCAATGGCGTCAAGCCGGACGTGACAATCCTAGTGGTCGATGGGACGATTGGGCAACAGTGCTACAACCAGGCCCTGGCCTTCCATCAGACCGCCCCTGTGGGAGGCATTGTAGTGACGAAACTGGACGGCGCCGCAAAGGGAGGAGGTGCCTTGGCAGCGTCGGCAGCAACAGGCGCGCGGATTTTCTTTATCGGGACTGGGGAGAGGATAGACGACCTCGAAGAGTTCGTCCCGACCAGGTTCGTAGGCCGCCTGCTAGGCATGGGGGACCTCAAGGACCTCATGGAGATGGTCAAGGACGCCGAGGTCGTCGTCGACGAGAAGATGACGCAGAGGTTGATGTCAGGAAAGATGACCATGAACGACCTCCTTGTCCAGTTCGAGCAGATGAAGAAGTTTGGTTCCCTGAAGAAGGTCCTCGACCACATACCTGGGTTCTCGGGCCAAGTAGACGCCAAGGAGCTCGACAAGGCGGAGGACAGGGTGAAGGTCTACAAGTCGATAATACAGTCGATGACAGGTGAGGAGAAGACGGATCCAGACAGGATCAACTCCTCAAGGCTCAAGCGCATAGCGAAGGGCTCGGGCCGCAGCGAGAAGGACGTCAGGGAGCTCCTGTCACGGTACAAGCAGATGAAGGCTATGGTGAAGACGAGCAAGGGGAGAGAGCTGAGACAGATGATGCGGCGGATGGGTGAACAGTAGGGTGCCCTCGGCACCCCAGAAATACAGGCTCTGCCCGCTTTGTTCGGAACGCCAGGGTGCAGTGTCGTCGAACTTCGAGATCGTACCTGCTAGGCAGTGTTTCGTCTGCACAGGGGTCACGGCCAAGACGAGGAGGATGGGGGAGGTTGCGGTCAGCAGGGCAAGGCGCTATCAGGCCAAGACGTTCGTCGTGGGAGTCTCGATCCCAGAGGGAGTTCAGGAACGGGAGGACGAGTTGCGGGCCACACTGAAGCTCAAGGGGAGCGAGACGATCAAGACCCAATTGGCTAGGCTCGTCGCATCGCGGGTGTCTGCCCGCCTTGCAGTCCGAGTGTACAGGCAGAAACCCGACATCACACTGCTCGCCGACTTCGGGAAGGGCGAGGTGGTGGTCACCTCTCGACCTGTGTTCTTCTACGGGAGATACACCAAACCGGCCGGCGTCTCTCAGCGGAGGCTCACCTGTAAGCACTGCCGTGGAGTCGGGTGCAAGAAATGCCACAATTCAGGGTTCGAGCGGAAGACCAGCGTTGAAGGGCTGGTCCGCAAGAAGATAGGGGTGTTCACCGGGAGTGACAGGATGACCTTCACCTGGCTGGGAAGCGAGGACAGGGAGAGCCGGGTGTATCCTCCTGGGAGACCCTTCGTCGCCGAGGTGAAGAACCCGAAGAAGAGGAAGTTCCCGAGGTCCTTCGGAGCCAGGTTCAGAGGAGGGTCTGTCACCGTGTCGGCAGGGAGGGTCCTGCCGTCGAAACCGCTGCGGATGCCTTCGTTCAGGTTCGTGACTAAGATTCAAGCGACGGCGGCGTCCAAGGTGACCCCGGAAGGCCTGGCTGAGCTGAAGTCGACGTTCAGGAGGGCGGAGGTGAGATTCGATAGGCCGAACAACAGGCCCACCACCAAGATGGTCTATGGGGTTTCGGCCAGGGCCAGGGGGAGGACCATCCTCATGGATGCCGAGTTGGACGGAGGCCTGCCCGTGAAGAGGTTCGTCAGCGGCGAGCTCGTTTCACCATCAGTGTCGGAAGTCTTAAAAACGCAAGTCGGTTGCCGCAGCTTCGACATCTTCAGAGTCAAGGAGATAGGGGGATTCGTATTTGCCGAAATCACACGGGATGAGGAGAAGAACTAGGTCGCTCCTCAGGTCATCTGCGAAGAAGGGCCTGAGTAGCCTGCTCGTGGAGTACTCTCCGAACGATAAAGTGGTAATCAAGATCGACCCCGCCCAAGTCAAGGGAATGCCTCACAGGAGGTTCAACGGGTTGGTGGGGACTGTAACGAAAGTCGGAAGGCGAGCAGTGACCGTCGATGTCAATGTTGGCGATAAGGTAAAGACACTGGTTGCGCGGAAGGAGCATGTGGTCCGTATGGAGGGAAGTTGATGTCAGAGAAGACAGAGAAGAAGCTCCTGACGATTCCCGAGGCGAACCAGATATTGCAGAAGATAGACGTGGAGAAGGCCGACCAGATACAAAAGAGGACCTTGGACTACACGACCAAGTTCGCAAAGGCCCAGGCTGACGCGGCCAAGAAGCTGCGGAAGGAACTGGAGACGGACTGCGGCCTGAGCGAGGAGGAAGCCGTCGAACTTGTCAACATCATGCCGAAGTCGCTGGAGGAGCTGAGGACGTTCACCTCAGGATGGAGGAAGCTCCTCTCAACGGAGACTCTCGAGAAAATTCTGAAAATCCTACACTCGAAGTGATTCGGCGCAGTATTAAATAACAAGGACGGCTCAAATGCGTTGGATGGCCGAGGGGCATTAGTATGGAATTGGCGATTCTCTTCCGTACCGAGAGGTCCCCCTCGAATTAGGCACGCCACAAGAGGTGCAATTCCTGGAATATGATGCCAGCCGATAAGAAGTACGAGGAGTTCGCCTTTGTGCTTGACTTCATGTCGAGAGGGAAGTCCGTGGTAATCAAAGGAAGGGAGGGGCCCATGGTGCAGGCAATCGGGGAGGATAGGTTGACGCTGTTGGAGCTGCTCGCCATGGAGAACCAGGACTTTGAGGTCGGAGAAAAGGTCAAAATTGGCAAAGAGGGGAGGGAGAAGATAGTCAGCGTCCTCGGGAAGCTGACCTACGAAGAGCTGTCGCCTGAAGGAAGGGCGTCCCTGCCGACCGTAGTGGAGAATGTGGTGAAGGAAAACGAAGCGAGGTACGTGGCCTACTTCAATGACCTGCAGCCGCTGACGCCGAGGCTGCACGGCCTGGAGCTGATTCCTGGAATAGGTAAAACGTTCATGAAAGAAATAGTGGAAATGAGAGAGAAGCAGCCGTTCACCAGCTTCCAAGACGTTCAGACGAGGGTGGGGCTCAGGGAGCCGGCCAAGATGATAGCAAAGAGAATCGTTGAGGAGCTGGCCGGAGACTCTAGGGTCAGCATCTTCGTAAAGAAGTAATGAAAAGACGAAGACTAGGGCAGCACTATCTGATCGATCATGATGCAATCCACAGGATAGTGGGGTTCGCCAAGATTAAGGCCTCGGACAGAGTGCTGGAAATCGGGACCGGCAGGGGAGCACTTACCAGGGAACTCGTGGGCGCGGGGAGGTCTCTGGTGGGTTACGAGGTCGACAGGGACAACTTTGAAGCAACCAAAGATGCTGTCGTGGGGGCGGAGGCGCGAATCAGGCTCGGCGACGCCTTCGAACGGAAGCCCAAGTTCGACGTGCTGGTCTCCAGCCTGCCCTATTCGGAGTCTGCGACATTCGTCCAGTGGCTGAGCGGAATCAGGTTCGGCAGAGCCATCGTGGTGCTCCAGAAGGATTTTGTGAACAAAATCATGGCTCCGCCAGGGGACCGTGATTACCGTGGGATTTCCGCTCTCGCTCAGATTGCGTTCGAAGTCAAACAACTGGGGCTGGTGAACCGGGAATCGTTTTCTCCACCGCCCAGAGTCGACTCCGCCGTCGTTCTATTCACTCCAAAGCGCCTCGTGCCCCGTGCAGAGGTCTCGAACATCATGCGCCTCTTCTCGCTAAGAAGGAGGCAGGTCGGTTCTGTCCTGGCGAGCCTAGGAAGGAGTGGCAAAGAGGGCCATGGGCAGAGGAGAGTCTTCTCGCTTCTGCCAGAAGAGGTTCACCAGCTCTGCCGTCCCGGACGCGCGCAGTGAGGCCTTTATCATCGGTCGTGCGAGGTATTGTGTGCTACCACGAGGAGTTTCTGTAACTCTCGTCGAACCGAGAGGCCCAGTGAACGTCGGCCACATCGCGAGGCTGGTACGGAACTTCGGCGTCGAGAAGCTGTACCTGGTTGAGCCCAAGGTCGACCTCTCGGTTGCGGCCCTTTACGCCTCTCACGCGGCTGAGGTCCTCGACAGCGCGGTCGTGACGAGCTTCGAGAGGGTTAGGGAAGACAACGAGCTACTCGTGGCGACAACGGCTGTCAGGGCATCCAGGAAGTCGAATGTAATTCGCAGGACCGTGGGTCCGGATCGGCTTCGCGAGATTCTGTCCTCGGCCAAGACTTCGTCCCTAGTGTTCGGAAGGGACACGACGGGGTTAACCAACAGCGAAATCAAAGCGTGCGACGTCACCCTCACCATAGATACTTCGCCTTCGTACAGGGCGCTAAATATTGGACATGCCGTGGCGATAGTTCTCTACCTTGCCTCGCGGGGACGCGGGGCGATTCGCGTCAGGCAGGGGCGCATAGCCAGGGAAGTCTTCGCGCGGAGTTTCTATGAGCTGGCCGAGTCTGCGCGGATGCCGAAGCACAAGACGCACAACCTCTACGAAGTCGGCAAAAGGCTCGCAGCAGGTTCTGAAATGACGGACGCGCAGCTCAACCTCCTCTCGGGGGTCTTCAGGAAGGCGGTTGCAACTATGAAGACCCCTCAGGAGCGAGGCTCGAAGACGTAGACGGCGCGCTTGACCCACCGCGTGCTCTCGAAGGAGAGCCTCACCGGGTACTCGAATCCTACCGGACCGGGCTGGTAGAGCCGCAGTCCGAGCCTCCTCCCCTCGAGGGTCAGGGTCACTTCGTCCCCGTCCATAGTCTGCACAACGGGCACGACGACAATTATCCTTCCTTCGGAGTGGACCGAGTCGGCCATCGAAGCGAGGGCGTCGTTGTAGATCTTCGCCGACTGTTCAATCATCGCCTGGGCTGTGGCCGTCTTCGGTCTCGCGTCCAGCCTTGGGAGGAGGAGGGGTTCGGTGACCACGGCGTCAACCTTCGTCCCCCTCAGGATGCGAGCGAGATCTCTCGCGTCACCTTTCCGGATGTCATACCCCCTGTCTGTGACCCCGCCCACGGACCAGTGCAAATTCTCCCTGGCCTCCTGGACCCGGCTGGCACTCGAGTCAAGGCCGAGGCATCGTAGGGACATGCTGTAAGCTTCGGTGAGTATTGTCCCCGAACCGCAGAATGGATCAAGGAGGGTCTGACCGGGCCCGAGCCCGGCCAGGTTCACTAGAGTTCGGGCAAGACGAGGAGAGAGCGCGATGTCGGGGTGCGGAGCGGGTTTGTGGGTTCCTCTCTGGCGCATGGACGTCGAATCAGGGACCCAGGTGGTAGGCCCGAGGCCGAACCCCTCGTGGTAGGGGAAGGCGACGACATCGAAAGCTTCCCGTGACAGCACGCTTTCGGAGTAGAGCTCGCTCCCCTTCGGCCTCAGCAGCCTGACCTTCCTAAGCCCTGCGTCTCTTAGGCCGTCGAGAATCGACCTGACCAAGTCTTCATAGTCGTCCTCGCTGATGTCGTAGGCACTTACAGAGATGTTAGACTTGGGCTCGACATAGTCTGTCATGAGGTCGACCATCGGGCCGAGGTCGCCGGAAGACGAACCGACAGCCGTAATCAGCGGAGCGCATTTGTGGACCCCCGCCAGTGTGGCGACCCGGTCAGGCTGGAGGCGCTCGACGTTGAAGACGGAGACTCTGTCGCAAGGTGCTTCGGCGCGCCTGACAGACCTGCCGAGGACTGTACAGGCTTCGAGGACGGAGAGCTTCCCGAATGCCAGGATGAATACCACGTCCTCCGCTTCAAGGAGCGAATACGGCAGGACAAATGGCATTGACCATTGACAGCCCGGCCGGTCGTATAAAGCAGTCTCAGAAAAGCCGATTAGTTCGATCTGCGCCGGTCCTGAATGTGTCCAAGGTCGCCCTGCAGTACGGAGAACTTGCGAAGTACTATGACATGATTTATGCGTGGAAGGACTACGCGAAGGAATCCCGCACCCTCTCGAAGCTGATACGCCACTACAAGCGCGCTTCTGGCTCCAATCTCCTCGATGTCGGATGTGGAACCGGGAAGCACATCTAGTATCTCAAGCAGAACTTCGACTGTGTGGGGCTGGATTCGAGTAATACAATGCTGGAACAGGCACGCAGGAACTCCAAAGGGGTCGAATTCCTCCAGGGAGACATGGAGAACTTCGACCTCGGGCGTTGTTTCGACGTAATTCTCTGCCTCTTTAGCGCCATTGGGTATGTCACGACCTACTCTAGGCTCGGGAACACCCTACGGAATTTCGCCAAGCATCTGAACGCAGCTGGCGTGGTAATCGTAGAGCCTTGGTTCACCAAGGCGAGTTGGAATGCCGGGGTGGTCCACGTCGCAAGTTCCCTTGCTTCCAGTGACCTGAAAATCGTCAGAGTCGACTACTCGGGGATCAGAGGGAACCTTTCCGTTCTCGATGAGATGACTGTCGTAGCGAGAAAGGGCGAAGGGATTTCGTACTTCAGAGAGAAGCAGCTCATGGGACTTTTTGAGCACAAGGAGTTCCTGCGCCTTATGTCGAAAGCCGGCCTGCGGGGCAGCTACCTCAAGACATCCCTGGCGCCTGGGAGGGGCCTGTTCGTCGGGACCAGATGACCAGACCTGGGCCCAGAGACTGGTTTCGGCTTCTTTCTGGCCGTGAAGGTTAATTAGCTGTCTGGAACAGCGGCACCAACTCCGGTGGACTAGCGTTTGCACGGCAAGAATTACCGTCAATGGAAGGGCATGGCCTACACGAGCAAGAAGTTCGCACCCGGCGCGCCCAACCCCAAGGTGGCCCGTTTCACGACAGGGAAGAGCAGGCCGGACTACGATTACTTGTTCAAGCTGATCTCTGAAGGGAAGGTCCAGATTAGGCACAACGCCTTGGAGGCTGCGAGGGTGGCTGCCAGCAAGAAGGTTGCCCTGATTGGCGAAGAGAGCTTTTTCCTGAAGGTTGTGACCTACCCTCACCTCATCCTCAGGGAGAACAAGATGATCGCGACTGCGGGCGCAGACAGGCTGCAGGAGGGGATGCGCAAGGCCTTCGGAAAGCCGATAGGTTTGGCCGCCAGGGTTGATATCGGGGACACAGTCCTTGAGTTGAGCCTGAAGGCTGAGAACCTAGAGAAGGGTAAGGAAGCCATGAAGGCGGCGTCCACGAAGCTCCCCATGAAGACGCGGATGGAAGTCATCAAGCTAGAGAAGCCGATGGCTGCGCCAGCCTAGTCCTGTTTCCCAGAAGTATATAATGGGCTGCAGAGAACCGAACTCAAAGCCGAGGAACTACTGAGGCAAACCCAATGACTGTCAGAATCGATGAGACAAGAGTATTCGAGATAATCGAGTCAAAGAAGCCGAAGGTGATACTTGTGAACGCTCCTGGTGGCCTCCTCAGGCAGACAAAGGAACTGATGGAAAGGGTGAAGGAGAAATACGGAGTGACGAGCATCCTGTCAGGAGATAGCTGCTTCGGCATCTGTGACACCGTCGACGACGACGTTCCCAGACTCGAGGCGGACCTTGCGCTACACATCGGACACAACGCGGCAGTTACGGAGGTCGGAGATTTCACCTACCTGGTGGACGCGGTGGACGACGTTGAGTTCGACGAAGTGGTTGAAATGGCCGCGAAGGTCCTTTCCCCCTACAAACGCCTCGGCTTGGCTACCTTCAGCCAGCACCTGGACCAGCTGGAACCGGTGAAGAAGAGGCTGGAAGGGAAAGGGTTCGAGGTGGTAGTGGGGAGGGGGAACAATCTTATGCTCGAGGGGCAGATTTTCGGGTGTGACTTCTCGACTTCGTATCCGGTAAGGAACGATGTCGACGCCTTCGCACTTCTGGGGGAGAGCGAGTTCCACGCAGTGGGGCTGGCTCTTGGAACCGGCAAGCCCACCTTTATGCTCGACCCATACATGAATGAAGTGACCGACATGCGGGCGGCTGCCGAGGAGAGACGCAAGAGGGCGATTCTCGCTGTCTACAAGGCCCTTGACGCTCGGGTCTTCGGGGTAATTACTGGGCTAAAAGAGGGCCAGAAGATGCTTGGAAGGAGCAATTGGATTTCGAAGCGCTTGGAGCTTAACGGGAGGAAGGTCGTCCAGCTTGCCATGAGAGACATCACCGCGGAGCGGCTGGCTCCTCATAGGGAGATTGAGGCTTTCATACAGACAGCGTGCCCGCGGATATCCATAGATGGATTCACCTTCGACAGGCCGGTCCTCTCCATCCCTCAGGCAGATGCTTTAGTTGCACTTATGGAGGGGAGGGAAGCGGGGGACTTCCTTGAAAGGTCCAAGTGGATTGAACTCACCGTGGGGTTGATTAAGAGATGAAAGAACAAAAGCCAAAGGCGAACGTCGTCCTCCCCGGAGACAAGCTCGCTGTGTCTGAAGAGTTCCTCCCGGGACAGCACACCTACGACGATTCGGGCCTCATCAGGGCCCTCACGGCCGGGACCGTGGTCAAGGACGCCAAGAACATGGAGATCTCGGTCAAGCCGGCAGTCCAGCCTGAGATAATCAAGGTTGATGACTGGATAACTGGGCAGGTGGAGGGGTCCCAGGCAAACTCGGCCAACGTGATGATTTACTTCCTCAATGGGAAGATGACGCACAAGGAGTTTTCTGGGATGCTCACCCTGAGAGGGCTTTCTGGTGGGGGCAGAGGAGCAAGAAGGACCACCCCGGTCAAGACGGGAGACATCGTAAGGTGCAGGGTGTTCAGCCTCGTCAATGGGATAATCCATCTGACAATAGACGAACCCGATATGGGCGTCGTAGCCGCACTGTGCGGAAACTGTGGCAGACCACTCTTGAGGGGAAGTGCCAGCAGGGCCAAATGCGATGAATGTGGAAATGTCGAAGAGAGGAAGCTCGCCCGCGATTTTGGGGCAACCCCCATCGAACCATAGGTTTCGCGGCTGAAGCCCTTCGACTTGAAACGAACCCTACCATCAGCTTAATAACAAGAAATCGAGGGGCGCTCAGGCAAATTGCAGGTTCAAACGACTAGCGAGGATGAGAAGGGACTCACAGTTGAAATCACGGGGGAGGACTACTCGCTGGCTGAGATTGTGCATCACGAGCTGCTCGAGGAGAGGAGTGTCACCTTCGCAGGTGTGATTCCGCCCCATCCTCTGATTAAGAAGCTCGTCCTCAAGGTCAGGGCCCAGCGCGTGAAGCCCGAGAAGGCGTTCGCCAACAGCGTTGAAAGGGCCATGGAGACCACCCAAGAGCTCTTCGAAGGCGTCAAGAAGGCCCTCGGCGGTGTTTCCAGCTGAAGTTCTGCCCGAAGTGCGGTACGCGGCTCAAGCTAAAGCAGGTGAAAGGGGCGCGCGAGGTTTCAGTTACTTACATCTGCGACAACTGCGGCTATTCCAAAAAAGAGGGGAACACCGTGATGCAGAAAACCGAGGAGGAACTCTCGAACACCCCTCAAATCAAGGTCGTTGGTGAGAAGGAGGCCAAACTCAACTCACTTCCGACCACGAGGATCGATTGCCCGAAGTGCGGCCATGGTGAAGCGTTCTGGTGGTTCCTGCAGACCAGGAGTGGAGACGAGCCGCCGACCCAGTTCTATAGGTGCGTGAAGTGCAACCACACTTGGCGCAGCTACTCCTAAGCTAGGCGCGAGTCCTCTCCGAACTCTTCTAGGAAGCCTTTCATCTTCCAGAACGTGTCTAGGAACTCCATTCCTCTGAGGGTGGCCGTGGTCGATAATCGCGACCCTCCCGCAGAGAGAGTCCGCCTCCTCAAGATAGTGCGTTGTAAGGAAGATTGTCATGTTCTCGTCCTTGTTTATTCCCTTGATGTACTCCCACATCGCTAGCCTTGTCTGGATGTCCAAGCCCAGCGTCGGCTCGTCAAGGAAGAGGACCTTCGGTTTGTGGATGAGCCCCGAGATAAGCTCCAGCCTCTTCTTCATCCCTCCCGAGTAGGTCCTGGCTAGCCGGTCAGCGGCTTCCTTCAGTCCCACCAGTCCGAGCAACTCCTGGGCACGGCTCGACGCGAGCGTGTCAGGCACCTTCTAGAGCCTCGCACTCATGATGAGGTTCTCCATGCCAGTCAGGTCCCCATCGACAGCGGCGTCCTGCGGTACCAAGCCTATGCTCATCCTCACTTTGTCCTGTTGGTTCCTGACATCGTATCCCCCAACGGCGCAATTCCCCTCAGTTATCGCCGCAAGGGTGGTGAGCATCTTGATGGTAGTAGTTTTTCCGGCACCGTTCGGCCCCAAGAATCCGAAAATTTCTCCCTCCTGAACAGCAAAACTAACGCCGTCCACAGCCTTCGTCGAGGGCGGGTACACCTTCGTCAGCCCTTCTGCCTCAATCATGTTCATCTTCGTTCGCTGTGAAGCCGACGGCTGGTTCGAATAAATAGTCAGCGCACTTGAAGTGCTCACTGAATGTTAGTCGGGGCCGCCATCAGGTTTCATCCCTGGTGCGGACCTCCACAGCTTCTCCTCCCGCGATCAGGATGTCCGCACTCGCCGCGGGAATCGACGCTACGTCATCGACCTCGTACGGACCGTATCGCCTCATGTCCAAGCCCACTAGCTCCTTCACGTGCTTGACAAACCTCACGGTGATGTTCCGTTGAGTTTCGCTCAAGTGCGCGAACTCGATGAAGGACGGCTGCCCCTCGGACACAGCGTCGGCGAACGCTCGGAGCCGCCTCTGGTACCTCTGTTCGGCTTGGCAGACGTACCTCTCTTCGGGGAGTAGCTGTAGCAGGCCGTTGTATTGCATCGCCTTCTTGGTCCTGAGCTTCAGCAACTGGCTCACCATGGACTCGATCATCTTCATCTGCGTCGAAACCAGATGGACAGAGATTTCAGAGGCGCCCGAGGTGGCCGATCTTTTCAATTTCTGACAGTAAGTCGAGATGCTCGAGTAGAAGTCGTTCGGCAGAGGCAACAGGGCGTCCGACAGGGTCTCGGCGTCTAGTCGCCTCCGTAGGTATTCAAGGGTGGTTTCAGTCATCTACACCACCTCCCCAAGACCCCTGGTCAAGATTGAGACTGCCGCGTAGGTCGGGAGTTCGACCGTTTCTGGCTTCGGGAACGGGCCGAAGTCCTCGTGCATCAATCTGAATCGGGGGTGGAACTCGACGCGGACTCTAACTGGCTTTGAGCTGAGCACGACCGGGTCCTCCTGCGGGTCGAACTTGTCTATTGAGTTGATTCTTGTCTTGGCCATCCCGGTATTCCCGTGGAGGGTCCCGGCGAGCCTGAACACTCGATGGATGTCAGTCGTTACCGAGGCGTCCACCATCGCTCTCTGGGAAGAGACGGCCTCTGACACTAGCTTCTGCAGAGTCCCGCCGTAGCCCGGTCTTCGCTCATCCACGTACCCGGTAATCCTTCTCGTCCATCCAACTCCTTGGGGGCTACCAGGAACCCTCCTGCGGAGGGTGGAGGCGATTGTCTGGCTCAGAGGGAGCGACGAGCCCCGCATGTACTCGGCAATTTCGCCTCTCGCCTGCTGATCAAGAAGGTCGAATCTCTCGTCGTAGATGTGAAGATGGTAGCCCCTATTGCCAGAGAAGTAGATTCGGATTACTTTGCTGTCGACCCCGAAGTCTCTCAAAAGGAAGTCGACCACGCGTAGGGCGTGCGTCTTCGCAGCCTCAAGGCATGTTTCGCAGGTGCCGTGAAACTCGGCGGATGGGCCTCCGCATCTCGTGCATTTAGCGGGGCGGGGAGGCTTCCCGGACGCGTGGCACTTCTCGCAGTACCAGAGGTCATGGCCCCTCTTGCAGGCAGTGGGTATGTCCGTCGCGTCGATGTCGAATATCAGCTCTGCCCCGAGCCATCCTTTCTCCTCAATGGGCATGGTAGGGGATTCGTAGCGGGCGTTGGAGCAGTATACAGACGAGGGGGACTGCTTGAGGATTTCTGCCGTGGCCTCGCCCCCGCTCTTGAACGAAAGGTGCCTGATCATCCCGCCGCCGAAGGGGATGTACCCGAACTCTCTGGCCCCCACTTCGTCCGGGAATTCTATCTTGTCAGCTCCTCGGAAGTAGTATTCCTTGTATGCATGTCGGAGCCAGGCCTTCGTGCTGTCGTTCAAGACGAAGTGGTTCCTGGGCGGCGGGCAGATAAGTAATCTGGCCGACATTGGCCGTTAAGAGCAGAGGACGGTTGAACTCCAATCTTGAGGATCCCGCTCGAAGCTTATTTTCAAGGGAACGGGGCCAAGGTGTACTCCCTAGTGGTCGATGCCCCCTTCTCTCCCCTCGACATAGACCTCGGCCATCTTGCGCGAGGCGAGTGGAACGCCCTCACAGACAGATTCCGCATCTGGTACCTCCCGCGCGGTGACGAACCCGAAGAGCGCCCCGTTTGCTATGTGATGGTCCGCAAATTTGACTCGCAGGACGGGATCCTCCTGTACGGGCACATGGTAGTCAATATGGAAGTCAAGAACGGCGATGAAAGGCCCAAGAGCTTCACCGTGGGCATATTGTGCAACGATGAGGTGAGAGCCAGGTCCATGCTCAACTCCATGCTGGACATCCCGCCGTCGTTCCACAGAAGAAGCGAAGTGCGACTTGTCGAAGGGAGATGGCGGAACGACCCTGAGGCCCTCATTAGGTTCCAGGCGAACATCCATTCGACGCTGGCGCGCCTCGAACCCAGCCGGAGGGGGTGCGTGCTGAAGGTCGAGCCGCCGCCCGGGATGATGAGGGAACTGAAGCGGAACTTGGGCTCTTGGTGGTAGCCCTCGCAGTTTCAATGAAACGGCGTCAAACAAGAGATTCTCCGGTCAAGGCTTATTATCTCTCGACGATGAGCCTGCGTCAAGGCTCCGCTGACTTGTTCCTAGCTAAAACCGCCACTGCGAACGAGTGGAAAGCAATCGCCGCTGCAGTCAAGACGTTAGTCGAAGAAGCGACGTTCGAAGCGAACGGTGAAGGACTGACCTTCAGGGCGATGGACCCGTCTCATGTTGCCCTGGTCGACCTTGTTCTGCCGAACTCGAGTTTCTCCTCGTTTGAGTGCGACAAGCCTTTCAAGTTCAGTCTCAGGGTCGAGGACCTAGTGAAACTCGTCGGACGATCTGACGCGAAGGACAGCGTGGAGATTTCATCCACCGAAGAGGATGCAATAGCTGTAAGGCTGAGTAACGGGTACAAGCGTGAGTTCACTATCCACCTCATCGAGAGCACCGCGGGGGCTGCGCCGCTCCCCAAACTCGAATTCGACACGAAGGCGTCGCTCACAAAGACAATTCTGGAGAAGGTTCTGGGCGATATTTCGGTGGTCTCCGACCAGGTTACTATTCAGGCCACCAAGGACAAACTAACATTCTCGGGCAAGTCGGATGTCGGAAAGGCAGAAATCAGTCTAGCGGCCAACGATGCCGACGTACTGGAGTTCAAGACCGGGGCGGACAGTAAGGCGACCTATTCCATCGACTACATATCCGGAATTCTGAAGGCGTTGGGAGGAGTGACAGACTCGGCCCTAGTCGAGTTCAGCACTAAGAAGCCAGTCCGCCTGGAGATGAAGCTGAACGACCAAGGCGCGAAGCTCTGGTACTTCCTGGCACCTAGAGTTAGCGACTAGCTGGACGGCCGAGAACCGGACCAAGCTTAAAAGCACGAGAGAAAGCGGGGGCAACCCGCTTCGGTGAGAGGTTGAAATTCCCAAAGGAAATCCGCACTAACTGCCCTTGGTGTAACAAGCACACCGTGCACTCTGTTGCCCTCTACAAGAGGGGCAAAGAGCGTGCAGGCTCGTGGGGTGCTAGAAGGCAAGCAGGGAGGAAGCGCGGGTACGGGGGCCAGAAGTTCCCCGAGCTGATTAGGACAGCCAAGACCACGAAGAAGGCGACGCTGCGCCTCAAGTGCAAAGAATGCAACCGAGAGATAATGCGAGACGGAATAAGGCTCCGGAAGGCAGAGATCGCCGCATGAAGCGCGACCGAGAACCGATTCCAAAGACGAGGAGCTCGTTCCTCCTCGTGAAGTGCCCGGACTGCGGTGAGGAGCGGATCCTCTTCTCCAACTCGGCCAAGGACATCGGATGCAGGGGCTGCGGAAGAAAGCTCGCCGAGAGCAGGGGCGGCAAGTCCGTGGTTCTTGCGACGCTAGTGAAGCGCTTGGGCTAAATGCCATATACTCCTGAAAGATGGAGCTTCAGTGTGAGCACAGAGAGGCCACTTCCCGAACCCGGAGAAGTAGTCGTATGCACTGTCAGGGAGATAACTTCTCACGGCATCTACGTCAACCTGGACCAGTACGACGGGACGAATGGGTTCCTTCATGTTTCAGAGATATCGACGGGGTGGGTCAGGAACATCGACCGGGTCGCCAAGGTCTCTCAGAAGCTCATACTGAAGGTCATCAGGATCAACAGGGCCAGGAGGGAGATTGACCTCTCGCTCAGGCAGGTGACTAACGAGGAAAGGCGGGCCAAGGTCATCGAGTGGAAGCGCGAGGAGAGAGCCCTCGCGATAATCGACAGCGTGAAGAAGAAGATGGGGTTCGACGACGCCCATGAAAGGGAGTTAAGGCATAAGCTCGAGGAGGAGTTTGGCACCCTGTATGCATCTCTAGAGACAGCTGCGCGCAAGGGGGAGAAGGCCCTAGCCGCTGTCAGTCTTTCTGAGAAGGAAGCCAACGCGATCGCCGAGATAGCGGCCGAGAAGATAGTTCCTCCGAGGTACGAAGTCGGAGCGCTTGTAGAGGTCTCCTCCAGGTCCCCAGAGGGCATCGAACAGGTGAAGAAGACGCTCATGGCAGCCGCCGACGCCACTTCGGCAGAGGTACACATCGCCTATGCCGGAGCTCCACGCTACAGGGTCAGGATAACGGCCGACGACTACAAGGCGGCTGAGAAGGCGATGGATGCTGTCATCGAGAAAATCAAGGATGGCGTCGGGAAGCACGATGCCTTCAGTTTCAAGCGGGAGATATCGAGGAAGTACGGCGGCTCCGCTTGAAGAGCCTCATGGTGAAGTGCGCGGAGTGCGGCAGATACACTCTGGCCGAGAAATGCCCGCACTGCGGTGGCAGGACTGTGACCGTTCACCCCGCCAGATACTCACCTGACGACAGATATGCGAGGTACCGAAGTCCCATGGCCTACGAAAAGGCCGGTCAGGGGACCAGCTGATACATCAGTACCGTGTTGAAGCACTGGAGCTGGGAGTTCCCCGGGCATGGGGAAGACCCCTGCTCGGCCAGGCTCAGGCTCGGCGAAACGTAAGCTAGCCTGAACGGCCCGGTGCTGTTGGAAGGATAATTGAAACTGCTCGGGTAGGTGAACGCCTCTATGGGCGGAGCGCCGTTCGTGCCGTAGGCGTAAGTCTGGCTGAACGCTATGCTCGCGCTGCTGCCGGAACCACTCGTGTAGAGGTACCCAGCGAGCTTGAAGGGAAGCAGCTGACCGAACAGGCTGTAGTTCATGGCGTATGGGGTCAGATTGAAGTCGTCGACGCTCTGGCATGGCTGACCAGCGGACGTGAGCTCGCTGGAGCTGAGACCGGGGCACTCCAAGTACTTGGACTCGGTCATGTTACCTATCCGTATGAACCACTGCTTCTTGCTCTCGTCCCCCCCGCCGGGGATGAAACCGTTCCCACTGGGGACCTGCAAGACATAGTATTGAGTGGTTGTACCAGAGGACGAAGTCACGGGAAAGATGCTTCCGGTGATGAATATGGCCACGTAGGTGGGCCTCCCTTCGCCCATGTTCTCTGCCATGGCTGCCGCCTGAGTGACATTCGACATGAGCAGCTGACCTACCTGGGAGATCCTAGTGCTGTTCAGGGTCGCGTTGTCGACCACTGTCGTCCTGTTCCCCATCACCGTGAACCAGTAGCCGTAGTCCCACCATGAGATTATTACCGAATTGGTCGGCGTATCCTGCCTGACCCACTGGAGGGCCGAGATCCAGTCGCTAAACGCTGAGCGGCTGTAGACCGTTGCTCCGTTGACTACGCTGACGGCGGTGTCGGCCGGGCTGTTGTTACAGAAGAGCTGGCCGGTGTAGGTGCACGTGATCGGGTTTGGTATCCAGTAGGAACCAGCCGGGAGGACGACCAGGGCGATGATTGCTACAGAGAACACGACTTTCATCTCGTTCCTCGAAGTTGGGGTCTGCTTCTTCTTGACCAGTGGGGTCGTGCTCGGCTTTACAATCGCGTAGGCAAGCTCCGCGAAGCCAATCCCTCCTAGGATGCCGAGGGCTATCGACGAGTAGACCAGTAGACGAGAGAACGCCGCTGAGAAGTAAAGGCCGCTGATGCCAAAAACCAAGGCGTAGATCATCGAGATTCCTCTGCGCCTGAAAGCAACGATGGCGCCGGCCATCCCGAACGACAGGAGTATGGCGTACGAAGTGAAGTAGTCTGCGCCGGTGGGCACCGCTTGTTCTGCCACAGACTGGACTAGAGCATTGGTCGTGCGCTCCCATGGAGCGATCACGGTCAGGTACCTGAGGGTCAGGCCTCCCACCAGGCCGAAGCTCAGAAGAGTGAGTCCTGCGACTCCGAAGGCGAATATGAGTTTGATCAAGGTTGACCTGTATTCTGTGGGTTTGGCCCAGGTCTTTGCCCATTGCGCGACTAGTGTGAACAGTGTCCCGCCTATCAAGACGAGACCGACCGGGTTAGTGACGATGGCCGGGCCAGGCCTCGGGAAGATGGCACTGACGAACAGAGTGGAAGCTGTGAAAGTGATTATGCCCGGGGTCAACCCCGCAAGATCCATGTTGAGGAATGGTATCAGCACGAAAATCAGTCCAAACGCTGCGCTGAAGTAGTCCCCTCCGCCCCAGGCGGTGTTCGCGTAACCAATCAGGATTCCACCCATCAGCGAGCGTAGGATGCGCCCCCGCAGCGGCCGTTCTTTGTCGAAGACGGTAAGCACGAGGTAGCTCGCAGTTACGAATAGCAGTATTGCCAGGGGTTCTGACTTGAACCAACCGAGGTTCCCTCTTTCGATGAGCGGAGGCGAGACCGCGAAGGCAAGGGCCGCGAATAGGCCTGCTGCGTCTCCTGCGATTTTTCTAACCAAGAAGTAGAACACGATTGCGGTGACGGCCCCGAAGAAAACCGGAAGGACAACTAGGAGGTCGTAGAGGGTAATCGGAACGCCGAAGATGTTGTGAACCAGGAGGTAGATCATTGCCCCTGCAAGCTGCAACCCGCCCTGGGAGGTCGCTGCGACGTTCCTTCCGACCGGGAACCAGGTGTTGATGTCATGCCAGTAGAAGTATCCCTGCATGTTGTGGCAGGCGGTGTACACTGTCGGCCCACAGTTGGGCGGGTTCGCGAAGAGTGCGGCGTAGAGGCCCTGCGACTGGGCGAGGTTAACGATGTGCTGCGCCGCGTAGTAGTCGTAGTAGGGGTCGAACTCGTTCAGGTAGAACCCGTACTTCGCCGCGTAGGCTCTCATCAGGACCGCGATGGTGAACACGATGGAGAGCACCATCGAGGTCATCAGTGCCCTGCGCGAGACCGTAGGCCTCCGGAGTGAGGACCTTATGGTGTCGAGTACGTCCAAATCTAGAATTCCGCTCCTTCACGACTATTTTAAGCGTACTTTTCCTACTTCTTCAGGAGGCTGCTCAGGTGAGCGGCGTAGGTGCTGGCGTCCATGAGGGACTTGCGCTCGGCTGCGAAGTTCGACGGCTTCACCTCAATCAGCCACCCTTCTTCATAGGGGGACTTGTTGACGAGCTCAGGATGAGAATCGAGTTGGGTATTCACTCTGGCGACCACGCCGGAAACGGGCGAGTAGATCTCTGACACTGCCTTGATTGATTCCACGGTGCCCATGGATTTCAGCTGTTCGACCTTGCTGTTCGCCTTCGGCGAGGTGACGTAAACGACGTCGTTCAGGGTCTTGGCTGCGTAGTCCGTTATGCCTACCTTCACCAGCGGCCCTTCCTCCCTGGCCCATTCGTGCTCCTTGGTGTATAGCAGGTCGTCGGGAATAAGGTAGCCCTGGATATCCATTGGTTTGGCGTCGCCCCCGCGACTATTTACCCTTCTGGCGCTTCCAGCCGAAGAGTTGCTCGTCGTAGAACGGCGGTTTCGTGACGGTGGCCACCTGTCGGGCCCCCCTCACCTCCACCGCTAGTTGCGTGCCGAAATCCGAATGACTGTTGCTGATCAACCCGAGTGCGATGCCCCTTCGGATGATTGGAGAGAAAGTGCCGCTCGTTACCAAGCCTACCGAGCCAGAGGAATCGGATATCTCGAACCCGTGCCTCGGAATCCCCGAGGCGAGCACCAGCCCCCGCCTGACTTTTGGGGGGCTCCTGCAGCCTGGCTCGGCCAACGCCGAACCGCCCACATAGCCGGTCTTGTCTGGGGAGACGACCCAGGCCAGGTCCGCTTCGAACGGGTTGGTGTGCTGATCGATGTCAGACCCGTGGAGGGGGAATCCAGCCTCGAGCCTCAACGAATCTCTCGCGCCCAAGCCGCATGGGATCGACGTGGACGCCAGCTTCTCCCACACCCGCGTCGCTCCCTCCGGATGGTCGTTGGAGGTGCTGTAGATGATAACCTCGAAACCGTCTTCGCCCGTGTAACCTGTCCTCGAAATCAGGGCTCCTTCTCCCGCTACTTTCGTCTCAGCGCACCTGAAACGCTTCAGCTGGCTGAGATCGAGGTCAGTGAGCGGTTGAAGTGAGTTCTCCGCCTTCGGCCCTTGGACCGCAATCATCGCCGTCGTGGGGGTCAGATCCTCGATTTCGCAGTCCTTCGGCGAATGCGCTACCATGTGGCGCATGTCAGTCTGGGTGTTAGCAGCGTTCACTACCACCAGGTAGCGGTCGTCAGAGACCCTCTCGATAATCAGGTCGTCGATGATTCCTCCTTTGTCGTTCAGTAGCAGTGTGTAGAAGGCCTTCCCCGGAGGCTGGTTTCCGACACCTGTGGGGACTAGGCCTTCCAGGAAGCCTGTCGCGGGCCCCCCTTGCACCGAGAATCTCCCCATGTGGGAGATGTCGAATATGCCCGAGCCGTTCCTCACGGCCATGTGCTCGTCCGTGGTTGTGGTGTACCACAGTGGCATCTCGTAGCCGGCAAACTCTGTCAGCTTGGCATGCCGGGCATGATACGAATGGAGCTGGGTGGTCTGGAGCATGTTAGTGCGCGGCCTCCGACTCTATTTAAGAAAGCAACACCTCGTGTCGGCCCGTGCTGACGCTGCGTCCCGTACCGGCCCCGGCGATGAGTTCGAGGTTCGACCTCGTCGATTTCGTCCACAAGGCCCTGGGGCACCGTCTCCGAGACGGCGACGTGCTTGTCATTTCGAGCAAGTTCGTGGCTGTATCCGAAGGTAGGGTTGTGAACCTGGGTAGCGTACGGCCCGGGAGGGCGGCCATGAAGCTGGCGGCGGAGCATCGGATGGACCCGAGGCTCTGCGAGCTCGTGCTGCGCGAATCAGACGAGTTGATCGGTGGCATTCCGAGTTTCCTGCTGACGAGTCGGGACGGCCTCCTGACCCCCAACGCTGGCATTGACAAGTCGAACGTCAAACATGGTATGGTCGTCCTGTACCCCCGGAAGCCCGAAGTCTCGGCGTGGAAGCTGAGGGAGGCGCTTCGGTTTTCGAAGGGGGTTTCTGTGGGGATTGTTATATGCGACAGCAGGCTGTCTCCCACTAGGCGCGGAACCACAGGAGTGGCGGTCGCCGCTTCCGGAATCGAAGCCGTCCTAGATATGAGAGGGCGCAAGGATCTCTTCGGCAACGTACTGAAGGTGACTGCGCAGGGGGTCGCGGACGATCTGAGCTCGGCGGCCGAGGTGCTGATGGGAGAATCTGACGAAGCCGTGCCGATGGTCCTTGTGAGAGGCCTTCGCAAAGACCTGGTCAGGGACACGGAGTACCGGGGCCGCAGGTTCGCGATAGCCATGGACGAGTGCGTCTACCTCAGGAGCCTTGGTTTTTCTCAGGGCGCATATGCCTAAATGCCCGCCGGCACGCGGGTGCGATGTTGACCTACGAGATTGTCTGCTTGTCATGTGGTACGCCTCTCTACTCCGGGTTTGACCTGAGGTCCCCGGCGGACGTGCTGAAGGCCAGCGAGTACCGGTGCAAGAAATGCGGCGCAAAGCTTTCGCCAGCCAAATTCGAGGTCGAAGTCAGGAAGATAGATGGTTCCTTCTCCTAGCACAACCAAATAGGGCGCGTGCTACGCAGGCAGCTGGAGGTCGTTGCTAGGGCAATGGGGTACACCCTTGTGATTTGCGAGAAGCCTGACGCCGCCAGGCGGATTTCCGACGCGCTGTGTTTTGGCACCCCCGAAAGCAGCCTGGTAGAAGGCACCACTGTGTACAGGTTCAAAAGGGGCGAGGAGGAATTCGTCGTCTGCTCTGCCCAAGGTCACGTCTATGGGATATCAGACCCCTTGGAGGAAAGATCGGTCTATCCCGTTTTTGATGTCGAGTGGTATTCGTCTGACCTCGTTGACGAGAAGAGTGCGAGTATTACGAGGCGGATTTCCGCAATAAGGAAGCTTGCGGCAGGGGCGTCGAAGTTCGTCAACGCCTGCGACTTCGACGTAGAGGGGGAAACGATCGGTTTCAACCTGCTGAGGTACGCCTGTGGAGGGAGGGAAGAGACGGCCTTGAGGGCGAAGTTCTCCACCCTCACCCAGGAGGACCTGTTGAAGGCTTTCGACGGCCTTGAGACGCAGGCCGGCCAGGGGCTTGCCCGGGCGGGAAGGGCGAGGCACGCCATCGACTTCGTCTGGGGGGTGAACCTCTCGCGGGCGCTGTCACAGTCTGCCCTGAACTCTGGGCATAGATACAGGACGGTCAGTGTTGGAAGGGTACAGGGTCCGACCCTAGGCTTTCTCGAGCGGAGAGAGCGGGAGATACGGCAGTTCGTCCCGGTACCGTATTGGAAGGTTGCCGGGCTCTTCAAGAAGGACGGCAAGAGCATCACGGCGGCCTATTCGAAGGAGAAGGTCGAGACCAAAGCTCTCGCCGAGGAGGTCAGGAGAGACTGCCTCGGGCATGAGGCCGTTGCCACTGCAATTCGCAAGAGCGTGGTCCAGGTCGGTCCGCCTGTTCCATTCAATATAGGGGACCTGCAGAAGGAGGCATACAGGGCCTTTGGATACACCCCCAGCAGAACGCTTCAGGTTGCTGAGAGGCTCTACCTCGGCGCCCTGATCTCCTATCCCAGAACTGGGAGCCAAAGGCTTCCGCCGTCGATAAACTACGCGGCGATCATGCGTGGAATCCAGAAGGTTCCGGAGTACTCCGCTGATGCAGCGGAGCTCCTAAAGGGTGAACTCAAACCCGTGCAAGGTCCAAAGTCTGACGCGGCCCACCCCGCCATTCACCCGACTGGCGAGGTGCCGAGGCGTGCCCTCGATGTGGCCGAGTCGGCCATCCTCGACCTTGTGGTCAGGAGGTACCTGGCGACTTTCGGCCCATCCGCCCGTCGGGAGATTGTCGACGTATCTCTGGCGGTGCAAGGGCACGAATTCAAGGCCGGCGGAGGGAGGACCGTCTTCATGGGATGGATGAAGTACTACGGCCGATACGCCGGATACAGAGATGTTGAACTCCCTTCGGCTGCCGAGGGGGACAAGTTCCTGACCGCCGAAGTCCTGGCGGAGGAGAAGTTCGAGCAGAGACCCTCGCGATACAACCAGAGTAGCCTCCTTGAGAAGATGGAGAGGGAGGAGATAGGTACGAAGGCAACCCGGGCGGAGATAATCGCCACCCTGGTGAGCAGAGGATACGTCGGCGGAGAGGGCATGGAGGTGACAGACCTTGGGCTCGCCGTCGTTGAGACGATGGCGAGATATGCCCCTTCGGTCGTTGGCACGGGGCTCACTCGGGACATCGAAGCGAAACTTGAAGGCGTCGAAGGCGGGTCGGAAGGGGAAGCAACCCTCCTCAGGGAAACTGTGAGGACGCTTGCGAGCCAGCTGGCCGAGCTCAATCTCAACGAAGAGGCTGTCGGCCGTGACATTGATTCGGCTCAGATGAAAACCGTGGCTAGGTCGTTCTTTCTGGGAGGGTGCCCCGTCTGTAGGAAAGGGGAGTTGAGGGTAATCAGGTCGAGAACGACGAAGAAGAGGTTCGTCGGGTGTTCGAACTATCAGTCGGGGTGCCGCGCGTCGGCCCCCCTCCCGCAGAGAGGGACCATCAGGACGACCACCAAAGCATGTGAACGTTGCTCCTGGCCGATCATCTACGTCCTGGGGAGCGGGCGCCCCTGGAGGCTCTGCGTCAACCCGAGCTGCCCAGGGAAGAGGAAACCATGAAGTGCCCCCTTTGCGGCAGAGAGGCCGTCTCCGACCTTTGCGCCTTCCACCTTGAGGCAGGGGACAAGGTGAAGGCCGCCTATCCTCTCTGGGTGAAAGCTTATGGGGGAATGAAGTGGGAAGACTATTTGGATAATGTTAAACGCAACGTTCAAACGGGCCAGTGGGCCAAGGAGATAGCTGAGTTCCTGCAAGGTGTCTAGATGATCAGAGAGAGGCTGGTTTCAGTGTACGAGAGGACCGTTGGGACTGTTAGGGATTTCCTCGTGGGCTTCGGCTCGACCCTAAGCAGGGGAGGGGGCCTGACAGAGATTCTGTACGTGATATTCCTGGTGGCGCTGATGGCTGGTTTCGTGAACGCCGTGTTCTTCCCTGTGCCAAATCAGACCTACATCCCCTACCCTGGAGCTACGGCCCAGACCATTCCTGAGGGCATAGTCGACGCCTTTGTCATCGTCGTGGGTGCGGCCGGCGTCTACCTCACATACCTAAGCGGAAGGCAGACAGTCAGGAGCAGGACGGTCAACCTCTACCTAGGGCTGGCGCTCCTACTGATTGTGGTCTCTGTCTTCACCGGCTTTGAAATGGCGATTCTCAAGGGATTCGGGTAGAGAAGCGGCCACCTGACCAGGTCCTGCCTCGTTCGCTTATGACTGTGACCTCCTCTCCTCTGGCTTCGACCGTAGCGGTCAGGTCGGAGAGGCCAGAAATTGACCTGCTCCTTCCCTGACGGACGAACCCCTCCCTCTTGTACATGGTAAGGAGGGCGGTCTTGGAGTTGGTCCGCGCCAGGTATGAGAGGCTCTCGACCGCGAAGGCAAGCTTCCTGCTACGGGAGCCGGCGTCCTCCTGTGAGAGCAGGTGGTAGAGGCTGTTCAGGCTGTCGACTATTATGACCCGCTGGTGGGCCTCGAAAAGCCTCGGGAACGCCAGCTCGATTTCGGAGCCTGGCGGCGGTAGCAGGATTCGGTTATCCGAGCCCGCAGGCTGCGAGAAGATGGTGTCGGCGTTCGAGGAATAGAGGGCGTCCAGGTCCAGGATGGAGCAGGCTTCCGAGCAGAGGCTCGCAAGGCTCACAATCGTGCGGGCGAACTGCACGTTCGACTTCCTTTCGTCCAAAACGAAGGTAACCGCCTTCCCCCACAGAGGTACGAAGAAAGACCGGGCTTGGTCCCCGCTAAAGCTCATTAGGCCACTCGGGGTGTATGCCTACGATATTTCAAGTGAACAGAATCTGCGTCGCCACGTCCAAGGCGAGGGCCTACTACGCGATAGTCTCCAGGCTGAGGCGAGCGGGACTCCCCTTCACCAGCGTCCTCCCGGACTCGGACCTCAAAGACTGCGATCTTGTTCTGACGACGGCAGAAGAAATCGGGCAGTTCGGTGGAAGGGCACTCGCTTTGGAGGACCTCGACGAGAACCCCGGGGTCTTCAAAGGCCAGCTCGTTTCGAGACTCGTGGGAAAAAGCGACGTCATGCTGGTGGGCATCGACCCAGGCAAACGAACAGGGCTTGCGATCTTCTATGGCCAGACGAGGCTTGCGTTCAACACATTCGATTCGGTGGGGGCGGTCTGTTCGAGGGTCAGCGCCTTCGCCGAGAGCGTCCCCTCGAGCAGGCTCCTCGTGAGAGTGGGGAACGGGAACAAGCCCATGGCGTCTAGGCTCTTGGACGGGCTGAGGAAGGAGGTGCCTAGGGCGACAATAGAGATGGTTGACGAGTCTGGGACATCGACGCGGAGCGGGAGGATGAAGGGGGTCCAGAAGGACCAGGTTTCAGCTGCCAAGATCGCCTTCAGAAAGGGAGAGGTCGTCAGCTATGGGACGACCAGAACTCGCGGCTGAACGACTCTATCGAAGCCGGCGTCAGGTCTCCGACCGTCAGGTCCCTCTTGAGCCAGGACGGCATAAGGTCTCTGGCCGCGGCGCTCCCGAAGCGTTCGTCGAAGAAGAAGACGAGCCCCCGCTTTCCAGGACTTCGGATGTGTCTCCCTGCAGCCTGGAAGGCTCGGCGAAGCGCCGGGAGCCTAGAGAGCATCAGGTAGGAGTCCGGTTCGCCCGCCCGCCTGAGACAGAGGTACTCCGCGAACATCATGGGCGAAGGGGGAGGAAGCGCCAGTCCGACCACGACAACCGACCCCATTGCCCCACCGTCGAAGTCTTCCCCCTCCGAGAAGCGTCCCCCCTGGACGGCGAAGAGGACCGAGTCGCCTGCCGCCCTGAACGAATCGAAGATGTCTTCCGCCTGCTCGTTAGACAGGCCAGGCGCCTCAGAGACTAGGTGCCTGTCCTTCACCCGTGCCGAAACCAAGGCGAAGATGG
>Ga0187771_10000322_pt1 | contig 28306 bp, 21 predicted proteins | sample 0116_SJ02_MP15_1_FD_133139 | JGI IMG/M metagenome (GOLD analysis project Ga0187771, IMG submission 133139) | Tropical peat soil microbial communities from peatlands in Department of Meta, Colombia - 0116_SJ02_MP15_10_MG | ecosystem: Environmental > Terrestrial > Soil > Wetlands > Peat | place... | reverse complement strand
CGGACGCGAGGTAATCCGCGTTGCCGTCCTCGCGTGGCTCAGCCTCTTGCTGACGCTTATCGTCAACAACGTTGCGAATTATTTTCTTCACCCTCTATACCTGTTTTGGATTCCGGTATTTGCGCTTCAGCACCTCGCGGACTTGGTATACGTCTACACCCTCGTTTATCCGCACTACGTCTTCTTTGCGCCGGCGCCGCTCGGCGTCCTGATCCCCAGGTGGTGGGTCTACCTGGTCGTGACGGCCGAGGTAGCGTCTCCAGGACTCGTGTTGGGGACGGTGGCGGGGCTGGCACGCCGCCGGCCACAGCCAGAGAGGGGCGAACGCCGCCGTGTGCCCGTGGTGGCATTGATCATCCTGGGGGGCCTGATGGTGGCGCTTGGCGTGGTTATCGTCCTGCGTCTTCAGGAAGGGTTCCTCACCTCCGACAGCGCCTTGGCTGCCGGGCGTTTCCTTCTGCGCTTCGCAGTCTTGCCGATCGTGCTGTTTGCGGCCCTGCGCCGCGCTACCCGTCGCATTGTGGCGCCCTAAACGGCACGGTTCCGGGATCGGACTCGAGCATTGCTTGCTGAGGCCCGTAGGTGTAGGGCGCTGGCCACTTAATTTCCTGCCGCTTTTTCGCCATTGAAACGAAAACCCTAGTAAGCAGCCTTTTGAAGGCACCGTTGAGCGAGAGATTCGCTGGCACGGGGCAAAGCGCGCGACGGGGGATGTTCTACGGCCTTATCTTGCGGGCCTTGAGCCATTGGCTTTTGATGAGTAGAATCGCCCGGTCATTCGGAGTCCTGCCTGTCTCGTAGGAGGGAAACGCGATGGTGATAGGAGGGCGGCTGCGCCACCTGCGTGAGCAAAAAGGGATGTCCCAGGGAGACGTCGAAAAGGCAACTGGTATAAAGAGGTGTTATACGTCCCGGGCGGAGAATGGTCACACGATGTCGTCCTTGGGAACCTTGGAGAGGTACGCCGAGGCTTTTGGTGTCCCGCTGTACCGACTCTTCTACAAGGGGAATGGGCCTCCCCCGCTTCCAAAACTGATTCGCCGTGGGAATCTGAAAGAACTGGCAAAGCGCGGGGGGGAGAAAGGGTCAGAGGCGAGGTTCCTGCTGAAACTCAAGGGAGTGCTCGCAAAGATTGGTGAGCGGTACCGTAAGATGCTCCTGGCGATGGCTCAGAAGATGGCTGCCAGCGAAAAGTGATTTGCCCAATCTGGGACGGGGCCTGATAGGACGACGGCGGGGCAATTCACGTGACCGTGGCACTTACCTCGTGTCCTTTTCTCGGAGCCAGGGTAATTGGAGGTAAGCCATGTCAACCGGCTCCGCAGCACCTCCGACCCCACCTCCAGCCAATACGGGTTGGCTGTGGGTGGTCAGGATTGCTACATGGATAATCCTTCTTCTTGCGATTCTCCTCTCTACGAAAGTCTCGATTCCGGTGTGGAGGGAAGGGGGCATAGCCTTCGCAGCGCGTATCCAGGTTTTGCTAACCCTCACATTAGTGCCCTACGTCCTGATTTTGGTCTGGCTGCGGGGCAACGCGCTGCGCAAGGGCTTAGGGCTGGCTGCCGTGACGGGTTGGGGGGGCTTGATCGGTGCGGTGCTCGGAGCGATCACGATTAGCGGGGACCAGGAGGTTGCGGGGATTCTCTTCGTGTCCCAAGTCCTGCAGCTTGTAGGCGCACACCGGGCACATGCAGCCTTAAGACGACAGACAAGTGATCAGAAGAAGCTGACAGAAGGCGCTTCGCGGTGGTCTTACTTTGCTGGTCCGCTTGCTTTCCTGGGTTTTTTCTCTCTTACCATATTGCCGAATACTGTGCTCACCAGGGTCGGTGCCAATCAGGCCTCAGCTGTGGGCGCGCTGCGGACCATCAACACTGCCGAGATCACGTATGCTGAGACGTATAAAACCGGTTTTAGCCCCAGCTTGGCTGCGCTTGCGCCTCCGGCTGCCGTCGCTCAACCTTTGGCCTCGGCCGCAGGATTCATCGATAGTGTGGTAGCCAGTGGAGTCAAGAACGGGTACAGGTTCAGTTACACTCCCGGATCGCGCGATAAAGCCGGCCACATCCAGACGCACACTCTCACTGCTCGGCCCCTGCAGTACGGCAAGAGTGGCGGTAACAGCTATTTCGCCGATCAGTCAGGTGTCATTCGCACGACTGGGGAAGACTGCCCGGCCACCGCCAAGGACGAGGCAATTGGGCGGTAGCGGGGGAGTGCCGCGACACTGCTGGCTCGCGTCGCATCGCGCAGATTTGTTGAGGGAGCCAAAACGGGAATCACGGGTAGCTGGAAACTCTTGAGAGGGGGTTGCCCCGATGCCCTCACTGCGAACGATTTCGGTAGCTTGCTGGCTATCCCTGCTGGTGGCCGGGGTGGTGCTGGCGATTTCATTTTCCGACCTGCATGACTGGCCTACCTGGTTCGTAGCACGCTGGTGGGCGGCACTGGCGTTGTGGGCCGTCCCGTTTGGCGCGATCCTTGAGTTGGCGAGGCGCCGCCAACCGAAAACCCTCGCTCTGGCGCTGGGTTTTGGCGTGGCGAGTGTGAGCGGTCCATGGTGGGTCCCGCAATGGTTCCGCACTGACACGGAATATGCACACAGTTTCGCCATCTTCCCGCTGGGACTGCTGGTGACGGTGGTGTTGCAGGGGATCATGGCCGTTAACGCGCTGCGGATTGGTGGTGCTCGGCCGGGAAGCCTCTTCTCCGGGCTCAGCCATTGCGAGTTTCGTGCGCCACTTGTACAGACAGCGCCGGGTCACCCCCAAATCTTCGGCCAACTTCCCAACGTCGTCACAGGCCCCCATCCTTTCGACGGCCATCCGTTGAAATTTTCGGGAATATGGTTTCCGCTTCACGGTGCTTCCTTTCCCGGAAACTGTGCCCAATTCTGTGTGTCAGTTCAAGGGTTCACTCCATTTCGCCATAAACCCGCACGAAGCGGCGGTCCCCGCGCCGGGGGGTAAATTCCGACCGCTGCGACAGTAGAGGCGAGCCGGCGGGTCGCCCCTACGGTTCGCACCCTTCGGAGCGAAACATCAAAACGGAGTGGAAGTTGAGGAGCTCGGCGGGCGAACCGTGAAGAGCAAGTTTCCGATGGGGAAGGGAGGCGACTCATCTGCGGTGGGGTTTTGCTGTTTAATGCGGAGGACGGTTTTCAATTCCTCAGCAGATTTTTCCTTCTCACCAAGGGCACGATAAGTGGCGCTGAGAGTCTCGTGAGCCTCGATCATTTCTGGCCAGAGCGTCAGCGCCGCATGAAGGTGCTGCAAGGCGGCGGGATAATCTTTTTCGAGGTAAGCGATCTTGCCGGCCAGGGACTGGATGTAAGAATCCCGAGGGTCTAGCGAGATAGCTTTATCGATGGCGACTTGGGCTTCTGCGGTCTCGGCTTTACTGGCGTCCACGGCATTCGCTCTCATGATCGCAAAGGCCAGATAGTAGAAAGCCTTAGCGTCACTGGCCCCGAGAGCAATGGCCATCTGCAGGAAAGGGCTAGCCTCCGCCGGCTTGAAGTGAATTGACAGGATGATGCCGTGAATTTCGTAGGGGAGGTACCAAGTCGGCGAGAGAGACTCGAGTTGGGCCAGAATCGCGAGCGCCTGATCCGTCTGGCGGAGCATTTCCAAGCTCATGGCGCGAGCCAGCAAGAGCCTGGGGTTGCCGGGAACGATCTGGTCTGCTTTTTCGAGCAGACTGACCGCTTGTTGTGTCTGGCCGTGTTTTAGGAGAAAGAGGGCGGCCTGGAAGTACAGGTCCGTGCGGGTGGGTGAAGCTCTAAAACCTCGATTCAGCGCCTCGGCCGCCTCCTGGGTCTTTCCCAATGAGTCAAGTAGCTGTGCGCGCAGCAGGAAGTAGTCGCCGTTGCGGCGATCGGGCGTAACCTTGGCGAGTTCCAGTAGAGCGTCGGCCGCGCTTGCCTCGTGAAAAACAGCGAGAGCTAGGTCCAAGCGCGCCTGCACATTTTCAGGATCGCGAGCCAAGGCGGCATTCAGAAATTCCATCGCAGCCTTGTACTGCTCGACTTCCACGAGAGCGCTCGCGCACTCGTGGAGGTAGGCTGAGTTGGCGGCTTCCCGGAATAGTCCCACGGCCTCCTCGGTTTTTCCCGCCGAAAGCAGCAGCTCACCCAGTTGGACCTTCAGGTATGAATCGTGGGGATTGTCAGCCACGAGTCGCCGGAGGTCAGCCACCTGCTGCGCGGGCTGTTCGGGAGGACCCAGCGCCGAGGTCTGAGGCCGACCGCCTGCCTCATTGGCCCTGATAGTTTTGAACTTGTCGAGTACCGTCTGTGCCGACTGCTGTTGTCCCGCGCGCATCAGGGCCTGGCTGTAATGCAGCCATACGAGGGAATCTTCCGGCGCCAGTTGTGAGGCCTTCGACAAAATGGCGAGAGCGTCCCGAGTTCTCCCTGCGGAGAGGTAAGTGTCGCCCAGCAAATCCAGCGCCTTCACGTTGTCGTGTTTGCTTCGGAGAACCGCCGCCAAGTCATTGATGGCGGCATCGAACTTGCCCTCTTGCCGCAATAAAGCGGCGCGCGCCAGTCGAGCGGAGGTCATCTTACGGTCCAGAGCCAGCGCTTCGCTGAGATGCTGGATTGCCAGGTCCCTGTGTTGCCATGACTCGGCCAGAGCAAGGTCGTAGAGTCCTGCGGGATCGTGCGGATTTCGTCTCACGTATGAGCTTAATTCGGCCATGGCCTCGGTGAACTTCCGCTCTCGCGCCAGGGCGTAACCGCGGTCGCGACGCGCCACGTCATCCCCAGGCTGCAGCCTCAGCAACTTGTCATAGGCGCTGACGCTGTCGCTATAGAGGCCCATTTCTTGAGTGACAGCGGCCAGGAACTTCAGAACCTCAGGTCGGTCGGGCGCCAAGCGCTGAGCGTGGTAGAGATTTGTCGCGGCCTGCGGAGCGTCGCCTCGCGCCTCTTCAACGCGCGCCAAACCCAACAGACAGTCCACATCGTCGGGGCGCTGCTTCAGGGCAGCCTGGAACACCTGTTCCGCCCGCGCCAGATCGCGAGCGCGAAGCGCCGCAAGCCCGAGGTTGTAGAGGACATCAAAATCCTTTGGCGCCGCGAGGGAGGCTTGCAAGAAGGCTTCCTCCGCCTTCTCGTAGCGTTTCCATTCCGCAAAGAGCATGCCTACCGAAAATGCCACTCGAGGGTCTCCGGGAAACTCTTTCAGCGCTTCGAGTAATTCCCGCTCTGCCGCCGAAGAGTCTCCGGTAAGTTTCAGCGCCTGCGCTCGAAGCAGTTGGGCTTCGGGCGTTGCCTGCTCCTTGTCTCCCAGTTGCCCCAGGTAGTGAAGCGTTTGGTCGCCTTGCTTCCTGGCGATGGCAAGGCGCGCCAGTTGCAGGTTGGCGTTCGGGTCACGAGGGTTGATTTGGACAACCCTCGAGTAAGCGCGGCGCGCGAGTTCCTGCTTCCCCTGCGCCAGATAGTGATTCCCGAAATTGTTGAAGAGCGAGAAAGAGCCTGGGGAGAGTCGCACCGCGCGCTGATAGAAGCCCTCCGCCTCGGCGAAGCGTTTTTGGGCGTCAAGAATTGCGCCCATCAGCCCCAAAGCCTCCCCGTCCTGGGGGTGCTCGTTGAGCGCGGCTTCGAGAAGCGCTTCGGCTTCCGGATACCTGTGCTGGTCGAGCTCAGCAGTCACCTGGTCGTAAACGCTGGGGGGAACCTGGGCACGGAGAGAGGAGGCGGCACAAAGCAAGCTGGTCGTGCAAAGGAGCAACCATCGTGACAGACCCATAGTATCTCGAAACCCAGTGCAGGTATTCCCGGAGGCCTTCCCGCAGCAGTCCAATATACACGGAGCGGCGGCCAACGAAAATCATAGGTGTGATGCTTCTGACGTCGTTGCCGATCACCTACTGTCGCGTTACCGAAGAGGGTGAACCAGTCGAAGGCCTGTCACCCTGATCCCGCAAAGCGGGAGAAGGGTCTCGGCATTTCATTTCTTCGCGAAAATGCGGGAATGCTTCGCAAAGTATACCCTGAGCCCATTGCGGAGATTCTCCGCGCGGTTTGTCCTCAGCGAAATACCGAGATTCCTCTCCCGCTTCGCGGGATCAGATGGCAAACGAAGGGCTCAGATAGACAGCCTGCGTCTGGCCTGCTTGACCTATTTGCGTAGTGCCGCACGAGCGGCCGACAAAAAGCAGAGGGGGAAGAAGTGCCCGCTGCTCTCCTCCCCCCATTTGAAGGGACCTACCAGTAGAACTTCAGCGCGAGCTGCACTTCACGCGGCGAATTGCATTGATAGAAAATTCGCCCAAAATTTCCGTCATCGATGTTGTTGTCCGGCCCGCAAAATTGCGGGTGGTTCAAGGCGTTGAACGACTCCGCCCGGAACTCCAAGTGCGAACCCTCTCGCAGGATACCCAGGGGGATTTCCTTATAGACGGCGAGAGCTGCGGTCTGCGTGCCTGGCGCGCGGATGTCGGTAAGGTCTCGCGGCGCGGTGCCGATGCCATAATGAGGCGGATCAACAATTACGTCCGTCGAGGCCTGCCCAGGCCCCTGGTTCGAGAAGTAGCCGCATCCTGGATTCGAGCAGAACCACATGGAGCGAGGATTGACCTTAAGTTGTCCGATCAGATCCGGCCGCTGCCCGTAGCCGGGAAGCGATCCTGTGCCAAAAGTGCTCACCGACAGTGGCTGGCCGTCGTCGAATCGCCACATCCCGGACGTTTGCCAGCCTCCCAAGAAGCCGTTGACCCATTTGTTCCAATTTGATCCCCACGGTTTTCCCCTGCCGAACGGAAGTTGGTAGATGTAGGCGACATTGAAGACCTGCGGGATGTCATATTGAGACACCGACCGTTCGAGCTTCAAGTTGTTCGGGTCAATGTTGCTCATGAACCCGCCCAGCCAGGTTGTGTTGGTGCCCACGGAGGCGTCATCGATGGATTTGGACCAGGTGTAATTGACCAGGAATTCCAGCCCATGCGAGAAGCGCTTGTTCACTTGTAACTGCAAGGCGTCGTATACGGAATCGGCTCGCGGCGCGTGCCCAGGCCAGAGACCCGTATACTGGGGATATTGGTAGAGAAGCTGATACTCTTGGACCTGGGGACTCGATAGAGGGGCGATGGGATCGGTTATGATCCCATAGAACGGATTGTTCACGTAGGTTTGGAGGGCCGCGATCTCGCTCGGACTCGCCTGCTCGATCCAGGGACCCAAGTAATTCAAACCGGGCGAGCCGCCAAAGTAGAGATGCGTTCCCTTCGTTCCGATGTAGTTGGCGCTGATCACCGTATTGCCGGGCAATTCGTACTCGAAACCTGCGTTCCAGGTCTGCGTGTAAGGGAGGTTATTCAAGTTCCGCAGGTTCGGATCAATACCGTTACCGACGTTGAACAGGGAGTCCGCACCTTTGGGGACGGGCGTGGTGAGGGGAAAGATAAACCCGCTCACAAACGGGTTGCTGATCCTGCCCCAGGGCGTGGCGCCATCGTAGTTATAGGTTGTCTGCCAGTTCGTCGAGGTATCAAAGCCGTCAAAGCCGGAAGTACAGCCTGAGGCGCCGCAGACTCCCCACTCGTTGGGGGCAAAATATATTCCGTAGCCCCCCCGGAAAACCAGTTTGGAAGAGAGCCGATAGGCGAGCCCGAAGCGGGGCGCAAACCCGTTCCAATTGATGTTGGTGGTGCGCCGGTCCCCTGGGTAAGCATAGACGAGTTCGCCCTTGAGGGGCGGCAGCCCCGCCACATTGCCGAGCGGCGACGGCACCGAGGGGTCGAACCAATCCAGCCGGTTGTGCCGTTCGGTTCGAGGCACCACCACTTCGTAGCGGAGACCCATATTGAGCGTGAGCTTGCTGCTCACTCGAAAGTTGTCCTGGAAGAACCCGGCATATTCGGTATTGAGAGTCGCGATATAGGCCGGGACTTCGTAGCCGCCATAGCCATCCGTGCTGGTCCCCGTCAGGAATCCTGCCATGGCGTCGCCACCTACGCCGTTTCCCACGGACTGCTGCGACGTGCCGTACTGATCAAAAACGAATTGCCCCGCGGGAATGCCCGGCTGGCCTTCGTTCACCCGATGGACTCGCGCCACTCCGCCGAATTTGAATTCCTGGCGTCCTACCAGGTGGTCGAGCACCGCCGAGAAGTCGTAGGTTTCCTGGGCATAGCGGATGATGGACCAGGGCTGTTGCCCGAGGGCCCCTAGCGGTCCGGCTTGATAGTATCCCCCGTTGATCGTGATGGACGGGGTGGTGTTGACTCCCGAATCCGCCATGTAGCTGGGAAATCCGAGGGATTGAACAGCGTCGACTTTGGGGTAATACCCCGCGAGCACGCCAGGATTTGCATGCAGTTCGCGCGTGAAACCGGCCGACAGGGTCAGCACCGTGGAAGGATTGATGGTAAAGGCGTTATTCAGGGCAACGGCGTGAGTGGTGAAGTTTGACGGACCGCCCGAGCAGGGGTCCATGAAATTGTTGAAGCACTGGGGGCCGGCGTTGGGATTCCGTCCGTAGGTGAATCTTCCGCTCAGCGTGTCGCGAGCCCCGAATCGCCGGTCGATTTTTACGTCGAGCTGGTCGTGATCGTAGATGTTGATCCCGTTGCCCGCCCAGTTGTCGAAGGGATCATAGCTCGGACTGCCGACGTTCAGGTTGGGCGTCGGAAAGTAAGACATCATCTTTTGCGCCACCGGATCGATCAGGTTGCCAGGTTGAACTGCGAGCTGAAAGGGGGTTCCTGCTAGATTTGCATTGCCGGGGCTCGCGTAGGTGGTAAGGTTGTTAAACGGAATGAACAGGCTCCGAACGGTGGCGCCGACATTGGCATTGTAGACGCCGGAATAGGGGTCCCAAAGCTGGCCGGCCGGGGCGGAGCAAAGGCCGGTGGCGTCGAAGGTTCCACCGGCGCGGCCGCAGAGCTCGCCAAAGTCGCCTTGCCGCTCGGGGGCGCTGGGAACGCCGCCGGTGAATGTACTCAGCGTGTGCTGGCGCGACCCTTCATAGTCCGCGAAGAAAAACGTCTTTTCCTTCTGAATGGGGCCTCCCACCGTTGCGCCAAAATCGTTGTAGCGCAGCGGAGGCAAGCCCATGCCCGCCGCATTACTGAACCAGTTGTTGGCGTCAAGGTTTTGGTGGCGGAAAAATTCGTACGCACTGCCGTGAAACTGGTTGGTCCCTGAGCGCGTAACCACATTGACGACGGTATTGGAAGTGGAGCCGAATTCGGCGCTGAAGGAGTTTTGCTGGATCTTGAATTCCTGCACGTCATCGACCGAGGGCGTATAGAGCACCGTCTGGATGCCGCCGTTCTGCTCGGTGCCGGTGGCGCTGACTCCGTCCACCAGCACGTCGGCGGTAGCGTTGCGCCCACCGTTGGAAGTGAAATTATTGGAACCAAACTCGCTCGTGATCGAGCCGAAAGTATTTCCGGGAGCGGGGTTGACCCCTGGGGCCAAGAAGGTCAGGTCCATTACTCCGCGGCCGACCAGCGGCATCTTGTCAATAAAGGTGCGGTCAACCTCTTGGCCGGTTGTGGCGTTCTGTGTTTCGAGTACCGGGCTTCTCGCTTCCACGTTGATCGTTTGGGTCGCGGTGCCAACTAGCAGAGAGAGGTTGATCTCTGAACTCTGGTTGACATCCAGGGTGATTCCGGATTGCGTGAACGTCTGAAATCCCTTGGCTCCTACGGTCAGTGTGTAGGTGGAGGGAGGAAGGGGGCGCAGCAAATAGCGTCCGATCGCATTGGTGCTGGCCGTATAGGTGAATCCCTTTCCTTCGTCCCTGAGTGTGACTGCCGCAGCAGGGATGACGGCTCCGCTAGGGTCGGTCACAATTCCGGTCAGTGAGCCACTGTAGAGTTGCGCGTACAGGGAGCAGGGTAGGAGGACAAGGACGAGCCAGACAGCCGCTAGAAGACAAGTTGCGTGGAGCCCGCGGATGACAAGAGAAAAGGGGACCGAAAAGGACGCGCGCATGAAACCCTCCTTTTGGCCCAAAAACCGACGCAAGGCAGGTGCCGCAACAACTTAGCTACTATAAGCGCGGCGAAGCCCTCTTCGCCCATCATGAACAAGTCGTCGCGGCGCCAAAAAGTCCCAAATACTTCGGACTACACTAGCCTAACGCTATTCCAATCCCTTCCGACTGTCAATATATTCCCTTGGCAATGTTTCCCGTTCGTTCTCTTTTGCTACGGCCAGACTCCGGCGCGTAGACCGACTGGCAAAATTGCCAGTCGATGAAAACCGCACTGCGGGTATTGACAAGCCTGCTCAAGGCAAACCAACAATCGAACTACGGAGACGAAGGCTCCGGATGAAAGGCGGTCGAATAAGGTTAAATCTCACATATCCAACCTCTTATTGAATGGAGGGAGTTCACCCAATGTCGAGAGTTTGCACGCTTTGTGGCAGTCCCGACAGAGCCGAGATTGACTCAGCTATCGTAAGCGGAACGTCGTACCGGAACATTGCGAAACGTTTCGGTACGAGCATTGCTGCTATTTCCCGGCACAAAACCCACGCAGCCAACGCCATCCAGCGAGCCAGTGAACAGCGTGAGGAGCATTTGGGTGAGTCGATTTTGGACCAAATGCGCCGCGTCCAGCGAGAGGCATGGGATTTACTCTCTAAAACGGAATCGGAAGGGGATCACCGGGGCGCGATAGTGGCGCTCCGAGAAATCCGTGGTTGCCTGGAGTCACTCGGAGAAATGCTTGCTACCGCTGAACCCGAAAAGAACAAGTACTCGTTTGGCAAATATGATCTCGATCTGCTCTCAACCGAGGAACTCGAAGTCCTTTACGGGTTGCTAGACAAGGCCACACCAAAAACGCAGCAGCCAGAGCGCGGATTTGCAGGATGAGCGAGGTCTGTAGGACACCCGCCGGCCACCCCCTTTAATCGAGGAGTGGCGGTCACGAAATCACCAGAGGTCGTCGCTGACCTCGCTCGGGTAGATGTAAGTCGCCTTTGCCTTTTCTTGCGCCTCTAGCGCGCTGAGCCCCTGGTTGAACAGGCTCAACGACATCCGATGGGTGCTCGCCGCTTGGCTCTGGCAGTACGCCTTCAGCCGGCCCTCCTTCTTCAGGCCCGCGTACACCTGCGGTTGGAACTGTCTCAGGTGCTCCTCCAATTCCCTCGCCCACCCACAATCATGCTCGTGGGCCTCCCATTCCAGCTCGTCACTCATCTTCTGCCTCCCGCTACTGATTCTGTCGCTCTGCCTGCTGGCGCGCGAACGACTGCGCTAAGGCCCATACAAACAACGCCGCGAGCAGTCTTCCCACGTAGAAATAAGGGACATAGAGGATCATTGCGAGGGCAAACTGTGCCCAGCCAAATTCAAATAAGGCAACTACGGCTAGTCCCGCCCACACACTGAAAAATCCGTAAGAATTCCAGGTTGCATTCAGACCCGCGAGGTTAAAGCAAAACGCTGCAAACACCAAGCTCAAGAAAAGGCCCAGTTGGAGGATAATGATCGCGGTACTCCTCGACAGGAAGCCTTCATCGAGCAGCGGAGTGCAGAAAAGGCCGCCTACGATGATGAGGACCAGCGCTGCCAAAAACTTCGAGTTCAATACTCTCCGGATCGACAGCATCAAATCCGACCACCTGTCACCGATCTCCGGCGTCAAAGACTGTGACGACCTGGGGAAAGCCAAAAAGCTGTGGGCGAGGAGCATCAGTAAAGCCTTACTCATGGGTGTGTTCACCTCATTAGGACCGCGTTGGAGAGCGCCTGCGAGGGAGGAGTGCGGGTCGTTCACTGTTGCTTATAACCGATTTGTTGCCGAAAGTCTACAGGTCATGATTTCCAGTCATGGCCGAGGATATTCGCATCCGGTTTGGGCTGCGCTTGCGACAGCTTCGAGTAAGGAACGGATGGACGCAGGTTCAACTCGCGGAAAAACTCGGCCTGGATAGAAGCTATTTGGCGGACGTGGAGCGAGGCAAGAGGAACATCTCCATCGTCAATTTGGAAGTTATTGCGAATGGTTTCGGACTCTCGTTATCAAGACTGTTAAGCAAGGTGTAAGCGAATCCCATCCTTCTGACCGCCAACCGCGGATCCGTGTAATCATGGCTTACTTGCTGAGCCCCATCCTACCACCGGGACAGCGACTTTGTATTTGCGAGCGACAAGTTACACGGCGAGAAACCCCGGTGTGGTCAGATGGTGAACCGCTGTTATCTCAGGCCTGCGGCGATTGCAGCGAAGGTCATCCAGCCCAAAGAGAGATTCGGGTTCCATTCGTTGCGCCATAGCCTCAGCACGTGGGTGAACCACACCACCAAGGACGTGGAGGTTGTCCAAACTTTGTTGCGGCACAGCAAGCCTGACATCACGGTCGGCACTTACATTCATGGCGTCCCTGAGGAGAACCTCAAGGTGCAGGAACTGTATGTGGCGGCAATGATGAAGGGGCAGGCTCCGCCGCAGGCGAACACGGACGTATTGATGTCGGCAAAGCCAGCTTCGGGCTTATTGCAGTAGGAGCATCGGGCTGGCCATCGGGCTGGAATTGATAGCGGAGAGGTGACAGGGCGTGCTAAGTTCAATTGAATCAATGGTAGGCCCGTGGGGACTCGAACCCCAGACCTCTACCGTGTCAAGGTAGCGCTCTAACCGGGCTGAGCTACGGGCCTGGATGCTATTTCAAGCTAACGTAACTCCAGAAATCTGTCAACGGAGCGCTGCGGGACCTGCACTGCACAGGGTGGCACGGGTAGCGCCGCCGCTTTAGGCCCACCCGCGGCAGACAGGCGGTATGCGCCGGTCCCGCAGCCGCGGGACGGCGCTACGGCGGAATGCGCAATGACCCTTGTCCTTTCGCCTCAGCTCCTTTTCTTGACGTAGCTGAGGGCCTTCAGGATTACGGCGTTGCTCGGGATGACCTCTCCAAATAAGTTCTCGAAGCCCGCCACGGCGCCCTGGAAGCGGGTTGTTCCTTTCATGCGGATCTCCTGAATCACCTTTCCCAGGCGAGGGTTCGTCCACTCGAAAGCGAGGAAGGTGATGGGACCCGGCCCTGTGGGGCCGCAGGGCACCAAATCAGCGCCGTAGCAATACCTCCCGGCCGCCGGCTGCTTGCCCCAATTCCACTCCAGGATGTTCACGCCGTAGCGAATAGGAATGATCTCCAAAAACCCATCTTCGTAGACAACTTCATACCATCCCAAGAGGTCGGCCGAATCGTCGAAGTCCCAGATCAGGCGGAAGGCTTCTTTGTTCGTGGCCGCATTGGCGCAGGCATGGAGAAAGACCAGACTGGTGGCATCCACGCCCACCTTGATTCCCGTCAGTCCAGGTGGGAACGGGTTTGGGTCGCGGCCTTCGGTCCCGACGGTTGCCGCGGCCTTTTCCTCTGACGAATCGGCGCCGTCCAATTCAAATACTCTCGCGCCGGACGCGACTCTCCCTCTTTGCATTCCACTGAGGTCAATTTCGAATCTGGGCTCGCGTTGAGGCATGTTGAAATAAGCGGAAATATCCAGAGGCACCACCGCGTCGCCGGTTTCGCTCGGGGGCGTTACTCCGCTGAGCCTGCGACGCGTCTCCGGCATGAGGGCCTGCGTCAAAGCGGAGAGCTCGGCCTGAGCCATGACTTGCTTGGACCACAGCATGCCGCTGCACCCGAGAACGCTGTACAGGAGGTCCTTGCCCATATTGAATTCTGTCGTGGCGGCCCAGGAAGACGGCGCGCCTCCCAGGATTGTCGCCCGCTTGCTGCGCTCGCCATAGTTGTGGATATCCGGTTCCATGTTGCCGTAGACCTGGCGGAACCCGAAGCTGTCCAGCAGCGCCTCCTGGACCTCTCCCTTGTCTTCCTCCGACCAGAACCAGTTGAAGATCAGAATATCTTTGGGAACAAGCCTCTTGACCTGTTCGGGCGTCATCGCGCCGGGCGCGTAATAAGTGAAGCCGTCCGGGGCCTTGCGCTTCCGCAGGCCTTTGCCACGCACGCCCTCCAGGAGATAGTCGCCCCAAATGGCCATCTTGCTGCCCTTCTTCGCCAGATAGTCGTGGATCTTGGCGAGGTCGCGCCCATAGACTTCTCCGGGATCTTTGTCCTTGCAGCACTCGCCCAGCCCGTAGGGCGCGAACCACTCATCGTGCCCGGCGTGCACCAGCTTGGGTTTCATGACGTCCATGTATTCGTCCATCACATCGAAGAGCAGCTCGTAGCTTTTCAGATTGCAAGCGCAGTAGGTGCCCGGCCACTTCTCTCCGGGGGCCTGGCCTAATTCCTTGTGCCTGGTCAAAAGATAAAAGGCATGCGTAAAGGAAGGGATCTCCGGGACGACCTCGATGTGATGGAGCCGGGCCCAATGCACCAGGCCGGCGACCTCGTCTTTCTCGAGGAAGCCGCCGTCGCACGTATCCTGGTGGGAGGAATTCACCTCCCATTCGTGGGGAACTCCCGGAGGGTAATTGCGCCTGCTCCAGTTTGTGTCCCGCGCAAACTCCACCCAGCCGGCGTTCAACTCCGGGTGGCGGTCGAGCCGCATACAAGCGTTCATTTCCATCATCAACGTGTTGAGTTTGTATTGCGCCATGAAATCCCGCACAAAGCGGCGGAAGAACGGAATGTTGCTGCGGCCCGGAAGGTAGAGCTTCATGCCGCGAAACGGCTTGTCGGGCCAATCCCGGATACGGCAGGCGCGGACGCGCAAGCCTTGGTCGCCCTGCTCTACCATTTGCCGGAAGGATTGCAGGCCATAGAAGGCGCCGCGCTCATCGCTCCCGGCGATCAATACCGAGCGCTCATCCGCCACCAGGACGTATCCCTCGGGGCCGGGCGACTTGGCGCTGACATCCAGATTTCGCCGGGCGCACAGTTCCTTGACCAGAGGATTTTGAATTGACCCCGCCACGATGGAGCGCTCGTTCTCAGGGAACACTCCGGTCGGACGATTCTTGAGCTGAAGGTCGTACCGGTCGCTCAGTTCCTCAGTAAGAAAGCGAGCGAGATGCTGATCCGCCGCCGTGGGGTTGGCGGGAAGCAGGATCGCAGTTTGCGCGTCGAGAGTGAAATATCCTTCGGAGAGGTTCATCTCTTGCGGCTGAGGGAACACTCTCGGGCCCGAAGCCGGGCCAGATCCGGCGCCGCTTTCCGCCCAGGTGCGAGGATATCCGTTTGCCGCAACACCGCGCGGCATCACACGCGCGGCGGCAAGGCTCGCGGAGGTTCTCTCCAGGAATTCTCTGCGGCTAAGGGTCGTTGGCTTCATCGCTTTACCTCCGTGGCGTTGGGTAATTGGCGTTCGGCGAGAATTTACTTCAAAGGGCGGGACGAGCCAACAAGATAAACGACCCGTACTAGGCCGACACGACAGATTCAGCTTTAGTCGCGGTTGCGCAGGTCCAGGCGGTCATCTCGCCGGAGCCGCTTATGCATCCAGACGCGTCGTTCGCTGCACGAATATCCTTTCTGACAAAGGGTATAATCAAGCGCCGGGGAACCAGCAGCAGGGAAGTAGAGCGAATCAAGATGGACAGGGACACTGCAATCGGCGGGCCTCACGACCATTTCCCGTCCACTCAGGTGTCGCTGCTCGAGGCGGCGGCTACGGGTTTGACAAGCGAAGCTCTGAGCCGGGTGATCGAGCTCTATTGGAAGCCGGTCTATCGTTTCATCCGCCTCAAGTTCCACAAGGACAATGAAGATGCCAAGGACCTGACTCAGGGTTTTTTCGCCGTCGCGCTACAACGTGATTTCATCGCGCGCTTCGATCCGACCAAGGCTTCGTTTCGGGGGTATCTTCGCATGGCGGTCGAACGGTTTGCTGCCAACCAGCATGCCGCCGCGAGCCGGCAAAAACGGGGCGGGGACATCCAATTCGAGCCGGTTGAGAACCAGGCGGTCGCGGGCGAATCGCCCGAACAGGCGTTTGAGCGGGCGTGGCAGCGCCAGTTGTTCTCCCTGTCTGTCGCTGACCTGCGCGCGCACTGCGACGGGTGCGGCAAGCAGATGCAATTCGACATCTTCCAGGCTTACGATCTCACCGACGGAGAACGTCCCTCCTATGCGGAATTGGCCGTGCAACATGGCATCTCGGAAACTTCCGTGACGAATTACCTCGCCTGGGCGCGCCGCATGCTGCGGGGGTTTGTAACCGAACGGTTGCGGGGGACGACGTCAGGCGGGCAGGAATTGCGCGAGGAGATGCGGCGCGTATGGATCTAAGCGACTCGGTTCTGGACCACTTGCGCCAGGTGGGAGCGTTGCCTGACCTGACCGGAACCCGCTACGAGCTGGAATCTGAGATTGGCCGAGGCGGGTTGGGCGTCGTCTACGCGGCGCGGGACCGGCAACTCGATCGCCGGGTCGCCCTCAAGGTCCTCGACTCCACCTTGGCAGGAGAAGCCCATCTCATCGCGCGGCTTGAACATCCCGCCATCGTGCCCATCTATGAGACCGGTGAGCTGCCCGACGGACGCCCGTACTACGCTATGAAACTGGTTACCGGCGCGCGTCTCGACAGCTTCGTCGCTGGGCAGCCCACGCTCGCCGAGCGGCTGCGAGTGATCCGGCGTGTGGGCGAGGCACTCGCCTTCGCCCATTCTCAGGGGGTGCTCCATCGTGACTTGAAGCCCCAGAATGTCATGGTCGGAGAGTTCGGCGAGGTCTATGTCATGGATTGGGGCGTGGACGCCGTGGCGGGGACACCCGGGTTTCGCGCTCCCGAGCCGCGCTTGGATCAGCGTTCCGACATCTATGCGTTGGGGGCGTTACTGAGGTTTCTGCTTCCCGCATCCGCACCCCCCGCCCTCCGAGCGATTGTCGCCAAGGCCACGAGCGCAGACCCTGTTGCCCGCTATCCCAGCGTCGCCGTGTATTTAGCCGATATCGAACGATTCGAGCAAGGGCTGGCCGTAGAGGCCTGGTCGGAGCCACTCTGGCATCGAGTCCGCCGGTTGGCGTCGCGGAATGCCGTCCTGCTCTGGCTGCTCGCGGCTTATACCGCCATAAAACTCCTGCTCTTTTTTTTGCGAAACCTCTAAAGGAATTTCCCCGGATGCGGAATTCCATCGTAGGAGGCTAAGCCAATGAACAAGATTGTGGTTGGATTGCTTGCCGGGTTGATTCTGGGTGCCATGGACGGAGCAACGGCCTGGTTCTACCCCGAAACGCATTCGATGATGGCGGGCATCATGGTGGGGTCGTCGGTCAAGGGGATGATTGTCGGCGTCCTTAGCGGCTGGTTCGCTCGCAAAGTGCAATCAGCGGCATGGGGAATCGTGGTAGGTTCTGCCCTGGGGCTGCTGTTCGCCTTTCTCGTCGCCGCGATGAACACTGTGAATGGCAGGCATCCCTACCTCGAGATCATGCTCCCGGGTTTTGTCGTGGGCGCCATCGTCGGGTTTCTGACACAGAGGTTGGGAGCGCCTGGCCGCGCAGCAAAGGGGGAATCATGAAGCGAGCGTTGATGCCGGCGATTGCGATGGCGGTCGCGTTGAGCGCCGCCGCACAGGATGATCCGTGGGGCGCGCTGCGCGTCCTGGAAGGAAAGTGGGAGGGCCCCGAGTCCGGCCAGCCCGGGAAGGGGACCAGCACTCGCGAATACCGGTTCGAGTTGAATGGCCACTTTTTGGCGGAGAGGAACCGCGTCGAGTGGGAGCCCAAGTCGCCGGGCGCGAAGCCCGAGGTGCACGAGGACTTCGGCTTCTTCAGCTACGACAAGAACCTGAAGAAGCTGGTGTTCCGGCAATTCCATATCGAGGGGTTCGTCAACGAATACACGCTGGATTCGGTGAGCGCCGATGGCAAGTCGTTGGAATTCGTCTCGGTGCGGATCGAGAACATTCCCCCGGGCTGGAGGGCCAAGGAAGCGTATCACCTGGTTTCAGCGGACGAGCTGGAACAGATGTTCTCGCTCGCCCCGCCCGGCAAGGATTTCGAAGTCTATACGGCGGCGCATCTCAAGCGGGTAAAGTGAGCGTCACATGACCCCTCGCGAGACAGTGCTTCTTTTCATGGCGCGCATCAACGAGCGTGATGCCGACAAGCTCGCGGAGTTGATGACGGAAGACCACTTGTTTATTGACTCGCTCGGCCAGCGAATGCGGGGTCGAGAGAAAATGCGAGCCGGGTGGCGAAGCTACTTCGCCTTCTGCCCGGATTATTGGGTTACCCACGAAGAGATCTTTGAGGACGGGAACAAGGTCGCCGTATTTGGCGCGGCGGGCGGCACCATCGCCGTGAACGGGAGCCTCCCACCTGAAAACAAATGGCGGACCTGCGCGGCTTGGCTGGCGGTGGTGGAAAACGGCTTGATCAAGGAGTGGCGCGTTTACGCCGACAACAAGCCGGTGTACGACATCCTGGCAAAGCGCCGTGGCTCAAGCTCGGCCGCGTAATTCCTGCACGGCCCGATAGGCCTGGTCGATTGCCGCGTCCGTGTACGCGTAAGCGGCGGCGTCGGCATTGGCGATGGCGATTAGGCCAAACGGCTTTCGGGCCACGACGCAGGGTTGCTCTCCTCCCTCCAGCCAGAACTTGTCCCAGAGTGAGTTGTATTCGTAGGCGTAGCCGTGCGGCCAGCGGTTGACGGTGATGGCGGCAATGTCGCGCGCGGGATCGAAGCCGCCGGCGCCGAGGGCGCGGCCGAGCTGGTCGCGGATCTCGCGCTCGAACGCCTCGAAACTCGTGGAGAAAAGCTCGATGCGTCCCAGCCGGTGCTGGTCGCGGGCAGGCAGCCCCGGCTGGCAGGGAGTTCGCATCATGTGCAGCATGATGGGAGAGTCCGGCGAGCGCGGACACCGGTAATCGCCGATGCTTACAGGGAGGTCGAGGTTCACCTCGGTGTGGTAACTCCCCGGCGAATAGAAGGATTTCACTCCCAGCTTGTGAAAGGAAGTCCAATTGGCCAGCGCCACGTTCGTATAGACGATGGGCACCTTCGCGCAGTCCGCAAGCGCCGCCCGCTGCTCCGCCGGAAGCTCTGGGCAGATGTATGGGATGACGGCGTGCCAGCAGGCCAAAACGCATTTGCCGGCGCGGGCCGTATACAGCTTGCCTTGCCGCACATAAGCGACTTCCGCCTCCGTAGCCGATTCGGGAGCGCCCAGGTGCCTGACGCGAACCACCGTGCTGTTCAGGCGGATGCGGACCGGTGAGGCTGGCTCATCCAGCCGGGCGTAATCAGCTCTGGCGGTGATCAGGTCCTCCGCGCTTCCACCCGGGATCGCCTCGGGGATCAGTTGGCGCACCAGCAGGCGCGCGATTGAGGCATTGCCGTCGGGGAAATGAAAAAAGTATTCCTTCGCCTCCTTATTAGGAATCGCGTCTCGGTTCATGCCCGGGCCGGGGCCCGGCTCGAACTCCATTCCTCGGAAGCCGGGCAAGCCGAGGCCCCAGGCGTCCTGAGCGGAAACGGCGTCGATGCCCACGCCGAAGAGCGGCTGCGGCATGTTCTGAAAGAGCTTCAGAACCTCCGGGTGAATCCCCGCAACCTTGGTCAGAAAATCGGCGTAGCCGATTCTTGCCAGCCGCGCTTTCTTTTCCGCGGAGGAGAGGCCCGGCAGGTAATCTTTCTTCTCCTCGTAGATTCGGGCGAGGTCCTGCTGGGCGGGATTTGAAAGAGGACACTGAGCGATGAAGTCTGGTGAGGGCTGACGCGAAGCTATTTCACCACCCTCCGTGAGGTCCGCGCTGCGCGACGATTCCGTGGCATCAGCGAACGTGTACTTGACCAGCCGATCGACTCCGAAAATCTGCTTGTTAAAGAACACCGCAGGTTGCAATCCCAGTGCGGAGTAAACCTTGGGATCGCAGACTCGGCGCCAACTGGAGACGTCAACTCCAAGCTCGCGGATCAGCCCTTGCGCAACCGCGCTGTAAGGTGCCGGGCTCTCGATGGCAAACGTTCCGCCATAGCCGATGAGCAGGCGCGCGGCCGGGCGAATTTCATTGCGCTTAGCATGCCCGCCAAAGTCATCGTGGTTGTCGAGCACCAGGATGCGCGCCTTCGGCCCCGCCGCCTTTCGAAAGAAGTGCGCGGCGGAAAGGCCGCTGATTCCTCCGCCGACGACAATGAGGTCGTAACTCTCGCCGGTCTCCGTGGCCGGCCCCGCCTGGTTCCAGAAAGTCCGGTCGCGCAAGCTGTGGGCCACCTCGAACGATCCCGCGTGGCTGCCGCGCATGCCCGTCAGCCGGGGCGGATAGTAGCCAGGCGCCTTCTCGAGGTCCGACGCCAGAGCCGAGGCGTCAGCGAGAGAAGCGGGGAGAAGCGATCCACCCACAACCAGCGCCATCCCGTTCAGAAAGTCGCGCCTCGTGATGGGGCGGTCCATCCCCAGGTCACGATCCCTCGGGTCCTTCATAAGCCTTCCTCACGGTGGACGATCTTTCCACCGACGATGGTAAGCACCACGTGAGTCTTTCCGATCTCAATCGGGCGCACAGCGAACAGGTCTTGGGAAAGCACGATGAGGTCCGCGAGCTTCCCGGGCTCGAGGGTCCCTTTTTCGCCTTCCTGGAACTCCGCGAATGCCCCGTCGCGCGTGTAGGCGGCAAGGGCCTGATCGAGCGTCACCTTCTGCGCGCTGACGAAGCCCTCGGGCGGTCGGCCATCCTGATCCTGTCTCGTGACAGCATTCTGAATCCCAATAAATGGGTCGAGGGAGACCACCGGCCAGTCGCTGCCAAAAGCGAGTTTCGCGCCCGCCGCGGCCAGGTCGTGCCAGGCAAACGAGTAGGGCAGCCTCTGGGGACCAATGTTGCGCGCCCAGACGTTGAAGAGATTAGGCTCCGGATAACAGTGGTAGGGCTGCATGCTGGCAATAACTCCAAGGAGGCCGAAGCGGGGAACGTCTTCAGGGTTGATGGTCTCGATATGTTCGATGCGGAATCGGCGGTCTCGCGGGCCGTTGATCTGGCCGGCGGCCTGGTAAGCATCAAGAGCCGTGCGGATCGCCCGATCGCCAATCGCGTGGGTGATGACCTGGAAGCGCCGCCGATCAAGTTCCACGACGTTGTCCCGAAACTGGCTGGGGGTGTAATTCAAGGAGCCGGACAGTTGCGGATCGTCCGAGTACGGCTCGAGCATCGCGGCGGTGTGGGATTCGACCACGCCGTCCATGAATGCCTTAATCACGCCCCCGCGGACCCACTCGTTCTGAAAGCGGCGGCGGCCCTCCTCGTACATTGACAACGTGCTTTCAGAAAGAGTCGGCTGCATCATCAAGGCGGTGGTCATGCGGACCGTCAGCTCGCCTTTCTTGCGCAACTCGTCATAGAGCTCCATTTCCTCGATGCTGCCGCTGGCGTTCACAACGCTCGTTAACCCGTGGCGGTTCGCTTCTTGCAGGCCATTGCGAATTGCCCGCAATTTCTCATCCCGGCTGGGCTGAGGAATTACGCGCCGCACGATCTCCACGGCATCTTCTTTCAATACGCCAGTTGCCTCGCCGGTTGCAGGGTCTCGCACGATGATCCCGACGGTCACGCCGCCTTGCTTGGGGTCCGGGGTGTTCTTGTCAATGCCCGCCAACGCCAGCGCTTTGGAATTCACCCAGATGCTATGGCCGTCGTAGCACTCCATGACCACCGGGCGGTCGGGAACAATCTCATCCAGAACACGCTTGGTCGGCAGTCCCGAGGGTTTGAAGGCGTCGTACAGCCAGCCCCGGCCCAGCAGCCAGGGACGCTCGGGGTGTGCGACGGCGAACTCCCGCACCCGGCGCTGGATCTCCGAGACGGTGTAGGCGTCGTCTAGGCTTAATTGGTCCAGCGCCAGGCTGCCATCGAGGAAATGGATATGGCTATCAATGATTCCCGGCATCGCCATGCGGCCCGCCAGGTCAATCACGGTTGTTTCCGGGCCTCGGAAGCTGCGGATTTCTTGCTCCTCCCCAACCGCCAATATTCGTTCGCCTCGAATGGCGATGGCTTGTGCCCAGGGCTGCGCGGGATTCGCCGTATAAATCCGCCCGTTCGATAGCACGACGTCGGCGTGTATGCCCTCGGGGGACTTGGCGTGACTGTCGCACCACACCACCGCGATGAGGAGGAGCAGTCCCAATGCTCGCGGCACAGGAGCATGGCTTGGTAGTCGCCTCTTCATGCGGCCGGTCCCGGGTAGATAACTATTCGAACTGTTCACCTCAGCTCCGTGCGTTTGGTTGGATCGGCACTAGCCCGCTCAGGGCAGATTGGCGACCAGGATCTTGCGCTCGGTCATCTCTTCGATGGCATAACGCAGCCCTTCGCGGCCCAGCCCGGAATCCTTTACCCCGCCATAAGGCATGGGGTCAATGCGGAAGGAAGGGACGTCGCCGGCGATAACGCCACCTACCTCCAGTTCCTCGAAAGCGGAGAAGAGCAGTTTCGCGTCGCGAGTGAAGACGCCCGCCTGCAAGCCATAAGCGGAGTCGTTCACGGCCTTCAGCGCGTCCGCGAAACCGTGGTAGGGCTCCACGGTTACCACCGGCGCGAAAACCTCCTGGCAGTTTACGCGCTGCTCGGGCTGAGTCCCCGTGAGGACAGTGGGCTCGAGCAGGGCCTTGTGCCGGTGCCCGCCGCAGAGGAGCTGCGCGCCGGCCGCGAGCGCTTCCTGCACCCAGGCGTGCGTGCGCTCCGCAGCCGCCTCACTGATCATGGGTCCCACGTCGGTCGCCTCGTCGAGCGGGTCGCCAAGCTTCAGCTTCGCCACGCGAGGCAGGAAAGCCTGGAGGAAACGCTCGAAGGCGCTACGCTCCACGAAGATTCTTTGCACGGAGATACAAGTCTGGCCGGAGTATGAAAAACCCCCGAGCGCGCATCGTTCGGCGGCGTAGTCGAGGTCCGCGTCGCTGTGGACGATGACCGCGGCATTTCCGCCCAGCTCCAGCGTGACCCGCTTCTTGCCCGCTTTCTTCTTGAGTTCCCAGCCCACAGCCGCGCTTCCCGTGAAGCTGAGCATCTTCAGCCGATCATCGGTCACCATCGGCTCCGCGTCCGGCACGGACAGAGGCAGGACGTTGAGGGCGCCGGCGGGCCACCCCGCCTGCTGCACCAACTCGGCCAACAGGAGCGAGCAGAGGGGCGTCTGCGGCGCCGGCTTGTGCACGATGGTACATCCTGCCGCGATGGCGGGCGCCCATTTGTGAGCGACCAGGTTAAGCGGAAAGTTGAATGGAGTAATTGTGGCGATCGGCCCGACAGGGAAACGGCGCACGATCGCCCATCGGCCCGCGGCGGCGGGCTGAACGTCCAGCGGCAGCCACTCGCCGTAGATTCGCGTGCTCTCCTCGGCGGCCACGGTGAAGGTGAGGATGGCCCGCTCCACTTCCACCCGCGCGGCCTTCAAAGGTTTGCCGGCCTCGCGGGCCAGGGTCAGCGCGAACTCCTCACGGCGGTCGGTAAGCCCCTGCGCAACGGTCCGGAGGACGCGCTGGCGTTCGAAGGTGCCCAGCCGTCGTGTCACCGCGAAAGCCTTGACCGCTGCGGAAATCGCGGCCGCAACGTGCTGGCGCTGCGCCTGAGTAATGGCCGCGATGACAGTCCCGTCGGAGGGCGCGCGGACCTGTGACGCCGCGCCCTCCGTCAGCCACTCGCCGTCCAGCAAGAAGCCGTAGGTTTTGATAATCGTGGATGCGGTTTGGCTCATGTCGAGCCCCCTGGTTCTTTGCAAGCAATTCAGGGCGTCTGCAATACCGCCCCGCGTCTTCGTTCGCAAACCTGGGCTAACGCGGCTTCCAGTACCTGGAGGCCCTCTTCGAACTGTTCGTCTGCAATCACCAGCGGGACCAGCAGCCGGATGACGTTGCCATACGTGCCCGCGGAAAGCACCACCAACCCGTGCTCGTAGCAGTAGCGCACGATTTGCTTGGTCTCTTCCTCCGCCGGTTCGCGCGAGTCGCGCGAGCGAACGAGTTCAATGGCGCGCATGGCTCCCATCCCGCGAACGTCGCCGACGAGGGGCCAACGCTCCTGCCATTGCAGTGCGCGGTGGGCAAAACGCTCGCCGAGCTGGTTGGCGCGCGAAGCCAAGTCCTCAGCCTCGAAAGTTTCCAAGGCGGCTAGCGCTGCTTCACAGGCCATCGGGTTCCCGCCGAAAGTCCCGCCCAGGCCGCCTACTCCCGGCGAGTCCATGATCTCGGCCCGCCCCGTGACCGCCGCGAGCGGAAGTCCTCCGGCCAGAGATTTGGCCGATACGAGAATGTCCGGCTCGATTCCGTAGCGCTCGCACGCAAAGAGCGCGCCGGTTCGCCCGAAGCCGGTTTGAACCTCGTCGGCGATGAAAAGAATCCCCCGCCGGCGGCAGACCTGCTGGAGAGTCTCGAAGAACTCGCGCGGAGGTGCCACGAATCCGCCCTCTCCGAGGACAGGCTCCGCCACAATGGCCGCCACGGATTCCGCCTCCACGACGCGCTTGAAAGTATCCTCCAGGTGGTGCGCGCAGAAAATCTCGCAGGATGGGTACTCAAGAGAATATGCGCAGCGATAGCAGTAGGCGTAAGGGACGCGGTACACATCCGAAACAAACGGACCAAAGCCGCTCTTGTAAGGCTGCACCTTGCTGGTCAGCGACATCGTCATGAGGGTCCGGCCGTGAAATGCGTCTTCAAAGCAGACCACCGCGGGGCGCTTGGTGTAGCAACGGGCGATCTTAACGGCGTTTTCAACCGCCTCGGCGCCGCTGTTGACGAACATGGTCTTTTTGGGGAATTTCCCGGGGGTGAGCGTATTCAGCCGCTCGGCCAGCTTGACGTAGCTCTCGTAGGGCGTGACGTGAAAGCAGGTGTGGAGGAAGCGGTCAAGCTGCGTGCGTAATGCCGCCACGACCCGCGGAGAGCGGTGCCCGGCGTTCAAGCAGCCGATTCCTCCGCCAAAATCGATCAACCGGTTCCCATCCACATCCTCGATTACCGCCCCTTCGGCTCGCGCCACAAACAACGGGGTGATGTTGTAAGCGCCGCGAGGCACAGCCGCCTCCCGCCGCCGCATGAGTTGTTGCGATTTTGGCCCGGGTATTTCGGTTCGCAATTGAATTGTCGCCATGGCGTCCCCTGGTCCCTGACTACTTCGCGGGCATCACGGTTTGGCTATCGTGCCCACTTTCCCCGTCGCGTCACCTGGCTCACTCAGTACCACCCGATTGGCTGTTCGTTCAAGTTGATGTGGACCTGCTTGGTCTCCAAGTACTCTTCGATACCGGCCGGCCCGAGCTCGCGACCAAAGCCCGATTGTTTGTACCCGCCCCAAGGTGCTTCCACATAAGTTGGTTGCATGTGGTTGACCCAGACGATGCCCGCGCGCAATGCCTTGACGACGCGAAGCGTCCTGTAAATATCGCGCGACCACACCGCCGCTGCCAAGCCGTAGGGGCTGTCATTGGCGATGCGGATCGCCTCCGCCTCGTCCTCAAACGGAATCACGGCTGCCACGGGGCCGAAGATTTCCTCGCGCGCGATGCGCGTGCGATTATCCACGTCATAGAAGATGGTGGGCTCGACGTAGTACCCGCGCTCGTAGTCTCTGGGCCGCCCACCGCCCAAAGCCAGCTTGGCCTCGCGCTTTCCAACTTCCTGGTAGGCCCGCACACGGTCGTACTGTTCCTTGCTGACCAGGGGACCCATTTTCGTTTCCCGCTTCAGGGGCGGGCCAAGGCGGATGCGCTTGGCCTTTTCGGTTACCGCTTCGAGGAACCGCGCGTACACGGAGCGCTGGACGAGGATTCGGCTGCCTGCCGAGCAGACTTCGCCCTGGTTGATGAAGACGCCGAACAAGGCGCCGTCGGTCGCGGCTTCCAAGTCGGCATCGGCAAAGAAAATGTTGGGCGACTTCCCGCCCAGTTCGAGCGTCACGCGCTTGACGGTGTCTGCCGCCATCTTCACGATTTTCTTGCCGACCTCCGCGCTTCCGGTGAAAGCCACTTTATTGATGTCGGGATGTTCGACGAGCGGCGCCCCCGCCATCTCCCCGAAGCCCGTGACGATATTGACGACCCCGGCCGGTAGTCCCACCTCCGCGAACCAGTTGGCCAACTCGAGTGCGGTAAGCGGGGTCTGCTCCGCAGGCTTGAGCACACACGTGCAGCCCGCCGCGATCGCCGGGGCCAGCTTCCAGGCCGCCATGAGCAACGGATAATTCCAGGGGATGATCTGGCCCGCCACGCCCACCGGCTCTTTCAGTGTAAGACTGAGCGCGTTGTCGGGCACGGGATTCACCTGCCCCAGGATTTTGGTCGCCAATCCCCCAAAGTACTCGAAGCAGGTAGCCGTGTCAGCGACGTCGAACTCCGCTTCGACGATGGGCTTGCCGCAGTTGCGGGATTCCAGTTCGGCGAGCCGCGAGGCTTCCTTGCGCAATTTTTCCGCCAACCGAAGAAGGATCCTGCCGCGCTCTTGCGCGGTCGTTTGGGGCCAGGGGCCCGAGTCAAACGCCGCTCGAGCGGCCCTCACCGCGCGGTCGACGTCGCGCGCGTTCCCATCGGGCACCTCGGCGATGATCTCCTCCGTGGACGGGTCGTAGACGGGGAAGTAACTTCCTCCCTCGCCATCGACCCATTCCCCGTTGATGTAGAGACGACGACGGTCCATAACTCCTCCTCGAAAGGTCCAGGTGAACAAGGTAGCGCAGGCCTCCGCCTTTGAGCCTGTCTGCGCAGGCAGGGTCTGCGGTTCTGGATTGAAAAGAGCCGCGGACATGAAAATCGCAAGTCCGCGCTACCAACTATTGGGTCGCAAGTGAGGCGGCGGGCCGCGAGCTCCTCCGTCGCCCGTAGACGAAGAAAAAGAATGTGGCCAGCCCCACAAAGCCCAGCGTGCCACCCACCATTTTCAATTCATACAGCCAGACCGAGGTGATTTGTTGGGCCGGGGAAAACGCTACGGCCATTCCCAGGAGGGTCGTTACAAGACCGCAGACGCCGGCAGCCTTCAACACGCCCGCGGGGTAACGTCCCGAGCCGGAGGGCGCGCTCCAGGACAGTTTAAGCAAAGCTGCAAAGATATAGACGAATGGAACCAGTTGGAGGACCACCGCCAAAGAGAGCATGGTCTGAAACGCTTCCTGCACGTTCGCCCAGGCAAAGTACATGATGCAGAGCAGCATGGAAACCGCGGCGTGAACGATCAAGGCCATGTGGGGAGTCGCATAGCGTGGATGCACGCGGCCCAGCCAGGAAGGCAAGTAGGAGTCGAGCCCGGCCACAAAGGGAATGCGCGCGGAACCCGCGAGCCAGGCGGAACCGATCCCGGCGATTGAGATGCTCAGCAACACTGCGAACGGCACGGCAATCCACGGCACCCCTACTTCCGCGGCCATGTGGCTGACGGCCTGCACCACACCTTGCAGCACACTGATATCATTTTTGCCCAACGCCATAAGCAGTACGAGGGTGACGGCAACATAAAGCAATCCGGAGATAATGCCACCCAAGACTACTGCGCCGGGCAGGGTACGCTCAGGGTCCCGGATTTCATCACCCATAATCGAGGCGAGCTCCAATCCCACCAGGCCAAAACAGATAACCCCGAAAGAGTTCAGCGTGGACCCGGGATTGTGAGGAATCTGAAAGTCAGCACCTGTTAAGGTGGTGCCAAATTTCAGATAAACAATTAGCCCCAAGCCGATCAGCGCCGCCGCGGCCATTCCGGTTCCTATGCCCCCCAGGTTGTTGATCCATTTTCCGACCCCCAGGCCGACGACATTCAGGACCACCAGCACCAGTAGCAGAGCCAGGGAAACGCCGAGAGCGAACGCGCGGTTGTCAGCCAGCGCGTGGTGCTTGGACCCCAGGGCGAAGGCCGACACTCCCACAAAATAAAGCATCACCGTGGGCACGTAGAGCATGTTGTTCGTCCAATAGCACCAGCCGGAAAGAAAGCCATGGAAATTTCCGAACACTTCCTTGGCCCACAGGTACACGCCCCCTTCGCCAGGGTAGCGGTGGGCCAATTCGATGACAGCGACTCCCTGCGGGAGGAAGAAAAGCAGCAAAGACAGAATCCAGAGCCAGAGGGTCACACCGCCGTTGGCGGCGATCGAGGGCAGGACGTTCAGGTTGAAGACGGCCACGACGAAGAGCAGGACCAAATCCCAGCGGCCCAGGACCCGCCGCAGATGCGGGGCATCGGATGAGTTGCGGTTTGCCAAGCAGCCCTCGGGGTTTCGTTCAGTGAGCAGCCGCGGCCTTTCGCGCTTGTTGGGCGCGCGCCAGCGCCGGGGCGAGGTCAGCAAAGGCCTGCAGGTGGTAGTCGATATCCGCGTCGGTATGGGCGACGGAAACCGTCCACTGTTCGTCCCACCAATGCGGTTGCGGAAGCACCCCGCGATTCACCATGCCAAACCAGTAGTGTCGCCACAGGTCGACGTCAATGGTGATCCAGTCGCG
>Ga0187771_10000321_pt1 | contig 28382 bp, 28 predicted proteins | sample 0116_SJ02_MP15_1_FD_133139 | JGI IMG/M metagenome (GOLD analysis project Ga0187771, IMG submission 133139) | Tropical peat soil microbial communities from peatlands in Department of Meta, Colombia - 0116_SJ02_MP15_10_MG | ecosystem: Environmental > Terrestrial > Soil > Wetlands > Peat | place... | reverse complement strand
TACTTCACCGTGGCACTCCGTGCACTCAATCTGCTCCATAAAAACATGTTTGGCGTGGAACATCGACTTGTTGATACGTTCTGCCTTGCCTTCGGTGTGGCACTTTTCACAAGTCTTCTCGGTCACAATGACCTGACCTTTATGGCGTGCCGGAACGCTGTTCGGACGATGCAGCACGAAACTGACGAGGAGCTGGTTCTGCTCCGCGATGGACAGATGATGGCAGTCATGGCAATTCAAACTCTTGTGCTCGCTCTTCGCCCAGCTGTCATACGCAGGCTGCATCAAGTGGCAGCCCACGCAGAACTTGGGATTGTTCTGGGTAAAATCGTAAAACTTATACGCGACAAACCCACTACCGAACACGATAATGAGCAGAAGAAATGTAATAAGCAACTTTGCCCGCAAGGAAATGGGTTCCTTGAGGCGCTCAAGAAACATCGCGATCTTTTCTTTAAACCAGTCGGCCATCTTCATGCTTCCCCCCCGTACAGAAGAACCAAAATTATAACTTGAGCTGTCTCATTACTAAGCGACCATTTATAACACACGGAAAAGTTAATGTCAACACTTTCTATTAAATTTTTCGGGGCTTTCATAACTACTTTTATACCATATTGCAACTTATTAACTTGACAAAAATTTGCATTTTTGTTAGGTTGAACGCACCTAAAAAATTTCACCGGCTGATCGGAGGTATGATGAAGAGGCGCAGATTTTTGAAAGTCATCCTGGCCTTTCTCGGATCAATTACCGTTTTCTCTTTTGTCTTTTCCATTCTAAAATTTCTCACCGCACTACCCACTAGAGCTGCAGATGTCCAGAAGCTAGTAATCCGCAAGAGTGAAGTCCCGCTGGGGGAAGCAACGAACATCATCTACCAAAATGCTCCCGCTGTCTTGATCAACAGGGCCGACAAGGGATACATCGCTTTTTTGCGAACCTGCACCCACCTCGGTTGCCTCGTCGAGTTCAGCAAAATCAGGCAGAAATTAATTTGTCCCTGTCATGCCGGCACCTATGACCTCGATGGAAGCGTCGAGTCAGGACCCCCGCCAAAACCGCTGATCGCCATTCCGCTGAAAATTGAAGGCGATAATATCATACTAGGGTGAGACTATGTGGAAAAATTTAAGACATTGGCTTGATGTGCGGATCGGTCTGGATGGAATCATTCAGACCCAGGTGATCGACTATCGAATCCCTAAGAACACAAATATTTTTTATACACTCGGTTTTTTGGCCGTCATCGCCTATATCCTCCAGGCGATCACGGGCATAGTCTTGCTGATCTACTATGTCCCCCACCCTGATTATGCATTCAGCAGCGTCCAGGAAACTATCATGACGAAAGTGCCCTACGGCTGGTTGTTCCGTGAAATGCATACCGTAGGCAGCAACCTTTTGATTCTGATTGTCATGCTCCACATGATCACCGTATTTTTGATGGGCAATTATAAGCGTCCACGGGAACTCACATGGCTCGGCGGTGGCCTGCTGCTCATCATTACGGTTATATTCGGATTCAGCGGTTATCTCCTTCCTTGGAACCAGTTGAGTTACTGGGCGACGACCGTTGTGACATCGATGCCGACGGCCTTCCCTCTCATTGGAGAACCAATTGCGCGAATTCTGAGAGGCGGAGACCATGTGACAGGGATGACGCTCAGCAGATTTTTCGCTCTCCACGTCGCAATCCTTCCGCCTATTTTCCTCACGCTGGTCGGCATCCACCTGTTCCTGATAAACCGAACGGGTATTTCAGCGACGCCCTTTGGGAAAATTGACGACGAACAACGTCCCCTGACGGAGTACAAGCGGAAAAGTTATCCTGAAGGCTATCCGTACTATCCGAGCTTTTTTCAGAAGCAGATGTACATGATGATGGCGTACTTCGCTATCATGTTCTTCATTATCACCTTCCTGCCAACCCTTAATTTCCCCGATGCGGTAAATTCACCGGCAGACCCCTTAAGGACACCGGCGGAGATCAAGCCCGCCTGGTACTTACTGGCGCCCTATCAGCTGATGAAAATCATCCCGAATAAATTTTTCGGCATCATGTTGCAGCTGATCCTGCTCATCGTCTTTCTCATCTGGCCGTTCCTTGACACACAAAAGGAGAAAAACGTCATGAAGCGGCCCATCCTGCGGGGCGTGTTCATATTCCTGCTTGCTGCATGGGTCGTCCTCTTGTACTGGGGGAGGTCATAATGAGATATCTTATCCTTTCCGTGCTGATGATCTTCATGCTCCCCTCTTGGGGAACAGCGGGATATAAACAGGAATTCGAAAGCGAGTTTATGACAAAGACCTGGGCCGGTGTCCAGGTCGAAGAGAACGTCTGTATATCATGCCATGCATCGGATAAGATGAAGCCCGAATACAGAGAGATCACCGAAGCGTGGCAGGCGAGCTGGCATGCCCAGAACAACATATCCTGCGAGAAGTGCCACGGTGGTGATCCCAAGGATGCAGTATTGGCCATGTCGCGCGAACGGGGTTTCGTCGGCAGCCCTCAGCCAAAAAACGTCCCTGAATTCTGCGGAAAGTGCCATATTGCGATTGTCACCAAATTCCTGGAAAGCGGCCATGGTAAAGCGCTCATGTCCGGCCATAAGGCCCCCAACTGTGTGACTTGCCATGGGTCCCACAATATCCAGAAGGCGAGCATCAGTATAATCAGCGAACAATTGTGCACGAAGTGCCACACCTACGAACGCGCTAAGGTCATGAAACAAGCACTGTTCCTAACCGAAAGCAAAATTGAAGAGCTCGAACATAATCTCGAAGGCTTAAAACGGGAAGGCATCTATCCTGTGACCGATGAGAGGAACTTGTTCAGTACAGAGGCAGAATTCCGTGCGCTCTTCCACACGGTGGATGTAAACCTCGTGAAGGACCGGACCGACGAATTTACTTCGCGGCTGGATAAGATCGACAATAATATCCAGGCAACTTATCGGGAATTAAAATTCAGAAAAAACTTCGCTGCCTTCCTGATGCTGACGTTTGCCGGAATGGGCATCGTCGTTTTCCTTCTGAACCAGACCAAAGACTAACAGGATTTTCAAATTACTTAGCCGCCGGCACTGATAGTGCCGGCGGCTAGCATAATTCCTTCCTACTGTTTTCCTTCGCTACGAATACAGCAACACCCTTCATCAGATCCTGGCAGGACGTTCAAAGCAGAATTATTGCGTAGTTCTCAAAAAAGATTAGCTACACTGCTACACAAATCGAGGCACCAGGTATTCGTCGCTCCAGCGTGATCGGCGAACATCGTTCCGTAGGATTCTTCAGGTTTTAGGTATGCCGGAGCAGCCTCACAGGGTCCTTCGGGAATGACGGAAGGTCTCTGCCCTGCCGTGGCCAATACCTCTACGGACCGTGGAGGAGGGATGGAGAGAAACAAAATCAGGGACAGTCTGGATGACTGCCCCTGAGAATGAGTATAAGCAGTGCCTGGTCCCTGATCAACGATTTGCAAACCACCAGGCCGACGATGGGGCCCCGGTAATGATCACGTGACTGTACTCCATCACATGCCGGGGATCAGCGATTGCATTATTTTGCTGCTTTTGTTTCGAACCTTAGCCTTCCCGTATAGATTGGAACGGCAAATTTCAGCAAAAGGGTGTACAGGAGCGCGCCGCAAGCCCAGATGCCCATTGTGATGAGGATTTCCGCCTTCGTCGGAGAGTACTCATAGATTTCACCCAAGGTATCGGGAACAAAGCCAGGCACGACGAGCCCCATTCCCTTCTCGATATATACACCCATGATGATGAGTATACATCCAAGGTTAAGCGTCGTGAAATTCTCTCTCGTCTTCGGGAACAGGAACAGTAAGAATGCCGTGGTATTCATGATGGTTGCGGCCCACATCCATGGTACGAGACTGACTTTCCCGTGAAGGCCAAAGTACAGATACTGGATAGAATAGCTATCAACGCCGCCCGAGTAAAATTCCTTGAACGCCTCTGCGCCCAGGAGGAAGAGGTTGATCGCCATGGCGTAGGCAATCAATTCGGCGATTTTGAAGATCGCCTTGTTATCGATCTCCACATCCGACCGCTTTCTGATGATCTGGAATAAAACCAACATGATGGCTGGGCCGGAACAGAACGCTGAGGCGAGAAAACGCGGCGCCAGGATCGAGGCGTTCCAGAAAGGACGAGAGGACAATCCGTTATAGAGGAACGCAGTTACCGTGTGAATGCTGACAGCCCAGGGAATCGAGAGAATGATCAGAGGGCCTATCACCGACATGCTGTATTCTTTGCCGATCGATAGCCGGTAGAGGACATAAAAGGCGATGATGCCGTTGATGGCAAGATAGCCGTTCAGCACGACCACATCCCAAGCTAATAGCGACGCGGGGAAGTGCATGGCACCGATGAATGGCAGTATGTGCCAGACACGCGTGGGTTGTCCCATGTCGACGAGAATGAACATGATACACATTGTGATCGCGGTTACCGCAAGCAGTTCGCCGAAGAGCACGATTTCCTTGATCGGTTTAAAATTATAGAGGTACGCCGGTACGACAAGCAGAACCGCGGCAGCTGCCACACCGACAAGAAATGTGAAGTTCGAAATGAACAACCCCCACGAGACCTGGTCCCTCATCGCCGTTATGATAAGACCGCGATTGAGCTGCTGGATATAAGCACTGAACCCGAGGGCAATAAAGATGGCCAAGAACGCCACCCAAAGATAATAAGCACGGTTCCCGATGAAAATCTGACGCAAGGCGATAAAAAAATTTTTAACCAAGTTGCCCATGAATGAGCCTCCTACACGCCATACGCGAAGAAATAGTAGAACTTAGGATAGGTATTCAGGTCTTCTTTTAGCCGGAACACTCTCTTATGCTCTATGGCATAACGAATCTCGCTGTTCGGATCAAGCATATTGCCGAACTTCCGAGCGCCCACGGGACACGCCTCAACGCAAGCGGGGTAACGGCCGTTTCGCGTCCGCTGGATACAGAACGTGCACTTCTCCACGACTCCCTTGTACCGCGGACGATTACCGAGGTAGTGCGTCTGCGAATTGATCTCCTCGGACTTCCGGCCCGGCTCGGTCCAGTTAAAATGGCGCGCTCCATAAGGACATGCCGCCATACAGTACCGGCAGCCAATGCACCAGTTGTAATCCACGACCACGATCCCATCAGGCTCCTTCCATGTGGCCTGCGTGGGACATGCACGCACGCAGGGAGGGTTCTCGCACTGCTGGCACTGAACCGGCATGTAGAAATAGTCCTGCTCCGGCACGAGCTCGGGGTTGTAGTATTTCTCCGAGTCTTCGAGGTCGACCCATTTTTCACCCTTCTTGAACCGCAGGACTGAAATCCAGTGGATCTGCGGGTCCTTGGACTGGTTGTTCTCGTCCACGCAGGCATATTCACATCTCCTGCAGCCGATGCAGCGGGAAAGGTCGAGACCGTATCCGAACAAGACCCCGGGAATCGCCTTTTCATTACCCACAGTGATCGTTTTTTTATACTTTTCTTCGTATTCATGCTCAAGACGGCTGAGAACCTGCTTTATCTCGTCATCGTTCATTTCTTTGAAGTGTTTCTGAAAAAACGCCTCCCAGAATGATGCATCGGCACTCTTTACGGGCAGCGCAGCTCCCGCAAGCCCGAGAGCCGCACCTTTGAGAAAGCTCCTCCGGTCGAGATGGATTCCGTCTTTTTTCTTCACGATTTTTCGCATCGGTCCCCTCATCCTCGTTATTAATCACTTGATGTCCGTCGGTCTCACCGGCGGCGGTAGCGGTTTGATCGGCTTGAATCGCGGATTATGCGGCCAGTGGCAATGCACGCAGAGCCGATACTGCTTCTCACCGTTCCACATGCCGGTCCTTTTCCCATGCAGGCCAGCCTTCCACTCTCGAAGAATTATTCCGTGGCATTGGCCGCAGAGAATGTAGGACTCTTCAAAGCTGACTAATTTGCCATTCGCGAGCCGCAATTTATCCCGGTTGTCAGGGTTGTGGCAGTCGAAACACCAGCCACCGGGCATGTGCTTTAACGAGTCCGCGATCTCCTGATGCATTTCCAGCTTACGCGGGTGTTTGTTAACGGGCATCCCCTGATGACACTGCGAACAGGGGAAAATGCCGGGGGTAAACGGAGGTGGCGGGACAAAGAATTTTTTTGGGATATCCTGTTCTTGGGCATGAAGACGCGCGGAAAAGAGTACGAGGAACATACATGCAGTCAAACAGAGAAGCCGGCTTACGTTCTTTTCTTCCATATCATCTCCCCGTTACCGGTTTGAGGTCGAAGTTCAGTGGCTAACTACTGCATTATTGTAAAGACGCACAGCAGAGAAAGCAAGTTCTAATTCCAATTTGAGAATATCTCCCGGGGACAGAGCTCCCGGGAGAATACGCTCCTGACTTCCCTTAATGGGCTTCTTTGTATTCGAATATGGGAAATATGTGGCTGAAGATCCAAAACAGTACGAACGGCATGATAAAAATGCTGAGCGCGCCACCAAGGCCTTCTTTGAAGGTCTCCCAATTATGCGGGATAATTGGGAGGTGATAGTGCATGAACCCGGCAAAGGTCAACGAAAATGCCTGGCCGCCGATCACGACATTCCACCGCATCATAAAGACGCCAAAGAGCACGAGCATGACACCGACTATTGCTCTCCGTATCGTTATCCCCGGAATCAGAAACAGGATCAAGGGCACGACGTTGCCGATGCCGTATTGCATGATGAAAATATCCTTGAAATCCCGCTCATAGATAACACTGCGCAGGACGTCCCAGGACTTGAGCGCTGTATACCCGCGGAAGATGAGGTCCAGAATCTCCAGACTGATGGCTGCCACGAGGAACGCGAGGAGATATTTCGCCGTCATCTGAATAACGCTGATCTCAGCGCTCTGAAGCTGTTGCTGAGACTGGGTCCCCATCATGGAGCCCCTCTTGCGCTTTGCCAGGAACTTCCGGATTTCCATGGTTAGGATATACGTGAGCATGCAAAGGGCAATGCCTGACACGATGGCGGACATGATGAAGATAACCGGCATGAGTGGCGTCATCCAGAGCGCATTTGCCTTCACCGAGCCGAAGATGAATCCCGCATATCCGTGAAGGAAACATGCGACGGGGATACCGAGAGCGGCCAGAAATTTGATCGCCTTTTCGTCGCGGTGAAGCGCCTCTTCACTCACATCGTAAACCCCGATGGTCAGGGTGCAGAAGATCAAGTACGTACCCCACTCCATCATCGTCTTGTCCTGTTTTTCACGAAGCTTGAGCGCTACGTCGACAAAGTGCTTCCGGTACAGGAACCACAGTTCTGATGCCACGATGGCGCCGTAGGTGAAGAACACAATGCCGAAAGCGGCAATTGCCGAGGTGAAATGCGGGGTCATAAAGATTTCGATGCCTCTAAACGGAAATTGCAGATGCAGCACAATCGGCATCGGCGCAGCGAACAAGAGCGCGAAGGAAAAAACGAGCGCAAAACGCGCCATGTCCTTAAGCTTCTGAATGCCGAACACGTGGTAGAGCGACGACAGCACGAAGGCCCCTGCAACGAGACCCGTCATAAAAGGATACATCACGATCTGGATGCTCCAGTAAATATATTCGTTTGGCAAAACAAACAGATCTTTTACGGTCCAAAGTTCTCCATGTACCATGTTATCTGACCTCCTCATCCAGGCCGATGTAATAGACCTGCGGTTTCGTTCCGTATTCGCTTTTCAACACGCCTACCCGCTGCGTCCTGATAACTTGTGTCACGGGGTCGTTCGGGTTCTTAATGTTCCCAATCTGGCGCGCACCGAATGGACAGGCCTGCACGCACGCAGTTTTCATGCCCTTGGTAATCCTGTGGTAACAGAATGTGCATTTCTCCGCGGTATGATAGACGGGGTGGAAAAACCGCACACCATAGGGGCAGCCCATTATACAGTAGCCGCACCCGATGCACCAGGTCCGGTCCACGAGCACGACGCCGTCGGGCGTCTGATAGGTAGCGCCGACAGGGCACACCTGGACGCAGGGTGGATTTTCGCACTGGTTGCAGAGTTTCGGCACGAAGAACGCTTTCTCAATGCCCTCGCTCTTAATGTCCTTGAGGCCATCGGCATTCTCGTCGATCTTCGCAGTTGTAAAACCATCGCGGGCACCCTTGGGACTATCAGCGTATAATTTCCCCGTTTTCGTCAGAACGTATCGTTCGACCCATGTCCTCGCCACATTTGCGTCATAGGGCACTTCGTTTTCCAGCTTGCATGCCTTGACACACAGTCCGCATCCGACACATTTGTGGGTATCGACCAAAAATGCCCAACGCACGGACGTCGTTTCAGCCGCGACCTCGGCGAATATTTTTTTAGGATCTACAATTTCCAAGGCGGCCAGGGGTAGCACTGCCCCGGCGATGCCCAGCGCCGTTTTTTTGAAAAAATCCCTTCGCGTTATCATCTCAGACCCTCCATCGGATTGTGCGGATTATGACAAGTCGAACACTCTATACCAGGGTTGTGCTTTTCCGGATCGATGCTCCTGATATTCGTCCGTCCACTCGTGGGATACGGGAGCGGGAAATGGCACCGGAGACAGAGTTCCCTGCTCTTGTCGATAGTCAGTTTCGGCGGATCCGCTGGATGGTCAATTGCCGGGCCATGACAGTTCTCACACTGAATGATCCGGTGCGGCGTTTTATTGATGCTGTCGTACTTATCGGAATGACAATCCTTGCAGTATTCTTTTCCTTGATACTTCACCTTAAACTTTTTCCAGTCTTCCTCATTCCCCTTGCGGTGCCAGCCATACATGAACCCACGCTCATGAACGCCGAAATCCTTGGGGACAATCACCATTCTGGCCAGTAATATCAGGATGACGATACCGATGACCACGAATAGCGGTCTGAAAACGTGATTCTTCATGACATTGACTCCTCTCTTATATTCCTTCCCTGCAATGGCGGCGGTTATAGTCTCCCTATTTGTCGGGTCTCCGTGTCTGCTTCATCAAGGTGGCTCCTTCCCATACAATGGCCAGGAAACAGAGAGAAAGCCCTCCCACAAGGCCGAAAATATGAACGAGATGCCATTTCATGACGACAAAGAGAATGATAAAAATGAGCGCTAGCTTGAGAACGCTGATGACCGCCGCTGCCAGGCTTGAAAGTACCGCTGTCGCTCCCTTCCGCAAGTACACTCGTTCGACTGCAATTGCAAGCCAGCGAAAGTTGAGAAGCCCAAGCAAAGCGCCAAAGAGGATGCTCGCAGGTACGAACCACCAGCGTTCTCCCCGCTGTTGGACAAGTGCATATGCCAGTGCAACAGTGGTTACGGGAAGGACAAGCATTGTGGTTTTCCCCGCCACAGCCTTCAATATATCCACTACTGCCTGGCGTCGAACCAGCGTTTCATCGGTCATGCTTTTTATCTTCGTCTTCTTCGAGCATTTTTTGACTTCGTTTGACGTATACGAAAAGGTTGCGGAAACCCGCGATAAGGCCGAACAGCACAAAGACCGCAGTAAGCCAGGGAGATGTGCCAAACCATTTATCGAGTTTGAGCCCGATATAAAGACCGATGGCCGTTGCAAACACCATGGTCAGTCCCACGGTGCTCAAGACGCCCAGCATGCGCATGAGGCTACGGTCTTTTTCTTCCATAATATAGCATACGCTACGCCAATGTCTTTTCCCGAGGCTTATGCGACAACTGAATTCTGGATATTAATTCTTCAACCCTGATCTTTCTCAGCGATCAGCGTGGTATAAACTTCTTAAAGGCTTTTCAGAGCCTTCCTCGCCGCCTCGATGGTCTTGTGGATATCCGTCTTGGTGTGAGCCAGGGACAGAAACGCGGCCTCAAATTGCGACGGCGCGAGGTTGATACCGTTCTTCAGCATGGACAGGAAGTACTTTCCGAAGCGTTCTGTATCAGATGTCTTTGCACTGGCAAGATCCTTCACCTCTTGGTCCGTAAAGAAGCCGGTGAACATTGATCCGACCCGATTGAACGTGATCGGTACTCCCGCTTCTTTCGCTGCATCGCCCAACCCCCTCTGAAGATCAGCAGAACTTTTTTCGAGCGCCTTGTAGACGCCGGGTTTCGAGAGAAGTTTCAATGTCTCGATGCCGGCAGTCATGGCCAAGGGGTTCCCGGAGAGCGTACCAGCCTGATAAATGGGGCCAATTGGAGCGATATTTTCCATTATCACGCGTTTGCCGCCGAAAGCCCCGACCGGCAACCCTCCGCCGATCACCTTGCCGAGGCAGGTAAGGTCGGGCTTGATCTTATACAACTGCTGGGCCCCGCCGTAAGCCACGCGGAACCCGGTCATCACTTCATCGAAAACGAGGACGATTCCGTACTCGTCGCAGACCTGTCTAAGGCCTTCGAGAAATCCTGGCTCCGGAGGAACGCAGCCCATGTTTCCCGCCACCGGCTCGACAATAATGCACGCGATCTGATCGCCTTCGCGGGACGCGATATCTTTGAATGCAGCAACATCGTTGTACTGAATCGTGATGGTGAGCTTCGCCAGGTCAGCCGGAACACCGGGGCTGTCCGGCAAACCGAAGGTGGCCACGCCACTGCCCGCTTTCACGAGCAGGCTGTTGCCATGTCCGTGGTAACCGCCTTCGAACTTGACGATCTTGTCCCGCCTTGTATATCCCCGGGCGACCCTAATGGCGCTCATAGTCGCCTCAGTGCCGGAGTTCACCATACGCACCAGTTCGATGGAAGGAAACGCTTTTTTCACCATCTTGGCCAGCATGATTTCCAGCTCCGTGGGAGCGCCGAAACTTGTGCCGTTCGTAATAGCTTTTTTGAGCGCTGCATTCACAACAGGATGGGAGTGACCCAGGATCATTGGGCCCCAGGAAAGGACGTAGTCGATATACGCTTTTCCATCTGCATCAAAGATCTTTGATCCCTTTGCTTTCTTGATGAAAAGCGGTTCACCACCAACGGAACGGAACGCCCGCACCGGGCTGTTCACGCCACCGGGTATATGTTTTTTTGCTTCTTCAAAAAGTTTTTTTGAACGTGCTCCTGACATAGGTACTCCTTCTCGGGTGCGCAGTGCATTTAAGGGCACAAGATGTTGCACATAAAATATTGAAAACCGTCAAGAATGTCAATGAAAAAAAAATACAATCTATAAAATAATTCGATATTTCAATCAGTATATTTGATAAGAAATTTGGAGACAATGCCATGATCTCAAGGCCTGATTTTTTAACCACAGGCGACTCTACGCTCGGCGTTAGAACCAGCTTCAACAATCGAAATCTACAATGCCAAACACGGTTTCCCCGTGTGACATGCGCAAGCGAGACCATGATTCTTATTTGTGAGTCTTATAGTCCTATACTGCCCTCTGACAATGGTTTCGCTTGTTATTGTGCAACACTACGAATTTTATTTACCAGAAAATCCGCGACGCCATTGGCATCGTTCAGGTCGAAGCGGGGAATGGAAACAGAGAAAGGCCGGTCGCTTACCAAGGCGAGAAACGACGATGTACCATCCATGCAGAGAGGCCGTTCTCCTGAGGCGCCGTGGCGGAAGATCTCGATCATGTTCATCTCGGTCTTTTTAAACCCTTCACACATTACGATATCCGCGTCTCCTGCTGCCTGGAGCAGCTCTTGCGGCGATGGTTCGTGGTCGATTGTCCTCATAATCGCCATCTTCCCCGGTCCCACCAGAACCACCGTATCCGCGCCGGCTTGTTGAAAGCGCCAGGAATCCTTGGCGGGCCTGTCGAGGTCGAAACCCATTGAGGTGTGCTTCACTACGGCCACGCGCAGGCCTTTCGCTTTAAGGATGACCACGACTTTCTCAAGGAGAGTCGTTTTGCCGCTATTCGAGGACGCGGCTACAAAAGAAAAAATATGCATATCATATCCTGCAATTGAGGGAGGCGTTCTTCTGTTCCCGATTTATTAGCTATACTTTTGCACACTTATATCGAAAAATTATAAAGCCTGAACAAGCCGTACGTGGAAGAAAAATTTGAAATGCGTTCGAGGAACAAGCAATTCATAAACAGCCCCTTCACCGTTCACTCATCTTTCTGCTTATCCCCAAACCGTTATTTCGCGTGAATAAGATGACCATGCTGGGATATTTCCTGAGTAGTATAACCGGAGCTCTGTCCTACGTCACGTCCGTTTCCCAAGATAGCATCTTATTCCGCCTCCGCAAGGTCCGTCGTCTTCGTTTTTTTCGCCCTCCCGAATATACGGGCAAAGAGGATACCCAGTTCATACAGAAGATAGATTGGGATGGAAAGGATGGTCTGGTTGAACACATCCGGCGTGGGCGTCAGAATCGCGCCGAGGATGAACGCGCCGAGGAGCGCGAATTTCCGGTACTTCGCCAGTACGGCAGGGCTCACGATGCCCATGCGGCTCAACAGGACGATAATGAGAGGAAGTTCAAAAACGAGCCCGCTTGCCAGCAAGAACTTCAGGACGAAATCGATATAGTCGCCGATCTTGATGATCGCGATAAGGTTATCGGTCTTGTAGGTCAAAAGAAAGGGGATGGCGACCGGCAGCAATACCATGAAACAGAAAAGGACCCCTGCCGCGAAAAACAGCGTGGAAAATAGGACAAAATAACCTAGGTAGCGCCGCTCTTTCATCAGCAACGCCGGAGAGAAGAACTTCCACAACTCGTGCATCACGAAAGGAAACACGAGCATGATGCCCGCTATGAGTCCGATTTTCAAGTGGGACCAGAATGGCTCGATCAGCGTGGTGTAGTGCAGCTTTTGAGGGACAGCGTTCGGGATGGAGGAAAAGAACGGAAATGAGTGCTTGATGACAATCTTTGAGTTCATGGGCCACATAAGCGCAGCCAGGATGTTCTCGGAATAATTAAAGCAAATGCCGAAGCCAATGATGATCCATATGAATGACCGGACTAGTCTTTTCCTCAGTTCTTCCAAATGGCCCCAGAAAGACATCCTAATATCTTCTTCAGCCATTGGCCTTGGTCTCCTCGTTCTTGTGCTCTTCCGGCTTCTGTTCGGCCTTCCGACCCTCTCCCTGCGTTTCCGGGGCACTTGCTTTTGCATCTTCGAAATAATCAGGAAGTTGGATATTGCCGAGTTTCTTGATCTCGTCGAGTTGCGAGGTCTTTTCGACTTCCTTCATTTCCTCGCGCATGGATTCCTGAAATTCCTGGGATGCTTTTTTGAACTCCATCATGGCACGCCCCACGGATCGGCCGATTTCCGGAAGTTTCTTGGGACCGAAAACCACGAGGGCTATGACGAATATGACCAGTAATTCACCTAATCCGAGACCAAACATAGGCTTCTCCTTTTTCCAGTGCTCAATGACCGTGCATCGCAACAAAGATGCGGAGGCACGACGGAAAGTATTGTCTCTTGAAGCTGTAGCACCTACATCTCATAGCAGCCGACAGATCCATAATGATAAATTGGCTTAACTGAATGAGGGGCAGAAGCGGCACTTGATGCGAGGGGCACGATGATTGAAAACACGAGAGCGGGAAGTACGATTTTGATCGAAAACCTCATGAACGTCCTCCGTGTTATTGAGCGCACAACAACAGTGCATTGATAACATGACGCTGTAAAATAGTCAAGATATTTCGTTGAGTTAGGTGCAGTTTTAGGTAGAATTATGCAACAAAAGAGGGACTCAGACGCCACGATTTAGGAGATTTGAAAAGTCGACCGGCCGCTTTCCCGGTTATAGTGTGACTCGTATCAAGGTCTTCACATTGCCCCGCACATTGAAATCACCGACCACTTCCAGGGCGCGCGGCTTGAGGTTTGTCGCGAGCGTGTCGAAGATCAGATTTGTCACGGCTTCGTGAGAGATGTGCTGGCTCCGGAAACCATTCAGCCAAAGTTTCAGCGCCTTGAGTTCTACGACTTTTTTATCCGGGGTATAGGTAATCTTGATGGTCGCAAAATCCGGATAGCCCGAGCGCGGGCAGAGGCAGGTGAATTCAGGATAAGAGATGTCGATTACATAGTCCCGATCAGGGTTCGGATTGGGCCAGAGTTCGAGCTTGGCCTGTTTGATTGCCTTCGCACCGTATTTCATGACCTGCATAGTACCGGTTATTACAGCTTCTGTAAAGTTAAAAACGGTGCTATGACAGACCGTGGTTAAGCCGTAATATAATTTTATGGGAACTGCACGATTTCACCACTTGAAATCATTTGAGTTGTTTTTTCTCATCGCTAACTATATAATTAAAGACGTAACTTTTTTCCTGCGAGGTCTAATGTCATGACATTTCGTTTCAATTGTATTGCTACCGGTATCGGCAGCTTGCCGGTCACGGACCCTGACAAGGCAGCGGTCCTTTCGCTTCAATATCTCTATGAAGCGCCGATCTGGCCCCAGCTTCCCCAGAGGGGCTTTCGTGAGCACATGGATCACCAGTTTAGCGAGTCCCTTCCTGGCTTAAGGCTCGACACAAAGAAAAACCGGTTTTATTTCGACTCATCCCAAGACCTCACCCCGGAACTGGAAACATTCTTCGAACATTACATCGAAAAAGATTATGATTTTTTTAAATTATCGGAAGAATTTGCAGCCGGGCTCTATGCCTTTCTCCGCGCTTTAAAGAAAGGGCTATCTAACAACACGCGGTTCATTAAGGGCCAAATCACCGGTCCCCTTACGGCGGGGATTTCCTTCAAAGATGAAACAGGAAAGGACATTGTCCATAATGATGTGCTGTTCGATGCAGTTGTCAAGGGGCTTGCCATGAAAGCGGCGTGGCAAATCGAACAATTCAAACAATTCGGGAAGCCAGTCATCATCTTCATTGATGAGCCCGCCATGGAGTCGCTCGGTTCGGCCTTTTCTGCTGTTTCCTCAGAAGTTGTCGCCGAAAAACTAAACGAGGTCATAGACTTGATCCACGAACGGGGCGGAATAGCAGGTATCCACTGCTGCGGTAACGCTGACTGGCCCCTGTTGTTCGACACGAGGATCGACATTGTCAATTTTGATGCGTTCGGGTACATAGACAGGGTGTTGCTCTACCCCGATGCCATCAAGACGTTTCTCAGTCGCGGCGGGACGCTCGCCTGGGGCATTGTGCCTGCGGGCGCATATACGGGAAAAGAAACTGCGGATATGCTCCTGGCAAAGCTTCAGGGTGGCATGCATCGGCTGGAGGCGCACGGCATTGCGCACGATACCATCGCAAGCCAGTGCCTCCTTACACCGTCCTGTGGGTTGGGGAGTCTCACGCCTGATAAGGCCGAGTCGATCCTGAAGCTGCTCCGGGAGGTTTCCGACCGAATGCAAAAATCGGTGTAGCCGCGGATGGGCCCTGTCTTGGCGCACACCCACCGCAAGAGGATGCGGGATTTCCCACATCGTAAGTTTGTCACAGGAACTGGTGAAGAGGGATGAAGCGACTGATTTTTGAATGAATCCTTGCCCCTTCGACCCTCTAAATCTTATGCCCCGGCATTTACATTTCGCAAAATTCCTCATCGTTTCCGTCGCATTACACGCGTTGGTCATAGCCGCGGTGTTGTTTCTTCTCAAACCCTCACTGACTGAAATCCCTGCCTTCACGCCGGTCAGGATCGTTAACCTTCCACCGCAGGATACTAAGAAGCTGCCACCCTTGCAGCGTCCTGAGCCCATCCAACGGCCTTTACCCATTCAACATCCTGCACCCATACCTCCTGTTCCCCAGCGCATCGTCCCGGAAAAACCACTGCCCCCCAGCGAGGTGCCAAAACCGAAAAAATTCGGGGAAAGCGAGGAGGTCAAACTGCCAAAGACAATGCCGCGCACGGGCATACGCGAGGGTGCTGAGGAAGGAAACGAAGTGGGGAAAACGGGCTCGCCGCGGTTGCAGAAGCATGCTGGACCGCTTCCCTTTCTGTCGCAAAACGACATCGACGAACTTGCCCGAAAAGGCATGCCGGAAAAGCATCCCGGCGATGACTCGCTCACGCTCGACACGGAAGAGTTCAAGTTTATATCCTACAACCGCTGGCTCAAGATCAAGATCGAGAGCGTGCTTAAATACCCCGAGCTAGCCGCCATATCCGGCTATGAGGGGACCCTCTATATAAAGTTCGACATTCTGAAGGACGGCTCCCTTGGCAGTGTCGACGTCCTGAAATCATCGGGTTTCAAGATCCTCGACGAGGAAGCAGTACGCGCGATCAGAGCAGCGGCCCCCTTCCAGCCGCTTCCCGATAACTGGGGCATGCAGCGCTACTCAATTCGCGCCGCGGTCATCTTTTACGTCGGTGCTGGCTATATCCAGTGAAACTGTCACGATAACATCAAGTTACTGAAACAAAAAATTTAAACATGCCAGTCAGTCGTGCATGTAATCTTATCATGCGCGCCGTTGATTCCGGCTGCAAATGGTGCGCATCTATTATTCTAGAGCTTTTTAGAATGATCGATATCATTAAAATACTCGCCGCCTTCTCACTCATCATAGTCCTCCTGCGTCTTCGTTGGAACCTCGGGCTGGTAATGTTCGCGGCTGCGGTTTTTCTCGGCATGCTCTACCACATCAGCCCCTTGAAGCAGGCGCGCGTCATGGTCCAATCGACATTAGAACCGATAACGATCAACCTGGTGACAGGCCTCGTACTTATTATGGTTCTGGAAAACATCATCAGGAAAAAGGGACTGCTTACGCGAATGATGGAGGCAGTTGTGAACGTGGCCCGCGACCGCAGGATTGCCATGGCCGTCCTGCCCGGAGTGATTGGCCTCTTGCCGTCTGCAGGCGGCGCGGCGTTCTCGGCTCCCATGGTTCAGGGCGCCGCTGCCGGGGTTGCCATGGAGCCCGAATACAAAGCCTTCGTCAACTACTGGTTCCGCCACATCTGGGAATGCATTTCGCCGCTCTATCCCGGGGTCGTTCTTGCAGCCGCAGTGACGAAGGCCCCTATCAATAAATTTCTGATCTCCCAGCTCCCGATACCCCTCGCCGTCATCGGTGCAGGTTCTCTCTTCGGCTTTCGCGGCATCACGAGCGACGCTGTTCCGGGATCGCGGAGCGTTACAGAAATAAAGGCCCTCATCCTCACGCTCCTGCCACTCACAATCTCGATCATCCTTGTCGCTGTAATCAGGATGCCGCTTTCTTTTGCGATGATGTCGATTGTCACTGGCATGTTCGTCTTCTACCGCTATACGTGGAGCGAGATCAGGACAGCTTTTCGGGAATCCTTTTCCATACAGATCGTCCTCATGACCGTTGGTATCCTGGTATTCAAGGGAATGCTCGACGCATCAGGCGCCATTGATGCACTCCCCGTATTCTTTACCGAAAGCGGGATGCCGACCTTCGTGATCCTATTCACGCTCCCCTTCGCCGTCGGCCTCCTGACCGGCCTCACAGTCGGGTTCGTAGGCGCAACGTTCCCGATCATCACGGTCCTGCTGGGAGGTCACCCGGATCTCGGTTCTATCACCTTCGCCTTTGCGAGCGGCTTTGCCGGAATGATGCTCTCCCCCACCCACCTTTGCCTTCTCTTGACGCTCCAATATTTCAAGGCGGACATGGCAGGAACATACCGGCTGATGTACATACCGGTTCTTCTCGTGTTCCTTGCAGGTCTGGTCAGATTGTGGTTGTAAGAAGTGGGGAATGGAAATACTGATTTTGAAGTGCAATTTCGATACAACGATGTGCAGATTACGAGATCAGGTCCAACGTTTAAATGCCGCAGTGCAAAGCTCATCTATCGATGATAGTCTCCCCTCGCGCCGCATTCCTGTAAGCCACACATGAATTTCGTTTGATTTTTCAACCTGACTATGATACTTTTCAATCTATGATTACAAATGATATGCTCGCAGATTCTCAAAAATATATTATGAATACCTACGCGCGGCAGCCGCTCGTTCTTATTAAAGGCAGGGGAACCAGGGTCTTCGACTCCGATGGAAGGGAATATATCGACTTCGTCTCCGGAGTAGCAGTGAACAACCTTGGGCACTGTCACCCCAGGGTCGTCGTGGCGCTCCAGAAGCAGGCCCAGCGGCTGATGCACGTGTCGAACCACTATCAAAACGAGCCACAGATCAACCTCGCGAAAGCGCTCGTTACACATTCTTTTGCCGACAAGGCTTTCTTTTGTAATTCAGGCACGGAGGCCATCGAAGCTGCCATCAAGCTCGCACGTCGGTATGGCCGGGAGATATTGAAGGAAGACCGCTACGAGATCATCACCATGCGGGGCTCGTTCCACGGCCGTACCTTGGGTGCGCTCACGGCCACCGCCCAGGAGCGGCTCCACAAGGGCTTTGAGCCCCTGCTGCCAGGCTTTCAGTACGTTCCCTATAATGACATCGCTGCAGTCGAAGCGGCTGTGAACGACCACTCCTGCGCAATCCTCGTGGAACCCATCCAGGGAGAAGGTGGTGTGATTGTCCCCTCCGCCGGATACTTAAGGGCGCTTAGGGAAATCTGCGACCGCAACAAGCTCCTCCTGTTGCTCGACGAAATCCAGACCGGCATGGGCCGGACCGGAAAACTCTTTGCCTTTGAACATGATGGCATCGTGCCGGATGTGGCGGCGCTTGCAAAAGGACTGGGCGCCGGCATGCCTATTGGAGCGCTCATTGCCAATGAAAAAACGGCCCAAGCCTTCACGCCGGGCTCCCACGGCTCGACCTTTGGAGGCAATCCGCTTGCCTGCGCCGCGGCGCTGGCCTCGTTCGAGACGCTGATCGAGGACGACATCATCATTCCGGCCGTGGAACAGCTCGGCCGGCACTTTCTAGGGGGGCTGGCAAACCTTAAAAAGAAGTATTCCTTCGTCAGGGATGTACGGGGGAAGGGGTTGCTCATCGGGATGGAACTGGACTTTCCCGGCAAGGACGTTGTGACTGCCTGCATCAAAGAAGGCTTTTTGATCAACTGCACGATGGAGACGGTGCTAAGGTTCATGCCCCCGCTCATCATAACCGAGCAGGAAATCGACCAACTTCTGGTGACGCTCGACGGCATATTTGCAAAGCGATAATTAGGCACCTCTCTGATGGCCATAGTTCAAAGCGTGCGGCATAGTCTGACGCTCGATACAAAAAAAGAAGCTCTTAACTTCCCTGGAGAACGAATGAAAAAAGATCTGCTTGCGATTTCAGACCTGACGCCGAAAGACATCGAGAAGATCCTCAAGCGATCCGCTGTTTTAAAGAAACTGTTGCGCCAGGGAAAGGCCCATGCAACACTAAGGGGAAAGACTTTGGGTATGATCTTTGAAAAATCGTCGACAAGAACTAGAGTGTCTTTCGAAGCCGGTATGTTCCACCTCGGCGGTCATGCGCTGTTCCTTTCGTCCGACGATCTCCAGATTGGCCGCGGTGAGCCCATTGCCGATACAGCGCGCGTCCTCGCACGGTACCTGGATGGAATTATGATACGCACCTTTGCTCAATCCACAGTTGAAGAATTGGCACGTCATGCAACGATACCGGTCATTAACGGGCTGACAGATCTCCACCACCCCTGCCAGGTCCTTGCTGACCTCTTCACGATCCAGGAAAAGAAAGGAAAATTAAAAGGGCTCAAGCTTGCCTATGTTGGAGACGGGAATAATATGGCAAATTCGCTCATGGAGGCCTGCGTCAAAGTCGGAATGCATATCTCCATCGGCTGCCCTCATGGTTATGAACCCGATGCCGGGGTGATGCGTGAGGCACAGCGAGAGGCGGCTCACACGGGTTCTGTTCTGCAAATTGTGAATGATCCTGCCACCGCCGCAGAACATGCCGATGTCCTGTACACCGACGTTTGGGCAAGCATGGGTCAGGAGGCGGAACATGCCATCCGCGTCAGGGCGTTTCAAGGGTTCCAGGTAGACGCAAAACTTATGAAGGCTGCGAATGCGAATGCAATCGTTATGCATTGCCTCCCTGCCCACCGCGGTGAGGAAATCGCGGCCGAGGTCATCGATGGACCACAATCCGTGGTTTTTGATCAGGCAGAGAACCGTCTACATTCACAGAAGGCGGTACTGGAACTGTTGATGAAATGAGAGGGCGGGGCAAACCAACTACTCGAAACAGGGGATGAGAATCCCTCGATAACGATTACGGGGGGGTGAAAAAAACCGCATATTTGAAAACTGCTGACCTTGTCTGCACACACAGTTAAATCTCTGACGTTAAAGGTTTTCCCGTCAGTGCATCTGGAGAGTGGCATAAGGTTCCTGCGTAAGTAGGTCAGTGTTGAATACCCGCAGTGCTCATGAGATACCAATAAATCTCAAATTATAATCTCACACTGACAACCCTCCGAAAATGTGTTATACATATGAATGCACACGCAACTTTCACAATTTTCGGGGGTATACACATGAAGCCTTTAATTGGCATCACCATGAACGTGGAGATCCATCCGGCCCGGAGCATCAACATCCTTGATCAGGACTACGGAAGAGCGGTCGTTCAGGCTGGCGGTATCCCTGTGCCTGTCCTCGGGATTGGCGACTCGATCGCGGATCTCATGAAATGCCTTGACGGGTTCCTATTCACCGGTGGCGACGACATTCACCCTGTTTTCTATCGGGAGAGACTGCTTCCAACGGCGCGGTTGACGCTTTCACCGGAGGAACGCACTCGGTTCGAGATCAACCTTTTCAAAGCTGTAATCAAAGCAAAAAAACCGGTTCTGGCCATTTGTTACGGAGCGCAACTGGTGAATGTGGCCCTCGGCGGTAAATTATACCAGGATATTGACCAACAGATTCGTCGCCCGATCGCGCATGGTCCTGCACGCAGGGGTGAAGCGGTTTTTCACGATGTCGACATCCTTGAAGGTACGCTTCTCTCGAGCATCATGGGAGTTTCCCGCATCCGCGTACGAAGCGCGCACCACCAGAGCGTGAAGAACCCAGGCCGCGGGCTCCATCTCTCCGCAGTTGCCCACGACAAAGTGATCGAAGCCCTCGAGCCAAGGTCTAAACAGTTCCTGCTGGCAGTACAGTGGCACCCGGAAAAAACTCCAAATGACCGATATTCCAAGAAATTATTCGCGGCATTTATCAACGCGTCAAAAAAATCATAGCTCGCAAAGGGCAGCCGCATCGCGCAGGCCGTTCGCGCCTCTCCTTGTCACGCTCTCTATCCTTGTATTATTTCTTTTCGCGGGATGCCATCATTCCGATGACGGCCGTCTCCCCGGCTACCTCTACCTCAGGCTGAATAGCAACCCGACAACGCTGGATCCCGCGCTGGTCACCGATGTTCTGGGAGGGGCAATCACGGCCAAGCTTTTCAATGGGCTGGTCCGCTTCAACGAGAGCCTGGATATCGTTCCTGATATCGCCCGTTCCTGGAAACTCTCGGACGATCAGATGACCTACACGTTCCGCCTCCGGAGGGATGTCACGTTTGGCAACGGACGTAAGGTCACGGCCCAGGATTTTAAGTACTCTTTCGAGCGCGTACTCCAGCCGCAAACGAAAGCCCCACTCACGTGGGTCCTCGATAAGATTCAAGGTGCCGGCGACGTAATTTCCGGGAAGACCAAAAGCGTGTCCGGCATCAGCGTCGTAAATGACCATACCCTCATGCTCAAACTGGAGAAGCCCTTCGGTCCGTTCCTGTCACTTCTGGCCATGACGACCGCGTATGTCGTTCCCCGCGAGGAAGTGGAACGGCTGGGTCAGGACTTTGGCACTCATCCGGCTGGAAGCGGGCCCTACGTGCTCACGGAGTGGAAGCATGGCCAGCACGTTATCCTAGCCGCGCGGGAAGATTATTTTGAAGGGAAACCGACGTTAAACGGGATATTTTACCGCGTCATCCCCGAGGACATGACCGCAGTGCTCGAATTTGAAACGGGCAGGCTCGACGTACTTGAAATTCCGTCATCGGAATATCACCGCTATACTACTGACCCTCAATGGCGAGATCTCGTTTACGGCAGAACGGGGTTGAACACCTACTATCTGGGGCTCAATTGCACGCGTCCGCCTTTCGAAGATATCCGCGTGCGACGGGCCGTGAATTATGCAATTGATCGCCAGCACATCCTGTACACGATCTTTGAAAAACGCGGCATCCTGGCCTCAGGGCCGATCCCTCCCGGTTTGTGGAAAAGCAAGATCTGGCCGCAGACCTCGGAGGGTTACGCGTATGATCCCCAGAAAGCGAAGGAATTGATCAGGGAGGCCGGGGCCGAAGGGACAACGATCAGGATATACATCCCGTCTGATCCGGAGGTCCTCGACATAGTCGAAGTCATCCAGGATTATCTCGCGAAGTCAGGACTCAAGTCTGAAATAACAGAACTCGACTGGAGCGCCTTTAAACAAGCAGTGAACGAGGGAGAACCAGACGCTTTCTGGCTCTCCTGGTGGGCCGACTACCCGGACCCGGAAAATTTTCTGTTTCCCCTTTTCCATTCAGCAAGCGTAGGGTCCACTGGCAATAGAACGCGCTGCCTCGATCCGGAGCTTGACCGGCTGATCGAAACAGCTCGGAACACGATGGACGAACAGCGGCGCTACAGGATCTATCGGCAGGCCGAAAACCGCATCATCAAGGACGCTCCATGGGTATTCATGTGGCACAAGGCGGACCATTTTGTGGTGCAACCATGGGTTAAGGACTTCAGAGTATATCCTATCTATTCCATCGACAAGCGAATGGATGTCAGGATCAACCGATGATGACAGCCCCGATGAGGGAGCCCATCGTTAAAAAAAACGAAGTTCATCCCTGGGAGTCCTTCTCCTCTCCCGGCTGTTATCCGTCCCGCAAGAAAGAATGATGGGAGTTCGAAAATATTCCTCACCTTGAATCCCGCCGACAATCTCGGATCGCTCGACACCAGCAACGTCATGCTTTATCACAAAACGATATGTACCGTGGCTGAATCTTTTAGTGATGCGCGGAAGAAATCTGACAGAATCCGGCGGAACATTCGGATAACTGTTTCCTCTTTTCTGCTCATCGTCACCACGAAGAATAACGTCACCGCGTGGCTTGCGAACCGTATACCGCGGGAGCTCTTGGAAAAAGGCGAAAAACCATACTGGACTCCAGTTCCATGCATTTCCCGACCATACGTAGAATACAAGTACTGCCGCAGACAATTCAACCAAAAAAGACGGACAGAAAAAATCTGCTCGAATGAACGCCTCCTTCCCAATGGCATGCAAAACGTGCGCTTCTTTTGTAAAAGAGTAAGTACTTCTCTCCTCCTGCGGTGTCATTCATCCCCGACGAGAAGAGATCCCTACCATTCCCGTTCGGTCGTTCTTGTTTATCCTTTCCAGGTACGGAGAGAATTCACAACTTTCAGCTTCAGCTCAGGTGTAAACTCTGAGATGCCATGTGCCTCGCGCGCATGAACAGCTACGCCGTCTATGATCAGATCCTCGGTTTGTGCTATGTACCTGAACCCACAATTCATTCCCAGATCTTTGCACTTAAACTCTTTGAGAACGGGCTCCTTGTCTTCCGACGGAAATTCTACGTTCTGGCCCTTGGCAAAGGTCTGCTTTATTTTGCCCACCATATCCTGGTTCAAATCAGCCACCCCGTGCACATCACGCAGATGTATCGCGACCACATCCGTCAACAGTTCTTCGGTCCGAGCAACATGCTTCCATCCACAATTATATCCCAAGCTCCTGCAGGCAAACTCTCTCATGACAGACCTCCTCACCATAGTTTAGTATTAAAACCGTTTTTCGTATTCTTTCCTTAAATATAGCACCGGAGCAACGCATCTGCAGAAAAGGCCGTAGATTGTCGGAGGGAATAAAAAAAGAGGAAGGGATAGGGACATGCGCGCATCAAAAAACGCCGGCCCCTATCCAGGAAGCCGGCGTTGTGATCACACATAACCAATTATCGGAAATAATCTCTTTTGCTCTATTAATTCATTCCTCCGTAGGAGTGCAGACCGGACAGAACGAGGTTGACCCCGAGGTATGTGAAAATGACCGCCAAAAAACCGACTGAGGAAATAACGGCCATCTGGGTGCCTTTCCAACCCCGAACATATCTGGAGTGAAGATAAATGGCGTAAACGAACCACGTAATGAGCGACCAGGTCTCCTTGGGATCCCAACTCCAGTAGGTGCCCCAGGCGCTGTTGGCCCAGACCGCTCCGGTAATGATTCCTGCAGTGAGGAGCGGCCATCCGATCGCTATCATGCGGTAGGTAACATCATCAAGCTGGCTCTGCACAGGGAGGTAGGGCTTCAGCAGACCCCTGAGTCCCAAACCCTTGGACCAAATAAAATAAAAGAGTGCCAGGACCGCCAGCCAGCTGATGAGCATGACGCCCGTGTTCGAATTTAAAAAGGTAGCTTCGAACATGTGCTTTTTAAATGACTCGCCTGCTGCCAGATTTTTAAAGGATATCAAATAGACAAAATCGATCCCCATGGCCACCAGCAGAACGATCGCCAGGGTCACACAGAACGACCAGAACAGGAAAACCTGCGGCTTGTTCCTGGAGCCCGCCACAATCAGGAAGATAAACCAGGCAAGGGTCAAGACTCCCAGTCCCATCCAGAAGGCTGTCTTCATTCGGTCTCCCTGGCTTGCCATGAGATAGCCGATCGGGGCAAGTACCACGATAGCCGCAAGTGCTAAGTACAGGTTCGACCGAGAGCCCCTTTCCTCAATGTCCATTAACAGGTATACCATGCTTATGGCAAATGCAACGCCGAAGGCCGCGTAGCCGAGGAAACTCACAAGGACGTGATAGAACAGCCAGTTGCTCTTAAGCGCCGGTACCAAGGGCGTGATATCGGAGCTGATGCCGGCCACATTGATGAATGCAAGGGAGAGGAACGCGACGGGCATCACAAAAGCGCCGAACGCCTTTGTCTTATATTTGAATTCCACTACAAGATAGATTAATACGGTACTCCACGTGAAGAACACCAGCGATTCATAAAGATTGGACAGCGGTATCCTGCCGATGTCCATCTGGTAGGACTCGCGCCACCGGAGCAGCAAGGCTGCGGTCTGCACTAAAAACCCGAAAACCGTCACGATCGTGGCTGCCTGGCCGATACCGTTTTTTCGGAAGGCAAGGTAGCCGAAGTACAGCACCATCGCGACGAGATATGCCAGTGTTGCTATACTAAAAAGTAATGAACTGTTCATTGAATCCTCCTGAATAACACTTGAAGCATTTGGAAAATCTCGATCCACCACGGGGCATGAAGACAGGGCGAGCGCACCCCTATAAAATCAGGATGAAATAACTCTGCAAGACAGATCTTCCTGCACCGCTCACGTTCCCCAGAGCAATGTTCCTTTGTTCTCCGCCACTTGACGGGAGACTTCTTTCTTCCGGATATTCGGACCCGGCTACTTTAATATGTCTTCTGATATCCTGTTAAATTCTCGTTCAAACCCAATCCTGTTCCGGTTTGCGGAGCCCGCAACAAGAATGGCCGTTTGGCCATTTCGGTTCCGGATACTTATCCATAGCTTCCGGTGAGAACCGAAGAATGCAATCGGCGGTCCGATGCAAAGCATAATGAATCCTATATAGACTACCCAAACTCCCGGATCCTTCGTGACCTGGAGACCGGTGTAACGGGCCCCCACGAAGCCACGGTAACTGATCACATAATCCTCGGGCATATAGGGTTCCACAGAATCCGTTTTGAGGATGGTGGTACGGTAAAGCTCCTTATTTCCTCGGTATACCTCGAGTTCCACGGCGGGGTTTATGAACTCCTGTCTTTCCGCGTTGAAATACTGTACCTGACCGGTGGAAGGACTTCTCATAGCGAAGGGCTCAAATGAGAGGACCTTGATCGTCCTGTCGATGGACGGAATATGGAGCGAGGCACCGGGGTCTATCACGACCGTCTCCCCGCCCGTCCGGTTGTCGTTTTTCTTGCGGATGTTTAACACGACCTTCCCGCGGCTCATCTGAGTCACCCCGTAGCTCGACTGATAGAAGGTTATCCCATGAAAGGTAAGAGGGTCGTTCACCCTGATCCGCTTGTCCAAGATCTTTTGGCCGTTAAGGTCGAAAATACTGAGCGTGCTATGATATTCCGAGGGCATGCCGGTCGGCATCCCCGATTGACTCATATAGTAATCGACATCGAAATTGTCGCACCGGACATAGTAACCGAGTGGCATGGCGGGAACACCTACTTGGGGATCATGGATTACCGGGCTCTCGGCAATGCCAAGCGCGGCTATGATCTGGTCCCACATTGGTTCGTTTCTGAGGTAGACCACCTGGGACGCAGATCCTTCCGGAAGGTTCAAGAACGCCTTGAACCCAAAGAACGAGCCGATAAGAGCTCCCGTAAAGATGAGAAGGATGCTCACGTGGGTAATATATACACCAAAACGGCTAAACACCCCTTTCTGCGAGATGTACTGCGTACCGTTCGACCCTTTGGACTCCACAAAACGAAATCCCCGCGCTTTGAGCACGGCAGCAGCCTTCTCCTCGGCCTTACCCATATCGGCCTTCAGTTGAATCTCTTTCTTGAACGGTACAGCTTTCAAGCTGTCTTCATCGATCGGTTTAAGCGGTGCTCTGGCAAGTTTCCATGTGTGTGGGAACCGCTCGAGCGTACAGATCGTAAGATTTGCCGTAAACAGAAAGAGGAGCAGAACGAACCACCATGTGTGGTACATATCGAAGAATCCCAAGGCCTCGAAGAGCTGAACCGTGCTCTGACTGTATTCCCGGAGATAGCGTTCCGGGGCCTCGTTCTGCTGGATGACGGTCCCGATGACCGACACGATCGCCAAAATGATCAGCAACACCACTGCAAGTTTTACGGACGAAAAGAATTTCCAAACCTTTTCGGCGGCGATTTCTACAATCCCTTTTTGATTTTCCAACACAGCCTCCTGGTAAAAACAGTCCCGCTAAATTATCACATCAGCTTCGGAGTGTCAAGGAATTTGGCCAGAACGGCAGCCTACCTCGCAGGAGAGGCAGCAAGTATGATACTGCAATCACAGCACTGTAGTTTTCAGTCCATTACGTGGTCACTGACAGATCTCGTCTTGTTTGCACATTCCTTCATCAGCAGCCGAGGTCGCCGGTGCAGTCAGCATGTCTGGCTGCCTAAAAATATCGATTGTTGCGCCCGAGTTTGGAACAACCCGTACTTCCTTCTTGGGCGCCTTTTTTTTTACAGCCTTGGCCTGCACTGCCTTGGGCACCGTACACGCGAGAAGGTAGCGGTTTATGGCGTCCGTCCCGGTCAACAATATCTTCTGGTTCGGGTCGTTTATCATGAGAGTGGGCACGGTTTCGATCCCGATGTTTTTTAGGAACCCGACATATTCCTTCACCGGTAAATGCGCTACGCTGATCTTTTTGTCATCAAACTCCTTCATGACCTCGGCGCAGTGTTTGCAGTCCTTGCTGTAAAACAGGATGAGCCGTTCGTTCGTCGGCAGGTTTAAAGGCACGCCTGCAGGCAGGACAAGATACTGGATTATGAAGATCGCGAAAAGGGCAGCAAATCCTGCGATGATATCTTTTTCCCCGGAGAGAAGCCTCATGATTCCGAGAGTGACCATAAAACAGAAGATTGTGACGCAGAAGAGGCAGAGCGTGTGTATCCTGAACGCCAAATACCCCATGAAAAACCCTTCGCCTGCCAGTGCAACGACGAGGATGAGATTGATCAGCCGTTCGATTACCGGCTTCTGGAAGCGCCGATTCAATATCGTGAAGGCCATGATCGAAAAAAAAGTTGCAAACCCTATGAGAAATATTGATATATCACCGAATCTCGCCGACTGCGCTGTCATCTTGCATCCTTCGGCGGCACAGATGCTCTTTCCGAAGGACTGCAGGACGATTTCGGTGAGCACAAAAAGTGAAGCAAGCATGCTCGCAACCAAAAAAATTGTATCGAAGGTTTTTTTATGCCTTTGCATGTCCTTTTTCCCTTTAACTTATTTCATTTCATCAGCAGTGTGCTGGTTGCCTTCCGTTTACCACCTGAAAACAATTACGCCAACGGACGTCCCCCACGAGCGGTATGCATTGTCGCTTGTTTTTCTCTTCCAGGAATGGATGCGGGTGGCAAAATTGCTGCCTCGCCTTGAGCCAACTTCGCATCGACAATTTTAAATAGACGCGGGGCTTCGCTCTCCAACGAGGCTTTACAACAGCGTTGCCGCGAGCTCCGCAAGATCAGAGCGTTCGCCCTTCACCAAAGTGATGTGGCCGGCGATGGGCTCTTCCTTGAACCGTTCGACGACGAAGGTTAGGCCATTGCTCGACGAGTCGATATATGGATTGTCGATCTGATAGGGGTCCCCGGTAAGGACGATCTTCGTCCCCTCGCCAGCGCGAGTGATTATCGTCTTGATTTCGTGCGGCGTCAGGTTCTGCGCCTCGTCCACGATCAG
>Ga0187771_10000320_pt1 | contig 28403 bp, 22 predicted proteins | sample 0116_SJ02_MP15_1_FD_133139 | JGI IMG/M metagenome (GOLD analysis project Ga0187771, IMG submission 133139) | Tropical peat soil microbial communities from peatlands in Department of Meta, Colombia - 0116_SJ02_MP15_10_MG | ecosystem: Environmental > Terrestrial > Soil > Wetlands > Peat | place... | reverse complement strand
CTCAACGGCGAACTTGGCGCCGATGACTTCGTTGTTGGCCACCGCGGCATAGACGCCGGTCAGCGGGTCCACCATGCCGATCTTGATGGCGTCCGCGGCGCGCGCGGTGATCACAAACGGCGAGGCGATCTGCGCAACGCCGGCGAGCGCCGCAGTCTTGATCACCGTACGGCGATCGACGCGATTTGAGAGCAAGTCTGAAGCCATAGATATCCTCCCACGTCTTTTTCGGAACGAATTTTTCGGAAGGCATTAACGCGTCGCGGCATTCGATCCATGCCCGCCGTGCATTTGCCCTCACCCGCGCACAGTAAGATGCGGCCATGATTGGAGGCAAGACTTGGCCAAAGGTCCGATTGAATTTTTCGCCTCTGCCTCGTTGGGCAGAGCCCACATGGACGACTGACGACGAACCGACTTTTGTCTAAGCACCATCATTTGTGCATTGATTTATCTAACATTTTTCACGCGTCGGCTGGCCAAAGTCGTGCAGCGCGGTAAATTTAGGCACAATCACCGCATCGTCGCCATGAGTCGCTGCCAGCAGTTTATTGACGCGCGTCGCGCGAGAAGCCGGCCAAACAGGAGATCTCCGTGAAAGGCATTGTCTTGAGGCTCGCCACCGTATGGCGAATCGCCAGCCCTTATTTCCGCTCGGAGGATCGCTGGCCGGGCCGCATCCTGCTGGCAGCGGTGATCGCCATCGAACTGTCGATCGTCGGCATCACGGTGCTGATCAACGAGTGGAACGCGCGCTTCTACAACGCCCTGCAGGACCACAACTGGAACGCCTTCGTCTACCAGCTCGGTTATTTCTGCGTGCTGGCGTCGATCTACATTCTACTCGCGGTCTACCAGCTCTATCTCAATCAATGGCTGCAAATCCGCTGGCGGCGCTGGCTGACCTCCCGCTATCTCGATCATTGGATGGGGGGCGCCAATCACTACCGCATGCAGCTATTGGGCGACGCCGCCGACAACCCGGACCAGCGCATCTCCGAGGACATCGCGCAGTTCATCGCTTTGACGCTGTCGATCGGGCTCAATCTGCTCAATTCCTGCGTCACCTTGTTCTCGTTCATGATCATTCTGTGGTCGCTGTCGGCGGCGGCGCCGCTGCACGTGTTCGGGATCGGCTTCGACATTCCGGGTTACCTGTTGTGGGCGGCCATGATCTATGCGTGCCTCGGCACGACCTTTACGCATCTGATCGGCCGCCCGCTGATTGCGCTGAACTTCCAGCAGCAGCGCTATGAGGCCGATTTCCGCTTCAATCTGGTGCGGGTGCGCGAGAACTCCGAGCAGATCGCGCTGCTCGACGGCGAGCGCGCCGAGCGCGACCGCCTGCTGATGCGCTTCGGCAATGTGGTCGGCAACTGGCTCGCCATCATGTCGCGGCAGAAGAAGCTCACCTTCTTTACCGCGGGCTATGCGCAGGCCTCCGTGGTATTCCCCTTCATCATGGTCAGCCCGGCCTATTTCGCCAACGCCATCCAGCTCGGCGGCCTGATGCAGACGGCCAACGCCTTCGGCCGCGTGCAGGATGCCTTGTCGGTGTTCGTCAGCCTCTACCGCAGCCTGGCCGAGTGGAGCGCCGTGATCGAGCGACTGTCCGGCTTCGACCAGTCGGTGGCGGCCGCTCAAGCGGTGGCGGTGACGCCGCCGGTGATCGGCATCGCCGCCGCAGAGGCGCCCACCGTATCGTTCAAGGATCTGACCGTGCGGCTGCCGAACGGGGTGCCGCTGGTCAATGTCGGCGATCTTTCGATTCGCGCGGGCGAGCATGTGCTGGTGAGCGGCCCCTCCGGCGCCGGCAAGTCGACGCTGTTCCGTGCGCTCGCCGGCATCTGGCCGTTCGGCGCCGGCACCATCACCGTGCCGAAAGGCGCCAAGGTGATGATCCTGCCGCAGCGGCCCTACTTTCCGATTGCGCCCTTGGCCGCCGCCGTCGCCTATCCGGCCGAGCCCGGCACCTTCGAGACGGCGCGTGTCGCCGAGCTCGTCACCGCCGTCGGCTTACCCGGCTTGGCCGGCCGCATCGAGGAGGAAGCGCATTGGAACCGCATGCTGTCGCTCGGCGAACAGCAGCGGCTCGGTATCGCCCGCGCGCTCTTGCACGCGCCGGATCATCTGTTTCTCGACGAGGCGACCGCCTCGCTCGATGAGCCAGCCGAGGCCGCGCTCTATCGCCTGCTGGAACAGCAGTTGCCGGCGGCGACCATCGTGTCGATCGGCCACCGCTCGACGCTTGCGGCATACCATCAGCGCCGGCTGGCGTTTGCCAGGGAGGGCGATCGCTACTGGCTGCGCGAGGGCAGCTTGGCGCCGGCTCCCGCCGAGGCGTGACCGCCGGCGCGCGGCTCAAAGCAGGTCACCCAAAAGCAGAGCGGCAGCTCGCTAAGAGCCGCCGCTCGTTACAGCCAAGGAGGCGATGTAGGTTTACTTGAGAGCCGAGATCGAGGTATCGAATTTCAGAGTAGCCACGAAGGTCGACCCGCCCAGATCATGCGCACCGAATGCGATCGGGGCCAGGTACGAACCGTGCGCGTCGGTGTCCCAGTAACGCAGATCGAGCGTGATGGCTTTCCAATTGATGTCGAAGCCAACATCCCAGTAGGTATAGCTAACGCAGCCAGTGCAATCATACACTTGGCGACCGATTTCCGGGTTGAGCGAAAGCGTGACGTCGGTGATCGGATGCCACGGCAGGGTGATCGTCGCGTTGCCGGAATAGTAGTAAGCGTTCTTGCTGCCGATAATGCCGAAGCCGTTGTTGAAGTTATTGCCGCCGTCGATGATTGCACCAACCGTCAGCCAGTCAGCAATTTTGTAAGACGGCTTGGCATAGAACTCGCCAAAGCTGTCGTAGAGGTTCACGCCTGCATTCCCGCCATCCGGGTAGTAGTAGTACACGTAGCCGAGATCGAGGCCGAAGTTGCCGAAGCTGAAGCGGACTCCGCCGGAGAGATCGATTTCCGCCTCGGCATTGTATTCGGCCAAGCTCGAGCCCCACACACCGGCATAGAGCTTCAGCCAATCGGTCGCGGTGTAGTCGACCTCGAAATAGCCCTGCGGTGCCGGCTTACGATTAGTCTGCGAGATGCCGCGCAGCACATAGTCAGAGGTAAACGCGGCGCCGAACAGCACATCCCACGGCGACGGCGCGGCTGCCGGTGCGGCCGGCGTGGCCTTCACAGGCATATCGGCAGCGAAAGCTGGCGCGGTAGCAGTCATTGCGAGCGCCGCGACTACCGACAAAACGACTTTTTTCATAGACCCTGCCCCTTCTCGGTTCGATCGGCGTTTCGGCCGATACACTTCGCGCCACGTTTGCGGACCAAAAACCCAGCCGCAACCAATATCAGCACGCCAAACGATGCGCTTTCACGTGCCAATCTACATCGCTGTAGGTCTGCAACATCAAGCCGAAAACGATGGCAATTGCCGCCTTTTTAGGCGATTGGGGGCTGTTTTGTCAGATGGCGCCGCACTGTTGCGGTAAAGTCACTACTTTTGGCGCTGAAATGGCATCCAGCCCGCATTGGCGGGCTGCAAAAACCCAATTTGCCGGCGTGGCGCAGCGGTCCGTGAATAACTCCGGCCGAATCACCTAAACCCTGGTTCCACCAAGAAAATCCGGCGTCCGCCGACATGGCAGGCGCCGGAGATCATTCGCGTACAAATCGGTCAGGCCGCCGCCTTTTTACGGTTGGCCTCTAGTCGAGTGTCGACCAACGCCACCGTAGCGTCGAGCGTCGGGTGGCTGAGACCTTTTTGCCGTGCGATCAGTTGTACCAGCTTGTCGGCGCGCTCGATATTGGGCGCACCGTTGTTGAGCGCGCGCGCGGCGGATGCGGGCCGGGTGAGCGATTGCGCCGCTGCGGCGTATTTCTCGAACGGCACTAGATCGTCGGGCGAGGCACCGAGCTTGACGCAAAGATCGTTGACGAAATTGTACACCGAGCGCGCCTCCTCGATGTTGGAATGTACCGCCTCTTGCGCGGTGCGCATGCCGTCCGGCGTGACGCAGCGGTAATTGCCGGCGCACAGCATCGCCCACTTGGCGAGCGGCACGAAGAGCGACTCGTAGACCTTCAGTTTCACCGGCAGTTCGATCTTGCCTTCCGGCGCGTCAAAGCGCGCGGCTTCGACATCTTTCTCCAGCCGCCGCACAATCGCGGTGTCCTTTTCGCTATCGAAGCGCGCGCATTTGAAGTTGGTCGGCAGCGTGACCAACAGTTCGTTCGCCTTGCCTTCCGGCGGACGGATCGCCTGCGGGTCCGGGCTGTTGAGCGTGATCTTCTTCGGATCGACCGAATCCCAAACGCGCGGATCGGTGTAGGCGGGTTCCAGCGCCGCATAGTCGAGGCCGGGGATGCGCTTGATGTAGGGCAGCGGCGGCATGTTCATGATCGACATGCAGGGCACGCGCGACTTGCCGACCGCATCGAGCAATTCGCGCACGCCGGACGCGCGATATTGCGGCTCCTGCATGCACAGGCCGACCAGATCGTAGTCCTTCGGGTTGACGCCGGTCGCAGGTCCAGCCGTCACCTTGCCCGGCAGCTTGCGCGAGTCGAGCAGGATCGGTTGGCTGCGGCCGCGCACCGGCAGCGTGACCTTGAAGCCCCCGGCATTGATCAGGTCGGCTTCCGCCGGCAGGCAGACGAGATGGATCGAGTGGCCGCCGAACAGCAATTTGGACGCGAGCAACGATCCATAAGATGCGCCCATCAGCAGAATATTGTAGGTCGTCGGCTTCGCCGGCGCGATCGCTTTCGCCGCGCTCACCTTGGGTGCGCTCGCCGTGGGCGCAGGCTTCTTCGGCGCGGCTTTCGCCGCAGCAGGCTTTTTCGCCTTGACCGCTTTGGCCTTGCTGATCGGCTTCTTGACCGGACGCTTTGTCTTCGCTTTCGGCCGGCGCGCGGCGGCGCGCTTGGTCTTCTTCACTTTCGATTTCCGCTTCTTCGCCATGACAATTCCTCCCGATTCGTGCGTCGCATCATTGCGCCGCCTCAGCGATCAGTTGCAGAGCCTGTGCTCCGATCTCCTCCAAGCCTTCCGGCACCGGGCCGCCGGTCGCCCAGTCGAGAAGCTCGACCGTATGGACGACCGGAATGGCGGTGCCGGAGGCGATCTGCGTGATGCAGCCGATGTTGCCGGCCGCGATCACATCCGGCTTCAGCCGTTCGATATTGCCAACCTTACGCTCGCGCAACCGGTCGGCCAGCGCCGGCTGCAAAATGTTGTAGGTGCCGGCCGAGCCGCAGCACAAATGCCCTTCCGGCACATCTTTGACCACGAAGCCGAACTTGCAAAGCAATTCTTTCGGCACTTGCGTCACCTTTTGCCCATGCTGCAGCGAACAGGCGGCGTGATAGGCGACGATCAGCGGCCGCGGCGCCGCGCCGGCGGGAAGATCGAGCGTAGCAAGGTATTCGGTCACGTCCTTGGCGCGCGCGGCAATACGCGCTGCCTTGGCCGCATAGGTCGGATCGCCGCGCAGCATGAAGCCGTAGTCCTTCACCGTGGTTCCGCACCCGGACACCGTGATGAGGATGGCATCAAGCCCGGCGCCTTCGATTTCGCGCGTCCAGGCGTCGATATTGTTGCGCGCCTGCGCCAGGGCCTGCTCTTCGCGGCCCATATGATGAGTGAGCGAGCCGCAGCAGGCCTCACCGGCCGCCACCACCACCTCGACGCCATGGCGGTTGAGCAGGCGGATGGCAGCCTCGTTGGTCGATGGCGCCAGTACCGGATTGATGCAGCCGGCGAGCAGCGCCACCCGGCCCCGCCGCTCACCCTCGGCCGCATAGACCTTGCCGGTGCGATCGCCAGGCGGCGACGGCATGTGGCGGGGGGTGAGCCGCAGCATGGCGGCCATGCGCGTCAAGCCGAGCGCGCCGAATACCGGCGCGAACGGCTTGGCGATCAACCCGGCTACGACACTGAGGCGGAACAGCGCCGGACTGGTGAGCACGCGCGCGAGCAGCCCGCGCATCAAGCGATCGCCGAGCGGACGCTTGTAGGTCTTCTCGATATGATCGCGCGCATGGTCGACCAGATGCATGTAATGTACGCCGGACGGGCAGGTGGTCATGCAGGACAAGCACGACAAACAGCGGTCGATATGTTTGACCACCTCGCGCGTCGCCGGCCGGCTCTGCTCGAGCATGTCCTTGATCAGATAGATGCGCCCGCGCGGCGAATCGAGCTCGTTGCCGAGCAGCACATAGGTCGGACAGGTCGCGGTGCAGAAGCCGCAGTGCACGCAGGCGCGCAGGATTTTCTCCGCTTCCGCCACCTGCGGCTCGAGCAATTGCGCGAGGGTGAAGTTGGTTTGCATGCCGCCGCGCCTCAGCCCGACAACCCCGCATGGGCGGCAAGCGTCGCACGATCCATGCGATGCAGCGCGTCACAGATTTCCGCCGGTAGGTGGCCGGGGCCGGCGCATTTTTCCGCCGCCACGGCGCCGGCCGCGCCGAACACGGCGAGCGCCGCGATGGCTGCTTCGCGCGGCGGCCGCACTGCGGTGAACGCGGCGGTGACGGCGCTGAGCGAGCAGCCGAGCGCGGTCGATAGCGGCATCAGCGCGTGGCCGGAATGAACGGCGACGCAAGTTACGCCGTCGCACACATAGTCGGTGGCGCCGGTGACTGCGACCACGCAACCGGCGCGCTGCGCCAGTGCCGCCGCCGCGGCGGTGGCGTCCTCGGCGCGGGCGGTCGAATCGACGCCCTTGCCGAGGCCTACCTGCCCAGCCAGGCTGAGGATCTCGCTGGCATTGCCGCGGATCACGCTCGGCGCGAGCGCCGCGAGCTCGCCGGCAACCTGCGTGCGATAGGGCGTCGCGCCGCAGCCGACCGGATCGAGCACCCACGGCTTGCCGAGCGCGCGGGCGCGCTTGACCGCAGCGTGCATCGCCGTCACCCAGGGCGGCGACAGCGTGCCGATATTGACCGCCAAGGCATCCGAGATGGCGACGAAATCCTCCACCTCTTCGGCGGCATGCACCATGGCCGGCGAGGCGCCGAGTGCGAGCAGCACGTTGGCGGACACGCTCATCGCCACGTAGTTGGTGATGTTGTGTACGAGCGGGCGGCGTGCGCGCAGCTCTTCGAGCGCGGCGTATGCGGCGTCGATGGAGATGGGTCCGCTCACGGTTACACTCCCGCCCACATGCGGCCGGGATTGAGCACGCCTTTGGGGTCGAAGCTCTCCTTCACGCGTTTACTCAAGGCGCGCAAGCCGGCCTCCTGCGGCTCGAACACGTCGACCACGGCGCGCACCGCCGCCGGTGCGCGGACGAGCGTGGCGTGGCCGCCGACGCTATTGACCGCAGCGCGGATCGAGGCGGCGCCCGGCTCGTCGGCAAACGGCATCGCCACCCAGATGAGGCCACCGGCCCAGTCGTAGAACATCTGCGCCGCCGGCGTGATCGCCGCGGCGATCTCATGCCCGCGCGCAGGCGCGGTCGAGATGCGCCAGAGCGGCCGCGCCCGCGCCGCCTCGGCGGCGAAGGGCTTCACCTGCCGGATAGCGGCCCACAACGTGCGCGATTCCTTCTCCTCGAGCAGAGTCGCCGGGCCGAACGGCTGCATTAGCGCGGCTAGCGTAGCCTTGCGGTGTTTCACCGAGGGCGCAAAGCCCTCGAGCCGTAACGCAGTAGCGGCTTCCGGCTTGGGCAAGCCGTCGAAATAGGAGGCCACGTGATCGGGCAGATGCGCCGCGCCGGACACGTCGCAAGATGAGCCCATGGCCGCGGCCATCGCCGCGCAGGCGCGCGCATCGTCGAGCCCTTCGACCAGCACCGTCGCCTCGGTTTCCGCCTTGGGCAGCACCTTCACCGTGAGGTCGGTCATCGCCGCCAGCGTTCCCCACGAGCCGGCCAGCAATTTGCACATGTCGTAGCCGGTGACGTTCTTCACCACCCGGCCGCCCGATTTGATGGTTTCGGCGCGGCCGGTGACCGCGGTAATGCCAAGGAAGTGATCGCGCGCGGCGCCGGCCTTGATACGCCGCGGCCCCGACAGGTTCGCGGCGATCGCGCCGCCGATGGTGCCCTGCCCCGCCGCGCCGCCAAGCAACGGGCCGTAGTCCATCGGCTCGAAGGCCAGCTCCTGGCCGTGCTCGGCGAGCAGCGTCTCGATCTCGGCGAGCGGCGTGCCGGCTCTGACCGAGAGCACCAATTCGTGCGGCTCGTACAGCGTGACGCCGGACAGGCCGGAGAGATCGAGGGTGAGATCGGTCTGGCTCGGCCGGCCGATCGCGCGCTTCGAGCCCTGGCCCGCCAATTCCAACGCCTTGTCGTTGCCGAGCGCCCAGCGCACGGCCTCCTCGACCTCCTTGCCGTCGCGGGGTTTCAACACGTCAGCCATTCAGAACCGCGGAATATCCGGGAACGGCAGCTTGCCGCCGGAGATGTGCATGCGGCCGAGCTCGGCGCAGCTGTGCAGCACCGGAAATACCTTGCCGGGATTGAGCAGGCCCTTGGCGTCGAAGGCGCATTTAACGCGTTGCTGCGCGGCAAGATCGATCTCGGAAAACATCACCGGCATCAGGTCGCGCTTTTCCACGCCGACACCGTGCTCGCCGGTCAACACGCCGCCGACCTCGACGCAGAGCTTGAGGATGTCGGCGCCGAACTGCTCGGCGCGATCAAGCTCGTCGGGTTTGTTGGAATCGTAAAGGATCATCGGATGCAGATTGCCGTCGCCGGCGTGGAACACGTTGGCGCAACGCAGCCCGTATTTTTCCGACAGCTCCTTGGTGCGTGCCAGCACCAGGGGCAGCTTGGCGCGCGGAATGGTGCCGTCCATGCAGTAATAGTCGGGCGAGATGCGGCCGATCGCCGGGAACGCAGCCTTGCGTCCGGCCCAGAACAACAGCCGCTGCTGCTCGGAGGTCGATGCTTGGCACGACACGGCGCCGCATTTGCCGGCGATGATCTCGACGCGCTCGATCAGATCGTCCGCCTCGGCCGGCGGACCGTCGACCTCGACGATTAGCAGCGCCTCGACGTCAAGCGGATAGCCGGCATGGACGAATTCCTCGACCGCGTGGATCGACGCCTTGTCCATCATCTCCATGCCGCCCGGAATGATGCCGGCGCCAATGATCGCCGAGACGCATGCGCCGGCGTCTTCCGACGAGGGAAAGCCGACCAGCACTGCGCGCGCGGTCTCCGGCTTCTTCAAGATGCGCACGGTCACCTCGGTGACCACGCCGAGCAGGCCCTCCGAGCCGGTGATGAGCCCGAGCAGATCGTAACCCTCCGAATCGAGGTGCCGGCCGCCGATGCGCAACACCTCGCCGTTGATCAGCACGATCTCGCAGCCGAGCACGTTGTTGGTGGTCATGCCGTATTTCAGGCAATGCACGCCGCCGGAATTCTCCGCGATGTTGCCACCGATGGTGCAGGCGATTTGCGACGACGGGTCGGGCGCGTAGTAGAAGCCGGCATGCGCAACCGCGTTCGATACCGCGAGATTGGTGACACCGGGCTCGACCACGGCGACGCGGTTGTCGAAGTCGATCTCGCGGATGCGGTTGAACTTGGCCATGCCGAGCAGCACGCCGTCGGCCAGCGGCAGCGCGCCGCCGGACAGCGAGGTGCCAGCCCCGCGCGGCACCACCTTGATGCCCTCGTCGTGGCAATAGCGCAGCACCTGCGCCACCTGCTCGGTAGTCTCCGGCAACACCACAACCATAGGGAGCTGGTGATAGGCCGTGAGGCCGTCCGTTTCGTAGGGCTTCATTTCGTTCGGGGTGGCGATCACGCCCTCGCCCGGCACCATGGTCCGCAGCGCAGCGACGATCTTTGCGCGCCGCGCCAGCACCGCCTGGTCCACCTCGGGCATACGCACCGGCATTATGACACTCCCGGCAATGTCCTTCCCGCGCATGATCTTAGCCGAAAACCGCCCTTGATCATGTCGCGGACATGTCATTCAGGTTCATGCGCGGCTGCAACGATATCAGCCATTTGACCGTTGACACATAGGGCTGGCAAAACCTCTCGCAACCGGGGCATGCCGGGCGGCATTGGTCCCCGTTGGGCGGCGACGTCAGATTCACGGAGGAAACACGCAATGAAATCAACGCTCACGACAGCGGCCTTGGCCGTCATCGCGATGGCGCAGGCGGCGCAGGCGCAGGACGTAGCGGCTGGTGAGCAGTCATTCAAGAAATGCTTCCCCTGCCATTCGATCGGCGAAGGGGCGAAGAACAAGGTCGGCCCCGAGCTCAATGGCCTCGACGGCCGCCATTCTGGCAGCGTGCCCGGCTACAGCTATTCCGACGCCAACAAGAATTCCGGCATTGTCTGGAATGAGGAAACCTTCGAAAAGTACATCAAGGATCCGCGCGCCGACATCCCCGGCACCAAGATGATCTTCCCCGGCATCAAGAACGAGAAGGAAATCCACGACCTGTGGGCCTATCTCAAGCAGTTCGGCCTGGACGGCAAGAAGAAGTGAGCGTCAAACATGCGATTTGGCGGCGCGGCCGTGCGCTGAACGCTGCCGGCATTTGACCCTGGTCAAAGCCGCCGGCAGCCCTTGCCGCCAATATTCACCATTCACCGCATCAAGCACAATTGCGCATGCGCTTGTGCGGACACCGGTTTCCGGCAAGCATGGGCCGGCGCGCTGAGGAGAAGCGGTCATGATCAAGGATATCGTCGTCAATCTCGGATTGGGCAATCACGACCCCGCCGGCGATTTCGCCATTTCGGTCGCCGACGCATTCGGCGCGCATGTGCTGGGCATGGCCTTCATCTACGATCCGATCATCCCCGGCTCGGTGATGGGCGGCATTCCGCCCCAGTTCATCGAATCGCAGCGCGCCGAGGCCGAGAAGGTGGTGCGCACCGCGATCGACCGCTTCGAACAGGCGGCCAATCGCGCCGGCATTTCCTACGAGACGCGCAGCGTGAACGCCAGTATTGCCGGCGCCGCCGAGCGGCTCGGCCGCATCGCGCGGCGCTTCGACCTCGTCGTCGTCGGCCAGCCCGACCGCGACAAATCGGCGCCGGTGGAAGTGGTGGACGAAGGCGTGCTGTTCGAATCCGGCCGGCCAGTCATCTTCGTGCCCTATATCCAGAAAGCAGGGCTTAAGCTCGACCGCGTCATGGTGTGCTGGGACGGCAGCCGCGCCGCCACTCGCGCCATCTCCGACGCCCTGCCCTTCCTGCAAAAGGCCAAGCAGGTGGAAATCGTCATGGTCGCCAGCAAGGCCGGCAAGAACGACGAGATTCCCGGCGCCGATCTCGGCCAGCATCTCGCCCGCCACGGCCTGAAGGTCGACGTCAAGCGGATCACCTCGCCGGATATTGACGTGCCCTCCACGCTGCTTTCTTACGCAGCGGATTCCTCCGCCGACCTGATCGTGATGGGCGGCTACGGCCATTCGCGCCTGCGCGAATTCGTCCTTGGCGGCGTCACCCGCGGCATCCTCGAATCGATGACGGTGCCGGCCCTGATGTCGCATTGATTTTTCCGTTGTCCGGAGCGAGCGTCACCGCCGCGCGGAACCCGTAGTTGCTGGCCGCTTGAAGCCTCGCGCTGTATGGGTTGCCGGTTGCGCGGGAGCGACAGGAGTTCCGCTTGGACGTCGTGCGCCACCTGACATTGCGGGACGGAATGCGCGTGCTGTTGCGGCCGCTGAAGCCCGAGGACGTCGCGCTCTATCCGGATTGCCTGAGCGAGATCACGCAGGAGGATCTGCGCCTGCGCTACTTCGCTGCCATGCGCGAGGTCAGTCCGGAATTGATCGACAAGCTCGTCCACTATGACCCGCAGCACGCGATGGCCTCGATCGCCATCGAGGAAGCAACCGGCAAGATGCTGGGCGTGGTGCGCTTGCACAACGACCCCGGTGACGAGAACGGCGAATTCGCCATCATCGTGCGCTCGCGGCTCAAGGGGCACGGCCTGGGCTGGCTGATGATGAAACACATGATCGCCTATGCCAAGGACAGAGGATTGAAGACCGTGCGCGGACAGGTGCTGGCGGAAAATGCCACCATGCTGCAGATGTGCGGCGAGCTCGGCTTCCACGCCGCCGACGATCCCGACGAGCGCGGCGTCAAGGTAGTGACGCTGCCGCTCGACGAAGTGAAGAAGGAAGACCTGCTCTAAATCGTCACGGCAGGTTGCATTGCGCGACCAGCCCGCGGGCGCGCGCGTCGACCACACCGAGCGCGCGCAGCGCCAGCAGCGTCGCGCTTTGCACCGCCGCACGCGCGGCGGCGGCGCCGGCCGGCAGCGGCGCGAGCGGGTCGAGCAAACCCTCCATTAACGCGCCGATGATCGCCGACGCGGCAAGACCAGCGTCCTGCTCGGGCAGATGGCGACCGGCCATCGCCGTGTCGATGCGCTCCTCGAGCTCGGCCGCGAGCGAGTGGCGAAAATCGCGCCGCGCCAAATCCGCCTCCGCATCGACCGGCTCGCCGATCACCGCCCAGCTTAGCCGCCGCTCGTTGAGCGCGCGGGCGGCGAAGGTGGCGATTGAGGCGGCGAGCGCCGACAAGGGCCCGGGCGCGGCGTCGCCGGCGGCGCGCATGGCGGCGAGTTCGCGGTTCGCCACCGAGGCCACCAGCGCGGCGACGAGATCGGTCTTCGACGGGAAGTAGCGATAGACAGTGCCGACGGCGATGCCGGCGCGCGCGGCGACGGTAGCGATTTGCACCGCCGCCATGCCGCCCTCGCCGGCAATGGCGATTGCTGCCGCGAGGATTGCCTCCTCGCGCGCGGCCAAGCGGCGAACCACGTTCTCGGTGCGGCGATAGGGCATCGCAACGAATGAATAATGATTCACACGCAAAAAGCAACAACGCGTTTGGCGCTAGCTGCGATGCGTCCCGTGCTTCCCGCCGCGGCCGGCCAGCGCCTTGTCGCGGATGCCAGTAAGCGTGGCGCCGACCGCGATCGCGTCGGGATCGATTCTGAGATGAATGATCGACGGTTTGCCGCACGCCTGCGCAGCGGCGAACGCCGCGGGGAAATCGGCGGTCTTCTCCACCAGCACGCCGTAGCCGCCAAACGCCGTGGCATAGGCGACGAAATCCGGATTATGCAGCGCGGTCGCAACGACCCGCCCAGGATACTCGCGCTCCTGGTGCATGCGGATGGTGCCATAGAGGCCGTTGTCGGCGAGCACGACGATGACCGGCAATTTGTATTGCACGGCCGCCGCGAAATCCTGCCCGGTCATCAGGAAATCGCCGTCGCCGGCGATGCAGACGACCGGCCGCTCGGGATACAGAGTCTTCATCGCCACCGCTGCGGGGAAACCGTAGCCCATCGAGCCGGAGGTCGGCCCGACATGGGTGGCGAATTTGCGGAAACGGTAGAAGCGATGGATCCAGCCGGAGAAGTTGCCGGCGCCGTTGGTGATGATCGCTTCCGGTGGCAGGTTATCGCGCAGCCACACCATGATCTCGCCGAGATTGACCGCGCCCGGCTGCTGCGTCGCTTTCTCCGACCAGGCGAGATAATCGGCGTGCGCGGCGGCCGTCTCGCTTTGCCAGGCGATCTCGTTTGGCGGCTGCAAACCTTCCAACGCCGAGCAGAAGGCGGTCGGCGCCGCCTGAATGGCGAGTGTGGGGTGATAGACGCGACCGAGCTCCTCGGGGCCGGGATGCACGTGCACCAGCTTCATCTGCGGCTCGGGAATATCGAACAGCGTGTAGCTCTGCGACGACATCTCGCTCATGCGGCCGCCGATCAGCAGCACCAGATCGGCACCCTTCGCGCGCGCGAGCAGTTTCGGATTGGGCCCGATGCCCAAATCGCCGGCGTAACAAGGATGCAGCGCGTCGAACAAATGGCCGCGGCGGAACGTGGTGGCGACCGGCAACGAAAAGCGCTCGGCAAAGCGCATTAGTGCGGCACAAGCGGCTTCCGACCAGCGGCTGCCGCCGATGAGTGCGATCGGTCGCTTGGCCCCCCACAACAGCTTCTGCAGCCGGCTCATGTCAGTGAGCCCCGGCCAGCTTTCCACCGGCTCGAACGGCGCCGCGTCGGGCACCATCGCGCGCTCGATCAGCATGTCCTCGGGCACCGCGATCACCACCGGCCCGGGCCGACCGTTGCAGGCGGTGTGGAAGGCGCGCGAGACCAGTTCCGGGATGCGCGCGGGATCGTCGATCTCGGTCGCCCATTTGGCCATGCTGGGGCCGAACACCGCGCGATAGTCGATCTCCTGGAACGCCTCGCGCTCACGCATGTGCCGACCCACCTGGCCGACGAAGACGATCATCGGCGTCGAATCCTGGCGCGCGATGTGGATGCCGGCCGAAGCGTTGGTGGCGCCCGGCCCGCGGGTGACGAAACAGATGCCGGGACGGCCCGTGACCTTGCCCACCGCTTCCGCCATCATGGCGGCGCCGTTCTCGTGCCGGCAGACGGTGAGCGCGATGTTGGAATCGTGGAACGCATCGAGCGCGGCGAGATAACTCTCGCCCGGCACGCAGAACACGTGGCGAACGCCGTGAATCGCCAGTTGGTCGACCAGGATTTCGCCGCCGGTCCGCGTGCCGTCATTGCTGCGCATGGGATTGCTCCGAAGGGGCCTAAGACCTGCCGCACGGCATCTGCAGCGTCAACCCCGGAAGCCGCAGGCCTCGAGCAACAAACCGCGCGCTGACGATTATTTGTGGATCTTGGCCGGCGGGATCGGTGGCGCAAACGGCGCCGGTGTCATGTGCCAGTTCGACTGCTCGATCACGTTACCGGCCTTGGCGTTCTCGGACAGGAAATGCCGCCAGTCGGGATCCTTCATCATCGCCGCTCGCTTGGCCTCGCGGTCGCCGGCGCTCTCATAAATCCAACCGTGCACCAGCGTGTTCATCTGCCCGGTCTCGCTGACGAGGTAGTAGTGCGGCTCGCCCATGTAGCGCAGCTGCACCGGGTAGCCGAGCTTGCTGTAGAGCTCGAGCTGAGCCGGCACCCGGCCCGGCAGGATTCGGTAGATACGATGGTCGATAATCACGGAGCGCCTCCCTTGCATGTGGCCGCTTGGCTCGCGGCAAGGCGCGCACTGTTCCGGCCCGCCGCGCGCGGGTCAATAGACTTGCGACGTCGTGCAGAGCTCGAATGCGGAGGTGCGTTCCGCTTAAGTCGCCGGCTCGACCGAGGCGACCTTATAGGTATGTTCTTCTCCGTCCACGTTGCGGATCGACACATACTCGCCCAGCCGGAACGCATGCGTGCCGAAGCGATAGCCGCTCTCGTCGTCGTCGGCCCGCTTCGGGTTGTAGTCGAACAACCAGCGCCCATGCTCCGGGCCGCCCGGCCTGTGCACCAGGAGGCCGACCTGGTCGTCCTCGCCCTGCCAGAAGCGACGCACGCGGCAATGGTCGCTATTGCTGCGCCAGAGCGCCACGTCGATATGGCCCTTGTCGTCGAGCGGAGCGACGAATTCGTAACCATGATAGATCGAGCCCTGCGGAAATTCCTTGGAGCGGGCGAGAGTGAGCCTGATGCGCTTGAACACATGCGGCAGCGTGGTCACGGCAATCTCCATCCTCAAACGGGTCTGCAAATTTGCCACATCATGACCGCATCCGCCAAAGGCGGGTATTGATTTGGATCAGTCCCTTGCTTTTGCTCGCACCCGATAGTGGCGGCAACCCGAGGATGCGATGAGCCTGGCCGGACCCTCGCAGCAGGCGGTGACCGACTTTCTTGCCCGCCCCGCAACCCATGGCGGCACCCCGGTCAAGCGTATCGACACCCATGCGGCGACGGTATTCCTGGCCGGCGACCGCGCCCTCAAGATCAAGCGCGCGGTGCGCTTTCCGTTCCTCGATTATTCGACGCTGGAGCGGCGCAAGGCCGCCTGCGTGGCGGAAATCGCGGTCAACCAGCCGTTCGCGCCGGAAATCTATCGCCGCGTCGTGGCGATCACCCGCGAGACGGACGGCACGCTTGCCATCGGCGGCCAAGGCGAGCCGGTGGAATGGGCGGTGGAGATGCGGCGCTTCGATGAGACGCAGACGCTCGACCATCTCGCCGCCGCCGGCCGCATCGACGCCGCGCTCGCCGATGCGCTTGCCCGCGCCGTGGCGCGCGCGCACGCGGTAGCCCCCGTTAACACCGCCGCCGGTTTCACCGACGAGCTTGCCGAGGTGATGACGCAGAACGATGCTGAGCTCGGCGCGTCGCCAGAGCTGTTTCCGCCCGCTGCGGTCGCCGCATTGACGCAAGCGACGCGCGCCGCCTTTGCGCGCCTGCGCCCGTTGCTCGACGCGCGCGAGCGCGCCGGGCGGGTGGCGCGCTGCCACGGCGATCTGCACCTCGGCAATATTGTCCTGCTCGACGGCGCGCCGGTCTTGTTCGACGCGATCGAATTCGACCCAAGAATCGCCACTGGCGACGTGCTCTATGATCTCGCCTTCCTGCTCACCGATTTGATCGAGCGCGGCCTGCCGCAGGCCGCCAATATCGTCCTCAACCGGTATCTCAGCGACACGCGGCGGGTGGAAGATCTCGATGCGCTCGCCGCACTGCCGCTGTTCATGTCGCTGCGCGCGGCGATCCGCGCCAAGGTCACCGCGGCGCGGCCGGCGCAAGGCAGCGAACGCGCGGCCGTCGCGCAAAGCGCGCGCGCCTATTTCGCGCTTGCCGGTCAATTGCTTTCGCCGCCGCCGCCGATGCTGCTGGCGGTGGGCGGGCTGTCGGGCACCGGCAAATCTCTGCTGGCGCGCGCGCTCGCCGCCGAAATTCTGCCGGCACCAGGCGCGGTGGTGCTGCGCAGCGATATCGAGCGCAAGGCGCTGTTCAATCGGACCGAGACTGAGCGCCTGCCCGAGTTCGCCTATAGCCGCGAGGTCACGGCCAAAGTCTATGCCGCGCTCGCCGACAAGGCGAAGCGGATATTCGCTGCGGGCCACTCGGCGATCGTCGACGCAGTGTTCGCCGATGCCGGCGAACGCGCGGCGATTGCGCAGGCCGCGCCGGCAGATCGTTTCCGCAGCTTGTTCCTCACCGCCGATCTGGCGACGCGGCTTTCCCGCGTCGGCGGGCGCAAGGGCGACGCCTCCGATGCCGACGCCGCCGTCGCACGTCGGCAGGAGCAATATGAGCTCGGCGCCATGGAGTGGACGCGCATCGACGCGTCCGGCACGCCGGAAGAGACGCTGCGCCGCACCAAGGCGGCGCTCGGCCTCTAGCTATGCGTCCGCCGGCCTGCTGCTCCGCCGGGCTCCCCTCTTGGCCTGCGGCGCAAAACCGATAGCTTGGCGCAAAAGACGCACTGCCGACCGGGTCCTTGATGAACGCCGCGCTCCGCTCGAAATTTTCCGCTCGCCAGTTGGCGATCGGGCTCACCGGTTTTTGCGCCTTCATCAATCTCTATGCCCCGCAGTCGATCCTGCCGCTGCTCTCGCACGAATTCGGCGCCAGCGCCGCCGAGGTTTCCTCCATCATCACCGTCAGCACGCTCGCGGTGGCGGCGACCGCGCCGTTTACCGGCGCCGTCGCCGACGTGCTCGGCCGCAAGCGGGTGATCGTCGCGGCGATGTTCGCGCTCGTGGTGCCCACGGTGATGGTGGCGCTTTCGACCAGCCTCTCGGCGGTGGTGTTCTGGCGCGTGGTGCAGGGCCTGGTGCTCCCGCCAATCTTCGCCGTCACCGTCGCCTATATCGGCGATGAATGGCCGCCGCACGAGGCAACCACCGCCGCGGGCATTTACAGCTCGGGCTCGAGCTTTGGCGGCTTCGCCGGACGGCTGGTGATCGGCCTGCTCGCCGACCTCATCAGCTGGCGAGCCGGCTTCATCGGCCTTGCCGCCATCGCCCTGGCGGGCGCCATCGCGGTGGCACTGCTGCTGCCGCAGGAGCGCAAATTCGTGCGCTCGGAAGGCTTGCTGGCATCGGGCCGGCAGATGCTCGCGCATTTCCGCAACGGCCAATTGCTGGCGACCTTTGCGGTCGGCTTCGGCGTGCTGTTCAACTTCATCTGCACGTTCACCTATGTCAGCTTCCATCTCGCAGCCCCGCCCTACAATCTCTCGGCCAGCGCGCTGGGCGCGATCTTCGTGGTCTATCTGATCGGCTCAGTGCTCACGCCCTGGATCGGCTGGGCGGTTGCGCGCTTCGGGCGGCGGCGCTTCGTGGTGCGACTGTTGGCGCTGTGGATCGCCGGCATCACGCTGACGCTCGCGCCTTCGCTGCCGCTCATCATCCTTGGCCTTGCCATCTGCGCCGGCTGTGGCCTGATCTGCCAAGCGATCTCCACCGGCTATGTGACGATCACCGCCAAGGCCGGCCGCTCGTCGGCGGTCGGGCTCTATGTGACGAGCTTTTACGTCGGCGGCAGTTTCGGCGCGGCGCTTGGCGCGGTGACCTGGACGCTCGGCCGCTGGCCGGCCTGCGTTGCGTTGGTGGTGGCGATGCTGCTCGTCATGGCGAGCATCGTGTACTTCGCCTGGGCGCGCGGCGTGCCCCCCTCGCCACAGGCGACGCCGATCGAGCCGCCGTGAGGGTCAACTCGCGGTTGGGTGCCAGAGCGGCATGTAGCCGCGTTCAAGCACGGCGACGATCGACGGCGGCGTCAGCACGTCGACCGTTGTGCCGCGCGGGCGCGGCCGCGCCGTGGCATAACCGGACGGCCCCCAGGGCAGCAAATGTGCGCCGCGCAGAGCGAAAGCCTCGTCGCCGAGCGCAATCATCGCGCCATCCGGCAGCGTATCCATGGCGCGCCGGTGCAGGCGCTTGGCTTTGCCGGTGAGCCGCTCCGCGTGCAGCACCTTGTCCATTGTCGCGGCGCGGGCACGGGCACGGCCGCGGGCAAACAGCGCGGCAAAGCGCTCCGCATCCTTGCGGCGGCATTCGAAACAGGGCCGGTGCCCGGCGGCGAATGCCGTCACCTCGTCGAGGAAGAACAATTCGCTGTAGCCGTCGCCCCACACCTTGCGGTGACGATCCTTGAAGTCGAGGCGGCAGCAGATCCATTGCTGCGAGGCCCAGCGCCGCCCAGCAAGCCTGCGCTGCGCATCGTGCAGCCGCCCACCACGGTTGCCCATGAGCAGACCGCGCGCGCTGTCAGCGATCAATGCGCCAAAAGGATCGACGCGGTTTTGCAGCGGCATGGTCGGGCGTCAAAAACAAGGTGGCCGGGGCACATACGACCCCGGCCGCCATATCCGTTCCAGGAAGACCCGGTTACCCGAACAGACGGTGCAATAAAACCGCACTTGGCGAGCCGCGCATTGATTGAAATCAAGGCGCGGCGGTTTGTGCATAAGCCGTGGGCGCCGCTCATGAAAATGCCCGCCACGAGAGCGGGCGTTGGCATTGGGATAGGGGTTCTTTAGCCCTGCGGCTGCGGGGCGATCTCGCCCGAGGGCGGCTCCGGCCGCGGACGCGGCTTGCCGGCCGGCGGCACCGCGGAGGAGCGCGGAGCGGCCGGCTCGATCACCGATTCACGCACCGGCCGCTTGCCGGCGAGCAGGTTGGTGATCTCCTCGCCGGTCAGCGTCTCGAACTCGAGCAGGCCCTTGGCCAGCACCTCGAGATCGGCGCGCTTGTCGGTCAGGATCTGCGTCGCCTCGGCATAGCCCGCCTCGACCAGGCGGCGCACTTCGGCGTCGATCGTCTGCGCCGTCGCCTCGGAAATGTTCTGCTGGCGCGACACCTGATAGCCGAGGAAAACTTCGTCCTGGTTCTCACCATAGGCGACCGTGCCGAGCTTTTCTGACAGGCCCCAGCGCGTGACCATCATGCGCGCAAGCTTGGTCGCTTGTTCGATGTCGGAGGCTGCACCCGACGTGACCTTGTCCTGGCCGAACACCATTTCTTCGGCCACGCGTCCGCCCATCATGATGGCAAGGCGCGAGGTCATCTGTTCGCGGCTCATCGACAGCTTGTCGCGTTCCGGCAATTGCATGACCATGCCAAGCGCGCGGCCGCGTGGGATGATCGTGGCCTTGTGCACCGGATCGGTGGCCTTGACGTTGAACGCGACGATGGCGTGGCCGCCTTCGTGATAGGCCGTGAGGAGTTTCTCCTCCTCGGTCATCACCAGCGACTTGCGCTCGGCACCCATCATCACCTTGTCCTTGGCGTCCTCGAACTCGGCCTGCATGACCATGCGCTTGTTGCGCCGCGCTGCCATCAGCGCCGCCTCGTTGACTAGGTTGGCGAGATCGGCGCCGGAGAAGCCGGGGGTGCCGCGCGCGATGGTCTTCAGGTTGACGTCGGGCGCCAGCGGCACCTTGCGCACGTGCACTTTGAGAATGTTCTCGCGGCCGACCACGTCCGGATTCGGCACCACGACCTGACGGTCGAAGCGGCCGGGGCGCAGCAGCGCCGGGTCGAGCACGTCGGGCCGATTGGTCGCGGCGATCAGGATGATGCCTTCGTTCGCCTCGAAGCCATCCATCTCGACCAGCAACTGGTTGAGCGTCTGTTCGCGCTCGTCATTGCCGCCGCCGAGGCCGGCGCCACGATGACGGCCGACCGCGTCGATTTCGTCGATGAAGATGATGCAGGGCGCGTTCTTCTTCGCCTGCTCGAACATGTCGCGCACGCGCGAGGCGCCGACACCGACGAACATCTCGACGAAGTCGGAGCCGGAAATGGTGAAGAACGGCACGTTGGCTTCGCCGGCGACCGCGCGCGCGATCAGCGTCTTGCCGGTGCCGGGCGGGCCGACCAGCAACACGCCGCGCGGAATGCGTCCGCCCAGGCGTTGGAATTTGCCGGGATCGCGCAGGAATTCGACGATCTCCTGCAGGTCTTGCTTCGCCTCATCGACGCCGGCGACATCCTCGAAGGTGACGCGGCCGTGCGCTTCGGCGAGCAGCTTCGCGCGCGACTTGCCGAAGCCGAGCGCCTTGCCGCCGGCGCCTTGCATCTGCCGCGACAGAAAGATCCACACGCCGATCAGCGCGATGAAAGGCAGCCACGAGACGAGCAGCGAGACGAACCACGGCACATTGTCCGATGGCGGCCGCGCAGTGATGGAGACGCCCTTGCTGTACAGTTTCTGCACCAGGCCGGGATCGCTCGGCGCGTAGGTCTGGAAGCTGGTGCCGTTGGCGAAGGTGCCGCGAATCTCCGGCCCCTGAATGACGACGTCGCGCACGCGGCCTTGGTCGACCTCGTTCAAGAGCTGCGAGAAGGAGATGTCCTGCGCGCTGGTGCGCTGGCCCGGGTTCTGGAAAAGCGTGAACAGCGCGAGCAGCAAAAGGACGATAATGACCCAGAGGGCGAAATTGCGCAGATTGGCGTTCATCAAGGCGTCCTTACCCGCCGCGTCGGGCGCTGCGGCCAATAGTCATGGCCGGAATTCGTGGCGACTTCGCGTCGATCCGCCTTCCAATGTAGGCAGCATGGGCCCGCATGGAAAGGGCTCGACTATTACATTATGCCACATTCTAGAGCGTCCGCCTTGGCCTGGCGTTACCGGCGGCGTTCCCGGCTCGGCGCGTGGTTAAGGTTCTCCCACGCCGAGGCGGCGCCCGCTCGACCGTAATTTGCCGGTCGGCCAGGGTCACAATCGCCCCCGCCAAAGTGCGACGAAAGCACGTGTTGCCGGCATTTTTGGCAGCATCGAGCGCCAATTTCAGCGCCTCCAGTTTGGCCAATTCGACCGGCCCCTCGTCGCCGGTCTGGGCGAGCGCGCGGCCGATGAGGCGCAGGGCGATCTCCGCGGGCAGTGCAGCATAGCCGGCCGCATCGTATGCGATGACGCCGACGGCGGGCGCAGGCCGCGCCAGCTCGGCCGCGGCACGGTCGACCGCGGCCTCGAGCGCCAGATCCGCGCGCTTGAGCCTGCCCGCGAGCAGCGTCAGCCGCCGACTGTCGAGCCCCTCGCGCGCGAGCGCGCCCATCAGGCCGCGCAGCCGCACCCGGGCGAAGCGGGGGTCGCGGTTGGACGGGTCTTCGGCGAAGGGAATCTTCGCCGCGCGCAGGGTGGCAACGAGGCGAGTCTTCGGCACATCGAGCAACGGGCGGACGAGCGTGATCTCCTCCTCGCTATTCCACGGTAGCGGCGACAGGCGCGTCATCGCGCCCAAGCCGGCAAGCCCGCTGCCCCGGCTCATGCGGATGAGCACCGTTTCGGCCTGGTCGTCGCGCGTATGCGCGGTGAGAATATGCGACGCCTTGGCCTCCCGCGCGGCCTCAGCGAGCAGCCGGTAGCGTGCCGTCCGCGCCGCCTGTTGTAAGCCGGTCGCCGGCTTCTTGCCGGTCCAGCGCAAGGTGCGGTGGGCGATGCCAAGTTTACGCGCCAGATGCGCGACCTGCGCCGCCTCCTGCTTCGACTCCTTGCGCAGGCCGTGGTCGACGGTGACCGCGAGCAATTTCGGCTTCGGCTTCGGCTTCGGCTTCACCTTGAGCGCCTTACACCAGCGCACGGCAAGCAGCATCAGCGCGGTCGAATCCGGCCCGCCGGACACCGCCAGCACCAGCGCCGGCACATGTTCGAGATCGCAGAAAAGCGTTTTGAGTTCCGCTGCCGTGACCGGCGCGGCCTCAGCAGTGGACACGCTTCTGTTCCTGCGCGACGCCGCGCTTTACGCTCGCCGATGCACGCGGGAATTTGCGTCCGGCTTCTGCCAGCGTGGCGCAGGCCGCTTCCTTCTGATTGAGCGCGGCCAGCGACTGGCCGAGCCGCAACAGCGCGTCGGGCGCCTTGCCGGAATGCTCGAATTTGGTGGAGACGGCGAGGAAGTTCTCCGCCGCGTCGCGATAGCGCTGACGCTGGAACAGGGCCTCGCCCAGCCAGTATTGCGCGTCGGGCGCCAGCCGTTCGTCCGGATATTTGCGCAGGAAATCGCGGAAAGCTTGCTCGGCCAGCGCGTAGTCCTTATGCAGCACGTAGCCATAGGCCATGTCGTATTCGTCCTTCGGCGTCGCCGAGGGCGGCAGCGTGGCAAGCTGGGTACCGCTGACATTAGGATTGCGATCGGCCGGCGGCGGCAATTGCGCGGGCGGCATCGGCGCCATCGTGGTCACCGGCGCTTCCGCCGGCTGCGGCGGATTGCCGGCGAGCGTCGACAGATCGAGCGGCGCGCCGGGGGCGCGGCCGCCGGGCACGCCGACCGGCGGCCCGTTGTCGACATTCTGGATCGGCGCCTGGACCGGCGCGGCCTCCGCCTCATTGCCCAGCACGCGCGGCGCGCCGGGCGCATTGGGCTGCAGCGCCGGATTGAACGCATCCGAGCGCTGGTCAGGCGCGCCGGCCGGCATTGGAGCCGAGGGCTGCGGCGCGAGCGCACGCGGCGGCGCTCCGGGCGCGCTCGCCGGCAGGCCGCCGCGCGAGCCGAGCTGCTGGAAGCGATACTCGGTGTCGTCCTGCATGCGCTTGAGCTGCATCTGCAGCATCTGGTTTTGATGCTGCAGATCCTCGATGGTGCCGGTGAGCTGGCGCAGCGCATTCTCGATGCGGTCGATGCGCACGGAGACGTCGTTCGCATCGGCTTGCGCCATGCGCGGCGCCGCCCGCGTCTGATCGCCCTGGCTCTGCTGCCCCGACCGATCGCCGCGATTGAAGAGATTGTCGAGGAAACCGCCGGAGGAGCGCTGCTCCTGCGCCAAGGCAGCGCCGGCCGGCAGCAACAAGGCGGCAGTCAGGATCGCCGCCGGGAGCAGACTCCGGCAGCGGGCGCGGATAGGGGTTCTGGTCATCGACACTGTCGGCGAATGTGTTGATCGGCGCGGATGCCTAGCATAGCCGTTTGAGTACGACCAGAATGTGGCCGAGGCGAGTTCGCCTACTCCGCCGGCACGGGCTGCGCGCGCCTTGCGCGCCGGCCGGCCAGCCATTCCTCGAATCCCTGCACGATCACGAAAAATGACGGCACGAACAACACCGCGAGGCAGGTCGAGGCGAGCATGCCGGTGAACACCGTGATGCCGATCGAGGCGCGCGCATTGGCGCCCGCCCCGGTCGCCAGCACCAGCGGCACCACGCCGAGGATGAAGGCGAACGACGTCATCAGGATCGGGCGGAAGCGGGCGCGCGCCGCCTCGACCGCGGCCTCCGCGATCGCCTTGCCTTGGTCGCGCAATTCGCGCGCGAATTCGACGATCAGGATCGCGTTCTTCGCCGACAGTGCGATCAACAGCACGATGCCGATCTGGGTATAAAGGTTGTTGTCGATGCTGAGCGCCTTGAGGGTCGCCACCGGCCCGATCAGCGAAATCGGCACCGCCAGGATCACCGACAGCGGCCGGTACCAGCTCTCGTATTGGCCGGCGAGCACGAGATAGACCAGCAGCAGTGCCATCGCGAACACGACATACATTTGATTGCCGACCAGCTTTTCCTGGTACGACATCGCGGTCCATTCCGAGGTAACGTTGGGCGGGAACGTGCTCTTGCCGATCTGCTCGAGCAAATCCATCGCCTCGCCGGTCGAGTGGCTGCGCTTGGGCAGCGCGATCACCGTCGCCGACGGATAGAGATTGTACAGGCTGATCAGCGAGGGCCCGCTCACCGGCGTGATCTTGACCAGCGTGCCGAGCGGAATCATGTCGCCGGCGACGTTGCGCACCGACAGGTTGTTGACGTCCTCGGTGCGCAGGCGGAACTGCGAGTCGGCCTGCACGTAGACCTGGAACACGCGGCCGAACTTGGTGATCTGATTGACGTAGGCCGAGCCGAGATATCCGGCGAGCGTATTGAACACCTGGTCGAGGCTCACCTGCACCGCCTGCGCCTTCACGCGGTCGACGTCGACCGCGTATTGCGGCACATTGGCGCGGAACGACGACAGCACCAGTTGGATATTCGATTGCGAGCCGGCATTGGCGACCAGCGTATCGACGATGCTTTGCAGCTTGGGATAATCGGAACTGTTGTCGCGCATCTCGATCTGCATGGTGACGCCGGCGGCATTGCCGATGCCCTGGATCGGCGGCGGCGGCAGCACGCGCACGGTCGCCTCCTCGATGCCGCTCATGGCCTGGTTGAGCGACAGCAACATCGGCAGCAGGCCCTGCGCCTTGCCGCGCACCGCCCAATCCTTGAGGATGATGTAGGCGACGCCGCTCGAGGCGAGCGAGACGCTGTTGTCGAGCGCGGAAATGCCGGCGATGGTGACGACCTTGTCGACGCCGGGGGTCTTGTGGGCGAGTTCGTTGACTTGGTCGAGCACGGCCTGCGTGCGCTCGAGCGAGGCGCCGTCGGGCAATTGCACGGTCGCCAGCATGTAGCCCTGATCCTCGATCGGGATGAAGCCGGTGGCGATGCGCGAGAAGGCAAAGAGCGTGAAGCCGATGAGCGCGAACGCGATCAGCATCATCGCCCCGGCATAGCCGACCAGCCGGCGCATCAGTCCGGCATAGGCGCGCTCGACCTTCTGGTAGATGGCGTCGAACCCGCGGAAGAAGACGTTACGCCGCTCCACCGGCACCGAGGGGCGAAGCCAGAGCGCGCATTGCGTCGGCTTGAGCGTCACCGCGTTGATGGCGCTGATCAGCGCGGTCGCCGCGATCACCAGCGCGAACTGGGCATACATCTGTCCGGTCAGCCCAGGCAGGAACGCCGCCGGCAGGAACACCGACAGCAGCACCAGCGTGATGCCGATGATGGGGCCGAGCAGCACGCGCATCGCCTCGATCGCGGCGTCGTGTCCGCTCATGCCGTGGTCGATGTTGTGGGCGGCGCCCTCCACCACGATGATGGCGTCGTCGACCACGATGCCGATCGCCAGCACGATGGCGAACAGCGTGGCGAAGTTGACGGTGAAGCCGAGCGCCGCCATGGCGGCAAAGGCGCCGATGATGGTGACCGGCACGGTGGTCGCCGGCACCAGCATGGCGCGCCAATCCTGCAGAAACACCAGGATCACGATCAGCACCAGCGTCGCGGCTTCGATCAGCGTCTTGTACACCTCGTCGATCGAGGCCTTCACGAACACGGTGGTGTCGAAGGGAATGTCATAGGCAAGCCCCGGCGGGAAGGAGCGCGCGAGCTCGGCCATGCGCGCCTTCACTTCGCCCGCGACATTGAGCGCGTTGGCGCCGGGCGACAGGAACACGGCCAGACCGGCCGACGGCTTGCCGTCGGTGGTGAAAATCTGCGCATAGGTCTGGCCGCCCAGTTCGACGCGGCCGACGTCGCGCACGCGGGTGATCTCGCCGGTCGGCCCGGTCTTAACGATGACGTTGGCGAACTCATTCGGATCGTCGAGCCGGCCGGCGACGTTCAAGGTGTACTGGAACGATATGTCGGGCGGCGCCGGCGGCATGCCGATCTGGCCGGCGGTGACGTCCGCATTCTGCTGCTGCAGCGCGCCGATCACGTCCTGCACATTGAGCCCGCGCGCCTTCATCTTGTCCGGATCGAGCCAGATGCGCATGGCGTATTGGCCGGCGCCGAACACGGCGACATTGCCGACGCCGGGCAGCCGCGAAATCTCGTCCTTGAGATTGATGGTCGCGTAATTGGAGAGATAGAGCGCGTCGAAGCGCGGGTCGGAAGCGGTCAGCGTGACGATCTCGAGGATCGAGGTCGACTTCTTCTGCACCGTCACGCCCTGCGCCTGCACCGCCTGCGGCAGCGAGGCGAGCGCGGTCGACACGCGGTTCTGCACCAGCACCTGCGCGAAATTGAGATCGGTGCCGATCTTGAACGTCACGGTCAGAGTGTAGGTACCGTCGGCCGCCGCGTAGGACTGCATGTAGAGCATGCCCTCGACGCCGTTGACCTGCTGTTCGATCGGCAGCGCCACGGTGTCGATGACGGTACGGGCGCTGGCGCCCGGATAACGCGTGGTCACCTGCACGGTTGGCGGCACCACGTCCGGATATTGCGCCATCGGCAATTTGATGAGCGCCACTGCGCCGAGCACGATGGTGAGGATCGCGACGACGTTGGCGAGGACCGGCCGCTCGATGAAGAATTTGGAGATCATTGCGCGGCCGATTGCGGCTCGACCTTCTGGCCGGGCACCGCCCGCAACATGCCGTTGACGATGACGCGGTCGTCCGCGTTCAGGCCCTTGTTGATCACCCGCAGCGTGCCTTCGCGCTGGCCGATCTCGACCGTGCGCTGCTCGACCACGTTGTCCTTGTTGACCGCCAGCAGATAGCGGCCGCTCTGGTCGGTGCCGAGCGCCGCATCGGGCACGAGCAGCGCGTCGGCGCGCTTCTCCAGCGGCACGCGCACGCGCACGAAATAGCCGGGCAGCAGCATGGCCTCTGGGTTGTCGAGAATAGCGCGCACGGCGAGCGTGCCGGTAGAGGGATCGACGGTCGGCGAACGGTAATCGAGCTTGCCGGCGTGCGGGTAGCCCTGCTCCGTCTGCAAGCCGAGCTGGACCGGCACTTTATCGAGGTCTTCCTTGGTCAGCCCGAGCCGCTTGATCTCCTCGCGCACGCGCTGCACGTCCTGCTCGCTGACGGTGAAGTTCACGTAGATCGGATCCATCTGCACGATGGTCGCCAGCACAGTCGGCGTGCCGCCGCCGCCGACATAATCGCCGATCGACACCTTGCGCGCGGTGACCACGCCGTCGAACGGCGCCCGCACATGCGCATAGTCGACATTGATGGCGGCAAGCTGGGTGTTGATCTTGGCTTGCTCGAGATTGGCTTTCGCGGTGTCGCGATTGGCAGTGGCGTTGTCGAGTGTGGCCTTCGATGCCGTGCCGCGCGCCGTGAGGTCCGCCTGCCGTTGATATTCGGCTTCGGTCTGCGTCGCCGTGGCTTCGGCGCTCTGTTGCGCCGCCTGCGCCTGCTTGAGCTTGAGATCGTAGGATTCCGGCTCGATGGTGAACAGGAGCGTGCCCTTTTTCACCTGGTCGCCGTCCTTGTAGTCGATCGCCTCGACGAAGCCCGGCACGCGGGCGACCAGATTGGCCGAATTGACCGTGGCGGTATTGCCGGTCGCCTCAAGATACTCGGTGACCGTGCGCTTGAGCGGGGTGGCCACCGTCACCTTAGGCGGCGGCGGCGGCACATAGGTGTTGCTTTCGCCGCAACCGGCCAGAATGACGCACGTGAAAAGCGACGCCGCGGCCAAGCGTCGGGTCGTCAGCCTCGAATGCGGACCGGCCACGGCCATCGTTCCCGCCCCAATGTATGGGCAGGCGATTGGCCTTCAGCCGAGGCCTATCCCCCGTCCCGAATGCCGCCAAGCATCCGTAATCTAGCGAGATTTGCAAGTGACATAAAAACGACGCGGCCGGCGCTGTTGAGCGCCGGCCGGGCCAAACTGGTTGGAATGCCGTCTTACGAGCTGACGCCGAGCACCGTGACTGCGCGGCGGTTCTGCGACCAGCAGGAGATGTCGTCGCACAGCGCGACCGGCCGCTCCTTGCCGTAGGAGATGGTATGCATGCGGTTCGCCGCCACGCCGCGCGAGATCAGATAGTCGCGCACCGCCTGCGCGCGGCGAGCGCCGAGCGCAATATTGTATTCGCGCGTGCCGCGTTCGTCGGCGTGG
>Ga0187771_10000319_pt1 | contig 28518 bp, 23 predicted proteins | sample 0116_SJ02_MP15_1_FD_133139 | JGI IMG/M metagenome (GOLD analysis project Ga0187771, IMG submission 133139) | Tropical peat soil microbial communities from peatlands in Department of Meta, Colombia - 0116_SJ02_MP15_10_MG | ecosystem: Environmental > Terrestrial > Soil > Wetlands > Peat | place... | reverse complement strand
GGCGTGCTCAAGGTCATGGAGATCCTGTCGAAGTCGACGGAACGCCGCGACAAGCTCGAAAAGAACGCCGCGTACTGGCGGAAGGGGCTGACGGAAGCCGGCTTCGTCCTCAAGGACGGGGACACGCCGATTGTGCCCGTCATGTTCTTCAACGCCAAGCTGGCTCAGGACTTCTCGCGGGCCCTTTATGACGAAGGGATATACGCCATCGGCTTCTTCTTCCCCGTCGTCCCCCAGGGCCAGGCGCGGATCCGGACGCAGATCTCGGCGGGTCACGAGATCCATCATCTCGACAAGGCGCTTGACGCGTTCATCAAAGTCGGCAAGAAGTTCGACATCTTGGGCAAGACCAAGCAGGACATCATCGCCAAGTACGGCATGTAAGGGCCCGGGGCGAAGGGCTCGGAGGTCCGCCGGCTTCCGGGGCACGTGAACCGGCTCCGTCGTCGGCTCGTTCTTCCCGCCCTGCGGCCGGGATACGGTCCAGGCTCGCCTCCTCATGCCCTTTCCACCCTTCGCCCCTCGCCTTTCTCCTTGTGACAGCCGACATGTGACGGAACCTCCGCACGCTGTCCCCGGCGCGGACAGCGCGCCCTTGGCCGGCGCCGAGGGCAGCGCCTAATAGCCCGGAATCGGCTCTAATCGGGGATGGGGATGACGGAACCTCCCGCAAGGCTATCCCCAGGAGGCATCGGATGAGAAAGCCGTTTTTGTATGGGACTCTTTCGTCGCCGGAGGGCTAATCCGTCTTTCCGTAGGCAACAGCGCCGGCCAGAATGCCGGACAGGCGAAGCCGTTTACGGCGGCGTCCGTCGGCCCGTGGAATGCGGCGGTCGCCAAGGTCCAGGCCCGGCATGACTTCAAGCCCACCGACCCCGCCCCGGTCGCGAGCTTCCATCTGGCCACGCTCCCAGAGACGTTGCGGGCCCTCGAGCGCTGTAGCGTCCACGAGATCTGGATGACTGAAGTGGCGGTCAAACTCCCCTGACGGGCCGACGACAGGAACGGGCTTTCCCGAACCCACGGGGGGCAACCTCCCGGGCCCGCGGCTGAGGGCGGATTCCCGGTAGAGACGAAACCACCCCTCCGGGAATGGCCGGCCCCTCTCCCGTCCCTCTTAGCGGGCCGGTTCCGTCAGCTCCTTGACCCGGATCTTCCGGAACTCGACGATGGATCCGTGGCCGAGGAAGCCGATGTGTCCATGCTCGCGCTTCAGGCCGGGGTGGCCCCGGTGGTCGATCGTGCCGCTGGCGCTCGCAGCGTCGATGTCCGCATCCACAACCGTCGTGCCGTTGACGATGACCGTGATCTGCCGGCCCCGGGCCGTGATCTCCTCGGTGTTCCAGTCGCCGACGGGCTCGAGGACGCCCCGCCATGCCGGCACGACGCCGTAGATCGAACCATGATACTGGTACGGATGGAGGTCCCAATAGACCGGAGATCCGTCTTCGAGGATCTGGATCTCCATTCCCGTGTACGCCGCATCCCCCTCGAGAGGCGCCCGGACGCCGATGCCGTTGTTGGCCGTCGGTGTCAGGCGGAACTCGAAGCGGAGGACGAAGTCGGAATATTCCCGCTCGGTGTAGAGGTTCCCCCCGCCCCGTTCGGGATGGACGACGATCTCGCCCTTTTCGGCGGCATACCCTTTCGTGTCGCCCGTCCAGCCGTCGAGGCTGCGTCCGTTGAAGAGGGAGACGAACCCTTCGTCCCGGTCGAGTTCGAAAGGCCCCAGGTCCGCGGGTTCGCGGGGTATCTCCCGGATGTAGATATTCCGGAACCAAAGCGGGCCGCCGTGGGCCTGGAGCTCGATCTGGCCGGTGGGGTAGATCGGCTTGTCCCGCTCCCAGTAGTTCTCGAGGACCGTGTTGTCCACCACCATCCGGTCGTTGAAATACACCGTGACGCGGTCGCCGATCATGATGATCCGGAAAGTGTTCCATTCGCCGACGGGACGGTCGGCCTTCTTCAGGGGCTTTCGGGGCCCCTTCTCGTTGTTGTAGAGGCCGCCCGATCCCTCGGGATTGGCGACCGGGTCCCAGATCTGAACCTGCGGCGAGCCCCGGAGGTAGATACCGCTGTCGCCGCCCTTCTCGATTTTCCAGTCGACGAGCATTTCGAAGTCTCCGTAGTCGCTGGCGGTGCACAGATTTTCTCCCTTGCCGTCGAAGACGAGCAGGCCGTCGGCGACACGCCAGTGGGCGCGCATGTGTTCGTCGGCGGCCGACTGGGCCTTTTTCAGCTCTGCGTGGGACATCCGGGCGCGGGCGGGCGGGTCGGCAACAAGCCCCTTCCAGCCGTCGAGACCGCGGCCGTTGAAGAGCGGGAGGAACCCGCCCTGTCGCAGCCGGTCAGAGATGATCCGGGCGGCCTGTTCCTTCTCGGCCGGGTCGACGGTCAGAGCTTCGACGCGCCTGAGGATCGAGATCGCTTCGTGCCCGGAGAGCCAACGCTCCTCGGGCGACTGTTCAGAGGCCATATCGAGAAGCGCCTCGACGGCGGTCGGCCGCAGGATCTCGTTGTCGAGGTATCTCGCGAGAATATGGAAGGCACCGGGGTCTCTGTTGGCCCCGATGCCGCGCAGGACGGCCTTCCGGTCGGCGTCGTTTTTCGGCAGACCCGCGGCCTCGTCGAGAAGCTCGAGTTTTCTGTAGGCGGGGAAATCGGCCGCGTTGACGAGCCGGACGTACCCCTCGAGGGCGAGCAGGAGATATTTCTCGCTGGCCGTTGTCGAGGCGATCCGGCGGAGCTCATGCGCCGCCCGGAGATCCGGCCAATTCGAAAGGGCGAAGACGGCCGCTGTCTGGACTGCGGGATCTCGGCTCTTCGTTTCGCCGACGATCGTGCCGAGGGCCCGGGACCCGCCAACCCGCGGCAGCACTCTGAGGATGACCGTCTGCGTGTCGGCCGGGGCATTCGGCATAAGCGCGATGAGCCCGTCGGCCCGGCGCTCCGGGTCCGGGTTCTGGCCGGCGGCCGCGGCGACGGCGTCCTGGAGATGGACGGCCTCTTCGCTGCTCTTGGCGGCGAGAAGGAGGCCGAGGATCCGGCCGATGTCCTTCTCTCCGGCGAGTTTCGCGAGGGCCGCGACGGCGGCGGCGCGGACCTCTGGCTCGGGACTTTCCGCTTGGCCGAAGACGAGGTCGATATGATCGCGGGCCCTTTTTTCGGCCAGCACCGAAATCAGGGCGGCCCGGCCGGGCGGCGGCACCGTCTCAATGAGGCACGCGGCTTCCGGAACGACGAGCGCGGCGTCGAAGCCGAGGACGGCCTGCCGGGCGGCGGCGATTTCTTTCGCGTCCCGGGAATCGAAGAACGGGAGGATGTCGGCGAGGACGGCCGCGCCGCCGAGCTTCACGGCGGCCGGGACGGCCGCCAGGCGGACGCTCCGGTCGGGGCTCCGAAGGGCGCCCCGGACCGCGGGCAGCGCGGCCGGGTCCCCGCGCCGCCCCAGCATGGCGAGGATATCGGCCTGCGCTTCGGGCCGCGAGGCGGAGGCCTCTGCGACCCAGCGGATCGTGACATCCGGCCCCGGGATCGACATCGCCAGCTCAAGGGCGGCGGCGCGGAGCTCCGCGTCCCGGCCGCGCGCGGCGGCCAGAAGGTCCGGCAGGGCGCGGTCTTTGAGGACGGACACGAGAAGATCGAGCGCGTTCGCGGCCACGTGGCTTTCGCCGGGTGAAGAGTAGGCGGACAGGAGGTCACGGGCGATGGCCGCGCCGGCCTCGGTTCTCCCGGATTCGACGAGGCGGCGGGCGAATAGGAGGTACAGGGACAGGGCCTCGGCTCTCTCGTCGGTCGAGGCCGCAATCCGGGACCTCGACAGGACGGGGCCGGCCGCCGGGTCGCCGATGTTGGCCAGAGCGAAGAGGGCCGCCCGGCGGAGCGCCTGATCCGGGCAGTCCGCATAGGGAAGAATCTCTTTAACCGCCTGCCGGCTTTTAAGCTCTCCGAGGGCCTTGACGATCGGCACGCGCGCGGCCGCCGGGGCGGGCCGGAGAGACTCGAGAAGGGCCGACGCCGCATCGGGGCCGCCGATCGCCGTGAGGGCCCGCGCCGCGGGCCCGCAGAGCCGCTCGTTCGTGAGATACCCGGCCAGCGGCCGAACGGCCTCCCGGCCGCCGGTCAGCTCGACCTGGGATATCAGAAATGCTTTGACTTCCTCGTCCGCAGGGCGATCCAGGGATTTGAGAAGGCCGCGCACGCAGAGCCGGCGGTCGGATTCCGCCCCGCTGCGGCCGGCATAGACCGCCAGCCCGTTGACGGCGAAACGGACCGCGCTGTCGTCGCCTCCGCCCGGAGGGAGGACGCGGCGGCAAATATCCTCCACCGCGGCGGGACCCAGTCTGAGGATTTCGGCGCAGAGGGTGTCCCTTTCCGAGGCGTCGCGGGCCGGGAAGCGGGCGACGAGTCCGGTCACCTGTCCCGGGATGTCGGGCGCGGGCTTGTAGACGCGGACGGCGCAGGCGGATGCGAGGAGCGCGAGGAGCGCGGGGATCGTGATCCGTCTTCTCGTCATGGCCATCATCCTTGGGCGGATTTCCTTCTATATGTGCCAGGGGGTGCGCATGGGCTGTTCGGCCAACCGGTTGGCCTCCTCGTCCCCGATGAAGCGCTGTTTTTCCGGGTTGAAGCGGAGCGGCCGGCCGAGCCGGACGGCGATCTTCCCGAGGTTGACCAGGGTGCACGACCGGTGGGCGTTCCGCTCGTTGAGGGCGAAGCGGCGGCGCGTGCGGACGGCCTCGGCGAAGTCCGTGAGCTGGGGCTCGGGGTCCGGCAGCCCGGCGACGATGTCCCTCAGGTTCGGGATGTCGGATTCGAAGCCCCGGAAGAGTTTGCCTTTCGGGCCCTCCAGGAAGGCCGCGTTCCGGTCGCGGTTCTCCCCGTCGAGAACGATGGAGCAGCCGTCGGCGTAGGTCAACTCGATCCGGCGCCAGGAGCCGCAGGCATCGGGGTGCTGCTGTGGGCAGTCGGCTCGGATCTCGACCGGGCTCGTGTCGTCCTTTCCGAGCAGGTACTGGACGGGATCGAGGTAATGCATGCCCATGTCGCCCAGGCCGCCGCCGTCGTAGTCCCAATAGCCGCGGAAGGTGACGTGGACGCGGTGCGGATTGTAGGGCTTCCGGGGCGCCGGGCCGAGCCAGAAATCGTAATCGAGCTCGGGCGGGACGGGCTCGGGGACGAGGTGGGTCCGGCCGCACCAATAGAACTTCCAGTCGAAGCCCGTCGTGGCGCTGATCGTGGCCTTCAGGGGCCAGCCCAGAAGGCCGCTCTGGACGACCTTCTTGACGGGCTTGATGTCCGAGCCGAAGCCATAGAACTCGTCCTGGAACCGGAACCAGGTGTTGACGCGGAAAATCCGGCCGTTCCGCTCGACGGCCCGGACGACGGCTTGTCCCTCCGCGATCGTGCGAGTCATAGGCTTCTCGCACCAGACATCCTTGCCGGACTCTGCGGCTGCGATCGAGATCAAGGCGTGCCAGTGGGGAGGCGTGGCGATGTGGACGATGTCGATGTCCGGCCGCTCCAGAACTTCCCGGAAGTCGTGATAGCCCTTGACCCCCGGTCCGGAGAGGTCGAGGGCGGTCTGGAGGTGTTTTGCATCAACGTCGCAGACCGCGAGAAGGGTTGACCCGGGATAGGTCAGATGGACCCGCCCCATGTCGCCGACGCCGATGACGACTTTCGTCAGCATGTCGCTCGGCGGCGTCCAGCCCGGACCGCCGAGAACGCGACGGGGGACGATGACGAAGGCCGCTGAGGCCGCGAGCGCCCGGCCGAAGAATTGTCTGCGTGTCAGGCGCCGGCGGTGTGTCATGGGCCTCTCCTGGCGTCGGGGGGGCGCGGACGGACCACGCTCCGGCCCGCGAAAGGAATCATTATAACGCAATTGCGCCGGCGGGACACGCGGATCCGCGGGGGGCCGGCGCCCCGTCCGGGATCAGAAGAGCCCGACGACCTTCCCGGTCTCGAGGTCAAGATCCACGTCCATGAAGGCCGGCCGCGTCGGCAGGCCGGGCATCGTCCTCATGTCGCCGCAGAGCGGATACAGGAATCCGGCGCCAGCGCTGGCCTTGATGTCTCTTACGGGAAGGCGGTAGTTCAGGGGGACGCCCTTCCAGGCCGGGTTGTGGCTCAGGCTGAGGTGTGTTTTGGCCATGCAGATGGGCAGGCGGTCGAAGCCAAGCTTCGTATAGAGCGCGATCTTCGCTTCGGCCTCGGGGGCGTAATCCACGCCGCGGGCGCCGTAGATCTCGACGCCGATCGTCTCGATCTTTTTCTTGATGTCCCACTCGAGCGGGTAGAGGAAACGGAAATTCGCAGGCTGGCGGCAGGCCGCAATAACGGCCCTGGCGAGGTCGACGGCGCCGGTTCCGCCTTCGGCCCAGTGAGTAGCCATAACCGCGTCCTCCGCCCCGGCCTCGACGGCCGCCCGGCGGACCATCTCGATCTCGGCCGCCGTATCCGAATCGAACCGGTTGACGGCCACCACGACAGGCACGCCGAAGCGGCGGGCGTTTCTGATGTGGGCCACGAGGTTGGGCAAGCCCCCGGCCAGGAGGTCGAGGTTCTCGGCCGTGTACTCGGGCGCCAAAGGCCTCCCGGCCACGACCTTGGGGCCGCCGCCGTGCATCTTCAGGGCCCGGATGGTGGCCACGAGCACGACACAGTTCGGCGCCAGCCCGCTCGCGCGGCACTTGATGTCCATAAATTTCTCCATGCCGCAGTCGGCGCCGAATCCGGATTCGGTCACGGCGTAGCCGTCCTCGCCCACCAGGCGGAGGGCGATCTGGTCGGCGATGATCGAGGAGTTGCCGGGCGCGATGTTGGCGAAGGGACCCGCGTGCACGAGAGCCGGAGTGTTCTCGAGCGTCTGCATGAGGTTGGGCATGACGGCGTCCTTCATCAGGACGGCGAGGGCGCCGGCCGCGCCCAGGTCTTCGGCGGTGACGGGCTCGCCGGCCTTGTTCGTCCCGATGACCATCCGGCCGAGCCTCTCCCGCATGTCGGCGAGGCCCGTCGTCAGAGCCAGGATGGCCATGATCTCGGAAGCGACCGAGATGTCGTAGCCTGTTTCGCGCTCCAAGCCTAACTCGTGCGGGCCGAGCCCGATCCTGATCCGGCGGAGGAAGCGGTCGTTGACGTCGATGACCCGGTTCCAGGTGATGCTGACCGGGTCGATGTCGAGGCGGAAGAGCCGCGCCCGTTCGTCCGGCGTCAAGTCGTCCGGGTCGGTTTTGTCGATGCCGAGCTTTTCCAGACGCTTGATCATTCCGGCGGCGAAGCGGCGCTTGCCCCGGCTATCGGCGGGGCAAAGTGCGTTGAAGAGCTTCGCGTCATCCTGGTAGTACTCGTGGAGGATGCGGGCATCGATGGCCGCGGCCAGAAGATCGTGAGCGACCGTCACGGCGTGGATATCCCCCGTCAGGTGGAGGTTGAAGTCCTCCATGGGAACGATCTGGGAGTAGCCGCCCCCGGCCGCCCCGCCCTTGATGCCGAAGGTCGGTCCCATGCTCGGCTGGCGGACGACCGTGACGACGCGCCGGCCCAGATGGGCGCCGAGGGCCTGGCAGAGCCCGACGGTCGTCGTGGTCTTGCCCTCGCCGAGAGGGGTGGGCGTGATCGCCGTCACGTCAACGTAACGGCCGAGGGGCCGGTCCCTGATCCGGTCGAGGACGTCGAGATGGATCTTGGCCTTGTACCTGCCGTAAAGGTCGAGGTCGCCCTCGCCGAGCCCCAGGCGCGCCGCGATTTGGGTCACGGGCAGGAGCTCGGCGGCCTGGGCGATCGCGATGTCGCTGGGCACGGGTTTGATCGGGCTGACGGTCATGTGAGCGATCCTCCGAACCGAGAGGGCCGTTCCCCGGCCCTTGCGATATATCTTACAGGCCGGAGAACGGCATGACAAGCCGCGGCGCGTCTTGCGGGATTGGAAATCGGACGGGAGCAGAGGAGTAGCCCGAGAGGGCAATTTCGCGGGGGATTGAGGGAATCGCCGTCCGCCCTGCGGGCCTGGAGTCGGGCGGCCGGCCCTGATGGTTAACGCGCCTCTGTTCTGTGCTAAAATCGTTGGCCGAGATCAATTTCGAGAAACGGGAGTGTCCCATGAGAAAGGCGATTCCGGCGGCGCTGGCCGTTCTGGGCCTGGCCATGATCCCGGCTTTCGGGGGAGAAGCGCCGGGCTTCCGGTTTGAAGGCCAGAAGTTCGTCCTTAACGGCAAGCCGTTCGAGATCATGGCCGGCGAGCTCCACTTTCAGCGCATCCCCCGGGAGTATTGGGTGGACCGGCTCCTCAAGGCCCGGGCCGCCGGCCTGAACACGGTCTGCACGTATATATTCTGGAACGCCGTCGAGCCGGCGCCCGGCCAATTCGATTTCGCGGGGCAGAATGACCTGGCCGCCTTCATGAGGACGGCGCAGCGGGTCGGGCTCTGGGTCGTGCTCCGGCCCGGACCCTACGCCTGTGCTGAGTGGGACTTCGGCGGGCTGCCCGCCTGGCTCCTGCGGGTTCCGGACATCAAGGTCCGCTGCTCGGACTCGCGCTATCTCGAGGCCTGCGCGTCTTATATCCGCAAGCTTGCGGGCGAGATCTCGGACCTCCAGGTCCAGCGCGGCGGGCCCCTCCTGATGGTCCAAATCGAGAACGAATACGGTAGCTTCGGCAACGACCTTGACTACACGGCGGCCCTCAAGAAGATGTGGGCGGACGCGGGGATCGAGGTGCCGTTCTACACTGCCGACGGCGCCGGCCCGGCCATGCTCGAGGCCGGGACTGTTCCAGGGGCGGCTATCGGACTGGACCCGGGGACGAGCGATAAGGACTTCGCCGTGGCCGCCCGCCTCGGCCGCGACGTCCCGGTGTTCTGCAGCGAGCTCTACCCCGGCTGGCTGACCCACTGGGGGGAGCCCTGGGCCCGGGTCAAGACCGAGGAGATCGTGGCCGAGCTCCAGTGGCTCCTGGCCAACCGCAAGTCGTTCAGCCTCTACATGTTCCACGGCGGGACGAACTTCGGCTTCTGGGCCGGGGCCAACTTCAATGACAGGTACGAACCGGATGTCACGAGCTACGATTACGACGCGCCGGTCGACGAGCGGGGCGGTCTGACGCCGAAGTATTTCGCCATCCGGGATCTCCTCAGGCGCTTCCAGCCGAAAGGGACGATGCTGCCGGGCCTCCCGCCGCCCGTCCCAGCGATAGACATCTCGGAGATCTCCTTGACCGAGTGCGCCTCCGTCTTCGACAACCTCCCCGATCCCGTCCGGACGCCGCAGCCGCGGCCCATGGAAGCGTTCGGACAGGCAAGCGGCTTTATCCTCTACCGGACGAGCTTCGTGGGCGCCCGCAGCGGCCGGCTCCTCGTCACCGAGCTCCACGACTATGCCGACGTTTACGTCGACGGAAAATTCCTGGGAACGCTCGACCGGACCAAGAACGAGAACGCCCTCGACATTCCCGATTCCGATCCCCCGCATGCCTCCTTGGACATCCTCGTCGAGGCGATGGGACGGATCAATTACGGCCCGCTCCTTCTCGACCGGAAGGGGATCACGGACCATGTCACGCTGGGCGGGATGACCCTCATGACGTGGGACGTGTACAACCTTCCCATGGACGAGGACTATCTCGCGGCGCTGAAGTTCGGACCGGCGGCACCCCGGGAGCCGGCCGCCTTTTTCCGCGGGACCTTCCAGGTCCCGGCCGTCGGCGACGCTTATCTGGACATGTCGGGATGGACGAAAGGCGTCGTTTGGGTCAACGGCCACAACCTCGGCCGCTACTGGGAGATCGGGCCGCAGAAAAGGCTCTATTGCCCAGCCCCGTTCCTGAAGCCGGGGCCCAACGAGATCGTCGTCTTCGACCTCCATAGGCTCCGCCCCGCCGCCGTCCGCGGCTTCCGGACGCTCGAGTAGGCGAAGGTCCCACGCGCGGGCGCTCGATAAGGCCGTCCGGGGATCCCGGGTGAGCGGGAATCCCTCCCGCTCTAGCGGCCCAGCCGGAGGCCCGGCGGGCTCGGCTTCGACGGACGTCTCGAGGCCCGAGGTCTTGGCCCGGCCGAGGGCGCGAGGACAAAGGCGAAGGCCACGGCCAGCGCGAGTGCGGGGGGGCGTCTGTCCATAAAAGCATCTCCCCCCTCGCCCCCGCCCGTCTCGTCCTCATCCCAGGCCTTCCGGCGATGGCATCTTCTGGGAATCGTCCCCGGATACATAGCGGGGGCTGTGTCCGTCTTGAATGGGCTTCCCTTCGTTTAAACCCGCCGCCATTGCAGCAGCAGAGGGAAGGCCTCACACGGGCCTGCTCCCGGCGTCTCCCACGCTGTGAGGGATCGCGGCCGGGAGCATGAGAGGGGCTGCCCTATTCTCGAGGCGAGAGTAAGGCAGCCCCTCCAAGGGAATGGATTGAGAGATAAGCGGAATATATGGTCAAACTCCCGCTTAAAGGAGGTCTGAAGAAATGCCTCGGCGTTCCGTTGCGTCTTTTGTGTGTCGGTCTCATCGCCGCACTCCATCAATATATACGCGGGCGGGGCTTGAACGGTTGCGTCGCGCCGGAAAAGGCTTGAATAGGGCCGAGGCTGAAACCGATGGATATTTTGGAAGAGGCCGCAGAAGAAATTTTTGGGCTTGCCGAAATCTCTTTTGTTATTGCTTATTATTATACCATAAATATCGAAAGTAGGTCAAGAATTTTATGCCAAGAAAAGGAAAATACATTTTTCTGCCTTTTCCGAGCGGTTTCCCAGGGGAAAAAAGGCCGTCTGACCGGTTTTCGGAAAAAGCGCCGAAAACCGGGCCTTTTTCCGGCATCGCTCTCTGGAAAGAAGCCATCTTCGCCCGGCCTCCCGACCGCCGCAGGAGCGGTTTCCGGCATCGCGAACGGCAGCGGAGGCCGGATTTGCGTGCTTTGACGCGCCGTTTCAGGCCGGATCGCGGGCTATTTTGTCGATTCGCCTGGTTTTTCGCCGGCCTGCCCCTGTTCCTCTGGCTTCAGGCTCCAGCGGAACTCAGCCTTGGGGTCTGAGAGCCGCAGGTAATATCCCCATCCGCCTGTCCCCTGGAGGACTTTGATGAGGACTTTGTTCCAGCCTTTCTTGAGGGATACCGGAACGCGGTCCTGGTCGGGCGCCGCCCCCCGATAGACGGGGTTGGTGTGCACGAGCGTGTCATTGACCCAAAGCCTGACGCCGTCGTCGCTGCCGAGGAGAATGATAGATTGCCTGTCGTCTGGCGAATAGACGTAAGCCAGGCCGTAGGCGAGGGCCTGCACGTTGGGCTGGAGGAGTTGGTCGAGCCGGACGTAGCCTTTTTCGTCCGCGTGGACGGTCCTCCACCCGACGCTGAGGTTGTTCTTGCCCTTGTATTTCTTCGCCAGGTCGATCTCCTTTTCCGGAGGGTAGACGGTCTTGAGATCGTTCATATCGGCGGCCGGGAACGGACCGATGAGGTTCCATTCGAGGGCAAAGCGGCGGGCCGAAGGGTTGAGGCTCAGGCCGACCAAGGCGATCTCCATGCCAGTCGCTCTGGCGTCCTTGCCGGCGGCTTCGAAGAACAGGGAGTTTGGGCCCCGCTCGAGGAGGATGTCCTTAAGAGTGAAGGCGACGAGCTGGCCCTCTTTAGAGTACCCCTCGAACGTGGCCATGGCCTCGAAGGACTCCCCGGGCTTTCCGAGGCCGCCCTTCTTTTTGAGGATATGGTAAGTGCCGGAAGTGGGTTCCTTGAGAAAATAGAGCGTGACCGAATAAAGGTCGGAAACGGCCACGGGAAAGCGGAATTCGGCCTGCGTCCCCAAATCGGCACCGTCCGTCCTGAGAAGGGGGTAACGGGTTCCGGAGGCGTCATAATAGGGCGTCAGGGAGAGGGAGAGCTGCGGGGCGGAGAACCCAAGCCCGGCCGCGCGGTCTTCGAAAACGGCACCCCCTTCGGCTGGGACCTTTTCCCACTTCGGCAAAATGAGGTTTTCCGGGGTCTCCATAGCAAACGGAAGACGCTTATCGGGGGCGGGGAGCGGCGGGTAGGGGACATGGGGCTCCGTCTGGTACCAGTAGGCGACTGAGGAGTAATAATCCGAGCGGCCGTTGCCGTCGCCGTGCTCGATGGTCACGCGGATGGACTTCTTGAAGGGGATTGGGTCCGGGATGTGAAAACGGTAGACGCTGGCCTTTGAGCCTGGCCGGAAGTCCTCTTCCTGAAGCGGACAACCGTAGAACGGATGCTCGTCCTGCCGCATCCCCCATGCGTCGCAGAAATAGTCCTCGGAGCCTGTGCCGTGGAGGGACGGAACGGTCTCCCCGTCGACATAGATCATGTCGTCGCCTTCGCCCCACCAGCCCTCCGTCCTTTGGAGGACGCTGAGGTTGCAGCCCACGTAGTGGCCGGCCCCGACGGCGTCGAGGATGACGTAGTTCTGGTCTCCCGTGCAGGGGAAATCCTGCCGGTACTGGGCGTGGAAGTACGGGGCGTCGGGCCTCAGTCCGTCGAGCTCCCGGTAGTCGACGTTATAGTAAAAAGCGTCGACGGGACGTGTCCCTTCATTGGTGGCCGTGACCCGGCAGGACCAGCGGAAGGGCATGTACCAATAGCAGTTCCTGGCGCGGCCCTCGGAGGAACAGGCGATGGGCAGGGACGTGAGATTCCTGTCGAGGCCGTGGCCGACGCCGAAAAAGTCGCCGATGGGGGCCTCGACCGAGGGGTCCTCCTCCCCATCCCAGTAGATCCGGAGAATGACCTTCCGGCCGACGAAGTCCTCACCAGCCATGGTCACCCAGATGTGATGGATCGCCGCCGGGCCCTTGATCTCGGCCAGAATGGCGGTCTTGCCGGGGTCGATGACGATCGAATCGCGGTTCCCGCCGGAGCGGTCGTACGAGGAGATCCGCCTGCTCCGGTAGTTCTGCTTTTCGCCGAGCTTGTCCAACATATCCTGGCCGGCCAGCACGGGCCGAAGGCAGAGGACCACGATCAGGGCGGCGCCGATCCGTCCGGCGATGGCCAGGGCCGGCGGGCGGACCGAAGGTTGTCGGCTCCACGCGGCGGTAGTCATGACGGCCTCCTTTCTCGCGCGGCTCCGGCGGAATCGCTCCCCAGGCGGGAATATAGCAGAAAGGGCGAACATGGGTCTAGCGAGGGCCCGCGGGCCGCGGCCTCAACCAGCCTGTCCGGATCCGGCTCTTCCGGTCGCGCTTCGTGTACGGCTTGAGATCGAGGACGGGCGTGCCGTCGATCATGTCGAGCCCCGAGACCTCGAGGACGGGGCCGGACCGAGCCAGGAGCCGGACGACGCTCATCCCGATGGGATTGGGGCGGTGAGGCGAGCGCGTGGCGAAGATCCCCGTTGGCCGGGATTGCCCCGGCGGGACCGTCCGGAGCTTGGAGCCGCACGCCCTGTGAAAGACGAAGATGACGATGATGTGCGAGAACCCGTCCAGGCCCTCGAGGGCGGGCGCGAATTCGTCGTCGACGATGATCCGGCCGTTCGCGCGGTTGAAGAAGCCTCGGGGAGCGAAAGCCGGCGGCGGAAGGTCGGCCGGATTTTCGAACGGGGAACGCACGACGCCGACGGCGCCGAAGCGGAAAATCTTGCGGTGCCGTGAGGAACGGCGGCCGCGGCGGGCCTCAGGCATCGACGAACGTCAACCACTTGACGTAGCGCGGGTCGCGGCCGCTCACCGCATCCCGGAACCCCTTTATCATCTCTCGGGTGACGGGGCCTATCACGCCCTTGCCGATGACGTGTTCCCGGCGCTTCCCGCCCGGGACCGAGGCGTCGGAGGCCTTAACGATCGGGATGACTTCGACGGCCGTGCCGGAGAAGAACGCCTCGTCGGCCCCGAAGAAGGCCTCCTTCGTGATCGGCGCGACCGTGGTCTTGTATCCGGCATCCCGCGCGATTTCGAGCAGGCTCAGGCGCGTGATCCCCTCGAGGACGGATTCCCGGCGGTCGTTCGTGAGGAGAGTCTTGTCCTTGACGATGAAGATGTTTTCGCCGGGGCCCTCGGCGATCCGTCCCTCCATGTTGAGGAAGACGGCCTCGTCGCATCCTTGAGCCCGGGCCTCAAGGCCGTTGATCGTGGACTGGACATAGATGCCGCCGAGCTTGGCGGCCATGTTCAGCTGGCTGTGGTGAACGCGCCGCCAGGGCCCGATGTAGACGGACGTGCCCTGCCCGGCCTTCTCGCCAAGGTAGGCAGGCCATTCCCAGGCCCCGATGACGAGCTCGACAGGGCAGGCCCGAGGCACGAGGCCGAGGTTGCCATAGGAAAAAAAGAGGAGAGGCCGGATGTAGCAGTTCGAGAGGGCGTTCTCCTTCACCGTCGATGTGACCAGGCGGATGATCTCCTCCTTGGAGTGGATGGGCGGCATCTTGGCGACGGAGGCGGAGAGGAGGAAGCGGTCGATGTGCTCGGGGAGGCGGAAGACGGCCGGTCCCTTGGCCGTGGAATAAGCGCGTATCCCCTCGAAGACGGATGTCCCGTAGTGGAGGGCGTGTATCATGGGATGGAGGGAGCCCTCCGACCAGTCGTGGAACTTCCCGTTGTACCAATACCGGCTGGCCTTGAGAAAATGCGTGGTATCAAACATGGATGACTCCTTTGACGCCGAGGCAGGGGGAAATGACAGAGAAGAAACGACCGGACGCCTCTCGGCCTCCGCCGGGCATCGGATCTTTTGTGATGAAGGCGGAACCTCGTCCTTGAAGTCTCGAAAACTGTTCGAGGAAGGATGCTAACACACCCGGCGGCGGATGTAAAGGCGCCGGTGGGTCCGCGCCGTTTTTTCAGGCCGATTCGTAGAAAACGTTCCGGCCGTGGCGCACGGACTTGATCTTCCCGGACCCGAGCAGGCGGCCGGCGGCCTTGAGGACTTCGTCCCTATGCCGCCCGAGGGCCGTGGCGATGTCCCCGGCCGTCACGGGCCGCCGCTTGACCATGGCGAGGATCGCGTTCTCGAAACCGCCGGCTCTCCGGGACGGCCGCCGGGCCGGAAAGTCCGCGATGACCTCGGCACCGTCCCCGAGGATCCTGGCGATCTTCTCCATCCGGCGGGCCGTTAGGGGCTTGGCTGCGGGATCCGCGGGGGGCCGGACGACGGTGTTGAGCTGAACGCGGTCGGGGCGGATCAGGGCGACGGCGCGTTTCAACGCGCCGAGGGCCCGGGGCCCGTCGTTGACGCCTCTGACGAGCATGACTTCGAGCCAGAGCCGCCCCCTGAACTCCTTCCGGAACCGGGCCAGCCCGCGGATGATCGCGGAGAGGCGGAGCGACGGATGCGGCCTGTTAACGGACCGAAACGGGGCGGCAAGAGCGGCATCGAGGGAAGGGATGACGATATCGGCGGCCAGGAGGTCCCTGCGCACGTCCTCCCTGCCGAGGAGGGTTCCGTTCGTCAGGACCGCGACCGGGACGCGGGTCATCCTCTTAATGCCGCGGATGAGCGGGCCGAGGTTCCGGTTCAATGTTGGCTCTCCGGACCCGGAAAAAGTGATGACGTCGATCGCCTGGCCCGAGGCCAGAGCCGCGCGGATTTGGGCCAGAACGCCGCGTACGGAGAAATACGCCCGGCGCCGGCAGGTCGTGCGGCGGACGGAGCCGAGCTGGCAGTAGAGACAATCGAGGCTGCAAGTCTTGTGCGGGATGATGTCGACGCCGAGAGAAAAGCCCAGCCTGCGGGAGGGGACGGGCCCGTACACGAAGCGGGGCCTCCCGCCGTGGCGAGATTTCCTCACCGGGTTTTGTCCTTGGCGGTTTCGATGAACATGCGCAGGGACCGGTCGTAAGTCTTCTCCACCGAATCCGTGAACAGGCACGCGGGGAGCTCCTCGTGGGCCCAGTGATAGGCCAGGCATTCGCAGCACAGTCCCTTGCGGGGACACGGCTCCCAGCTGCAGTTGCAGCGGGTGCGGTTGTTCTTCACGAGGCATTCTCTCATGGGCCGTCCTTGAAGTCCTTATAACAAGGAATATTCCTTATTATAAGGGAGCCGGCGCCGCCAGGGAAGGGGATCGGCGTGGGGACGGGGAGGGCGGAAGGGGAGACCCATATCGCGGCAAGGAGCCCTTGTCTTCCCGCCTCCGTTCATATATCATATTCTAGCTCAACGGCCTATTGAGGAATTCCATGGCGCGATACACTGACAAGGAGGCGAAGGCCGGGCTTTCCGCCGAGCTCCCGGCGCTCGAAACGTTCGCCAACCAGTTCCCAGCTTATGCGGTGACGATCGAAATACCGGAGTTCACCTCGGTCTGCCCCAAGACCGGACTCCCCGATTTCGGCGCGATCACCATCCGCTACATTCCCGCCCGGAGGGTCCTCGAGCTCAAGTCCCTCAAGGATTACATTCTGGCCTACCGCAATCTGGGCATTTTTTATGAAAACGCGGTCAACCGGATCCTCGAGGACGTGGTCCGGGCCTGCCGGCCGAAGAGGGCCGTTGTGACCGGCGCCTTCAATCCTCGGGGCGGGATGCGGTCGGTCGTCGAAGCCGTCTTTCCGCGTTCCGCCGGACGCCGGCGGTGACCGCGCCGTTCGCTCCCGTCGGAGACCATCGACCCCCGGCAAAGAACGCCAAGATGATCGATCTCAAGAACGGCTCGAAGATCGGCCGGATCGACGCCCTGATGCTCCTGGTCGTGTTCCTTTGGGCGCTCAACCTGACCGTGATCAAGATCGGCTTTCGGGAGCTTTCCGTGCACGGCTTCAATGCCATTCGGCTAGGTCTCGCGGCCGTCGCCTTCATATTCCTTCTCGGCGTCCAGGGACGGCCGTTCCGGCTCGCGAGGGGCGACCACTGGAAAGCCGTGGGCCTGGGGATCTTCGGGATCACGGCCTACCAGCTGTTCTTCATTCAGGCCATCCACGAGACGCAGGCCTCCGCGGCATCCATCCTCATGGCCACGTCGCCGGTTCTCATCGCCCTCCTCAGCACGGCCCTCGGGCAGGAACGGATTCCCTGGGCGGGGTGGGCCGGTATCCTCGTGTCCGTGGCGGGCTTCGTCCTCGTCGCCGGCGGGGAGAACGGCGGCTTCCGGTTCAACTGGCACGGCCATCGGACGGCGGCCCTGATCCTCCTGGCCAACATCAGCTGGGCGGCCTATACGGTTTTTTCCAAGCCGGTCCTCGAACGGAACTCTCCCTTCAAGCTGGCGGCCTGGAGCACGGCCGCGGGCAGCCTCCTCTATCTGCCCTTCGCCCTCCGCGACCTCGCGGCCGTCCCCTGGGCCCGGATTTCGTGGCCGGGCTGGGCCGCGATCCTGTATACGGGGCTCGTTTCCATCGTCTTCTGCTTCGTGATCTGGTCGGAGTCGGTCCGAAAGGTCGGTAGCTCCAAGACGGGGATCTACATCAACCTCCAGCCGATCTTCGCCGTGGCCATCGCCGGGGCCTTTCTCGGCGAGCGGCTCTCGGGCCTCCAGATCGCGGGCGCCCTGATCGTTCTGGCCGGGGTTTACCTGATGCGGTCCGGATACCGGTTCTTCGAGCGCCGCTCCCGGGCGAGCGTCCCGGATGCGGCCGGCCGGGCCTGACGGGCCGCCTGAGAAACGATCGTCTGGACGCCGCCCCTTCGCCGGGACGGCCTTGATCTTTCGGCGCCGAATTCCTAGAATGAAGGGAGGCCGACGATGATCATCGAGATCCTCAGGTCCTTGCGGCCCCACCAGTGGATCAAGAACTTCTTCATCTTCGCCCCGCTCGTCTTTTCGCGGAACCTCGTCAACGGCCCCCTCGTCCTCAAGACTGCGGGAACCTTTGCCGCCTTCTGCCTGGTCTCGGGCGCCCACTACATCTTCAACGACCTTCGGGACATCGAGGAGGATCGGCGGCACCCCCTCAAGTCGATGAGGCCCCTGGCCTCGGGCCGACTGGGAAAGGGCCCGGCGGCAGCCGCATTCCTTGTCATCGGGTCGGCGGGGGTCGCGCTCGCGGCCGCGATCGACACAGCCGTTCTGCTGATGGTGCTCAGCTATCTGGCCCTCGAGACCCTTTACTCGATGTGGCTCAAGCACGTCGTGATCATCGATGTCTTCGTCGTCGCCGCGGGATTCCTCATCCGCGTCGTGGCCGGCGGCCTGGCGATCCGCGTCGAGATCTCGTCGTGGCTGCTCATCTGCACGATCCTCCTGTCACTGTTCCTAGCCATGGGCAAGAGGCGGCACGAGCTCGTCGTCCTCGACAAGGATGCGACGGCCCATCGGCCGATTCTCAGGGAATACAACACCTACCTCCTGGATCAGATGATCTCTGTGGTCACGGCATCGACGCTCGTGGCCTACTGCCTGTATACGATATCCTCGGAGACCGTGGCCAAGTTCGGGACGCGCAACCTTCTCTTCACCGTGCCGTTCGTCCTCTACGGCATCTTTCGCTATCTCTACCTCATCCACCAGAAGGCGGAGGGCGGGACGCCCGAGGCGCTGATCGTCCGGGACAAGCCGCTTCTCATCGACGTCTTCCTCTGGGTCGTGACCGCGGCCCTCATCCTGAGGTTCCGGTGAGGGGCGCATGAGCCGGGCCAAGGTCGCTGTCCTGCGAACGAGTCCCGCGACGGTGCTGAAGGATTACCGGGCCTTGATGCGCTTGGCCGGGTACGGGCTCTTCCTGCCGAAGGACCGGGACACACTCGTCAAGCTCAACCTGTCCTGGACGAAATACTTTCCCGCCTGCTCGAGCGAGCCCTGGCAGGTGGAGGGCGTCGTCCGGACGCTCATCGAGGACGGCTTCCCGAGGGCCCGGCTCTTCCCCGTCGAGAACAAGACCGTCGTCACCAACCCGAAAAAAGGGGCCCGGAACAACAAATGGCTGCCGGTCCTCGAGAGATACGGGCTCGGCTTTACGTCCCTCCCCGATGTCGAATGGACGGTCTTCGAGTTTCGAAGCCCCCTCCTCAAACTGAACGAGATCTTCCCGGAGGGGATCCAGATCCCCAGGATGTTCATCGGGAAAAACATCCTTCATCTGCCCACGGTCAAGACTCACGGCCACTCGACGACGACGGGTGCGGTCAAGAATGCCTTCGGGGGGCTCCTCAAGGAGGTCCGCCACTACGCCCACAAATATATTCACGAAGTGCTGGTCGATCTCCTGTACATGCAGCGCGAGATCCACCCGGGCATTTTCTGCGTCATGGACGGGACGGTCTGCGGCGACGGGGCCGGCCCCCGGACCATGGTTCCCTGCGTCCAGAACGTGATCCTCGCGAGCGGGGACTCGCTGGCCATCGACGCCGTCGCGGCCCGGATGATGGGCTTCGATCCGATGAGCATCCCTTTCATCCGCATGGCCCACGAGAGGGGGCTCGGCGTCGGCGACCCGGCCGAGATTGAGGTCCTCGGCGAGGATGTCTCGGGAGTCGACTTCGGCTTCAGGAGCCGCAGGAGCTTCGTCATCTGGGGCGACCAGATGATCCGCAAGGGATTCCTGAGGCGGCTCGAACGCCTCCTGCTCCACTCGCCTCTCGCCGTCTGGGCGCCGTTCGCAAGCAACGTCTACCATGACGGCCTCTGGTACCCGACGGTCGGGCGGCGCCGCATCCGGAAGTTCATGAAAACAGAGTGGGGGGCGCTCTGGAAAGAGTACTGACGGCCGGGCGGCCTCGCCCCGCCGGAATCGCCGGCCCTATTTCCAGCCGTAGATCTTGTGGAGCTGGACCGAAACGCGGATGTTCCCGAGGCCTCCGCGCGATGCCGCCTTGAGAAGCTCCATTCCCTTGCGCAGGCTCCAGGGGGCATTGTCCTGGGGCTGAAGGAGCAGCGGGGTCCGCTCGGGAAAGGCCTGCCGGACGGCCCGGACCCCGGCCGCCGTCAGCTCCCGGCTGACGACGAGCTTCACCTCGCGGGCCTTTTTGACGAACGCGGGGTGAACGGCATACCGGGGCGGCTTCGGCGAGACCGTGTACCAGTCGGCGGGTGGACGGGGCTCAAAAACGCCGTTCGTCTCGACCTGGACGAGAAATCCGTCGTCCTTCAGCCGCCGCACGAGAGGGGCGATGTCCTGAAGAAGGGGCTCGCCGCCCGTGACGCAGACCCAGCGGGCCGGGAAACGGCGGCCGAGCGCCCGCAGCTCCTCCGCGATCGCGGCGGCCGGGCGGTCGCGTCCGCCGGCCCACGCGAACTTCGTGTCGCAGAAGGAACACCTCAGGTTGCAGCCCGCGAGACGCACGAAAAGGGTCGGCTCGCCCTGCCGGAGCCCCTCGCCCTGAACGGACGCGAAGACCTCAATCGTCTTCAGAGTAGGTGGCGGACGCATCCTCGGATTCCCAGACCGTGACGGCCCGGACGGGATAGAGCTTCTTGAGTTCGCCGTAAAAATGGCGGGCCAGGTTCTCGGCCGAAGGATTGAAGGGATAGGCTTCGTTGAGGAGCGCGTGGTCGGGAAGAACGGACGACAGGGCCTTCTTGACCTCGCTGAAGTCCACGCCAATCCCGACGGGATCGAGCTCGCGGACTCGGAGGGTGACCTCGACCTCGAACGTGTGACCGTGGACCTTCTCGCATTTCCCCTTGTAGCCCTTGAGGAAATGCGCGGCGGAGAATTTGTCCCGGACCCTGAGCGTCCAATTCATAGCTTGCCTTCCTTTCGAAGCCTGGCGATGAGCGGGTCCTTCCGGCCGGCGCGTGTCCAGGCCTGGCGACGCAGGAGACAAGAGGAACACGTGCCGCAGGGGACCTCCCGGCCGGCGTAGCAGGAAACCGAATAGGAATAGTTTACGCCGAGACTCAAGCCCAGGCGGATGATGTCGGATTTCTTCATGTCGATGAACGGGGCGTGGAGGCGCAGCTTCGGACGGCCGAAGGCGGCCGCCGTGCCAAGGTTGACGGCCCGTTCCATGGCCCTGACGAATTCCTTCCGCGTGTCCGGATAATCGGGGGAATCGATGACATGGAAGCCGCAGACCAGGTCGTGGACGTGCCGGGCTTCGGCCCAGGCCGCAGCGACGGCGAGGAAGACGCCGTTGCGGAACGGGACATAAGTCGGCGGGGGGCCGGGGGGCAGCCGGACGGTGTCCCGGGAGCGGGGAAGGGGAACCGCAGGGTCCGTCAGCGCCGAACCGCCCACCTGGCCCAGGTCGACCTTGAGGACGACCTGGCGAAGTCCGATCCGGCGGGCCAGCCGTCCGGCCGAGCGGATCTCGATCCTGTGCCGCTGCCCGTAATCGAAGGTCAGCGGGATGACCGGGTCGAACCGCTCCCGGGCCCAGTAGAGGGCCGTCGTCGAGTCGATTCCTCCAGAGAACAGGACGGCGCAGGATTTCACGGCGGTCACGCTCCTTCCCGATGATAGATGACTCATGTCTCTTTTTCAAGACGGCCCGAGGCCGATTGACAGCGGCCGAAGCGGATGGTATATCTGGGCCTTCGAAGCATGGACAAGCACCCCGTGGAGAGCGGCGTCGAGGACGTCGTCCGGACGTACGAGCTTCTCGACCGGGCCCGTCTCGGCCGGGACGTCGTCATCCGGGACGACCAGTTCGAACGGGAAGCCTTGCTCGACGCGGCCCGGCTCATGCGGTCCCGGGGCGTCGGGCTGAGCCTGCTCGACACGGGCCGCTTCGAACCGAACGAGCTCGAATGGCTGATCCGTGAAAAGGTGCAGCTTTACACTTCCGATGAGGCCCGGCCGAGGGAAACGGAGCTCGACCGTCTCGTTAAAGCCTGCCGGGCCGCGCGATCGTTCGCGGCCTACCTTCATGACGGCCCATTGAAGGTCGAAGATTCGCCCGGAACCGTGTCCCTTCCCGCGCTTCATCGCCTGTGCGCCTCGGGGATGGATCTGCATATTTCGAACCGGTTGCGCGACCGCGAGTTGGCCGTTCTGTCGGCACTCGCCGAAAGCGCCCGGGACGGCCGCGCGTTTCTCGCGTACTACCATCATGGGGCTCTGGCCGAAGGCCTGGCAGAGCTCGCCGCCCGCCGCGCCTGGATCCATATGTCGGACCGAAGCCTCGGGGATGGGCCGTCCGCTGGGCTCGCTCTCGACATCGCCCGGGGCGCCAGGGTTGCCGGCTCCGGAGTCGCCCTCCATGTGGAGATCGGCCTGCCTCTCGACGTGCTCGAAAGCCTCTTCGCGGGCGGCGCCTTCATCCTCCTGCGGACGCCGCCGAGCGACCGGCGGTCTCTCCAAAGGCCCCTCGAAGAGAGGGCGCGCCGGAGACAGCTTCCGCTCCGGGCGTCCTATCTGACCCCGGTCTCCCTGCCCTAAAGGCCGTGCGCCGGTAGGGGTCGAGGGACGAAAATAATTTCACTTACGGCCGACCTTAGAAGTGGCTGTCCTCTCCGCGGGCGCGGGCGAGGCCGAATCGCGTCCGTCCGGCCGTGTGCGGTTTCGTGCCGTCGCCGCGGCGGCCGGAATCCGCCACCACAAATTGCGCCGCCGGCGGCGCCCGCCACAAAAAAAAGTGCCGTCCCCGCAAAAAAATCTTGACATTTTGTGGAATTGCTCTATTAATAGAATAAGATCGAATCGGAGAACGAGGAAGAACGGATCGCAGAGCCGATTCCATGTTGACAGCGCGAGGAACATTCGTCAATTTGAGTTGAAGGATCAAGAGCGATGAAAGTAGCTTTGCTTTGCAGCTCGAAATCGGGAATGGAAGCGACGCTCTTTCGTCGCCCCGACGAACGGTTGGACGAGGAGGAAGAGCCTCCATCGCCATCGGACCTGCTCGCGGAATGCGATTCGGATGAGACGATATCCGCCGTCGAGCGGGTTCTTCAGGAACGCCATCAGGTCTTCCGCATCGAATCCGATGAGAAGGCCTACGCCCGCCTGAAGCGGCTCAAACCCCATCTCGTCTTCAACATCGCGGAGCGCTTGTTCGGGCCGAACCGGGAGTCGCACATCCCCACGATCTGCGAAATCCTGAACATCCCGTACACGGGCTCCGACCCGCTGACCCTCGGCCTATGTCTCGATAAGTCCCGGGCCAAGGAAATCCTCTCCTACCACCGAATCCCGAACCCGGCATTCTGGATCGTGGAACCGGACGGAGACATCCCGGCCGGCGTCCGCCTCCCGGCAATCGTCAAGCCGCTCTTCGAGGGCTCGAGTAAGGGCATCAAGAACAACTCGGTCGTCCGGACGCCCGGCGAGCTCTACGAGCGGGTCCGCGAGGTCGCGGTTCTCTATCGGGAGCCTGTGATCGTCGAGAGGTTCCTCAACGGGCGGGAGTTCACGGTCGGAGTGCTCGGGACCTACCCGGGCCACGAGATCCTCCCGATCGTCGAAATCGACCACTCCCAGCTCCCCGCCGGGGCGACGCCGATCTACTCGTACGAGGCGAAGTGGATCTGGGACACGCCCACCGCGCCTCTGGAGATCTTCCGGTGCCCGGCCGAGGTCTCCGCGGAGCTGAAAAAGAAGATCGAGCACGTCGTGACCCGGACCTGCGCCGTTCTGCGCATCCGGGACTGGTGCCGCATCGACGTCCGGCTTGACGAGAAGGGCGATCCCCAAATCCTCGAGGTGAATCCCCTGCCGGGCATCCTGCCGAACCCCGAAGACAACTCCTGCCTGCCCAAGGCGGCGCGGACGGCGGGATATTCCTATTCGGACTTGATCCACCGCGTCGTCGACGAGGCCGCGAAGCGCTGCGGCTTGCGGCCGGCCCGCGTCCGGCCGGCGGCCGGAGAGAGGCCGACCATCCAGGCAGCCCGAGCATGAACGCATCGTCCCGCATCGGGATCGTCTTCAACGCCTACGAACCGAGAAACCCGGCCAGCGGCGAGAGGCTCTCCGAGGAGTCCGTCGCGGAGATGGCCCAGCAGGTTCTGGCCGCGGTCCACGCCCTGGGGCGCGAGGCAACCCTCATTCCGCTCCAGCGGAGCCTCCTGAACTTCCTCAATCGGGTCAAAGAGGAGAATCCTGAGGTCCTCGTTAATCTCTGCGAAGGCTACTACGGCCGGCCCCAGTGGGAGTCGAACGTCGCCGGCATCTTCGAGCTCCTGGGCCTCCGCTTCACCGGGAACGGCTCGCGGACCCTGGCCCTCTGCCAGGACAAGCACAAGGCCAAGGCCATCCTCCGGTCATGCGACCTGCCCACGGCCCCGGCCCAGCTCGTTTATTCGGTGGGTCAGCCCGTCGACCTCAAGTTTCCGATCATCGTCAAGCCGAACAACGAGGACGCGAGCCTCGGCATCTATCCGGAATCCGTCGTCCACGACGAGGAGAGCCTCCGGCGCCAGATCCAGCGGGTCCTCGAGAACTACAGGCAGCCGGCCCTGGTCGAGCCCTACATCGACGGGCGGGAGTTTAATGTCTCGGTGATGGAGAACTCCTCGGTCGTGCCGCTGCCCGTTTCCGAGATCGATTTCACCGAGATGCCCAAGGGGATGCCCAAAATCTGCAGCTATGAGGCGAAGTGGTTCGAGGACCACGTCCTCTACCAGAAAACGCCGCCGGTCTGCCCCGCGCCGGTCGACGACGATCTCCGCCAGAGGCTCCAGGGCCTGGCGGTCGACGCCTTCCGGACGATGGGCTGCCGCGACTACGCCCGGGTCGATTTCCGGATGGATTCCAAGGGCCGGATCTACATCCTCGAGGTCAACCCGAACCCGGACATCAGCCTCAACGCCGGATATGCCCGGGCCCTCAAGGCGGCCAACCTGGCGTATGAGGCCTTCTGGGGCCAGATGATCCAGAATGCCCTGCAGAGGAAGGACGTTGATGATCCGTCCAATGCGGCGGTCCGATAAGGCGGCCGTGCTCAAGATCATCGGAGACACGGAAATGTTCACGGCTCCCGAGATCGACGTGGCCGAGGAGCTCGTCAACATCTATCTCGACATGCCCGATCAGAAGGATTACCGCGTCGTCGTCGTCGAGAACGACCGCGGGGCCATCGCCGGCTACATGACCTGGGGGCCGACGGCGCTCGCCGAGAACGTCTACGATCTCTACTGGATGGCTGTAGCTCCCGGTGAGCAGGGACGGGGGCTCGGGAAGGCGCTGGTCCGCTGGCTCGAGACGGAGGTCCTGAAAGCCGGAGGCCGGATGGTCCTCATCGAGACCTCGTCCCAGCCCCGCTACGAGCCGACGCGTCAATTCTATCTTCGGTTGGACTATCGGGAAGTTGCCCGGGTGCCCGATTTCTACAAGCCGGGCGACGATCGGATCATTTATGCGAAGTCGTTTCGCTGAGAAGGAGTCTTGAGGAGATGGACGACTGGCAGCGTTTGCTTCAGGGCAGTCTCAGGAAGCCTGAAGAGATTGCCCGCACGTTCGGACTCGACCTCGACGAGGTCAAGCGGATCGCGCGCGTCTTCAAGATCCAAATCACGCCCTATTACGCCAGTTTGATCAAGCACAAAGGCGACGCCATCTGGCGTCAGATCGTGCCGGACGCCGCCGAACTCCGGGAAAATACCGGGGACCTCGACCCGCTGCACGAGGACGAGGATTCGCCCGTGCCGAGCATCGTGCACCGCTATCCCGACCGCCTGCTGTTCCTCGTGTCCCATAGCTGCGCTTCTTACTGCCGGTTCTGCACCCGGAAGCGGAAGGTCGGGGACCCGTCGAAGATTCATCCCCGCTATATCGAAGACGGGCTCGACTACATCCGGAAGCACGCCGAGATCCGCGACGTCGTCATTTCCGGCGGCGACCCGCTCATGCTCGGCGACGAGAAGCTCGAGGGGATCCTGAAGGCCCTCCGCGCCATCCCGCACGTCGAGATCATCCGTATCGGGAGCCGCGTGACCTGCGTGCTGCCGCAGAGGATCACCCCGGAACTCGTGGCCATGCTGCGCAAGTACCATCCGCTCTACATGAACGTTCACTTCAACCATCCCGACGAGATCACCTCGGAATCCTCGCGGGCCCTGAACCTGCTGGCCGACGCCGGCATTCCCCTCGGGAACCAGACCGTGCTCCTCAAGGGCGTTAATGACGACACAGAGACGATGAAACGGCTCATGAGGAAGCTCCTCACGGTCCGGGTGCGGCCGTATTACATCTACCAGGCCGATTATGTGAAGGGCACGGAGCATTTCCGGACGCCGGTCGAAAAGGGCCTCGAGATCATGGACGGGTTGCGCGGCTGGACGTCCGGGATGGCCGTGCCGTACTATGTGATCGACGCTCCGGGAGGCGGAGGCAAGATCCCGCTCATCCCGAACTACCTGCAGTCGATCAACGACGAGCGCGTCGTGCTGCGGAATTACGCCGGCGAGATTTACGTCTATCCCCAGGTCCGGGCGAAGGCGAAGAGGAAGCCCAGGACTATCCCCCCTCCCTGTTACAGCTACGATGGTCCCCTGCCGTAAACGGGCGGGGCAATCCGACGCATGGCAGAGAAACAGCCTAATGTTTTGGTTAGGCTCTATTATCTGAGTGCGGCGAGGTAGCCGGCGAGCCCTCTCGCCTTGACCATGCCCAGGGCTTCTTCCCGCGAGATGCCCCGCCCCCGCTTGAGCGACTCCAGGATTCGGATGATCGAGAATGCGACTTCGGCCGTCTGGCCCGCCTGCTCTGGCCTCTCCCTCAGGAAGGTGATGGCGTCGAACAGCACCGCGTTGGCCTCGGCGTAGGTCACGGGGCTCCGCCGGCCATGGACCTGGATCCACGATGGCCGCGCCAGGACGTCGTTCACGTGCAGCTGTATCAGATACGTGGCGCGCCCGACGAGCTTCAGGTTGCTCGGGCTGACGTTGGTCATCGTGTTCCCGATGACCTTGCCCAGCTTGGCCATGACCGCCGTGGAGTGGGCGTTGAGGAGCATCTTGGCGGCGATCTGGGCGTTCAGGCCGAAGGGGTCGCCCGCCGTCGGGACCTCGACGGGGATCATGATGAGCGGTCCCCTCTTTCCCCGGATCTCCCGCCGGATCGCTTCCGCGGCTTTCTCCCCGTCCGCGGGCGTTCCGTCCATGACGGCCAGGACCGCCAGGGGTGTTCCGTCGGCGGCGAAGAGATCTGCAAACCGGTGGAAATAGCTCCCGGGCCGGCCGATCTCCGCCTCTTCCGGCTCGAGGCTGACGATGACCCCCAGGTCGCCGGGGCCGGGCCCGCGGTTCCTGAGGTTGAAAGGCGAGAACGAGAAATCGTAGAGGTCCTGCTGGTCGTTTCCAGCCTTCGCCAGGCTTTCCAGGGCAGCCCGGCGCAGGTACGGGTCCTCGATTCTCTCCTCGAAGGGACGTCTGTAGAAATCCGCGTCGAGGCCGCGGAACGGCCTCCCCAGAAAAGCCGTCCAAGCGCCGCGGGCCGTGTCCGCCGCCGCCCAGACCTGGATCCAGCACTTGCGGCGCGGCTCGGCGACCGTGTCGAGAGGGAAGAGGCGGAAGGTCGGGCTCCGCTCGGTGCTGTCGATAAAGACGGTGATCAGGCCTTTCTGGGCGAAATAGGTCGAAAAGTGCCCCTCGCTATATGTCGCAGCCTCAGTATCGGTCAGGCGGGACAGCGCCGGGAGGGCGCGCCGCGTCGCTTCGAGGACGGCGGCGAAGCCGCGGAGCCTGGAGCTGATCTCTGACCAGCCGCCGAAGCCAAGCCCGCCCATCTCCTCCGGCGAGAGGAACCTCCGCAGCACGCGCTCGGCGGCCGCCTCGAGGACCGTGGCGAGGACAAAGGTCTCGATCGTCGTCGCCTGCATCCGCGTCGATCCTGTGACCGCCTGGGGACCCGTCGTTAGGTTGATCTTCGTGATCCCCGGCTCCTCGAGGACCCTGCGGCTCCGATCGAAGGGGAGCAGCCGGTCGTCGGGATTATTGTAGATAAAATAGAGGTCCTGGCGGCTCCGCTCGGGCGCGTAGCCCGGCACGGCCGTCCACTGGGCGTGGGCCGCGAGGATCGTCCCGATGACCGACGAGGTTTCGCCGCCCTCCGTGACGCAGATGACGACGTCGCCTTCCGAGATCCCATGGTCCTCGAGCTGAAGCCGGCCGATGAGCTGCAGGTCCTCGAACCCCTCGAGTGAGCTGATGAGGGCCCGGTCTCCGCCCGTCATTTCGCCGATGAGCCCGTCTTCGATGCCGGGCGGCAGCCGCTCGGCGAGCTTGGCCCGGATCGTTCCGTCCGCCTGGACCCGGCGCCAGAAAGGCCGCCAGAATGAACTCTCCATCTGTTTGGCCAGCCGTCCGGTGGCGCCGCAGCCGTAGATGTAGATCTTCCTTCCCGCCAGGACGGCGGATTCGACCGCCGATGCGGCCCTCTCGAGCCTCGTCGTGTCGACGGCCATTCGGTCGAGCGTGACCCGGATGTCCCCGTCAACGGCCGAAAGCATCCGCAGCCCGACCAGCGTGTCTCTCTGGACCGTGTCGCTCAGGTCGTCGGTTTCCGGGTGGCGCTGTTCGGTGAGGAGGGTATGAAGCTGGAACTGGGTCCTGTTCCGGACATAGTCGAGGGATTCGGGCGACGGCTCGATGCCGAGAAGACCGAGGATCCCGTGATCGTTCCCCTGGGCCGCGTTCCGGACCCGCTGCTCCGCTCCCGGGCCGGCGCCCGGGGAGCTGGCCAGCAAGAGGACGAGCCCGAGGGCGGCGGGGACAAGGGCCTCGCGCCGCGCCGCGTCGCCGGCGGTCATGATTTCTTCCCGTATTGATGT
>Ga0187771_10000318_pt1 | contig 28546 bp, 20 predicted proteins | sample 0116_SJ02_MP15_1_FD_133139 | JGI IMG/M metagenome (GOLD analysis project Ga0187771, IMG submission 133139) | Tropical peat soil microbial communities from peatlands in Department of Meta, Colombia - 0116_SJ02_MP15_10_MG | ecosystem: Environmental > Terrestrial > Soil > Wetlands > Peat | place... | reverse complement strand
GGCCATCGAGCGCGAAGTGCCAGACGCTCGGTAGCGTCCTAATTTCGATCTCCAATGCGATGATGGCTGTACCTGGTGCGGACGACATCATGCTTTACGAGCCTAAGCATCCGCTGGCGTATAGCCTTTGACCGATTGAAACGCAACTGATTCACTCTCACCGTTCGCACGGCATCACCCGAATTAGGACACTGCCTGGCACTCTCGCTTGTTAACTTCGGTTAACTTCGTATGGTATATTAGAGTTTACGATGCAGGAGTCCTTTTGGCGTCGCCAAGTGCGACGAGAACACTTCCGTGATGCAGAAGGCTGCGAGGAGCGAGCGTAGATGACCGCAGTGCCTCCGCCAGCGGTAGCGGCACCGGCTGCCGCGCGCAATCACGTGGTGATCACTCACGAGGATGTGGACCGCGCGCACGATCGGGTGCGTGTCCTGGCCGCCCGCAACCGCGGAGGCGCATGGGCGAGATTCCGCTTGCTGTGGCTATTGGTTGGCCCCGGCATTCTCGTCATGTTGGGCGAAAACGACGGTCCCAGCATGCTCTCGTATGCGGCCACCGGGGCGCGCTTTGGAATTGGTTTCTTCATTCCTTTCGTGCTCCTCACGTTCTGCATGGCTGTGGTGGTGCAGGAGATGACCGTGCGTCTGGGTTCGGCCACGCATCGCGGCCACGCGGAACTAATCTTCAATCGCTTTGGTCCGTTCTGGGGCTGGTTTTCCCTGATTGACCTGGGAATGGGGAATTTCCTGACGCTCATCACCGAGTTTATTGCCATCCGCGCTGGACTGGGATTCTTCGGCGTGCCTCCGTGGGCTGCGATTCTCAGCGCCCTCGCCGTGCTGTACTTGGCCTTGGTGACCCACCGGTACTGGACTTGGGAGCGCATCACCGTGGCCGCTGCTATCTTCAATCTCGTGTTTGTCCCCGTGGCGCTATTGACTCACCCGCATTGGCCAACTGTAAGGCATGCCCTGGCGGCCTGGCGTCCACTTCCCGGCGGACTGACCAAGGACACGCTGATCATATTGCTGGCAGACGTCGGCGCAACGGTAACTCCGTGGATGCTCTTTTTCCAGCAGAGCGCCACAGTGGACAAGGGTCTGACGCGCAAGGACATCCGTTTTGGCCGCCTGGATACCGTGCTGGGGGCTGCTCTTGCAGCCACGGCTGCGGTGGCCACGATTCTGGCGACCGCGCCATTGTTCGCCCACCGCATGAGCGCGGAGAACTTCCAGGCAGCCCAGTTTGCAGAGGCGCTTCAGCCGTTGATTGGTCACTTCGGGGCCGCTCTGTTTGCTCTGGGCATTGTCGAAGCCGGGATCGTTGCCTGCATCACCATTTCCACCTCTTCGGCGTATGCATTTGGAGAGGTGGCCCGCAAACCGCATAGCCTGAATCTTCCCATGGACCAGGGCCGGGCCTTTTACTCGGTGTTGTTCCTATGCGCTGCTGCGGCGGCGGCCATCGTACTGATCCCCGGCTTGCCGTTGGTCCCTGTGGTTCTGGTCGTCAATGTGATCGCTGTTTTGGCCATGCCGCCCGCCTTGGTCTTCCTGTTCATGCTGGCAAACGACCGGGAAGTAATGGGCGACCTTGTTACGCCGGCCTGGGCAAACATCCTGGCTGGCAGCGTGGTTGTTTTCTTGGTGCTGGGGGGCGTGCTCTTCGGCCTCAGTGTGATCGCTCCGAATCTGTTCGCCGTTCTTGGCGGGAGATAGATAGAAGGAAGAACCATGACGCCCAAGGACAAGGAACACGCCGCCATAAGCGCTTCCGATCAAGAGTTGGTGTTGGGGTCTCTCGAGCGCGATCAACTTGCCGGACTGAAAAGGCAGCCCATCCCCCGGCGCCGCCTGCGCGGATCGGAGACCTTAGCCATCTGGTCCCTGCGCATCTACGTGGTCTTCATGATGATCGTCGTTCTATATCAGGTGCTGACGAGCGGGCGATAGGACCTAGGAAACCCCGCGTGTGCCCAGCTAGGTACCCTAGTACCCTTGACCCCCCAAAAATGCATGTTTTATAGTCCCAACTGATCAGTTTTGTTAGGGAAATCTAGCCGATCACGACTTCGAAGCCGGGAGCGGTAGCGGGAGGCTGGCGTGTGCCGCGCGACCCTCCGAAGCGACCTCCGGTTCGCGTCCAGGCCTGGGAACGAGAGGCTGGGCGTCAGGTCGTCAAGCGAGACGGACTTTCGTGGCCCAGGACAATATCGTTGCGTTGGGCGTCCTCCTTGCCACCGTGCTGGTGGCCGTTCTTTTTGCTTACATTTACGGCCAAAAGCGCCAACTGTATCTCCTCGTCTGGACCGCGGCGTGGGGCGTGTTGGCCGTCCATTCCCTAGGTCCGGCCCTGGAATCTCGGTTCACCCTCGCTCCGTGGCAGCACACACTCGATAACTGGCTGTTGGCCGAATCCGGCGTATTGTTCTTTCTCGGCGCCCAGCTTTACGCCCAACGCCGCCCGTGGATGGGCGCGGCTGTAGGAGCAAGCCTGTTCTTGATGGCCTGGGGCGTGGCTTTCGAGAAACACGTCTTGACGGTGCCGCTCGATCTGTTTGCCGCGGCCATTTTCCTGGGCACAAGCGGACTTTTCTGGCAGGAGAGCCGAAGGCAGGAGGTGTTGGGAGACCGCTTGCTGGCTGCTTCCTTCGGCGCCTGGGGAGCGGTGCGCGCCCTGCTGGTGCTGAGCAAAGACGCGGGGTTCGATCCGGGAGGAAGCGGACAAGTGCTGGGGGCGCTGCCGAGCGCTTTCCTTGCGCTGGTGGCCATCATGGCGGTGTACGAAGAGGACAAGCGCCGGGTCGAGCGCAACATGCTTGCCCTGTCGAATCTGAACTTGACCGCCTCGGGCTTTATTGGCGGCGAAATCCAGCGCATGCTTTCCCAAGCCCTGGACCGGGTTCTGGGGGTTGTGCGCGTTCCTTCGGGCGCCCTATTCTTGCATCATGGAGACCCTCAAGGGCCGACTTCCGTCGTGGCCGTCGGCCTGCGCGAAGATTTCTGCGGTGTTTCGCAGCAGGAAGGGCTGGACGACCACCTGGTCAATTTGGTCGCCCGCTTAGGCGGCTTGGTCGTGTTTCGGGACTTGAGCCACGACTCCGACTGGGCCGCGCTGGAAAAGGAGGAAACGTTCAAGCGTTTTCGCCAGTTGGCCATGGCCCAGGGGATGCGAACGGTTGTAGCCATCAGCCTACAAGCCAAAGAGCAAGCCTTCGGCGTTCTCCTGCTGGGCACGCAGGACGCCCGGCGTTTTGCCCCCGCGGAGCTGCGCTTGCTCCTGGCCCTGGCGCACCAGATCGGAATGGCTGTGGAGAATAGTTACCTCGTCCAGCAAACCTCCCGGCGCTCGGAAGAACTGCACGTACTGAACGAGATCGGGCGGGTCCTTAGTTCCACCCTGAACAAGGAAGAGCTGCTCACCAGGATTTGGGAAGAGATGCGCCGACTGATTGATGCAGACAACTTTTACATTGCCTCGCACGACCCCGTTCGGGATGAAGTCCACTTCGAACTGGAGGTTGTGGATGGCGTGCGCATGCCCAAGCGCTCGCGCCCCGGCGGCAACCATCTTGCCGAGCATGTGATCCGAACGCGCCAGCCCGTCCTGATCCGCGAAAACTACGCCCAGGAGGTGCGCCGGATGGGCATTGAGCCCATTCACCACCGGGGTTGCTTTTGTGCTGTGCCGCTGGCTGCCTACGACCACATCATCGGCACCATGGCCGTGATGAGCGCGCAGGAACGCGCCTTCGACGAAGGGCATCTAGAACTCTTGCGCGTCTTGGCCAGCGAGGCCAGCATCGCCATCGAAAACGCACGACTGTTCCACGAGGAGCGCTTGCAGGCCCGCCACCTCTCCTTGCTGAACGACATCTCCCGCGACGCCATTGCCACGTTGAACCCCGACGAGATGCTGGCCAAGATCGCCGAGCAGCTTGAGAGCGGCCTGACCTACGACCACATCGGCATTGCCCTGCTGGACTACTCCTCCCGCGAAATCGTGATTCAGGCAGAGGCCGGCAACCGCCGCGGAGCGCTGGCGAAACGCATCGCCTTTGGGTCCGGACTGCTCGGACACGTGGCCCGCAGCGGTAAAGTGGCCTCCTATTCCGCCTTGCATCCGGGGGATGGATCGCTGAAACCGGTCCTCGCAGAATCGCTCGCGGCCATCGCCCTCCCCGTCTTCTACGCCGACCAGCTTCACGGCGTGCTGTACGTGGAGACCGCGCAGACCCTGGACTTTTCCGAGGAAGAGGAATTGTTGTTGCGCACTCTGGCGGACCTCATCGCCGGCGCCTTGCACAACGCCCTCAGTTTTCAGAAGGCTCAGGAGCAAGCCATCACCGATGGGCTGACCGGCGTCAAAACCCACCGCTTCTTCATGGAAGCCCTCTCCGGAGAATGGAAGCGTTCCACGCGCGCCGGACGCAGCTTCTCGCTGGTGCTAATGGACCTCGACCGCTTCAAGTTCGTCAACGATTTCTACGGCCACCTGGAAGGTGACTTGATGCTCCAGCGCATCGGCCACATCCTGGAGACCAACTGCCGCCGCTCCGACGTCGTGGCCCGCTATGGAGGCGATGAGTTCGTCATCCTCATGCCGGAAACGACCATGGAGCAAGGCCGCCAACTGGCCCAGAAGCTCCGCGGCTGGGTGATCAGCGATCCCCTCCTGCGCGAGAAGAACATCACCGCGAGTTTCGGCATTGCTTGTTTCCCCTTGCATGGCTCGACGCCCCAGGAGCTCATTCAAGTGGCGGACGCATCCATGTATCTTTCCAAACATCAGGGCGGCAACGCGGTTTCCACCGCGGACCATTTCGACCCGAACGAAACCAAGAAGTGGAAGCGCGACGTTTTGGAAGCCTACCTGGGCGTCACTCTGAAACGCCTGTTTGCCACCGGGCCGGAAGCCTTCGAAGAGATTTATAACCGGCTCAAGCAGTTCACCGAGTCTTTAGGGACGAGCAGGGGGCAAGCACAGGACTCTGCAGCGCAGGGCGTGCTGCTGCCGGACGGAGCGCAGAGTCTCCCCCAGGCTGTCCTGGACACCATCACGTCATTGGCCTTCGCCATAGACGCCAAGGACCATTACACCCAGGGCCACTCCCACAAGGTGTCCGCTTATGCCGCGCTCATTGCCGAAGCCCTGGGCCTGAGCGACACCGACGTCGAGGAGATTCGTTTGGCCGGCATCTTGCACGACATCGGCAAAGTCGGCGTCCCCGAGGCCATTCTGAACAAGAATGGCCCGCTCAGTCCCGATGAGTGGGAGACCATGAAGTCCCACGTGCATTTCGGCGGGAAGATCTTGGAGCCCTTGCAGGCCCTGGCCCGTATCCAAAAAATGGTGCTGCATCACCACGAGTTCTTCGATGGCTCCGGTTACCCCAATGGGCTTTCCGGGGAGCAGATTCCCCTGGGAGCACGCATCCTCTCCATTGCGGATGCCTACGACACCATCACCAGCGACCGGACTTACAAGAAGGCGCGCACGCCCGCCGAGGCCCTGGCGGAGCTGGAGCGTTGTTCCAACGCGCAGTTCGACGGCCAGATCATTTCCGTGTTCGTGAAGGCCATGCGCCGCCTTCCCAATCCCATTATTGAAACTGTCTCCGCGTTTTCCCGCAACAATTAGCGCGCCTGCCAACCGGCTGAACCGCCTGCGGGTGGCCATGTCCTGAGAGGTTGCCGCCGCCTTGTCACTGGCCCGCGCCATCGCATAGAATCTGTCTTCTTTTGCATCCCAAGGAACACCAAGGAGACGCATGCCTCATCCCATAGCGGCAAAGATCACCGGCGTAGCCGGATACGCCCCCCCTCGTGTGATGACCAACTCGGATTTCGAGAAGATTGTGGAGACCAGCGACGAGTGGATCCGCGAGCGCACCGGAATCCGGGAGCGGCACATCGCCGAGCCTGGCCAAGCCACGTCGCACATGGCCACCGCCGCCGCCAAGCAACTCCTCGAACAAACGGCCACCGACCCGGCGGAGATTGACTTGATCGTAATCGCCTCGGTAACCCCGGACATGTTTTTCCCTTCCACTGCTTGTCTGGTCCAAGACCGCCTCGGCGCGCGGAAGGCTTGGGGCTTCGACCTCTCCGCAGCTTGCGCCGGATTTGCCTACGCCCTGACCGTGGGCGCGCAGTTTGTCGGAGCCGGCGTCCACAAGAAGGTGCTGGTTATCGGCGCCGACAAGATGAGCTCCATCCTGGACTATAAGGACCGCACCACCTGCGTCCTGTTTGGGGATGGCGCTGGCGCGGTGTTGCTCGAGCCCGCCCGCGACAACGAAGGGATTCTCGATTTTCATCACGACGTGGACGGCTCCGGCGGATTGGCCCTGTACATGCCCGGTGGCGGGTCGTTACACCCCGCTTCCCGCGAGACTTTGGACAAGAACATGCACGTCGTGCATCAGGAAGGCCCGCAGGTGTTCCGTTATGCCGTGCGGCGAATGGCCGATCTTGCCTGTCAGCTTCTCGGACGCAATGGCCTCTCGGGCCAGGACCTGGCCTTGGTCGTGCCGCACCAAGCCAACCTGCGTATCATCCGCGCTATGCAGGAGCGCCTGGGCGTGGACGACTCCAAGATGATGATCAACATTGATCGCTACGGAAACACGACGGCGGCCACGATTCCCCTGGGTCTGCGCGACGCTGTCGCCCAAGGGCGCCTTCACAAGGGGGATCTCGTCCTGCTTATGGCTGTGGGCGCGGGATATACAACCGGGGGTCTGCTGCTCCGCTGGGCATACTGACGTCATTCCTGCATTGGGCTTTCCACAGAACCACTCTGCAAGCGGCCGGCAGGCTTCTGTGTCCTCTTCGTCAGTCCTTCGTGGTCGAGAGCGCCGCGCTCAGCAAGAGCGCATGGCTGCCGCGCAGGATAGGTTCTCCTGCAGCCGCCTGTCCACACAGACTGCCGCATACCGCGCGCACATGGTCATCTCGCGCCGGCTCCAGGCCGTCACTCTAGGAACGTGAGAGCCCGTGGCCTGCGAGACAAAGCTCATGATGCTCTGGTATGCGCGGACCAACCCCAATCCTTGTTCCCGGGTCTGCAGTCGCGGGGTCAGCTCATAGAGACGCACGAATACTGCGAAGTCGTCGGCCGTGACGCCGCCCTCAAGCCTGGCGGCGGCGAGCACGCGGTCGGAAATCGGCTGCGACGCCACACTGGCGACTACCGCCCGCCAGTAATACATGGCGAACTGCGTCAGGGCCCCGGCCGATATCGCAAGTAGCATGGCAGAGAGCATCCCTCAGTCTCCGTGAACATTGTGTTCGTGAATATTGCTCGCGCCAATAGCTCCGGCGTACCACCGGGGTAGAACCCACGGTGAAACCGGCCGTAGAACCCATTGTGTCCTGAGCCAGAGGTTCGCTGCATGGTTTTTAGGGGTTGGAGTTTCAGCTCCGACATTGAACCCTGCCGTTTCTGTGGGGCTTTAGCCCCTGAGGTCATGGAGTTTTGCAACGAATCTGCAACTCGCAACATATAGATGCCGCTCATCTAAAGAGAAATTAATGTGCCCAGGGGGACCGTTTGTAGCTCACGCCTTCAGGCGTGAGGTTGTCGCGGTTAGGACGCGTATGCCCGAAATATCCGCGTCGTGCAGGGCTCCTTTCTCTCGCTAATCTGGGCCGCGGCGCATGGTCAATTCGGTGCTGACGGGCTAAAATACGCGTTTCTCGGGGGCGCGATTCGCAAACTTACGCGGCGCGGGATGCACGAGCAGCAAGCCGACAAATGTCTGGCGGGCACGAAGGAAGATGAGGTGGCGTTATGCGTGTAGTGGTCACTGGCGGAGCGGGTTTTCTTGGTTCGCACTTGTGCGAGCGGCTGATCTCAGAAGGTTGCGAAGTGCTGGCCCTGGACAACCTGGTGACCAGCACCACCAGAAACCTGGACCATCTCCTTGCTCATCCGCGTTTTCGCTTCGCGCAGGCCGACGTCAGCCGTTTCATAGATGTCCCCGGCCCGGTGGACTTTGTCCTCCATTTTGCCTCCCCCGCCAGTCCCGTGGATTACGCCAGACTGCAAATCCAGACGCTCAAAGTTGGAGCGCTGGGCACTCACAATGCCTTAGGGCTCGCCCTGGCCAAACGCGCCAAGTTCCTGCTGGCCTCCACCTCCGAGTGCTATGGCGACCCGGAGATATCTCCTCAAGACGAAGAGTATTGGGGACGGGTCAATCCCATCGGACCCCGCGGGGTTTACGACGAGGCCAAGCGCTTCGCCGAAGCCATGACCATGGCCTATCACCGCATGCACGGCCTGGATACTCGCATCGTGCGCATCTTCAATACCTATGGCCCCCGCATGCGCCTGAACGACGGCCGCGCGCTTCCCAATTTCATCTACCAGGCCCTGACCGGCCAGCCCATCACGGTTTACGGCGACGGGAGCCAAACTCGCAGCTTCTGTTATGTCTCCGACCTCATTGAGGGGATTTACCGCCTCGTTCTCTCGGAGGAGCACGCCCCGGTGAATATCGGCAATCCCCAGGAAATCACCATCCGCGAATTTGCCGAACGGATTCGCGCGCTTTTTGAGCAGGCGCCTCCCATTGTGCTGAAACCTCTGCCGCAAGACGATCCTTTGCGCCGCTGTCCCGATATCTCGAAAGCGAAGCGCTTGCTGGGCTGGTCGCCGAAGGTCGGTCTGGACGAAGGTTTGCAGCTTACGGTGGCTTATTTTCGCCAAGAGTTTGCGCGTTCCACGGCGAATTAAAGACAAGCAGACGTTTCCATGGCAAGCGACATCTTTTCTGGAATTACTTTAAAGGAGATGATCGAGGCGGACGTGTTCGCGGGCATAGGCGTGTCCGATCTCGCGCAATAGAGGCACGGCGCGGACGGCGTCGAGTTCGGCGACTTGCGGGCTCTTGCGCAGCAACTCCTCGGCCTCCTGTCCCTGATAAGACTTGTCATAGCGGACGTAGCTGAACCAACTCCGCTGGGGAAGCTCAGCGCCCAGCAGGCTGCCGATCTCCGAATCCAGTTGTTCTCCGTGAATGCACTGACCCAGGCAGCGGCAAAGAAAGTCCTGCTCGAAGGCGGCGCCCTGCAGCAACGCGGCGAGGACGCGCGGGACGCTGTATCCGACCCACATATGGCGCGCTTCCTTGTACGCCGCGGCCTGGGAGAAACTGATGGTGCCCACGGAAATCAGGCGAATCTTGTCCGGCCCGGCTTCCCACCGCACGCGGTAGCAGGGCAGGATGGCCGTCAGCGCGGCGATGAGGGCGGGGTTATTGTACGGGGTGATGGCCCCGTCAACAAAAACGTGGCGCCGCCCGCCCAGGGTGATCTCTTCGGGATCGAAGAAGACGGGGGCGGCGGCGCTGGCGCGGACCAATTTCCAGAGGGGGATTCTCAGATTGCAGTCCGGGAGCGCCGGGTCGTTGTACATCGCCAGGGGATTGTTGGTAACCGGCCACGCCGATCCCGTAGAGTGGTTCCTCATGACCAGCAGCAAGAGCGTCTTCAGGCGGCTGGAACCCAACAGAGCGGGCACTTCGCCATTGCCGTCCTCGGAGAAGGCGCGCCGCAGCATGTCCGAGAGAGGCTTTGCCTCGTAGCGAGAAACCAGGAAACGCCTCACGGGACGGTACCAAGGCACATGCTGAAACATGGTCTTGCCATGCCGGACGTACATTTCCAGGATTTCGCCGACCGGCATTCCCCAACTGAGGGCGGTGGCGATGATGGCGCCGGTGCTGGTGCCGGCGAAAAGATCAAAGTGGTCAGCGAGAACGAGCTGGGGAGCTTGGAAGTGTTCCCGCAGCAGATCCTCGATACGAAGCAGTATTTCCAGGCTAAAGACGCCACGTATGCCTCCGCCGTCTAATGCCAGGATACGTTTCATGGTTGTCATTTTTTGGACACCTTTGGATTTCGAATCAAGGAGCGCCACTCGATGAGCTCCGCCAGGAGGGACCGTTCGATCTGGCCGGCAACGCGCAGCACGCTGGGCCAGGTGCGCAAGGCCTGAAGATGAGCGTCCCACTCGCCGAGCTGCTGGCGCAATTCCAGATAACGCTGTTTGCGCCGGTCGCAGTCGTTCACGACGAGCAATGCTCCGGCCACGGCGGCGACCTGGAAGGCAACCGAGGCGCTCAGGGACAACCATTGTTTCCACGCTCCAGGCCCCAGGCTGGCGAACAGATGGCCGCCCAGGAACGACCAGGCGTTCAGGAGAGAGGCCGCGCCGATGCATGCCCAGGAGGCGGTCCTAAAGCGCCGCGCCTCCGCAGCCGATTGGGAGGCATGTTCAAGGAAATAGTTCTTCTGATTGTCCACCCGTTCGAGGCGGTAGCGCCGTTTGAACTCTTCCAGAGAGGCCTCGCGGCGCCCTCGGTCGAGCATTTTCAGGAGATTCAAGGACATCAGCACGCCGGACAGTTCGGGGACCACCTCCGGTCCGATCGCTTCATAGGGAGCCGGAGTCGTCCAGAAAGCCAGCACCGAACGGCATACCTCCGCCGCGGTTCGCGTTCGTACCCAGAGAACCTGCCGCTGGCTCAAGCGCAGAGCCGCCGGCAGGACGGCGGCCAGGACGCCGAGCGAGGTGCCGATGGTCAGCCAGGCCCCCACTCCGCGCGCCCATGATGCGGCGCCGGTGAACAGAGCGGCGGCGGCCGTGAATACGATGGGAATCGCAGCCAGCCGCCGAAACTGCGGCGCGCACCGGCTGGCGCTCTCGTCCACCTTGCGGAACCAAGCGCGGGCCAGGGCCTCCGGCCCGCGTTGTTCCACGCGCGGCTTGGGGTCGGGAAGGCGGTTCAGGAAATCGAGCTCCGCATCGTCCAGGAGCTCCTTGTCCGGCTGCTCATTGAGAATGCGCAGCTCGCAGGTGCTGCTGTGCAACCAAGCCACCGGCCGGCCGAGTCCTCTGGCGAAGGAAACGATATCCTCGGTGCCGCCGAAGCCCTGCGATGGCGCCCCGTCCCAAAGAGCGAGCAACAGGCGGCTTTGCTGAACGGTTTCGATTCCGCATTCGTAATAGCACTCTTCGCGGGAGGCATTTCCCGCGGTTACCTCCACGGAGGCCGCCTTGCTCAGAACCCGTTCCGCGCGCCGCCAAGTCTTTTCGTCGAAGTCCCTGCGAAACTCGTCCACCGGCAGGGGCAATAGGACGCGGAGAGGCAGGGCCAGTTCAATACAGCTCTCGGCAAACAACAGGTCCCCTCCCGCGGCAACAGAGGAGACTCCATACACCAGTCCTGAGGCGGACGCTCTTCGTTGCTCCAGAAAGCCAAAGATGGCCTCGCGGCACTTGGCTTCGTCTTGCAGCGCGCGGTGGCCTGTGAATCCAATGGCCAGGGCGGCCGGCAATTGGACGGAAGGTCCAGTTGCCTTTTCCCCTGGCCCCGCCCACGGTGGAGGAACGCCTATGGTTGCCTGTGCCTCGGTCATTGGCCGGACTCGGTCATGAGCTGCTTTTCTGTCCAATGCAGAAGGTCATCGAGATCGGCAATGTAGAGCCGCCCCGTTCCGTCCGTGCTGGCCGTGATGATGAGCCTACCATCCGGCGAGAACCTGGCTCTGTAAACCTGGTCGGTGTGCCCGGTAAGGGTACCCAACAAGTGCCCCGACTCGGCGTTCCACACGCGCGCGGTATGGTCTTGGCTGGCGGTCACGATGCGGCTTCCGTCTGAGGAGAACACGGCGTCGTTTACGCGAGCTGTGTGTCCGCTCAGAGTTGATAGCAGCTGGGCGGTTTCGGCGTCCCAAATGCGCGCCGTGTTGTCCGCGCTGGCCGTGACGATGCGTCTTCCATCAGGCGAGAACGCCGCCGCATAGACCCAGCGGGTATGCCCGGCGAGGGTTGCCAGCAAAGCGCCGGTCTGGGCATTCCAGATGCGCGCCGTGTGGTCATAACTGGCGGTGACAATGCGCTTTCCGTCCGGCGAGAACTTTGCGTCGCTGACCGCCGCGGCGTGGGTGAAAGTTGCCAGCAGGCGGCCGGATTCCGCGTCCCAGAGCCGCGCGGTATTGTCCGCGCTGGCGCTGACCACGCGCTTTCCATCGGGCGAAAAGGCCACGTCGTTCACCGGGCCGCTGTGCCCAAGAGTTGCCAGCGGGAGCCCGGATTCCGAATCCCACACCCGCGCCGTATTGTCGTCGCCAGCGGTGACGATGCGCTTTCCATCGGGCGAGAAGACGGCATCGTTCACACGAAACGTGTGCCCGTTCAGGGTTGCCAGTAGATGGCCGGTTTGCGCATCCCACACCCGCGCCGTATGGTCCGCGCTGGCCGTGACGATGCGCTTTCCATCGGGCGAGAACGCCACGGTGTAGACCATGAGCGTATGCCCGGACAAGGTCGCCGACAGCTGGCCCGACTCCGTCTCCCACACCCGTGTTGCAGGGTCCTCTCCGGCGATGACCGCGTGCTTTCCATCGGGCAAGAATGCCGCATCGTACAAGCGGCCGCTTCGTCCCGGCAGAATCGCCAAGGGATGCCCGACATCAGCATCCCATACCCGTGCTGTACCGTCATTGCTGCTGGTGATTATGCGGCTTCCGTCGGGAGAAAACCCTGCGCTGTAGACCACACCTGCCCCGCCCCCCAAGGTCGCATACAAGAGGCCCGATGCGGCGTCCCACACGCGCGCAGTCGCGTCCTCGCTCGCGCTGACGATGCGCGCTCCGTCAGGTGAGAAAACCGCCGCGGTTACGGGGCCGGCGTGTCCGCTTAGAGTTGCCAGCAGATGGCCCGATCCCGCGTCCCACACCCGCGCCGTGCCGTCATCACTGGCGGTGACGATGCGTTTTCCGTCGTGCGAGAATCTCGCATCGTAGACGGCCCCGCTATGCCCGCTCAAAGTCGCCAGCACCCGGCCGGACTCCGCGTCCCACACCCGCGCGGTTTCGTCCCAACTGGCCGTGACCACGCGCCCCCCATCGGGTGAGAAGAGGGCGCTGCAGACCACCCCGGTATGCCCCTTCAGAACTGCTCGCGCAAGGCCCTTCTCGGCGTCCCATACGCGTGCCGTGCCGTCATCGCTGGCGGTGACGATGCGTGTTCCGTCGGGCGAGAACGCTGCAGAATAGACCACACGGGTATGTCCGCTGAGAGTTGTTTGCAATGCCCCCGTTCCGGCGTCCCACACTCGCACGGAACTGTCCGAACCCGTCGTCAGCACGCGATTTCCGTCCGGTGAAAACACCGCCTTGCGCAGCTCGACGTTTGGCCAAGCTAGAGTCGCCTGCGCGTGTCCGGTTGCCGCTTCCCATACGCGCGCCGTGCCATCATCACTGGCGGTGACGATGCGCTTCCCATCAGGCGAAAAGGCCGCATCGTTGACTGGACCGTTGTGCCCTGTGAGCGTGGCCAGCAGATGCCCGCTCGCGGCCACCCACACGCGCGCGCTATGGTCAACACTGGCCGTGACCAGGAGCTTCCCATCCGGGGAGTAGGCCGCCACATAAACGGGTCCCCCGTGATGCAGAATGAGGTGTTCGAGAGGTCCTTCCAGCACCGTTCTCAGTGCGTGTTCGGCTTGGTCCGTCGGCGCACGCTTCGCGGCTTCCACTGCGGTGCGCAGGGCCAAACCAAGATCGCCGCCTGCCAAAACCTCCTGTTCGGCCATAGCGGCCAACTCCCGCGATTCCGCGGTGGCCTCTCGCGCCTTGGCAATTCGCCATTGCCAAAGCGCTCCCGCCAGGCACACGGCCAGTATTGCCGCGGCCCCTATGATTGCTTGCTGCACGCGGCGCCGGAACTTTTCCCGCCGCGCGGTTTCGGCTTCCTGATGAGCGATGCTGGCCTGTATGAATTTGCGCTCCGCCTCACTGAGCTGGTGCGGTTTTTCCAGCAGCCAGGTACGCGCGCGAGTCAGCTTCAGCCCGGAGAGCAGTGCTTCGGTCTTCTGCTGCTCCGAGACCTTGCTCCAGTCGAGCAAATCCTGTTCCAGTTGATCCTTGCCGATCAGAAATTCGCGTTCTTCGTCCAGCCAGCCCCGCAGCAGGGGCCACTTGCGCAACAGGGCCTCGTGCGCCACCTCCACGATGGTCACGTCGTGTTCCTTCTGAATGATCAGCAGGCGCGCTTTGGCCAAGCGCTCCAGCAGCGGCCGCGCGCTTGCCGGCAAGGCATCGAAGCGCGCCGACCGCCGTGCGTATTCTCCCTCGGCGTTGACCCGCACCATCGCGGGCACGAACGCTTCCTTCAAGGCTTGCAAATCCTCCTCGGAAGGCTTGGCCGCTGCCAGGACCTCATCGGCCTTGCGCCGCACGGCATTCTCCAGCGGCGAAAGCTGCCCGCTGTCATCGCCCAGCGTGCGGTAAGCTTCCAGCGTAAGCTGTCTTTTCTGCCCGAAGCGGTCATGCAGTTCACGCAGCGCAAACGCCAGCAACGGCAAAGCGTCGTCCGTCGCCGCGTCATTCATGGCCGCCGCCACCAGTGCGTCGTCCACCGTGAGACCGGCCACGCGAGCTGGCCCTTCGATGATGTCGCGCACTCGCGCAAGGGGCATGGGCTTCAGAGAAAACTCCTCGAAGGGAGCCGTCAGCGCCGGCGCGCGTTGAAGTTCACCCAGGTAATCCGCCCGCAGCGTCATGGCCACCAGGAAGGGCAATCGTTCATCCTGCAAGCCGTTGAGAACGCCCAGAAACCGTTCTGCTCCATCCTTCTCGGCCGCGCCGAACAACTCTTCGGCTTGATCCACCGTGACCAGAATTTGCGCTTCGTTCGAAGCGTGCGCACTGCGAAGGTCTCGCGCCAGGTCCGCAAGCGTCCGCGTGATCTCCGCCCCTGCGAAGGCATCGCGCCATTGCCGCCAATTCGTGCCCTGCCCCAGGGAGATGGCCACCGCTTGGGCGAGCTCTTCGAGCGGGTGAAGTTGTGGGCGGAACGGCGGGAGCACTATCCAATTGCGTTGGTCGCGCCTCAGCCGGGGCAATACGCCGGCCCTCATCAGGGAAGACTTGCCTGAGCCCGAGGCGCCCAGTACGGCCACCAGCTTGGCCCCGCCTTGGGCCCGCCTGGCGTTCAATCGCTCGATCAATCGCCGAATATCGTCGTCCCGGCCGAAAAAGACGGCCGCGTCGGCTTCATCGAAAGCCAGCAGCCCGGGATACGGCGGTCGCGTGTGGTCCCACTGGAACCCGCCGCGCGCATTGACCACTGCCTCGGTCAGTTCCGTGGCCAAGCGCGCCAAGCCGCCTTCGCGGTCTTTCACCAGATCGAGATGCTGAATGTCACTGGAAACAAACGTCTCCCCTGTCGGGGCCTCGATCAGCGGAAAGATCGCTTTGCCCAGCGCACGCGCCTGGGTGAATTCGGCGAAGCACCATTTGCTGTCGAACCAGTTCCTGGTCAGAATCAGGATGACCGCTTCCGCCCCGGCTATTTCTCGATAGAGCGTCCGTTCCCAATCGGCGCCCGGCGCCAGTCCGGCATGTTTGTCGAAATCGAGAAATGTTTCCACAAAACCATTCGCCCGCAGCCACGTGAGCAGGCGCGCCGCTTGCTCTGTGTCCCGGCTGGAATGGCTGATGAAGATGTGCGACATGGTCCGCGGTCCCTTCCCGCTGATGCGCCTAGTGCCGTTCCACCTTGCCTTGACGAATTTCCATTAGCCAACAGGCAAGGCGTCGTTCCAGACCCTGTCTGTTTGGCCCAAAAAGTTGGAACGGCACTAGCCGCTCAAAATCGCCTTGAGACTTTCCGCCATCCGCTTGAAGGCATCCGCATAGTCTTTCGGACTGAAGTGCATCCCGCCTTTGGCAAAGTCGTGATCCGCATCCGGATACACGATGAGCTTGAACGACTTGCCGGCTGCGATTGACGCTGCAGCCAGCTCGTTATCCCTGGCGACCAGGCAGCAGTCGTTTCCGGCATGGTCTTTCCCGCCGGCGAACACCACCAGCGGCACCTTCAGCCTGTTCGCGAAACCTATCGGATCATGAATGAAGTAGTTTTGCGGATACCAGAGCACCGCGCCGGCCACAAGTTCGGGCCATGGCGTGGCAAAATAAAGATACATGCCTCCGCCCAGAGAGAAACCCACCAGAGCGACCTTGCCGGGGAGCGCGTGTGGCATCTGCTGCGCCTCCAGGATGTCCGCTCTCACGCCGTCCCCGTGCACTCCCACCATTTGCGTGCCGTCGTACAGCACGACGTCGTAGCCGAGTTCGGCGATTTCCCGGGCTACCGTCGTATAGTGAGCTGGTCCGGAGATGCCCGAGGCCAGGACCACTACGCGCCCTTTGCCCTGGGGAGGCGGAAATTCCTGTTGCGCACGCGCCGCCGGAACCGCGGCAAAACCCGCCAGTACTCCGGCAGTGGTCGCCAAACGTAAGAAGCCGGTCATGGCCAGCGCCTCCTTCCGTTTCCTTGGCATGAGCTTTCCAACCTTGATCTCCGTTTGGACGGCGCTTGGCCCGACAGCCTAAATCCTCGCGCCGACGGAGTCAAACGCAAACCGGCCGGGGGCATCCGTGGGCCGTGGCCGCCTCGCTGCCGACACGGCGCGATATGTGGACATGCTTGCCGAATGCCAAAGAGAAATCTCCAACAACGTGACTGCCAACCTTTTGGAAGGCCACCGGAGACCAATCTTCCTGGTGGAAGACCGCGGCGCCGCCTGAGATCGTCCGGCAACCCATTGATTCTCTTGTGCGGCCGCCTCATACTCGCTTGGGCTCTAATTCCAAGCCCGGATGGAGTTCGAAAATCCTCAATGAGGAGAACCGCCATCAGCTGCCGCAACGCTTTCGCCTGCACTCTATTGCTGCCAATTGCCATAGCGCTTTCTGCTGGCAGCGCTTCCGCCCAACGTTCCTGCGAGAGCCTGACAAATCTCGTACTCTCGGACGCGACGATCAGTTCGGCGATTGCCGTCTCCGCCGGGGCGTTTAAACCACCGTCAGGTCCGGGCCAGCCGGCGGCCAGTCGTCTTCCCGCGTTCTGCCGCGTGCAGGGCGTCGCCAAGCCCAGCAGTGATTCCGAGATCAAGTTCGAAGTGTGGCTGCCGGCGTCCGGCTGGAATGGGAAACTCGAGCAAGTGGGGAACGGCGGTTTCGCGGGCGCGATTCCCGAATTCGCAATGGCCCAGCCTCTGCATCGCGGCTACGCGACGGCCGCAACGGACGACGGTCACGCCGGGGGCACGGGTGCTTCCTGGGCCATTGACCATCCTGAAAAAGTGATCGATTTTGGCTACCGTGCCGTCCACGTCGTATCCATCCAGGCCAAAGCAATCGTCGCAGCGTTCTATGGAAGCAGTCCGAAGCTTTCTTATTTTGTCGGATGTTCCGACGGAGGCCGCGAAGCCCTCATGGAAGCGCAGCGTTTCCCCGATGATTTCCGCGGCATCGTGGCTGGCGCGCCCGCGAATTACTGGACGCACCTCCAATTCAAAGGCCTGTGGGACGAGCGCGCCGTCGAGGACCCTGGCTCCTTCATCCCCCCTGAAAAACTGAAAGTCCTGCAAGACGCCTCCCTCGCCGCATGTGATTCGCTTGACGGTTTGAAAGACGGACTGATCGAGAATCCGCGGCTTTGCCATTTCAACCCTGCGGTCGTGCAATGCAAGGGCGCGGACACCGCCAGCTGCCTCACCGAGTCACAAGTGCAAGCGGCGCGAAAAATCTATGGCCCTGCCGTCAATTCCGAAACTGGCGCGGCAATCGCTCCAGGCTTTTCTCCCGGCGCGGAAGCCAATCCAGCGAACTGGGCACTCTGGATCACCGGGACGAAACTGGGCCAGCCGACGATCGGCGCATTTTTTGCCAACGCTTTTTTCTCGGGCATGGTCTTTGGCAATTCAAAGCTGGACGTCCACACAGTCAATTTCGGAAGCGACGTTCGATTGACGGACGACAAGCTGGCATTGATCCTCAACGCCGACAATCCGGATCTTCGCGCCTTCAAATCGCACGGCGGAAAATTGATCCAGTACGCCGGCTGGGGCGATGCAGCGATCCCCCCGCAGGGAAGCGTCGATTACTTCGAAAGCGTGCAGTCGGCGATGGGCAATACGAAAGAGTTCTATCGCCTTTTCATGGTGCCTGGCATGTCCCACTGCGGGGGCGGCGCGGGAGCGAACGTCTTTGGAAACGGCGCCGAGGTTCCCAACGCGGACGCTTCAAATGATGTTGTGATGGCTCTTGACCGGTGGGTTGAAGATGGCCTGGCGCCCGCCGAGATCGTCGCCACCCGTTACGTGGACAACAACTCGGCTAAGGGCGTCGAGATGACGCGGCCTTTGTGTCCATATCCACACCAGGCTCTCTACAATGGCTCGGGCGATCCGAACCGGGCCTCAAGCTTCACCTGTCGCATTCCGGCTGGCCCCGCGAAGCATTAATCGAGAAGCAGTCGTGTCTTGTGCTGCCACCGGTTCCGCTGCCGGTGCTTCCCACCAAAACGCTAGATTCGACATCCAACCTATCTGGGGGGAAAGGAGCAAGGCAGTGAAGAAGGATGGCGCAGGCTCTGCGGTGGGACTCATGCTTGGGTTTCTTGCCGCCATGCTGATTGGCGGAGGTTCGCCGTGCTGGGCGCAGGCGACCGGCACGGAGGGCGGCGTCCCCGTGCACATGATCGTCACGGTGGAAGCGCGGCAGGAAGCGCAACCGCCGGCGATCCGCGGCGAAGACCTTGTGGTTTACCAGGGGCGCGATCGCGTGCCGGTTTCCGGCTGGACGCCCCTGCACGCAAACGGCGCGAATCTCGAACTGTATCTGCTCATAGACGATTCCCTGACCGTCAGCCTGGCGGACCGTATCGGCGAGCTGCAAAGTTTTCTGGATGGCCTGCCTGACAATGTGGAAGTCGGCTTGGCCTACATGCGCAACGGCATGGTTGATATTGTGCAGAGGCCAACACGCGACCACGCCGCGGCAGCCAAGCTGATCCGAGCGCCTCAGGCCATCACTGGCGGCAGCTCGTATCAATCTCTCGAGCAGCTCATCAAAGAATGGCCGGCCGTAGCGGAGCGCCGCGAGATCCTCATGGTGTCGGATGGCATCGAGCCGTTCTCTCCGCCGGATACATCGGACCCTTTCGTGCAACAGAGCATCGCCGCGGCGCAGCGCGCGGGGATTCAAGTCTTCACCATCTACGCTCCCGCGGCGGGGCATTGGGGACAGACCTGGTGGAGCCTGACTTGGGGACAAACCTACCTGTCGCAGCTCGCCCATGAAACCGGCGCCGAGGGATACGGGGATTCGATTGCGAATCCCGTATCGTTCCTGCCCTATCTGGATGATCTGAGCCAACGGCTGCAACGCCAGTACGAACTTACCTTTCGTGCCAAGCCGCCAAAGAACGGGGGGATGCAGCCGGTCCGGGTGACCACCGAGGTCCGTAAAGTGGACCTGGTCGCGGCAGACCGAGTGTTTGTGCCCGCGCAAGAATAGGCGCGCGTTACGGGCTTGCATGCCTGCAACTTCCGGTCTCCCTTCCGGGTCCTATCTGCGCCCCCCGCTCATTCCCGCGTCAGACTGCTGAACAGGGACGCCAACTGCGCCACGCTCACTTGTTCGGCGCGGATATCTGCCCGCAAACCCAAGCCGGCCAGCGCGGCGCGTGCCTCCTCAGGGGCCGCGAGCGAACAAAGATTGTTGACCAGCGTCTTGCGTTTTTTCGCAAAAGCCATCTTGACGAAGCTGAAAAAGCGGCGCTCATGGTGAATCGCCAGTGCCGCGCGTTGCCCGGGGAGGCGCAAGCTCACCAGCGCCGAAGTCACTTTCGGCTGCGGGCGAAAAGCGCTCGGTGGAACGCGCAGGACAATCTCCGGCTGCGTGAAATACTGTGCGGCCACGGCAAGGTACCCGTACGAACGCGACCCGGGAGAAGCGGCGAGCCGCTGGGCCACCTCGAGCTGCATCACCAGGTGGGCGACCTCCAGCCTCCCGGCAAACTCAAAGAGCCGGTGGAGAATCGGCGAGGTGATGTAATAGGGCAGGTTGCCGTAGACGCGCACCGGGCCTGGAGGAAGGATCTCGGCCAACTCGAGCTTGAGGAAGTCGCCTTGAATAACGCTGAGATTTGCATGTGTGCCGCGGAGCGCCTCGAGTCTGCTTGCCAGCGAAGCGTCCAGCTCCACGGCAAAGACGCGCGCGTTGGTGGCCAACAATAAGCGTGTGAATTCGCCGCGTCCCGCGCCGATCTCCAGCCAAGGCGTTTGCGAAAGGGAGGTCCCCAGGCCGATGGCGCGGGCGATCTTTTGGCGCCAGCCCGGATCCGTGAGGAAATGCTGGCCGAGACGCTGACGGGCCACGAGCGTCGAGTGTAGCAGGGGCCTGCGCAGCGGAAAAGGATCGGAGCACGCAACCGGTTTTCTGTAGGATTGCGTGTTGCAACCGGTCAGCCAAGCGACTGCCATTCAGCTGCCCGAGCCTCCGGCTATCTGGCTCGGGCCATGTGGAAGAAGAATAACAAGGACAGTTGCACATCGCGAAACAGATAGAAGGGCACACGGTGCACGGGGATGCGAAACCATCCCCGTTCCGTCCAGCGTTTTCGGATGCCGCCCCAAAACGAATCCAGATCGGCTCGCGTGTAAACCTTGTTGGGGGCCAGCAAAGGATACGACTTGGCCCACAACAGATGCATCTTGGATGGAACGCGCAGCGAAGGGAAGTGACTCTTGGCCCGGACGTAGGCGGCCTGCAAATCTGCAAGCCTCAGGTGGCCATAAGCCGCCCGGATCTTGGCGAGTTCCGCGGCCAACCGCTGCTCGGCCTCGCCCGGCCGGCGGGTTTGCAGCCAGACCTCTTCCATCTCAAAGAGCAGGCGCACCATGCTGGCCAAGTGGGCGCGAATTTCTTTCAGGCGTTGCGGGTAGTACTCCCACGGCGAGAGGATGGGGAAACCGGGGCGGCGGCTCTTGCGGCCTTTCAAGCGGAAAAAGCCGCACATCATGGGGTGGCGGCCCTCGGTCTGGATGGAATTCTTGTACCAGATGAAGCGCGCAAAATTGTTCCAGTAGGAGGATTTCGGGGAGCGCAGCAGAACCGCCTTCATGTTGTCGAAACTGTAGAAGGTCTTCCAGGCCTGGAGATAGCTGCTTTCCCAGGTCCCATCCTTCAGGGAGGGATGGGCGGTGACGGCATGGTGGGAATCGTAGCGGTTGAAGTCCGCATGCATCCATTCGCCGCGGCGTGACATTCTGAGATGGTCTTCGGAGCCAGGCAGCGGCGTAAGCATGAAGAAGGAAGCGTGGTCGGGGCGCACCTCATCCATTAGATAAGAAACGTCGCGCCGCACGGATTCCGCGGTATCAAAGGGGAACCCGATGATGTAGCCCACGTGCGTGCTGATCTCCGCCTGGCGATAGGCGCAGATCAAGCGCGAGTACTCCCGGACCTGATTTTGCTTCTTTCCCGCAGCAGCCAAGTTTCCCGGGTCTACGCTCTCCATGCCGATGAACACGTTGGTGCAGCCTGCGCGCCGCGCCTTGGTGACGAAATTCCTGATCTTCCAGGAAAGCACGTCCACCTGCATCATGAACTTCACCGGGATGCGCTCCTCTTCCCGCAGCCGGATGAGAGCGTCGAAGATGGCCTCCCAATTCTTGTTGCGGGCGAAGTTGTCGTCGGTGAAGAAATAGAAGGTAATGCCGTTTTCCCGGAAGTTGCGGCGGACGGCCTTGGCGATGTGTTCGGCGGAGCGATAGCGCATCTTGCGGCCCTGCACGTTGATGATGGTGCAGAAGGTGCATTCGAAGGGGCAGCCGCGCCCGCAGTCCAGCGTGCCGAAGTTGGGAGCCACAAACCTGCGCAAGTACTTTCTGCGGATGGCAGGAAGGGGCTTCTCATAAAGGTCCGGCTTGTTGCCAACGAAGTCGTACAGGGGCTTCAGGCGGTCCTTCACGGCGTCGCACAGCAGGTCGCCCCAGGTTTCCTCCACCTCGCCCTTGACGATGGTGACGCCCTCGTCCATGAGTTGCTGAATGTCCTGGGGAATATCTGGGAGCAGGGCCAAGTACCCGCTCACGTGGAATCCGCCGAGCAGGACGGTCAGACCGGCGCGGCGGAACTCGCGCGCCAGGTCAGCGGCACGGGGAAACTGGTTGGTCTGCACGCCCACAAGGCAGACGATGGTCTTGCGGCCCCAGCGTTGTGACCGGCAGATGCGCTTCACCGGGACGCGGTCCACCGTCTCATCCAGCAAGTGAACCTTGACGCGCAGCTTGCCCAGACGCCCTTGCGCCAGCACGTCTTCGGTGAGGCCGGCCAGGCAAGCGAGGGTATTGCTCGGCAGGACGCCGCGCCAGTGGCGCACCACGTAGCCGTCGTCGTCATACTGAGACGGTTTGATCAAGTAGAGATGAACTGTTTTCGGCATTTGGCCGCGCAGACTCCGGATCTTTCAGCGCACATGATCCCTGCGGACTTCACGGTTGCTGGAAATGTCCCGTGGCCCTCTCGGAAAGCGCTTTTGGCGGGTATAACGCTCCTTCCTTATGTCTAAGTGATGCTAGCACCTTGCAGCGAGCCCGTCGAGACCTCTTCACCACGTGGTTGCTGTTTTGCAAGAGTTGTGTTACAGGTGCTGCGCTTGCGAGTGCATATTCCAGCTCGCCGGAGGCGCTTATGGGGAACGAACAAGCTGTACGTGCGCGGCCCGCAGGCACTGGCGCGCGCTGGACGGCGGCAATCGCCTCGATCATCGTAGGCGGGGCCTTCTTTGCCCTATGGTTCTGGTTGCTGCCGTCTTGGCTGGGCTTTCGCGTGGCCATGACCGGTGCAACGCGCTGGCGGTGGATTGCTGCCCTGCCGTCGGTGCTGGGTTTTGCCGTGGCCCTGCGCTGCATGTGGGATTTCGGCTGGAGCGGACACGGGACGCCCGCGCCCATTGCTCCGCCCAAGAAGCTGGTCATAACAGGACCATATCGTTATGTCAGGAATCCCATGTACTTGGGCTTCTTCACCGGATGGATCGGGCTATGGGTGGTCTTCGGCCGGACGAACTGGCTGGCGATGGCCATCGCCGTCGCGGTGGTGCTGGGCACAGCTCTATTTGTGCGTTTGTATGAAGAGCCTACCTTGCGAAGGACGTTCGGCGCGAAGTATGAGGAATACTGCCGGAACGTCCATCGCTGGGTCCCGCGGCTGCGCCCGTGGGACCAGTGAGAGACTTGCCCCGCGGCTTTCCCAGGCGCCCTCCGCCCCATGGAACCGGTCTCTGGCAACCACCAGGCGCGCCTCAGTGCGAACGTCCTCCGCCTCCGCCGCCACCGCTGGAGCCTCCACCCCCGCCACCGTGGCCGCCTGATCCCCCTCCGCCGCCACCGCTGGAGCCTCCGCCCCCGCCACCGTGGCCGCCCGATCCCCCTCCGCCGCTATGTCCAGAGCTTGCACCGCCGCCGCTGCCATGCGAGCTTGAGCCTGCGCCTCCACCGCTGCCTCCAGAGGTGTGCTGCCCGCCCGAACTGGCCCCGGAACCTGCCCGCGCCGGAGACGGCCCCTGCGGTGTGACGCCGGCCGGCGCCTGGCCTTCCCTGGCATGATGAACCGGCCGCCCTTCCGAATTCACCGCAGGTTCCGCATTGGCCGCCGCGCCGGAACCAGGCGCACCCTCGTCAATGTTGCGCTTGGCCGGGCGGACCGTTTCAACCGTTCCGTTGACCGTGGCCCCCGAAGCTCCTGGATTGGCTCTCGAAGCATCCGTAGTGCCTTGGGGAGCTGTGTTGGCATCCACGAACTCTTTCTCGCGCGGATCGTACACTATGCTTGATGAGCGGCCGCGGGGGGCAGCGTTGTCCCTCGCGCCCGCCGCGGCATTCGCAGTTGACCCGGGCCCCTGTTGTGGGGCAACGAAAACCCTGCGCGCTCCCGGCGCTGCCGGAGAAACGGGTGCGCGCGCAGGCACAAGGCCCTCTTGCACAACCCGGCTCGGCGGCTGGCCGACAACCTGCACTTTTTCGCCAGGCAGCAGGTGCACGAGCGTAGGACTCGCTTCCTTGTTTGCCCCCGCACCGGGCACGATGACGAAGCCTGCGGCCGCATTCAACGGAACGCTTCCCGGGCGGTCCAGCGGGTGCAGGGGAACAATCCCGATGGGGCCGTGCGGGTGGCCAATCCAGGTTCCAGTCATGGGCCTCCACGGGCCGCCCAGACCGCTCCCGCCGGGGGTCCACAGCCATCCATAAATCGGCGAGTACACCCAGCCCCCGAAGTGATACGGCAGCCAGCCCCAAGGCTCGTAACTCACCCAGTTCCAGCCGCCTAAGAAGGGGTCGTACGTCCACATCCCGGACATGAAAGGCGCCCAGCCCAGCGCCGTGCCGAAGGGTCTCCAGCAGTAGCCAAAGCCTGAATAGGGAACCCAGGCACCATAGGCGGCCAGATCGGCAAGACCGGCGACGTAGGCCGGTGAGTTGGCATACTGCAGCGCCGCTGTCGTCTCCGTAGTCAGGGTTTCCTCCCGCCCGGCCACCCACTTGTCGAAATCGTCCTCCGCCGGCACCTGTTCGATGGAGGGAGCGGCATCGCCGGTCAGCAGGCTCAGCATGCTCCCTTTTTCAACCCCGGTTTCCTCCGAGCCCTTTCCGTACTGCACCTGGACCTGCCCCTTCAGCACGCTGACCCATGCGCCATCCTGCGTCACATCCAATCGGAAGCTGCCTCGGTCGCCAAGCGAGACCGACAGCGTTGGCGCTTCCACCACGAACTCGTCCTTTTCACCGGGATAAGCGTAGAAGGTCGCCGTGCCCTCCGTGAGTTTCAGGTGGGTAATGAAGGCGCCGTTCGAAAGACCCAGTTGGGTGAACTCCAGCGTGCTATTCTCCGCCAGATACGCGGCGGCGCCGTGCTCGAACTCCACTGCGGCCCGGCCATCCTGCGTTGCCAGAACGTAGCCTTCGCGAATGGGAAGGTTGGCCGCCGCGTCCTCCCAGCTTTCGCCGCCAGGGCGGGAAAAGCGCACATCTCCTTGCACGAAACTCAGGCGCACGATGCGCGCGTGGCTATAATCATCCGCGAAAGCTTTCCCCGGAACCCAGGAAACCATCAAGAGCAGGAGCCCGAAACATCCGCTTCGTATCCTCATAGGACCCCCTCGGAAGAGCCTTCCATTCATACAGACGCGCCCGGCCCCTTCCCGGTTGCAGCGAACCCTCTTGCCGAGCCCCTCGTTGCATATCTATCCTCCGCTCAGCAGGGCGCAAGTTTGGCTCAACCAGATGCTGCGGCGATCAGTGTAGCGTCAGATCAATGCTGGGACGCAAAGAACTTGGAGAGCTCGTCCAGCAACTTTTGCGCCTGCTGATGGACCGCCGCGTCCTGGTTCTGGATGCCCCCCTCATCTCCGCTGGAACTCCAGAACGATGGCTCGGTCTTGATCCTTTTGGTCCAGACCATCGAGCCGGCTGGATTCGTGAGCTTATACTCCATCTCAAGGTGGGCTCGACCGGTCCCATAGCCCACCATGACGCGCTCGGCTGTACTGCCCGCGGAGTAGCTGACCTCGTTTGCGGAAAGCGACCAGGTTCTGGCAGGCTGTGTGGCATCGCTGGCAAATGAGCTGACTTTGCCGAAGAGGCTGCTCTGCCGCAGCGCGCGGAGATCGTCATGCTGAACCGCAGCGACGGCAGCTACTGCTTTGCCCTCACATGTGAATCTCGCAATCCAGAGCTGCCGGGCTCCCGGCTGCGGCGCAGCGCTCTTGACCATCTCCGCGATCACCGTATCAGGAACGCCTGCGGACTTCAGCTCCTGGAGGGCGGCCGGCGACGTGTCGAAATTGGCCGACGAACTGCGAATCGTGGCGATCACCACGTCGGCCGCCAGGCCAGACTGCACGAGTTTCAGGACATCCTTGTTGGTGAGCTGGGCCGGCGCGACGGTTGAACTCTGGCTGCCGGGCGCCTGCGTCCGGCCGTGAGAGATGAAGGCCACCGCAAGAATAGAGGCTACCGCAAGAAACACAGCCCTTCTCATCATGACTGGATCCTCCGCTCGAAGCGTTCTCGTTTACACAGACGTGCCTGGCTCCTTCCCGGTTGCGGCGAACCTTCTTGCCGCGCCGTTCCCATGCATCTTCCGCCATCCCCCGGCCTCCGCAAGGCGTCGTTGACACTCCGCTCATGCAGGGCAATACTTTCGTGCGATGATCGGGCAACTTCGCGGGCGCCTTGAGGACAAGCGGCCCAACCAGGTGCTGGTGGACACGGGCGGCGTCGGATACCTGGTGCAGATTCCCCTCTCCACCTTCGCCGCCCTGGGAGACCTGCACACGGAAGTGACCCTCCTCGTGCACACGCACGTGCGCGAGGACGCGCTGGCCCTATACGGTTTCCTGACCGCACGCGAAAAACAGTTCTTCGAGCTGCTCATTTCCGCCTCCGGCGTAGGGCCGAGCCTGGCACTCAAGATCCTTTCCGGGATCAGCGTCGAGGAATTGTTCGCCGCCATTGGCGGCGGCGACCTGGCCCGTCTGACGCAGATTCCCGGCGTGGGACGCAAAACCGCCGAGCGCATCGTCGTCGAGCTGCGCGACAGGATGAAGGCTCTTGCGGGAGAACCCGCTCAGGCGCCAGCGCGCGCGGGACATGAGCGCGATGTCGTTTCCGCGCTGGTGAACCTCGGCTATGACTCCCGCGCCGCCGAGAAAGCCGTGGAGGAAACCCGCGGCCCCGAGGCCGGGAGTTTTGAAGCTTTGCTGCGCGGAGCGCTCAAGGCCCTGAGTCAGACCAAGAACCGCGCCGCGCGCGTCGAGTGACGCCCCGGAGGTCATGACCGTTTTCTCCGGGGCAAAGGCCGGACGAATGCAAGAATCAGGAGCACCGCGCAGAATTCTCTCCGGGCAGGCGTTCGCCGAGGACGCGCGGCTCGAAGCCAGCGTGCGTCCCACGCGCCTCGCCGACTACATCGGCCAGCAGCGCGTCAAAGAAAACATCCACATCGCCATCGAAGCGGCTCGCAGCCGCGGCGAGGCCCTGGATCACGTCCTGCTCTACGGCCCGCCGGGATTGGGGAAGACCACCCTGGCGCAGATCATTGCCAACGAGCTCGGCGTGCCCATGAAGACCAGTTCCGGTCCCCTGCTCGAACGCAAAGGCGACCTGACCGCCGTACTCACGGCTCTGGAGCCCCGCGAGGTTTTCTTCCTGGACGAGATTCATCGTCTCCTCCCCGCCGTGGAAGAAGTCCTCTACCCTGCTATGGAGGACTACCGCATTGACCTGGTGATTGGGCAGGGACCAGGAGCGCGCATTCACCCCTTCGCGCTCAGCCATTTCACCCTGGTGGGTGCGACCACGCGCGCGGGACTCATTACCGCGCCCCTGCGCTCGCGCTTCGGCATTGTCCATCGCCTCGATTTCTACAAGCGCGAGGACTTGGTGCAGATCCTTCGTCGCTCCGCGGGAATTCTCGGCATCGCCTTCGATGACGAAGGCGCCGCGGAGATCGCCGGGCGCTGCCGCGGCACCCCGCGCGTGGCCAACCGCTTGCTCCGCCGCGCCCGCGATTTTGCCGAGGTGCGCGCCGCCGGCCGCGTCACCCGCGAAGTTGTGCAGGAAGCCCTGGCCATGCTTGGCGTGGACGAGCAAGGGCTCGACGAGGTGGACCGCAACCTCATGCTTGCGATTCTCGATAAGTACGCCGGCGGACCTGTCGGACTCGGTACCTTGGCCGCCGCTCTGAGCGAAGAGGAAGACGCCATCGAGGAAATGTACGAGCCTTACCTGATGCAGATCGGCCTGATTGACCGCACCCCTCGCGGCCGCGTGGCCACCGCCCGCGCCTACGAGTACTTCGGCCGCCAGTTACCGCGCCGCCAGTCGGGATTGTTCTGAGTTCACGCTCTGCGCTCTTTTTCCATCGGGAACACTGCTCCCTTGTGGCAAACTTCTTCTCCCATGACTGCACGCAGGGTTTATCTTTCTCTGGGTTCGAATGTGGGAGACCGCGCTGAAAACCTTCGCCGCGCGATCTGGAGTCTCCCTGCGGCCGGCGTGCGCCCGTCGCGTCTTTCCTCGCTCTATGAAACGCAGCCGCTGGACTTCCCCGCGCAGCGCTGCTTCCTGAACTGCGTCGTGGAAGCCGAGACCACCCTATTGCCTTTGCCCCTGCTGCACGCCCTGAGGCGCATCGAATTCCGCCTGGGCAGCCGAAAATTCTTTCCTTCCGGCCCCCGCAAAGTGGACCTCGACGTTCTGCTCTACGGCTCCGCCGCCATCCGCACCCCCGAGTTCACCGTGCCCCATCCCCGCATGCGCCGCCGCCGCTTCGTGCTCGTTCCCCTGGCCCAGATCGCCCCTGCCCTTGCCCATCCCCTGTGGGGCACCAATGCCGCCGGCCTGCTGGCCCGCGCCCCGGATAGCGGCCAAGTCCGCCCAGTTGTTCCTTCCGTGTAGCCGCAGTCTTCGGACTGCGAGCCTTTTGCGCTTGTTCTCTTTCCCTTTCCCGAAGAGTAGAATGCGTTACGATTCGCGGCCGCGTCTCTCTTGACCGCATGTTCTTCGCCAGGAGGTCGAGATGAGAAGAAGCTCGGTGTTGGCGGGAGTTCTAGCCGCCGCCACTGCCGTTGTTCTAGCCCAGCAAGGCAAGCCTCCGGAGAAACCAGG
>Ga0187771_10000317_pt1 | contig 28607 bp, 27 predicted proteins | sample 0116_SJ02_MP15_1_FD_133139 | JGI IMG/M metagenome (GOLD analysis project Ga0187771, IMG submission 133139) | Tropical peat soil microbial communities from peatlands in Department of Meta, Colombia - 0116_SJ02_MP15_10_MG | ecosystem: Environmental > Terrestrial > Soil > Wetlands > Peat | place... | reverse complement strand
GCTTCTCGGTCGCCCAATACGGTGGGAGGCGTATGAATCAATGGCCGTCCGTAAAGAATGCCTCTCTTAACGTCTTCACGGTGTCGGCGACTTCGGCTTCTTCATTGGTCAACTTCAAGAACACCTCTTCAAGAGTGGCATCCTTCCCTCCGGCCATGCCTCTGAGCTGCTCCAGTGTACCTTCCGCCAAGATTCTCCCTTGATAGATGATCCCAATCCTAGTGCAGACCCGTTCTGCCACTTCCATGATGTGGGTAGAGAAAAGGACAGCACCCCCGCCTTGAGTGTGAAACGATATCATGTCCTTCAAAATACGACTGCTTCTGGCATCAAGACCGTTCAACGGCTCGTCGAGAAGGAGTAGCTGAGGCTTGTGCAACAGGGAGGCTATGACGGCTACCTTCTGTTTAGTCCCCATCGAAAGGGTGGCGATAGGAGAGTCGAAGTAGCGACCCATATCGAACGCGCTAGCCAGTTGTCCGGCCATCTTGTTGGCAGGACCAGAATCAATCCTACGAACGGATGCGATGAATTCAAAGAAATCTCTCGGAGACAGAGACTCATACAAGGTCGGGTTTTCGGCGACATAACCAATCCGTGATTTGGCTTCAATCGGATTCCTCATGGGATCAAAGCCCACGACACTTATCGTCCCTGAGGTAGCTTCCAACAACCCAGCGGCTATCTTCATCATCGTGCTCTTGCCGGCGCCGTTTGGCCCGAGAAGGCCGTATGTTTCACCTTGGTGGACGCTCAGATTCAACCCGTCCAGCGCCCTAACCTCTCCGAACTTCTTCGCTAGGTTCGTCGCCTCCAAGAGCGTAGCGGGCATACGTTACCCATGTGAATTTGGCGATTTAACGTTTGAGCGGAGGAGTCGAATCGAAATCACCGCCGCGAGAGAGTGCTTCCTCAGCCGCCGGCCCAAGAAGTTAAGAGCTTCTACGAAGCTCCTCCAGCAGTCATATGGACACGTCGCCTATAGTCGAATGGCATAACTTGGTTGGAGGGAAATTCATAGCCAAGGTGAACAGATTCGCCGCCTATGTAGACGTTTCAGGTGTGCTCTACTACGTTCATGTCCCCAATCCGACGCCGGCCGCAGAGCTGCTTAGACCAGGAGCCGATGTGTTGATGACCGTGCTTCCTCCATCCCATAAAACCAAGTTTCGCCTAATCGCGGCTAATACCGGTGACCTTTGGGCGACCCTTGATACCGCTATCCCGAACGTCGTCTTCAGAGAGGGGATCAGGCGCTCCCTGTTCGCCGAATTCACTGGCAGGACCGTTTTGAAGGAGGGCGTCAGGTTGGGAAACAGTCTCATAGACTTCCTGCTTTCGGGGCTGCGGCCCTGCTATGTAGAGATCAAAAGCTGCACTTTGGTGAGAGACGGCACGGCCCTTTTCCCTGACGCAGTCACAGAACGGGGTCGACGGCACCTCCGCGAACTTGAGGGCGCAGTGAAGAGCGGGGCGGAATCCCATATGGTATGGATAGTGCAGCGACCGGACGCCGATGACCTGATGCCCTACAAGGAGAGGGACCCCCAGTTCGCGGCCGAAATGATTCGCGCAAGAGACATGGGGGTGGGTTTCCTAGCATATCGATGTTCTTTCGATGGCCAGTCCTTGAGACTGCAGGGGAGACTACCTGTTATCACCTAGTGAATCGACTAGCTCTATGAAAAAGGTGTCAATCGTTGCAACGAAAGAGTTAACAATAATAAACTTCAGAACTATTATACACTGTTCTCACACAAAGTGACGCTTGGCTACCGAGAAGGAAGACGCCCTAATTCCATTCCTTCGTGGCGGAGGAGGGCCAACCGCCGACGAAAACGAGGAATATGCCCGAGTTTACTTGGAGGTACGTGGCCCCGGGAAACTCTTTTCGTCTGGGCCTTCAAAGGGAGTAGAGAGCATTAAGCGTGAGTTATATCCGTTCTACGTCGTACCCGTCCCCAACCGCGGAGGCCATTGGATTATAGACGCCACAAAACCTATCGCCATTTCAGCCTTTGATAGCTTCGATCCAACCCTTCTGGTCGCACAGCTTGGCTACCTCGTCAGTAGGAGGAGAACTAACTTGGACTTTGCAGGAGAATCTAGCCAAACAATGTTCGAACACATGTCTGGAGCGCTACTAGATTACGCCAGACTTCAAAACGATTACAATCGAGACCTGTCCTCGGCAATCAGCAGAGATTTCCTTGCCAAAGACTACATAGTCATGGTTGAAGCCGCAAAACAGGTGGTTGGGAGTTGCCGTGCGACCATGCGTTACGGAATCAGAATCTCCGAGAAGATCACCCCGACGTTCACCTGGAACGAAGCCTTCGAATCTTCGGCATCGATTGAAAGACGCGTCAGCTTCATCGTGGACCACCTACACAGATGTGGAGAATCGGTGGGATTGCTCGAAGCCAGGGTCGCAGAATTCGAGGACCATGTCAGGCGCTCCAAAGCAGCACTGGAGACGGAGTTCGAAGATTTTAAGGTCCTCAAGGGAAGGGAAGAGGCCGACGCTACCGAAAGACGCGAAGCCGAGGGACAGAAGGCAGACAAGAACTACAAACATCTGATTAGCAAAGCGGAGAAACAACTCAAGGTATTCAAAGAAGCGAGCGAGGCAACCCAACTAGAGCTGATGCCCGTCCAGAGCGTCTACGACGACATGCACCAAGCGGCATCGAAACTTGATGAGATGATGGTAGGGGCCAAGTCGGCCCACGATGAGGCGGTTCAGAAGGAGGCCGAGTTCAGGGCTAAGTACACCAAGCTTCAAGAGGACCAATCGAACCTTCAAGCTCGCTCAACGAAGGGAAAGGATTCAAATTCCTTCCCTGAAGACGCTCCTCTCGACGCCGAGATGGCGTACCTCGAACACCAAGCTAACGACTACCAGAGTAGGCAGAAGCAGCTGGAAGAGGAACTGCAGCGGCTGTCCGCCGACCGGACGAAGTGTAGCTCAGAGATGGAGAAGTTCGAAAAGACATACCGGCCCATGAAGGCGAAGGCAGATGAAGCAAAGGCCTCCCTAGATAGGTGTGTAGAGGAGCTGGAAACGCTCAATCGGCAGAAGAATGCAGAGCTACTCGCCTCCGAGGAGCGATATCAAGGAGAAATAAAACGAATCAAATCCGAGACAGAAGAGGCCAAAGGCGTGCTCGAACACAGGACCTCATCCCTTGATCAATCCTTGGAGGGGCTAGAATCTTCCCTGACTAGCCTTAAGGCGACCCTAGTCTCCGCTGGAAAATATGCCTACGAAGTCATGCTGCCCGGCCTTGAAACGATAACCATCTCTGGCGAAGACATGTCGCGCGAGTTATACTACCCCTTTTACTTGGGCACAAGGCAAGATTCACCATCGCCATCGCTCGTCGTTGGCCGCGAATGGATGGAGACCCAAGATAGCTCGGCTGGGACTCGAGAAGAACATTCATACAGACAGACGGCGATTGACTCATACGTCCAAAGCAGACTATCGTCAATTCAATGCAATAACTCCGCCGACGACTTCAACCTGTTCGCCCAGATTGAATTCAAAGGGCGCCTCCTTGTAGGGCTGAAGGAATTGGCCGTCAAAGGGCTGATCGACGAAAGCAAGATGCTGAAGCTTGCCAAAGAGATAGCTGTCATTAACCTCAAACTCCCTTGATTCGACGGAGAAGCTCCCTTCTCTAGGGAGCCTAGCTGAATTAAGGGGAAAATGTTTTAGCATCTCCCTCTCCGTGCTGAGAGCCGTGAGCGAAGAGCAGTTCCGGAACTGGGCAAGCGGTCGTGGCCCGCATGTCCCATTGGCCGTCAAGGGGCATACCTTCCAGTTTGAGAAGGAGAACATCATCAAAGTCGACGGGGGCACCTTCGTATACGAGGAGGCCCTAGATTTGGTGAAGATGCTCAACTCGCGCAACCCCTTGGACTCGATCAATGCCAGCATAGTGATTTGGGAGAGGAATGGAGTCCTCAGGCTAATGGTCCTAGCCTTGGTGGCAATACTCCTAGTGGCCGTTATAGCCCTAGCTCGTCACTGAGATTGTCTGCTACTGCGTGATTTCTACGTAAAACAGCTGAATTACTCCAGCACCTCCGGATTCAAGCGCACCTATGTAATAATTCTGAGAACTGTCTTCCCATACATAAATCGTTGATCCGATGCTGCTATGGCCGTAGGTAGTAAGGAAGGAGTTCACTTGGCTGAGGGTTGCATTCAGGCCCAGTCCCGAGAACGAAAGTACTCCTTGGCTTATCCAAACGGTTGGATTCATCGTGGTCACATTCAGAAACGAGTATCCCTCGGATGCCACCAGCGAGGCCACGTCGGACAGCAACGTGTGTATGTCGGCTGCTGGCTCTACAGTAGCGACTCCCGCCAAGCCGTAGTATGCGGTAGCCGCGTCAGCGCCTAAGCTAACGTTGCCTGTAGTGGGATTAATAGCCGTGATAAATGGAAGCTGCGTCACTACACCGCTCGCTCCAGGGTTGGTGTATACGGCCACAAAATAAGTGAGCTGCCCTCCTATCGAATAAAGGAGGTACGACCCAATCCTATAGTTGGGCAGAAGTGTGAGCTGAGTTCTCACTTGCCCGCTGGTCTGCAGGGCCTGCTCAGCAGCAGTAGGTCCTATGAAAGTCGTCGATGGGGACGGGTTCACATAAGCCTCGATTTGGCCTAACCTCGTGCCGCCGTACGCTACGTACATCGCCGCCAGGTTCCCACTTTCAGAATTCTCATATTCTACCAACTGTATTCCGACAAAGTAAGTCTGGTTCCCAATGGCCCACGGGATGTACTGGACAGACGTGTCATTAGGCCTTTCGTAGAACTGTGTCCCGGACCGCCAAACGAATGGGTCGGTCACATGAAAGACAAAATTGTAATCGAGCTGACCAGCGCTGGTCGGAGAGCCCAGGAGTTGCTCCGGGTACCTGAGCTGGGGGATGAGCCAAGATGGAGGCGCTCCCCACGTAGGGTAATAGTTTTGATAGAACTGGGTAAGGAAATCCGTGCTATTGCCGCCGATGAGGCTGGACACGGTATATCCCTGCATGGATCCGTCCGCGACGTTGACCAGCACGACTCCGAAGAATCTCAGGTACGGGCTCGCCGCAAAGCCCGACTGAAGCGGATAGTCGATGTAGACTTGTACCGCGTAATAGATGTTGGTACCATCAGTGACAAGATATGCCGATGGGTCCTCCACGAGGCCCGGGATTAAGATGCTTTGGACCCGGTTGAAAACATCCCTGTTGAAGAGCATATCGATTGATTGATATTGGGGTGAAAACGCGAAGCCCAACTGGCCCTCTGAGAAGGTCATCCACAAGGCCTTCTGCCACCCAGTCAGGACATAATCGGGCTGACCTTGGTAAGAGACATTCTGGACTTCGTCATACCCAGGGACGTGAACATAGACGCTCTGCAAGAACCCTCCAGCCGCTCCATTGAGTGGCTCCTCTCCATAGTAGATAGGAGGCTCCGTCGACACGCTGAAGGCCTGCTCTGTGGAGACCTGCTGGCCGGTGTAGGTGTTTATCACCATTATTTGCGAGCTGTGTGTATAAATCAGGTGCTCGCTGATCCAGTCGGTCGAAGGATAGAGCGGCGAGGTCGGGGCCACCCAATACTCCGTGTTATTCAAGAACACTATTTGCGAACTAGCCAAGGTCATCCAATTGTACGCCCCAATCTCTTTAGTCATAGTCGTCGCGGCGGCGGTCTGGTCCCACTGTCGAACCAAGCTAAGTGTTGTGGTGGCGTTGCTGGTTGGCAGGCTGAGAAGGGATTCCTGCTGTACATTCCCCGTACCTGAGGCCCAGTCAGTTACAGTTATCTCCTTCTGCGTCTGGGGATCCCACTCATAACTGATGTAGCTATTATTCCAGTTCAAGTAGAGGAAGACCACCGCACCAACATTGATTACAAGGCCTATAGCTACCAACACAGCCAGACCCTTGAACAGGGTTCTCCTCGAGCTGGGTGTCTCGAAAACCCTCCTGCTGGTAGTCTTAAGGTACGCCCAGCCGACGGCGGCAGCTGCCAATATCGTCCATAGCGCGCCGTAGACGTACGGTGTACTGACGTTCATCAGCCAATAAGGCGCGCCCAAGACGGCCGATAGGACGATGACACCTATGAACACCAAGGCGTTACGCAGCCATATGTCACTAGTTCTAGTCCCCAAGTTGGCCAGAAGTCGCAGAATCATGCGAATGGCAACGATTGAAAGGACAGCCCAGGCAACGATATACAGTACTCGATACTGAATCTCCATCGCAGGCATCAACGAAACAAGTTCAGTTCCAGAAGCAGGGAAGAGGGGTAGCATGAAGATGCGCAGCACCTTCGACCAATCACCCATCCCCATAGACAGCATCATTATGGGGTTCATCACATTACCCAAGAACATGAGCCCTCCCGTAAGCGCAAAATAGGCAAAACCAGCGGACCACTTGATGACCTGCCAGAGGAACCACATCCACTTTCCTGGCCTCGGTAGCCTCATAGGCTCGTAAGCGGGAGCCTCCCCCTCATACTCTCTAGGCCTCCTGACCATCAGGGAACCCCTCAAAAAGGTGCCCACTAGCCTCCACAAGTCGCTATGTCCAACTACCGGGTTGATCAGTAGTAGGGAGAACAGCGCGGCGGCGATGAAGGTGTAATTATGATAGAAGACAATCTGGAACCAGTCGAGACCGGCTTTCAGCGAGTACATATGCTGGAATATCGACCATACGAGGTACGTCCAAGCAGCGAATAACACCACCACTACAGCGATAAGCCCTATGAGCAACCAGGCGAGTAACGGACCCCGGCCAAACCTGCCAGGCCCACGTATCTCATCCTGCATTTAAATCAGCCGCTACTCAGTCGCATAAATACCTCTCCCATTTACCTCTTTCGCGAGCCGAGGCTCTTTTTTGTGACACCTGATGAGCTTATCCAAACCCTTTAATGATGTCAGCGCAGAATGCCCTGTTGCGATGAAGATCGCGCAAAAAGTGGCCGATATACCACCCTCCCCTCATCGCAAAGTCGTCGCCATTGCGGAGAGGAAGAAGAGGGAAGGCAAGACCGTCTACAACTTCTCACAAGGGCAGCCAGGCCTTCCTCCGGATTCTCAAGCCCTAGCGGCCTTTGCGGAAATGCTTTTGAAGCATCCTTTCGACCTGTCGAAGTACTCCGAGACCAAAGGTTTGCTCCAACTTCGGCAGGAGCTGAGCGCCGATATCAAGAGATATGGGTCCATCGACGTGGGAGCGGACCAATTCATGATTACGGATGGCGCAGTCGAAGGCCTTAACCTTAGCCTGACTTGTCTGACCAAACCAGGAGACAAGGTGCTCCTCTTCGAGCCATGTTATAGCGTATACTGGGACCTGCTTCAGCTGCACGAACTGAAGGCAGTCTCCGTCGGGGAGAGGCTTGAAGATGGTTTTCAGCCAAACCCCGAAGAGATCAAGGCCGCCCTGAATGCAAATGTCTCGGCAGTCATCCTCTGCAGCCCTGACAATCCCACAAGCAGAATCATATCCAGAGAGAGCGTGAATGTACTCTTGGATGGAGTAGTCGACAGAGGCATTCCTCTGCTTTACGACGAGGCCTACAAACACATCCTTTACGAAGGGAGGCATGTATGGATTCACGATCACACGGGCCTCGCTGACCACTTGGTCAGCCTCAACTCCTTTTCCAAGGATCTCGCCCTGCCCGGCTTCAGGCTGGGCTACCTGTTTGGCCCGAAGGACTTCGTAGACGAAGCGGCCAAGCTTAAAGCGATGACCTCCATATGTAGCCCTACTCCCTCTCAATATCTAGCTTTGGCCTACTTCGAAGGGGGCAGAAAGGAACCCTACCTCAAAGAGGTATTGCCGGTCTATCGGAAAAGAAGGGACACCCTGTACCATGCTGTCGCTACGCACCTTCCGCTCGCTCGTGCAATCGAGCCCCAAGCAGGGATGTATCTGTTTCCTGACCTTTCGGCATACCTCAATCAGATGCTTATCAACGACGTAGATTTCAGCTTAAAACTCGCCGAGGAAGCCGAAGTGATAACAGTGCCGGGATCAATATCTGGTCCGAGTGGAGAAGGTCATCTTAGGATGTGCTTCGTGGGTGAGGACGAAGCCAAGCTTGAGGCAGGTGTCGTCAAGCTCTTCGACTACATCTCAAAGCGGAATATCGCCTGAATTAATCCGAGATTCTCGGGACGTGATTTCGCGACCAAGCTTAGCTTTCTCTGGGGGAGCCACAGTGCCGAAAGTCTTTCACCAATCATAATCCTACGCCACGACGGTCCTGACGTCCACGGCGACAAGCCTCTCTTCGGTGGCGATCAGCGGATTAATCTCGATCTCATCGATTGAAGGATTCTCTTCGAGCACGCTGGAGAAGGCCGACATTGCTTTGGCGATGCGGACCCTATCCACTTTGGGTCCTCCTCTATGACCATCCAAGACGCGGCCCATCCGTAGCTCCTGTATGAGTTCCATTGCTTTGCCTTCGTCGATCGCGCCCACGGCCACCGAGAAATCCTGCAGGATCTCGGTGTAAGTGCCTCCAATCCCGAAGGCCAAGACGGGACCGAAGGTCGGGTCTCTAGTGCTGCCGAGGATCAGCTCAATCCCCCTCTCTACCATCTCCTGCGCCAGCACACCTTCGAACGGAACGCCCAGACTCTTTGCTACTGCTCTTAGCTTCAAATAAGCTGATGCTGCGTCGGTGTCCTTCTTGACGTTGAGGATGACTCCACCCACGTCCGACTTGTGAGCGAGCCCACCCGAAACCAGCTTTACAGCAAGCGGGAATCGCAACTTCTGCCCGACTGAGTTCACATCTTTCCGGGTTCTCAACAAAACAGATTTCGCGCAGGGTATTCCATATGCCCGCAGCAACCTCTCATTCAATCGGGGACTAAGTAGACCTCTATGCCGGTCCAGCCAAGGCAGGCCCTTCTTCGCCGCGCACTTTGGGTTGGCCAACGACTTCAGTAACCTCCTTCGCTCCGCCAGTGCGCGTAGCGCCCTGACACACCTCTCAGGTGTTGCGTAGGCAGGGATGCCCTGGCTCTGAAATCCTGTTCGGAAGATCTCAGCAAGCTCGGACCGCCCCATCACTCCGACTACGACGGGCTTCTTGGCGTCTCTAGCTATGGAAGTCATTCTATCTACGACTGCATAATCCATCGTAGCGGGTTGATGGGTAGGGAAGGCCAGAATCATATCATAGTCCTCTGAGGAGGCGAGAAGGTCGAAGGCCCGAATGAACTCGTCTGTCTTGGCGGTCGCGGTCAAGTCCAAGGGGTTGCTCATGCTGATGATTCCCGCAAAGCTAGACGCAGCGAACTCCTTGCCTAGGAGCCCGCCGAGCCGCTTCTCTAGAGGCCCTACATGGAGGCCAACTCTGGCACTCTCATCCGCAGACATTACGCCAGTCCCTCCAGCATTAGTGAGTATCGCGACCCTGTTTCCTCTAGCTTCGGGTTGCATCGCGAAAGCCGTGCAATCATCGACCAGTTCCTCTAGTGACTGAACTTCTACCAAGCCCGACTGTCTAAAGGCGGCTTGGTACACCCTGTAGTCTCCCACCATGGATGCCGTGTGAGTTACTGCCGCCTTCGCACCAGCTTCGGTCTTACCAGTTTTGAAGACGATGATGGGCTTCTTCATAGCCGCGTGGGTGGCCTTTTGCAAGAACCTCAGGCCTTGCTTCACACCTTCTAGGTAGACGGCAATCACCTTAGTCTCCTTGTCATCAGAAAAATGCTCTAACACGTCCTCTACTGAGACGTCGAGCTGGTTGCCGACGCCGACGATGGCCCTCACCCCTACGAAATTCGCACGAAGCTCTTCGGCCACGACCTCCCCTAGGTGTCCGCTCTGGGTCACAATCACGACTCCTCCTTTAAGAGGCGGTAGCAGAGATGCGATTTCCCTCCCATCTGGGAGCTTCTTTGTCTCCGGCAAGAACAGGGTGTCCATGCCGGATGAGGTATCCAGGAGGCCGATAGTGTTGGGCCCCAAAATCCTAATGCCTTCCTTCTTTGCCGCCTTCGCGATATCTTGTTCAAGGCCAGCTCGACCGGCTTCGCCGAACCCTCCGGCGATGATTACAATCGCTTTGACTCCTTTGCGAGCTGCTTCGTCCACAAGTCTGAGGGTAGAGGCCACGGGCACTGCTATTACCAGCAGCTCGGGTGCCTTCGGAAGTGAGGTGACGTTGGGGTAGCACGGCCTGCCGCCCACCTTGGAGTGATGAGGATTGATCGGAAAGATCTCCGACTTTAGGTACCCTTCGTTCACGCCTCGCTGCAGCTTATCGTATATTATCGAGGCCACCTTGGTCAAGTCCTCTGATGCTCCTACGACTGCCACGCTGCTAGGGGCGAAGAACGAAGAGAGGCCCGCCATCCGGCTTAATCTCTTCGAAGGGAGGCTTAAGTACCTTGAGCCTTGTGGGCGGACCTGTCCTTTGAACGATCCTCCAGCCCAGCTCCTTGAGGCCCCCAACGCTCCTGCGTGGTTGTATAGCTGCGCTTAATAGGAATTCGCGGGAGCTCGCTTTCGACCAAGTTTGGATCTCAAAGTGGGAGATAGTGCGCCAAAGATGGCCCTGCCCGACCAAGACAGGAAGGTAAGGACCCTTGACGAGTTCTTAGGAAAGGGCAACGTGGTGCTCGCTTTCTTCCCAGGTGCTTTCACGTCGGCCTGCATACGGGAGATGTGCGCCCTTCGGGACTCCCTGTCCAAGCTTTCATTCCGCAACGCCCAAGTCATCGGCATCAGCGTGAACGACCCTTGGACGTTGAAGGGTTTTGCCAACGCCAACTCGCTCACCTTTCCCCTCCTTAGTGACTACTCTCGAGACACAATCAAGACATATGGAGTGGAGCTTACGGATTTCGGGGGACTTAAGGGCTATGCCGTGGCCCAAAGAGCGGTATTCATATTGGACAAGGTCGGCAAGATAAAGTTCTCTTGGATAGCGCCTCAGCCCGGCGTTGAGCCCGACTACAAGCAGCTCGAGGATCTGGTAGGCAAGACCCAGTGACCGACATGGCAGAAATCAAGGTCAAGGTAGGAGACACCCTCCCCGACATCAGCCTGGTAGCGTACCCCGGAGGAACTGAAGTGAACCTTTCGTCCTACTTTGGGCGTTGGCTCGTCCTATACTTCTATCCGAGGGACGACACCCCTGGTTGCACCAAGGAGGCCTGCAGCTTTCGCGACTCAATCAAGGCGATAAGGGAATTAGGCGCGGAAGTAGTAGGAGTCAGCACAGACGGCGTCGGCAGTCACGAACGGTTCGCCGGCAAGTATGGGCTCAACTTCACCCTGCTCAGTGACCCGAAGGGCCAGCTGGGCTCCAGCCTCGGCGTCCTCAAGGAAGGCGGTTCTTCCATGTACAGGGTAACGTTTCTGGTTGATCCCAAGGGACGGATAGCCAAGATATATCAAAAGGTCGACCCTTCCATTCACTCCGAAGAAGTGCTGGGCGATCTGAGATCTATCAAACGCGGATAGTTGCAGGCCGTCCGCCTCAACAGGCCCTAGCTTGGAAGAGATATTAATCACACTTGTATACTCCCGCTGGAAACCGTGGTAAGCCTCCCGCTAACAGAAACGCGTCACGAAGTCTTCTTCAGGGACTCGCGCGATATGGGCTGTCTAAAGGATAGGTCCATCCAGCTGGTGGTCACTTCTCCACCGTATCCCATGATCGAAATGTGGGACCCCCTGTTTGAACGCATGGACGGCAGAATAGCTGAACTGATGAGTGAAATCGCTTCGTCGGAGGGCGACGCGAGCTTCCAAGCGGCATCAGCATATGAGCTCATGCACAAGCAGTTGGCCAAAGTCTGGCGTGAGTGTTATCGCGTCTTATGCCAGGGAGGCATAGCTTGCATCAACATCGGGGACGCCACTCGGACGCTGAACGGCAGGTTCAGGCTCTACCCCAACCATGCCAAGGTCATAGAGCACTGCGAACGAATCGGATTCGTCACACTTCCGTTCATAGTCTGGAAGAAGCCGACGAATAAACCAAACGCGTTCCTTGGGTCCGGCTTCCTTCCGACTAACGGTTACGTGACCCAAGACTTTGAACACATACTTATCTTCAGAAAGGGAGACACACGAAGATTCCCTCCCAAGGATGCCGTTCGTTATTCGAGCTCGTTCACCAAGGCCCAGCGTGATGTGTGGTTCAGCCAAGCATGGTCCATTCATGGGGCCGCCCAAGCCCTTGGCAAAACGCGAAGGCGAAGCGCCGCCTTCCCGGAGGAGATTCCTAGACGGCTCATTCAGATGTTTTCCCTGATAGGGGACACAGTTTTGGATCCATTCCTGGGAACCGGCACTACAGCGAAGGTCGCGGGCGAGCTTACACGTAACTCCGTGGGTTTCGAGTTCGATAGCGCGCTTAGAGCAACTATCTGCGAAAAACTCGGGAGCCCAACCCTTGACTTGATGGATCGGGTGGAGTTCACCAGAGCTTCATGAGAGTCGATCAGGAATTGGATTGACCCAATCCTGGCCCATCGAGAAAGCCCCTCTGGATTCGCTCCTTTAGCTGCATCATAGCTTCAAAGCGGTAGTTGATTCTCCCCACTCTGTCTCGCTCTTCCATCAAGAGGTTCCTATAGTATCCCGCTCCAAGCAAATGTAGAAGCTTGATGAGAGTTTTCATGCATGCCTCTAGCCGCCCATTTCCATCCGCTTCCACTCGCACCATTTCAAAGGCCTTCTTCAAGTCCTGGACGTCCAGAATCTCCATCTGGCTCAAATTACCAAAATTGGAGTTCAGGAATTCCAGTATCACTTGGCCAGCACCGTCGGCCAAGTCGGAGTCGTCTATCCCTTCCAACAGGGCCGCACGATCCGAATCCGCGGCTGTAATGCCCAGCACGGCTTGTTAGCCGCCAGCTCAATTTAAGGAGCCATAATTCCCATGGAATGATAAACCAGCCTCCAGAGGGCTCTGGAGGACGACGCCTGTATCTGGCTTGGACCCTCGCAAACCTTCAAAGCCGCGCTTCGCCACCAGTCGACCGGCATGAAAGCATACCGGTATCGGACCCGTGTAACTTGGGTCGACACCGATGCGGCGCGCGTCGCTCACTTCTCGAACTATTTTAGGTATTTCGAAAGGGCGGAGCAGGAGTTTTACAATAAGCTCGGCGTAGACCCATTTGGGGGAGGCGATGACCGTAACATATGGCTGCCTCGCGTGGAGGCAAATTGCAGATACCTCTCTCCCTGCAAGTTAAACGATATGATCGAAGTGGAGCTCACGGCGTCGGCGATCGGGGCGAAGTCAATCAAGTACGAATTTGGGATAAGAAACCTTACCACGGAAAAGGATGCGGCCAAGGGCTACGTAGTCGTGGTATCAGCCAGCGCATCCGAAGGGCATTCCATCCCCCTGCCGGAGGACTTTTCCTCGCGTCTTAGGAAGTTTTTCCGTGTCTAGAACCACTTGACCTGCTCCGTCATAGTTAATATTGAGCCTTCTCACATGGAGGCGCGCTTGAGGAGACCCCAACGCAAGACGTCTTGATTGATAGGAACCACTTCGTCAAATCGGTATCAGACAGAGTACGAAGCATGGCCTCGACACTGCGCTCTGAAGACATGGCCCCTTTGGATTTCCATAATACCTTGCAGAGGGACATCGCAAACCTCGCCACCGAGTTCGGGTACAGGGGCGTGAGAGAGTATCCCGTTTACGGCCGAGAGGAGGGAGTGGAGGGATTAGCGGATGTCGCTTGGATCGCCAAGAGGCAACTCGTTTCCGTCTTCGAAATAGACTCTGCCCCCAAGGTCAAATCTGTCAGGAAGCTCTTGGCTCTGGATGCCCCGTTTCGCTTCTGGATCTATTACGGTCACCAGCACTATCTTTCGATGGTCAGGTCCGTAGACAAAATCGGGACTGTGGAAGTGATCAGGCTGCAGAACGTCTACTTTTGAGAAACGGCCAACGGGGAGACATCAGGCGGCCTCCGTTGACACGCGAAAAGCACATTTCACTAGGTAAGAGTTATCTGCAGCTGATCTGCAAGTCGTCCTGTTGTCGGGCCCTGATACCCGCACCAAGGCATTCATAGTCCATCTCATCCTATCCAAGGAGACTGAAAAGGCGCTCGAAGAGCTAAGCATCCTGAATCACATCGATGTGCCTGGGCTCAAAGTGGGTGCGGTCAAAGGCAAGAAGAAGGCCCTCGCGGTCTACGTCAAGGGTGAAAAGACGATCTACGTAGCCAAAGGAGAAACGCTGTGGGATCCCTTCGTCATTCTACACGAATTCTATCATCATCTCAGGAGCAGAAGCGGCAAGCACAGGGGAACCGAAAAGCTTGCCGACGCCTACGCGGTGGATTTCATCAACTCTTACAAATCCCTTGCATTCTCAGGAGAATAGCTTCCTCGGCCCTCCACGCTTTGTGGGCTTTGTTCCTCAGCTACGTTAAAACGGCTGGCGGAGCACCGCAACTACTCAAATGGCCATCGGGGCGAAGCTCAGGGTAGGTTGCAGTGGTTGGGCTTACCAGGACTGGGTTGGCCCGTTTTATCCCAAGGACGCTCAAGCCAAGGATTACCTGCGGCTATATTCTTCGGTGTTCGACACCGTAGAGATCGACTCCAGTTTCTACAGGATGCCGAACCATTTCCTGATCAACCTATGGAAGAACTCCACGCCCGACAGATTCATCTTCTCGGCCAAGGTGCCAAAGAAGATCACCCATGATGCCAAACTGAGAGATTCGTCGGAGCTCATGGCCCACCTGTATAGCGTATTGGGCGGCCTAGGCAACAGGATGGGACCACTAATCGTGCAGCTTCCACCTTCCTTCAAGTACGACAAAGACTTCGAAGCCCTGCGCCTGTTCTTGTCAGAGGTCGACACCAAGTTCAAGCTTTCCATCGAGTTCCGCCACAGATCGTGGTTCAGGGATGACATCTACGACCTGCTCAGGGCTAAGAATGTGGCTTTTTGCTGGGCCATTTCACAGTACGTCGAGACACCGCGTGTGAAGACGGCTGACTTCATCTATGCCAGAATGGTGGGAGACAGGAGCATCACCAACTTCGGCGTCATTCAGAAGGATAGGACCGCCCAGATGATCCAGATGAGAGACGACATAGAGAAGGCGATCGATGACGTCGATTCCGCGTTTCTGTTCTTCAACAACCACTTTGCTGGCTTTAGCCCAGAATCTGTGAACGAATTCAGGAGGCTTTCGGGCCTGATGGAGATGGACTGGAAGGGCCTAGTAGGTCGAGGCAACCAAGCTGAGATCTCCCAGAGAAGCCTGATGGACTTTTAACAAGAGGCTGAGCGACTACGGCAGCGCCAAGGCCCAAGATAATAATTCACGTCGACCTCGATGCATTCTATCCATCGGTAGAGATAAGGCGGAGGCCGGAACTCAGGGGCCTTCCCGTGGTCGTGGGTGCAGATCCGAAGGATGGCAAAGGACGCGGGGTCGTGCTCTCATGCTCTTATGAAGCGAGGCGCTTTGGGGTCCATTCGGGCCAGCCGATTTCCAAAGCGTTTAGGCTATGCTCCCAAGCGGTGTTCCTAAGGCCGGATTTCCACCTATACGGGACGACGTCCTCTCGCGTAATGAAGCTGTTGCGGGGTCACGGTGACAAGTTCGAGCAGACGAGCATCGACGAAGCCTTCCTCGACGTCACACACAGCGTTAGAGACAGTGACGAAGCGAGGGAGCTCGCAGGCCGGATAAAGGAAGAGATTTTCAAGACAGAAGGCCTGACCTGTTCCATCGGGATCGCGCATAACAAATCCATCGCAAAGATCGCTTCGGACCTGAAGAAGCCTGACGGCTTGGTCGTCGTAGATCCGAACGGAGTCGAGGAATTCTTGGCGCCACTTCCTGTTTCGGCCATAACCGGGGTTGGCGAGAAGACTAGAAGGTTCCTCAAGGAGAGGGGCGTCGAAACCATCGGCCAGCTCCAGATGGTGCCAGGCAAGGAGCTTGTGAAGTACTTCGGAAAGGGAGGCGTATGGCTTTGGGGGGTCGCTCATGGCCTGGAACAGGTCGAAGTCATCGACAACAGGACGGTCAAGTCCCTCTCCGTCGAGCGCACCTTCGATGAAGACATTTCAGACAGAAGGGTCCTCTTGAAGACCATGAAGGAACTATCTTCCGAACTTCGCAAGAGGACGGAGATGGGGAACTTCGAATTCAAGACCGTCGGAGTAAAGATTCGCTTCGAGCACTTCCAGACGTTCACCCGAGAAAGGACCCTGAGGACCCATGAATCGGGTGAGGTGGTCTTACTGGAACAATCCACCGCACTTCTCGAGGAATTCAGGGATGACACGAGGAAGGTCAGGCTCATCGGCTTGCGTGTGTCGAACCTCCGGAAGGTTGAGCAGAGGGGCTCCGGTCTTGAAGCTTGGATGAACTCCTAAACCCATGCTCACCGACCCGTTGTCATGGACAGCGCGGAAATCTCCTCTTGGCCAAGCCGCCATCCGGTCGCACCGGCATCCTCAACAACATGCTCAATCCGTGACGCCCTTGGAATAGGAACCACATTGTCCCCTCTTGTGAGGAGCCAGTTAAGAGCTATCTGCGCGGGAGTCCTTCCTCCATGCTTCCTAGAGATGTCTTCAATCAATGACTTTAGGCCACCCTTCGGTTCGGCTAGTGCCCCATGGGCAACAGGGCGATAGGCTAAGAGGGCGATGTCGTTCTCCTTGCAAAATGGAAGAACTTCGGCTTCGATATTGCGCGCGATGAGGCTGTATTCCATCTGGTTCGACGCGAGGTCGCACTTAGAGAGAGCCTCCTGGGCCTCCTTCATCTGCGTTACAGAGAAATTGCTCACTCCGATTTGTCTCACTTTACCATCGTTCACCAGCTTCTCCATGGCCCCCATGGTTTCGCGAATCGGAATCTTGCTATTGGGCCAGTGAATCTGGTACAAATCGATGTACGTTGACCTCAGATTTGACAAGCTCGCGTCGGCTGATTTCAGGACGTCATCGCGGTGGAGGTGCGACGGCCAGACTTTCGTCGCTATGAACAAATCGTCCCGTTTTAATCCCCGAATGGCTTCGGATACGATCCCCTCAGTCTGATACGCCTCCGCGGTATCGATGAGGTTCATCCCTAGTTCGATGCCCTTCTTCAAGGCGGCAACCCTGCCGTCGCTAGGCCGAGGACGATCCGCCGACGCTGGGAAGAACCTCGTGAGCACGCCGTAGTAGGTGCCCATCCCAACGGAAGACACCTTGTAGCCGGTCCTACCGAAGGTACGATACTCCATCTCCTTCGCCTTCGCTTCCGTTCGATGATAAACCAGCCGGCCTTTTCCTACCCTTCAGGATTATTGCTCGGCGCTTATATCTACGGAGGAAGCCGTGGGCGGGTTAGGGGGCGTAGTCAAAAGTGGGCGGTCGGTCCCGGGGCGGAGCCCATTTTACCGTCTTTGACGTGGGCGATGTTTCGGGGGCCGTATCTTTGACGTTCCACCCACCCCCCACGCAGGCGGGTCCTAGTGGAACACATTAGAGTAGACAATTCCGAGATCTAAAATTACTTCTGGAGCGGCATCTCATCTGCCACGCGTCATGTCTTGAATGCGCTGCAGCGTCTTTTCGATGTCAGCCTTCTCGATTCCCCTGTGAGTGACCATCCTCACCCTGAACGCGTCTACGGTGCCACACAGCACTCCCTTCTCTTTGGCTCTTGCGACGAACTGATCCGCCGTAATCTCCAGCCCCCGCACGCTGAACGCGACCATGTTGGTCTGGACGGCTCCGAGATCGACCTCTATGCCATCCACCTTGGCCAACCCCAACGCAAGGAGCTTGGCGTTGTCATGATCATCGGCCAGCCTTCCGATCATCTTCTCGAGGGCCACAATCCCCGGAGCGGCTATTATTCCCGCCTGTCTCATACCTCCTCCCAGCATCTTGCGATACTTCCTCGCTCGGCCAACGAAGTCTGCGTCTCCCACTACCAATGAACCGACAGGACAGCTCAACCCTTTCGAAAGGCAGAACATTAGATTATCCACGCTCTTAGTGAACTCCTTGACATCAACGCCCAGTGCCACCGCTGCGTTGAAGATCCTAGCACCGTCCATGTAGAACTTAAGCCCATGGGAGTGGACCACTTCGCCTAATACCCCAATCTGGGCCGGGGTGATGACCGTCCCGCCCGCCCTGTTGTGGGTGTTCTCGATGCAAACCAGTGTAGCGTCGGGGAAGTGAATGTTCTTGGGCCTGATGGCAGCCTCCACATCCGCTGGGTCGAGCGCTCCCCTGTTTCCCCTTACTGGCCAAGGGAGCACGCCGCCTATCGTGGAGATTCCGCCTACCTCATACCAGTAGACATGCGATTCTGCTTCGAGTATGACTGAATCGCCACGCTTAGTGTTGCTCATGGTGGACACGAGGTTAGCCTGCGTCCCGCTTGTGACCAGCAGGGCTGCTTCCTTGCCCATCTTCTGGGCTGCCATTTCCTCCAACCTGAGGACCGTCGGATCCTCTCCATACACATCATCACCCAGTTTCGCTTGCTTGATGGCTTCGAGCATCTCTTCGGTCGGGAGCGTGACCGTGTCGCTCCGCAAGTCGACCACGGCGTCTTCAGGAGTCAATTTGTTCTCTCCAAGCAGCCGTGCAGACGTCCAAATGCTTATTTGAGCTTTTCAGAAGCCCCCCAGGGCTACGGAATGACTACCTTGAACCTATCTCTCAGGTAGAACGCGAGGACGATACCAAACGCCAGGCCAGCGATATGGGCGCCGTGAGCGATTCCGTCAGGGACGAAAAGGCCAAGGAAGTCCAAGACAGCGTAGAGCCCTGCGAAGACAACCATCGGCATGGGCACTATGAAATAGACATACACCATGGTCATGGGTGTCAGAACGGCGAGCATCCCGATGATGCCGTAGATGGCTCCCGACGCGCCAATCGCAGGAATAGTCGATCCTGGCGCCGTCATCATATATCCGAAGTTACCCACGATTCCAGCGATAAAGAAGACTAGCAGGAATAGCCTTGGGCCTACCATCCTCTCCAGATAGGTCCCGAAGAAGAACAGGGCAATCATGTTGAACAGTATATGCTCGATGCTGGCGTGGAGGAAGATTGACGTGACGAACATCCACGGATACTGGAACGCATATGCCGGAAAGAACGCAAAGTAGCCCCACCCCACCCAGTTAGCTGCCACGTTTTGAAGGATGAATACAGTGACGCAGACCCCTATCAAGAAGTATGTCCATCGGACGTGGTAAGGCTCGTACATCATGCTCTTTCGAATCCTCCGGGACGGGCGGTTGAAAAGAGTTCCGGAGACGGAGTACAGGCACGGCGGTCGGCAGCCCAGAGTAGAATAGAATCAACATAACAATCGAATTCTCCCAAGACTTAAATGCCGTGCCCAAGAGTTCAAATTACATGTTTACACCAAAATTCGAGCGTGGCTGCCGATCTAGCCGCCTCCCAGTCGCTTCTGGCCTCAGTTGCCGAGGTGGAGGATAAGATGGCATCCGTTTGGACGTACATACGCCGTTTCGCCCTTATCATGATTGTAATAATCATCATCGTCAGCATCCTGAACTTCGCCTTTGGGACTCTATTGCCATCCGAGGCTGCCTTCCTAGGGCTGCAGATTACGACGCGGCAGGTGATTCAATTATTACTTGTAGGCTCCGCGGGCGTCATCGTCTTGCTTCTGATAAGACGATTCGCCAAAGGGCTTAGACGCATAGTCGGCCCTTACATAGCGTCAGTCTTTTCCTACATTCTTGTCATGCTCGACGCCTTCGCAGTGGTCATCTCCATCCTCGAAATCATGAACGTTCCTGCCAGTTCGCTTCTGTTAGGGGGTAGCCTCGGCGCCATAATCATCGGCCTAGCCGTTTCCACCCTTTTTGGCAACATATTCTCGGGAGCACTGGTGCTCTTCGCCAAGCCGGTGGTGGTGGGGGACGAAGTGCTCGTCAACAACATCCCCGGCCGCATTGAGGAGATCTCTACACTATTCATGAAAATTGCCAATGAGTCAGGAACCGAGACGATTCTGCCGAACTCGGCCCTAGTTTCGGGAGCGGTGACGCTCACAAGAGTAGCGTCCAAGTCCGGCTTCGTCAACAGGCTTCCCTTCGAAGCCGGAGACAGGATATACACCTCCTACGTCGGTGGGGAAGGCATGATCAAACAGGTTGACCCCCTATACATGACCGTGGTTCTGGACGATGGGAGAGAGATCAAGATACCCAACAACGGTATAATGACCGGCGCAATCTCCATCGCATTGGTCAACGCTATCTCTAGCCCCAAACTCAAGCTATCTGTCAAGATTAGCTGGGATGTCGAGAGGGCGATTAAGGCGATGCAGGCCGAGGCCATAACCGCCCCGGAATTATTTAAGTCGCCACTTCAGGTGCTTTACTCTTCTTTGGACGACGGGAGGGTCGGACTGGAAGTGACTGGAGAAGTTGACGCCAAGCGGGTAGCGGAGGCGAAAAGCCGATTGCTGCGGGCGGCTTACTTAGCCAAGGACAATCGCTCAAGTAATGATTTAAGCTCAGACTAACGCTCTGCAGTGAACGCTTTGATACCAATGTCTACAGCAGCTCAACCGTTATATCGCCATTTCGCCCCTGCCAGCCCATGCGGCCGCTGAGGGCGCTTGGAATCGCTGCCGGGATCGTTCCATGGTTGTTCATCTCGGCGTCTATACTGCTTACGCCTTGGTTCAACCCGTTCAACGACGCCCTGAGCGATCTAGGTAACACGGTGCTCAACTATCCTGTTGCATATGTGTTCGACGTTGGTCTTATCATCTCAGGTCTGATGGCGGCGACCTTTGGGGCGGTCCTGTCCGCGCGAAATCCCACCGCGAAGTTCCTCTGTTGGTCTGTACCACTGACACTCGGTTCCGCCGACCTCTCTCTTATCGGGGCCTTCAATGAGTCGATGGGAGGAATTCACTATATCGTGTCGGTAATATTCTTCCTTCTAATCATCATCAATATGGTAGTCTTAGGCGTCGTTTCGTTTTTTATAGCAGCTCCGCTGCTGGGTGGGGTGTCATTGGTCTTGGGACTTGTTTCTGCATTAGTCTGGCTGATTCATTGGTCTTGGCACGGGGTCGCCATTCAGGAGACCTTTTCGGCCATAGCCGTGGCCATAATCTTAATCTTGGTGGCCAGAAGGTTCGCTTGACGGGCCTGTCGTTGTCGTGAGGAATGAGAATGCTACCTTCGTGGCCTCCGCCTCCGTTCTTAGCTGGGCGACTCACTGCATGAAAGGCGTTCCACCCTTTCCCCTTTAGCCCTCGAAGGGCGGGGAGCATCATGAAGCTTTCAGGTACAGTATTTATGTTGTCAACTCTTCCTATACCACCCCAATTAAAAACCCCCTGTCTGCACGAACTCGAGGATGTCCGCTCTAAGCTTTGACGAACTCGAGCGCATGAGGTTGATGGCTCCGCAAGACGAAGAAACATTGGTCAAGAAGCTTAGCACGAGGGCGATAGAACCTCAGCCCAAGTGACATCGCGATTCTTTGGCCTTCTCTGTCATATAGCGGCAGGCATATCCGACCTAAGTGATTCAACTCTGTCCGGGAGAGACTTCGTTTATGTCTAGTGCAAAAGATGATATACCTGAGCCTCTTCAGTTGAGCCGATTCTCCTGGGAAGGCGCTGGGCGAGATGAGAGCATCGGACGTTCGACTTTGGCCAGCCGCGTCTGCCGTCCCAGCGGGACTTCTGATTCCGTTAAGGCGATTCTCTGCTTGCTTGTGGCGCCCATTGGCCACCGCCGATCTTATGGAGCCGAACTTCCTTGAGGATGGTCTCGGCTAGATGCGATCGCTAGATGGAGTCGACCTCAGTTCGTCGTCTCTGTCGCCGAGATGTAACGAGATTCGCTACAACAGATTGACCAGGCTGCTTTACCCTTCTTTCATCCTTTCCTTCGTGCTCCTGACCTTTATTCTGGGAATTCTCCTCTCCTTCAGAATTCATCCATTTCCGACAGCGGATCGGCGCCTGTTTTGGCTGCCGTCCGTCTTCCTGGGGGGCGCCCTCGTCGTGGTTTCAGCCTCGTTCGGTTCCTCAAAGTTCGAAAGCTTCCGGACGTCCGCCTTGAATCCGGCCTTTTCGTGGGTAAAGCGGAGGATTATCGCCCTCCGCCACGACGTTTACATCGTTATGTTGGTCGCCTACCTTGCCCTGCTCCTTGTGTCGTATTTCAGGTTCGGCATCCTATTTCAGTTCTCGCTGGGAATGTACGCCCTGATCTCCCTCCCACTCATCTTGGTGATAGGGAGGGGGAGGCTAGTCTTCCTGAAGAGCTGGATTCCCTTCCTCATAGTGTTCCTTTCATATGAAGCCCTCCAGGGGCTGGTGAGCGTCGTCGTCGCAAACAGTGGAATCATATCCCTGTACGCCATCGACTTCCCCATCTGGGGCTTCAACCTCACAGGAGCAGTGCAGGCGGCCCTCTACTCTAACACGATGACCTACGCCATGACCTTCTTCTACACTTTGCACCTCCCCCTCGTCGTCCTCGCTTCGATATACTTCTGGTACACCGACAAATCAGTCTACAGGGGATATACGTATGCCGTCCTCATTACTGCATACTGCGCGCTGGTGACCTTCCTGTTCTTCCCCACCGCTCCACCATGGTACGAAGGGGCTGCCAAGAACCTTCTACAGAGCGTGAACACCGTAGTCCCCGTGAAGGTCTACACCAACGTCCTGAACGCCATAGAATCAGACAAATTCGCGGCCTTCCCCAGCCTCCACGGTGCCTTCGCAATCATCTTCTTGTACTACATGCGGAAGCGTGGAAGGCTGCACGGTCTACTGGCCTTGCCTATCACAGCTGGCATCCTGCTCTCGACCATATACCTCGGCCAGCACTACCTCATCGACCTCATCGGGGGCGCGGCGTACGCGTTGCCCGCCTGCTATCTGGTCGATTGGTTCGCCACCCGCTCTCAGAAGAGGGCGATGGAGAGGCTCGCCTTGCCTACTGTGAACCAGCCGAAGACGGCGCTATAGGTAGCCTTTTCGCAGCATCAGCTCCGCTGTGAGAATTGCGTTACCGGCGGCCCCCCTGATGGTGTTGTGTGAAAGCAGGGTCAGCCTAATGGAGCAATCATCCAACCCTGGCCTCACCCTGCCAACGACGACGCTCATGCCTGGGACGCTCCCCGCGAGCCTGTCAAGCCTGGGTTGGGGCCTGTCCTTCTGTCTGGTCACGATTATGGGGGCTTCCGGCGCCGTGTGTAGCCTGAGCTTCTGAGGCTCGCCTCTGAACCCACTCAGCTGGGACTCGGCCTCTGCCGGAGTTACGGTCCTGTCGAACTCGCAATAAAGCGTCTCCAGATGGCCATCCAAGGTCGACACCCTGTTGCATGACACAGCCATGGGGAGGGCGAAAGGTTTCACCGACCCGCCATTGACCGCCCCTAGGATTTTCTTGGATTCCCTCTCAACCTTCTCTTCTTCGTCCTTGATGTAAGGTATGACGTTTTCAAGAATCAGAAGAGAAGAGACTCCAGGATATCCGGCCCCGGACACGGCCTGCATAGTAGTGACCACCGCCTTTCTAATCGGAAAGCGATCAGCCAACGCCTTTAGCACCAAAGAGAGCCCCGTCACCGTGCAGTTTGGCGTAGTCGCCAGGCCCTTCTTCCATCCCCTATTCTTCCGCTGGAATTCGAGAAGTCGCAAGTGGTCTCCGTTCACTTCCGGCACTATCAAAGGCACGTCGGGTTCCATCCTATGTGCGCTGACCTCACTGACGATGGCCTTCCCCATTTTTGCATAGAGGGGCTCAAGTTGAATCGCCGCCTCGGAAGGCAAAGCCGAGAAGATTACTGCGCATTCGTCGACCGAGGTCGGCCCCGCCTCCCTGACCACCATATCCGAAAACGCTTCCGGAATGGGAGTAGGGAGTAACCATTTTGCGGCCTCCCCATATCTCTTACCCGCTGAGGACTTCCCGACGAGCGCCACTAGCTCGAAATCTGGGTGAGACTCCAACATCTCGACATACCGTTGGCCCACGACACCTGTTGCTCCCAGCAGTCCAACCTTGATCCTATCTTTCATTGTGACAGCCCTCGCATTGCGTCCAGCGCTTCTTTAATCACTTCGGTCGGTCTTGTAACTGACCACCTGACGTATCCCTCGCCACCTCTTCCGAAGGCAGTGCCTGGTGTAACGACTACCCCCACTCGGAGGAGCTTCGCGGCAAAGTCGGCGGAGCCTCCTCCAACACCCTGCCACAGATAGAACGTGGCCTCAGGCGGATGCGCCTCGAATCCTAGACGTTCTAGGCCCTGCGCCAGCACCTCGAGCCTCCTGCGGTAGATTTTCATCGACGCTTCCACCTCCTTGGGGCGTCGAGATGACGAATAGCTGTCGAGCGCGACCTTCGCCGCGCGCTGAATGAACTTCGGCGGGCCAGAGTCGACTTGGCTCTTGACGGCCTTCAGGCCTCGTATCGCGTCCCTGTTGCCGACGGCGAAGCCTATCCTGTAGCCTGTCATCGCGAATGTCTTTGAGCAGGAATGGACCTCCAACGAAACCTCCTTGTCGGCGTCAATCTGTAAGATGCTGGGCGCAATATAGGATCCGAAGGTCATTTCAGAGTACGCGTTGTCATAGCAGATGAGAGTTCCCGATTCCTTAGCTGCTTCTACCATTGCTTCCAGATCCTTGCGGTTGGCCACAGCTCCGGTGGGGTTATGGGGGTAGTTGACGTAGAGCAGCTTGACTCCCTTGAGGTCCTCCGTCCTCAGGTTCATCCTGTATCCGTTTTTCCGCGTCAGAAGACGCGCCTTCGGTTTCGCTCCAAGGAGTAAAGACCCCCCAATCCCATAGACAGGGTAGCCGGGGTCGGGCACCATGACCTTCTCGCCCTCTTCTACAAATGCCCGTGCCACATTGATCAGGCCCTCCTTGGAACCCATGAGGGCGCAAACCTCGCTGTCTGGATCCAGCCGCACGTCGAACCTCTTTGAATACCAGCCCGCCACTGCCTCTCTGAACCACCCCTCGCCATCGCTGCTAGAATACCCTTGGTACTCCGCGCTCCTGATTGCGGAGGCTAGTTCATCCACGATGAACGACGGCGTAGGAAGGTCGGGATCGCCTATGTTAAAGGCCAAGACCTTCTGACCTTTTTTCTTGCGAGCCCTTATGATTTCGTCCAGCCTAGCAAAGGGGTATTCGGGCAGAGACGTAATCCTGTTCGACGGAGCCCAGGTCAACCCAACAGCCTCGCTGGGATGGATTGTCCCGTCAGCAGGTCGGTATGCGTTTCCCTGCGTCTTATCAGCTCGGCTCGATTTCCACTTACTAGGACCTCTGCAGCTCGAGGCCTGTTGTTGTACTGGCTAGACATGGAGAATCCGTAGGCGCCCGCGTTAAAGATGGCGATCAAGTCCCCTTCCCCAAGGTTAGGGAAGGCCCTGTCCTTGGCTAGGATGTCGGTGTTCTCACATATCTGGCCGCATATGTTGACCACTTCTTGGTCACGCCGGTCGAGCTTCGTAGCTGCCAGCATCGGATGGTATGCCTTGTAGAGCGCGGGCCTGAGGAGCGTGTTCATGCCAGCGTCAATCCCCACGAACTTCTTTGGGCCCCTCTTGACATGACAGACCTTGGCCAGAATTATCGTCGAATCTGCCACCAGGTACCTGCCTGGTTCCGCGGCCAACACGGGGTTGCCCATCTCATACTCTCTGACCTTCGCCTTGAAAACCTCCCCCACGGACTTTGCCACCTGTCCAATTGGGAGCTCCTCTTCGCTAGGCGAATAGGGGATACCGAAGCCCCCTCCCACGTTCACAAAATCGAATTCGACTCCGACCTTTGCAGCTATCCTGCCAGCTATATCCATGAGCTTTTCAGTTATGGCTGGAAAATACCTCGAGTCAAGCACGTTGGACCCCGTCATCATGTGTATCCCAAACCTCCTCACTCCCATCTTCTTCGCCTCCGCATATCCCTTGGCCGCCACGTCCTCCGGCGACCCGAACTTTGCGTCGGGGCCGGCGAACACAAGGCCTTCGTTTCCGCCCTTTCCCATCCCCGGGTTTATCCTGAAGCACAAGGTTTCAGGGAGCGCTTTTGGCGGGAGTTTCTTCAGAAGGGTTGGGTCGTCTAGGTTGACGGGAACCCCTGCCTTGACCGCATAGTCAAGTTCCTCCTTTGTGTTGTAGTTCCCTGTGTATAGCATCTGGTTCGCCTTGAAACCGGCTACCGAGGCCGCGTAAATCTCCGCAGGGGAAGAGCAGTCAGCGCAGGCGCCTTCTCGCCGGAGCAGCGCGAGCAGGGCCAGATTTGTATTTGCCTTCACCGCATAATACAGCCTGAACTTTGAGACCCTGCTGAAAGCAGAATGGAACCTCCCGAAGTTTTCGCGGATTCTCGCTTCGCTTGTCACGAACGTGGGCGTCCCAAACTTCGCCGCTATATCAGGGGCCGGCACGTCCTCGACGAGTAGGACTCCGTCCTTCTCGCCAAAGCTTCCCCTAAGCCTTTTCAGTATCCAGCTGTCCAACTAAGAGATTCTCCTCCAACAGACTGTAAGCTTCGTCCAGCCGCCTTCCGTCGAGGAAGAACGTCATCGCCCCCTTGCTTGAGGTCACTTCGATGATGTTGATTCCATGCATCGACAGTATGGTGGCCGCTTTCGCAACCACTCCGGGCTGATCCACCAAGTGAGGGTGCACGATTTCGATGTAGCCTATGCCCGCCCTTCCTGAGACGGCCTTCACCCCGTCTACTCCATGGACGCGTCTGCAGACTTCCTGCCATCCGTCGCCTTCTATGAAGAAAGTTATGGTCGTCCTCCCAGTCCCAATCCCCTTCACCTTTACACCCATCCGTTCCAAGACCCGGCCCAGCACGCCGATACCCAAGTCCGACACCACAGTGAGCTCACTCAGGCCTGAGCCCTTCGCGAAATATGGGTCGGTGGGCAGGATCGAGCCTGTGATCTCCGTCCCGTCCTCCCCTAGCGGCCTGCCGAACGGCACCACCCTCAGCCTCTGGTCAACGGACTTGTAGAACAACGCCTCTGGCCGGACGACCTTGGCCCCACCATGCGCGAGGGCGTACATCTCATCTATCGTGATCCTATTGACCGGCTTGGCCTCCGGCACGACAAGGGGATCCGCGCTCATCACGCCCGAGGTGTCCTTCACTAATATCACTTCGTCTGCCCGCAGGCAGTTCCCCAGCACGGTCGCCGTGACATCGGATCCGCCCCTCCCTAGGACCGTGATCCTAGACTGGCACCTTCCCAAGAAGCCGGGGACGACCGCCACCGAGTCTTTGAGGATTGGCAGGAGCCCGGACTGGCACTTCTCCCTGGTCGCACTCAAATCTACCGTAGCGTTCAGGAAGTCCCCATTCGTGACCACAGGGAAACCTTCGTCCGTAGGGTCGAACTCCTTCACCTTGATGCCTTTGGCCCTCAGTGCCGAAGTCAGGACCTTGGCCGAAGTCCTCTCGCCCATGGAAAGTATCTCGGCGTAGGCGTTCCCCTCGATGCTTTCTTCGAAGGAGGACACCAGATTCAGCAGCTGGTCGGTGGTCCTGCCCGGCGCCGATACAACGACGACCTTCTCCTCATATGGGGCGTCGGCAACCATTTGGGCGGCACGCTTCACCCGCTCCCCGTCCGCCAGGGTGGCGCCTCCGAACTTTATGACTGCCCTGCTCACTTTATGCCAAGCACTTCCTCCATGCCATACAGTCCAGGCCGTTGATGCAGCACCCACTTTGCCGCCAGCAGCGCTCCGGTTGCGAAAGCCGATCTCGAGAAGACCACATGCTCCAGCCTAATCGTTTCATAAGCCCCCGCTGCCAACACGTCGTGCTGGCCCGGTATGCCTCCTCCCCTGATGGAGAGCACCTCCAGCTCCTCCGAGCCCCGCTGGGAAAGACCCTGGCGGCCGTGGACCGTCTTCGTATACTTCCTCTGCAGGTTCACGATGTCGGCGAGTTTGGAAGCCGTCCCGCTGGGGGCATCGACCTTTCGATTGTGATGGGCCTCAACGATGGAGAAGTCATAACTTGAGGGAAGCTGGCTGAGCAGCTTCGTGAGCGAGAATAGGAAGTTCGCCCCTACCGAGAAGTTGGGAGATATCACAGCGGGAATCGATCTCACTATCGATTCAAGCAATGCCCTCTGCTCGACGGAGAATCCCGTCGTCCCCACCACCACAGGCTTGCGCAGTCCCGCGACCAATGGCAAGTTGGAGAGTTCCGCCTGAGGGGTCGAAAACGAAACAAAGACATCGCATCTCTCCATGATATCCATCAATCCTGAAGGGGGGCTGACCACGACGTCGCTCTCCGCCACTGCGGCTTGCTTCAAGGTCACACCCAATCTCGGGTTCCCTTCAGATTCAATCGCCCCGCCGATGACAAAAGGGGCTGCGACCTCATGGGCCACCATCGATCCCATCCTTCCCAATGCTCCGGCGATGCAGACCCTGATCGGACCGGCTGAGCTCGATTCAGTAGCCTTCATAGCTGAGCCCAGCCAGGCTCGATGGAGACGAGATACGGTCGGCTATG
>Ga0187771_10000316_pt1 | contig 28672 bp, 23 predicted proteins | sample 0116_SJ02_MP15_1_FD_133139 | JGI IMG/M metagenome (GOLD analysis project Ga0187771, IMG submission 133139) | Tropical peat soil microbial communities from peatlands in Department of Meta, Colombia - 0116_SJ02_MP15_10_MG | ecosystem: Environmental > Terrestrial > Soil > Wetlands > Peat | place... | reverse complement strand
TACGGCATAACGCTTGCGATCGATCCGGCGAACGGGCAAACCCTGTGGAAGTTCACGCCGCCGGGGATCGGCGGCTGGGTGGGCAGCTACCAGTACACCGCCTCGACGCCGATCGCCGACCCGAGCGGCCAGTACGTGTACGCGACCTCGCCGAACGGACTCGTCCACAAGCTGAGCGTCGCCAACGGCAGTGAAGCGCCGGGCTGGCCCGTGCGCATCACCCCGCTGCCCTCGCGCGAGAAGCTGACCTCGGCGCTCAGCATCGCGGGCGGCGAGCTGCTCGCCACGACCGGCGGCTACTACGGCGATCCGCCGCCCTACGTCGGGCACATCGTCGCGATCAACCTGCAAAGCGGCCATATCGACGCTGTCTTCAACACGCTCTGCGCGCAACACCACACGATCATCGATCCGGCGAGCTGCAAGGCGAGCGACTCGGCGATCTGGTCACGCGGCGGGCCGGTTGTGCTGCCAAGCCGCAAGCGCGTCTTGATCTCGACCGGCAACGCACCATGGAACGGCACGACCAACTTCGGCGACAGCGTGATCGAGCTCACGCTCCCCAACCTGCACTTCGTGGCGGCCTACACCCCGGTCGACCAAGCACGCCTCAACGAGTCGGACACCGATCTGGGGTCGGGTGGGCCGGTGCTACTCCCGGGCGGCGCAGCGCTTCAGGGCGGCAAGGACGGCCTGCTTCGCGTGATCAGCCTGCATCACATGGACGGGCGCGCGAAGCCCTACCCGGAACACACCGGCGGTCAGCTCCAGCTTCTCCCCACCCCCGGCGGTGCCGAGCTCTTCAGCGAGCCGGCGGTCTGGCACTCCTACGTCTTCGTCGCCGACGGCGGCGGCACGGCCGGCTACGTCGTGTTACACCACCGCCTGCATCCGGTGTGGGGAAACTCCCGCCACGGCACGAGCCCGGTGGTGGCCGGCGGCCTGCTCTACGTCTATGACATGGACGACGGCGGGATCAACGTGTACCTGCCGACCAGCGGCAAGCTCGTCACGACGCTCGCGTGCGGCAGCGGGCACTGGAACAGTCCGATCGTGGTCGACGGCTACGTGATCGAAGGCGAGGGCGACGCCAACAACCACGACACGAGCGGCGTGCTCGACATCTGGTCAACTAGCTAGCGCGCCGCCGCAGCAGGACGAATCGCCGCAGTGCGATCAGCGACCAGATCGCCTCGACAACTCCGAACGGCCACGTCCCGGCGAGAAAGCCGTAGCTGCTGGAAAGCGCGCAGCCGCAGGCGAAGGCGACGATGAAGCCCGGTCCGCGCCGCTCGAGCGCGTACATCAGCATCATGAACGTGACCGCCGCGGCGCCGTAAAGGGTGAGCACAGAGAGGCAGTCTGCCAGCTCGGCCGAGCCTCCCCGCGCGGCTCAGTCGAGCTTTGCCATCACGTGCTTGATGGTGGTGTAGTCCTCGAGCGAGTAGATCGATAGGTCCTTGCCGTAGCCCGACTGCTTGAAGCCGCCATGCGGCATCTCGGAGGCGAGCGGGAGGTGGTCGTTGATCCAGACGCAGCCGAAGCGCAGCGCTCTGGAGACGCGCAGCGCGCGGCCAACGTCTCGCGTCCAGACCGAGGATGCGAGCCCGTATGGCGTCCCGTTGGCCCACGTGATCGCTTCGTCCTCGTTCGTGAAGCGCTGTACCGTGATCACCGGTCCGAAGATCTCACGCTGAATCAGCTCGTCGTCCTGGCGCAGACCGGCGAGCACCGTCGGCTCGAGGAAGAAGCCCGCGCGCTGCGGCTCGGCACCGCCAGTCACGACCTCGACGTGCTTGCCGCGGCGCTCCAGAAGCCCCTCGACGCGGTCGCGCTGGCGAGACGAGTTGAGCGGCCCGAGCGTCGTCTCATCATCGAGCGTGTCGCCGATGACGAGCCCCTGCGCCTGCTCGGACAGGCCGGCGACGACCTCGTCATAGACCTTCGCGCCCGCCAGCACGCGCGTCGCAGCGGTGCAGTCCTGGCCGGCGTTGTAATAGCCGGTTCCCGCAATCGTCTCGAGCGCGCTCTCCATCGCGACGTCGTCGAAGACGATCACGGGAGCCTTGCCGCCGAGCTCGAGGTGCACCCGCTTGAGCGTCGCCGCGGCGCTGGCGGCGATCCGCTTGCCGGTGTCAACCGAGCCCGTGAGCGAGACCATGTCCACACCGGGATGATCGACAAGCGCCTGTCCGGTCGGGTCGCCATGACCGCAGATCACGTTCAGCACGCCGGCCGGGAGGATTTCCCCGGCCAGCTCGGCGAGCCGCAAGGTCGTGATCGGCGTCGTCTCGGCCGGTTTTAGAACGATCGTGTTGCCGGTCGCGAGCGCCGGTCCGATCTTCCAGATCGCCATCATCATCGGGTAGTTCCAAGGCGCGATCTGGCCCACGACACCAACCGGCTCGCGGCGGATGTAGGACGTGTAGCCCTCGAGGTACTCGCCCGCGGCGCGGCCCTCGAGCGTGCGAGCGGCGCCAGCGAAGAAACGCAGGTTGTCGGCCATCACCGGGACCTCGTCGCTCAGCACCGCGGAGAACGGTTTGCCCGCGTTGATCGCCTCCTCGCGCGCGAGCTCCTCGGCGTGCGCCTCGACGGCCGCAGCCAGGGCGAGCAGCGCTTCGGCACGCACCGCGGGCGTCGTCTGCGACCACGACTCGAACGCACTGCGCGCAGCCGCCACCGCTGCATCAACGTCCGGAGCCGTCGAGAGCGGTGCCTGCGCGATCTCCTCCCCGGTCGCGGGATTGAGGATCGGCTCGCTGGCGCCGTCAACCGGCGCAGCGAACGCGCCGTCGATGAAGTTCTCGAGCTTTCGCACCTACCCCTCCTTGCCTAGTTGACGACCGCGCCAAGCGCCTCCTCGACGGGCACGCAATCCTCGCCGATCGAGCGCGCGACCGCCGGGTGCGTGGCCACGCCGCCGGCCACGTTCACGCCCTTGGCCAGGCCGGGATCAGCGGCGACCGCGGCCGCGGAACCCTGGTCGGCGAGCGCGAGCACGTAGGGCAGCGTCGCGTTCGAGAGCGCGTGCGTCGCCGTCACCGGCACGGCGCCAGGCATGTTCGTCACGCAGTAGTGCGTGACCCCGTCCACCTCGAAGGTCGGCTCGGCGTGGGTCGTCGGGCGTGAGGTCTCAAAGCAGCCGCCCTGGTCGATCGCGACGTCAACGAGCACTGTGCCCGGGCGCATCAGCTTCAGCTGGCTGGCGCGAATCACGTGCGGCGCGCGCTCGCCGACGACGAGCACCGCACCGATGACGAGATCGGCGCGCGGCAGCATCTCCTCGATCGCGAGCGTCGAGGAGTGCACCGTCGAGCAGCGCCCGCCGAGGACCACCTCGAGCTCGCGCAGGCGGTCGACCGAAATGTCGAAGATGAACACGTCGGCCCCGAGCCCGATCGCGACCGCCGCGGCGTGCTGGCCGACGCTGCCACCCCCGATGATCATCACGTTCGCGGCGGCGACTCCCGGCACGCCGCCGAGCAGCACCCCGCGCCCGCCGAGCGGCTTCTCGAGCATGAACGCGCCGGCCTGAGCCGCGAGGCGACCGGCGATCTCGGACATCGGCGCCAGCAGCGGCAGCCGGCCCTCGTGGTCCTCGACCGTCTCATAGGCGATGCAGGTCGCGCGCGAGGCGCACAGCCCGCGCGTAAGCTCCGGTGCCGGCGCCAGGTGCAGGTAGGTGAAGAGCACCTGACCCGGGCGCAGGCGGGCGACCTCGAAGTCGAGCGGCTCCTTGACCTTGACGATCATCTCGGCGCCCTCGAAGACAGCCGCGGCGTCGGCGACGATCGTGGCGCCCTGCGCTGCGTAGTGCTCGTCGGCGAAGCCGCTCGCGACGCCGGCGCTCGCCTCCACGAGGACCTCGTGGCCGTGCTCGTGCAGCTCGCGCACGCCGGCCGGCGTCATCGAGACCCGGTACTCCTCGGTCTTCGTCTCACGCGGAACGCCCACCTTCATCTCGCCAGCTCCCCCACCTCGACGCCGATCGCACAGCTGCGCGTGGCCACCTCCGCGAACAGATCCTCGGGCGTAATGCAACGTTCGGGGAACTGGGCGCCAACCGCGTCGATCCGACCGCGCGCGAGCAGGCGTACCGCCGCCACGGCCGGCGCCGCGGTCGACACGATCGAGCCTCCGAGGCCGAAAGGCTCGTGTGGACTGGTGACGGAGCGCACACGCACGGCGCGTCCGCCGCCACGCGCCTCGATCAGATGCACTGAGACCGTTCGATTGGACGGCGGCGCCGCGCCGGCCTGCGCCGCCGCGATCTGATCCGTACCCGCCCCGATCAGCTCCCTGAGCCGCGCCTCAACCGTTGGCGCAAGCGAGAGGCGGAACGTGCACTCGCTGCAGCCGAAGCTCCCGCCGAAGCTGACGAGCTCGGAGTGCAGCGTGTAGATCGTCTCGGCGACTCCGAGCGGCTCACCGAAGTCGACCTTGCCGCCGCTCGTGAGGGGCTCGATCTCCACCGGCTTGCCGTCACGCAGGACGACCGGCGCGAGCGTCACCTCATCGAGCAGCGTCTGCAGCGCGTACGGTGGGCTGAACGGGCCTCGCGGGGCGAAGTCGCGACCGCCTGCGATCACGTCGATCGTCTCGACCTCGTCGAGCTCGGCGACAGCGCGAGCTGCCATGAGGTTCGTCTTGCCGGGGCTCGAGCCCATTCCGAGCAGCGCGAGGCGGCCGGCGCGCTCAAAGCGATCAGACAGCTCCAGCTGGCGACGCGTCACGTGGTAGAGGCCGCCGAGATCGATGTAGTCGCAGCCCGCCGCGAGACACGCTTCCATCGCGTCGAGATTCACGCGGTAGGAGGCCGTGTTGATCAGCACGTCGAGGCCGGCGAGCTGCTCGGCCAGCCCGGAGCGGGCGTCCGCAACGCGCGCGGTGGCCTTCGAGCCGCCATGCGCCGCAGCCGCAGCGGCGACGCGATCGCGGTCGAGGTCGAGCGCCAGCACGCTCTCCACCTCGTCGGAGACGGCGAGGTCCTCGAGGATCGCCGGCGCAATCGTGCCGGCCGCCCCGAGCACTGCGACCCGCAGCTTCCGTGGGGCCGCGCCGTTCACGATCGCAGATGAAAGCGTTCGCTCGCTGCCGTCAGCGCCGCGCGCAGTACCTGGCCGATCTCCTCGAACTGCTCGCTGTCGGCGATCAGCGGTGGCGAGAGCTGGATGACGGGGTCGCCGCGGTCGTCGGCGCGGCAGATCAAGCCGTGGCGATACAGCTCGGGCGACAGGTAGCCGCGCAGGAGGTCCTCGGACTCCTCGTCGTTGAACGTCTCTTTGGTGTCCTGGTTCTTCACCAGCTCGACGGCCTGGAAGAAGCCGGCACCGCGGACCTGGCCGACGATCGGGATGTCATGCAGGTCCTCGAGCACGGCGCGGAACTCGTGCTCCTTGCGTCGCACGTGCCCGCAGAGGTCCTCGCGCTCGTAGATGTCGATCGCGGCGAGCGCGACCGCCGCTGCGACAGGGTGCCCGCCGAAGGTGAAGCCGTGCGAGAAGCTCCGGGTGCCGTGCATGAAGGGCTCGGCGATCCGGTCCGAGACGATCGTCGCGCCCATCGGGACGTAGGCGGAGGTGAGCCCCTTCGCGGTCGTGATGATGTCCGGTTGGTAGCCGAAGCGCTCGGAGCCGAAGATGTAGCCGAGGCGCCCCCACGAGCAGATCACCTCATCGGAGATGAGCAGCACGTCGTAGGCGTCGCAGATCTCTCGCACGCGCTGGAAGTAACCCTCCTGCGGCACCAGGCAGCCGCCGCCATTCTGGACCGGCTCGAGGATCACCGCGGCGACCGTCTCCGGTCCCTCGAACTCGATCCGCTCGGCGATCGCGTCCGCCGCCCATAGCGGGTCGCGGTCCTCAGGCCAGCGGTAGTCGTCGGTGTTCGGCACGTGGCAGCCGCCCGGGGCGAGCGGCTCGAACTGCTGGCGGATCGATGTGATGCCGGTCGCCGACAGCGCACCGAGCGACGTGCCGTGGTAGGCGATCTCGCGCGCGATCACCTTGATCTTCTGGGCGTGGCCGGTCAGGCGGTGGTAGTTGCGCGCGAGCTTCAGCGCGGTCTCTACCGCCTCCGAGCCACCCGAGGTGAAGAAGACCCGGTTGAGGTCGCCCGGCGCGAGCGCTGCGATCCGCGCCGCCAGCTCGATCGCGCGGGGGTGGGCATAGCTCCAGGTGGTGTAGAAGTCGAGCTCGCGCATCTGCGCCGCGGCCGCCTCGGCGAGCTCGGCGCGCCCGTGACCCGCGTTGACGCAGAACAGCGCCGCGAGACCGTCGAGGTAGCGTCTGCCGTCGGCGTCGTAGACGTAGCAGCCCTCGCCCGCGACGATGATCGGCAGCGGCGCGCTGGGGTCGTCGCCCATGCGCGCGAAGTGCAGCCAGAGATGTTGTCGCGCGAGCTTCGAGAGCTCCGCCGTCGAGTACTGGTTCGCCGCGGTCATCGACACGATCCTCCGCCTCCCGTCTGTTGCCTTGGCGACACGCTAACACCGCCGCAGGTGTCGGCGCAGCAAAGGACCTTTCACCAGTCCATTGACGCAGGCGGTCCGCACCTGTTCAATATGCGCCTGCCGCGCCAGCGGGGTGCCGGCAGCACGGAAGGAGAGGTCTGATGGAAAGCGTCGCGATTCCTGTCGCGCCAATCGAAGCAACCGTCGATGCGACCGCGCCAGGCAGCAAGGGCGTCAAGGCGGACGCGATCGGCTACGCGTCCAACGTCGTCATCGCGGTCGCATCGACCGCGCCGGCCTACAGCCTCGCGACGACGCTCGGCTTCATCACGGTCATCGCCGGGATCGGCACGCATGCACCGGGCATCCTGATCCTCGCCTTCGTCCCGATGCTCTTCGTCTCGCTGGGCTACCGCTACCTGAACCTCGCAAACCCCGACTGCGGAACGACCTTCGCCTGGGTTACGCGAGCAATGGGACCACAGCTCGGCTGGTTGAACGGCTGGGCGATCTTCCTCGCCGACGTGATCGTGATGGCCTCGCTCGCCGACATCGCGTCGATCTACACCTTCCAGCTCGTCGGCTGGACCTCCGCCGACACCAACCTCGGCCAGATCATCGGCTCGGCGATCTGGATCGCCCTGATGACCTACATCTGCTACCGCGGGATCGAGATCTCCGCGCGCCTGCAGCAGTTCCTGCTCACGCTCGAAGTAGCAGTGCTCGCGTTGTTCGCGATCGTCGCCCTCGTCAAGATCTACAACGGGAGCTTCCACAACTCGATCCACCCGGCGCTCTCGTGGTTCAACCCGTTCGTCAGCTGGGGACCGCTGTCAGCTGCGCTGCTGCTCGCGATCTTCATCTACTGGGGCTGGGACTCGGGCGTCGCCGTGAACGAGGAATCGAAGAACCCCGCGCACGGGCCGGGAAAGGCAGCCGTCGTCTCGACAGTGCTGCTGCTCCTGATCTACGTCCTCGTGACGGTCGGGGCGCAGGGCGTTCACGGCCCCGCCTACCTCTCGCACCACTCGGCCGATGTGCTGAGCCCGCTCGGAACCGCCGTCTTCGGCAACGGATTCCTGCAGAAGCTGCTCTTGTTCTGCGTCCTCACTTCGGCCTCGGCATCGACTCAGACGACGATCCTCCCGACTGCGCGAACGACGCTCTCGATGGCGAAGTGGGGCGCGCTGCCTCGCTCGTTCGGGCGGATCCACGCGAACTACCTCACGCCGAGCGTGTCGACTCTGGGGATGGGCGCACTGTCGCTCATCTGGACCGTGGGCCTGCTCGCGTTCGACCCTGGTGGCAGCGTCCTCGGTGACTCGATCACGGCGCTCGGGTTCGCCGTCTGCTTCTACTATGGCTTCACAGGAGTGGCCTGCGCCGTGTACTTCCGCCGCGAGCTCTTCAAGAGCGCGAAGCGGCTGCTGCTCGTCGGCGTTCTGCCGATTCTCGGCGCCGCGGGCATGTTCGCGATCTTCTATAAGGCCTACGTCACGGACAGCAAGGCCGGCTACAACTACTCGCCGCCCCTGCTCGGAATCCAGGTCCCGATCGTGATCGGCATCGGCGGGCTACTGCTCGGCGTCGTGCTGATGTTCGCCGCGTGGCCGTTCATGAAGGACTATTTCGCACGGCGTCCGGAGGTCGCCGACCCCCAGGTCCTCGACGAGCATTTCGCGACGCAACACGCTGCGTGACGGACTTCGAGATTGTCCGCGTGCGTGCGGAGCACGTTGATCAGGTCGTGCCGCTGATGCGCGCGTACTGCGAGTTCTACGAAGCCTCGCCGACCGATGGTGCGCTGCGCGCGATCGCCGAAGCGCTCGTCGCCGACCCGCAGCACGCGGGCATCCAGCTGCTCGCGCGCTCGGAGCCCAAGACCGCGCTCGGGTTTGCGACGCTGTACTGGACCTTCTCGACGCTGAGCGGCGGGCCGATCGGCTTGATGAACGACCTTTACGTCGCGCCCGCAGCGCGCGGGCGCGGGATCGGCACGGCTCTGATCGACGCCTGCGCCGGCGAGTGCGTCCACTACGGCAAGGGCGCGATGGAGTGGTACACCGCGCCGGGCAACGCGCGGGCACAATCGGTCTACGACCACACCGGCGCGACGCGCTCCGAGTGGGTCAACTACTCGCTGCCGGTGTCCTGACGGCAGCCGGCGCGCCGGTCGTCAGCCGACCTCGACCACGGTCAGCCGGCGTGTTCCCCGCGGCAGCTCGACCAGCGCGACCTCGCTGGCGTGCAGCCCCAGGAGCGCCTTAGCAACCGGCGACTCGATCGAGATCTTGCCCGAGGCCGGCGATGCGGCGGTCGCGCTGACGAGCTCGAAGCGATGCTCGCGTCCCTCGTCGTCGTGCACGACCACCACTGAGCCGAAAGCGACGGCACCGTCGGCCCGAGCCCGATTCGCAACCTCGACGACGTGGGCGCGCGCCAAGCGGTCACGCAGCGTCGCGATGCGCGTCTCGAGGTGCGCCTGCTCGTTCTTGGCGTCGTGGTACTCGCTGTTCTCCTTGAGGTCCCCCCACTCGCGCGCCGTCCTGATGCGCTTCGCGATCGCCCGCCGACCGTCACCTTCGAGCTGCGCCAGCTCGCGGCGCAGAGCCTCGAGGTCGGCAGCGGTCATCAGCGTCGAGTCGTCCATCCGTGAAGGGTAGCGGGCTGCGGGGGCCGGCCGAGAGGGCTGGTGACGGCGCGGTTTGCGCACGCGACCGGCCCCTCAGCCGCGGGTTCAGCCTGGCGAGGAGGCCGGCCCACAGCGGGCTTGCGGCGCCGCAGGATTACGCGGTCGGCCCCGCAGCCGCCTACAGGCCGACCGGGTGACGCTTGAGGAAGCCGAAGTTGTAGGGCCGCAGCGGGCGCCAGTGAGAGCCCTGGAGGCCGGTCGGGTCGTTCGCCGAGCTCGTGTCGAGACGCAGGCCAGCGATGTCGAGGTAGGCATGGCCGGGGTTCGTCAGGATCGTCATCCACACTCCCTGACCCGGCGTTCCCCAGCGCATGAACTGCCCGGAGTCGAGCGGCCTAGCGAGCAGGTCGCCACCGTGCAGAGCAAACGACACGAGTCCCGAGCAGTCATATCCCGCCGAGGTGAATGACTTGTGCCCGCCGCCAAAGACATAGGGCCGTCCGATGATCTCGTTGGCAGCCCAGATGATGTCCTGGACGATCGCGGGCGCGTTCTCGGGCGCAGCTGCGAGGCCTAGGCCGTCCACGTTGATCTCCTCGGCCGTGTTACCGGGAACCTCCAGCTCGGGCAGCGCGGTGATGTCGTTGCTCGAAGCGACCGCCTCCGCGTTGCTCGAAGCGACCGCCACCGCGCCGCCGGCAAGCGAGTTCGACGAGGTCGGCGATGGTGGTGGCGGCGGCGGCGGCGTGTAGGGGACGAGGCCGGCCGGCGTCAGCTCGAAGATCGGGCCGCTATAGACAGCGCTAGGGCTCTGGCCGCGCGCCAGCACGATCGGCGCGAGGTCCGACGGCGGCACGATGGTCCCGGTGGTGCCGGTGGCGCCGGTCACGCCGCTCGTGCCGGTGTCGCCGGTCGTACCCGTCGGGCCTGTGCCGGCGCCGACCCCAGTCCCACCCGTGTCACCCGCCGGCGCCTCGGCGCCGCCGCTTGCGGCGCCGTTGCTGACCCGTGCATCAGCCGATGCGACAGCAACGCCGAAAAGGAGGATCGTCGTCGCAATCGTGCCGATGTGACGTAGCCGCAAAGCTGCTACCTCTCTCTTGGGCCTGCGGGGTTAGCTGACGGGCTAGCGCTGAAAGAGCGGCGCTTCCCACGGCTTCACTGTGGGATTCGCCCCAACAACTTGGGTTCCCCGCTCCCGGAGGTTTTGCCCGGGATTAGGCGTTTTGTGCGCGGCACCCTATCACCATGCACGGATTCGTGCAGGGCGCGGCGGCAAACCTGCAGAGCTCACTGGGGGCAACTTGGGCGTCGCATACGACACGGGACTTACCTCACCCTCGAGTAGAGGTTGAGCTCCAGCTCTCTGCGCAGGAGCGGCTAGGATGGCCGCGGCATGTGCATGGAGCCCGACTCGCGACCACCAATCGCCGCGATCGCCGGTGCGGCGGTCAGCCACGAGGACATCGTGCTCGAGTCCAGCGATGCCAATCGCTTCGCGGCGTTCGTTGCGCGTCCCGACGATCCGGCGCGCGCGGGCATCGTGATCCTGCCGGATATCCGTGGCCTACACCGCTTCTACGAAGAGCTCGCCCTGCGCTTTGCCGAGCGCGGCTATGCGGCGATCGCCATCGACTACTACGGACGCGTCGCGGGAGTCTCCAAGCGTGGCGCCGACTTCCCGGCGATGGAGATGCGCCAGCATCTCGACACGGATGCCGTCCAGCTCGACGCGGCTGCGGCGATCGACCGGATGCGCGACGCGCTCGGCGTGGCGAGCGTTTTCACGCTCGGCTGCTGCTTCGGCGGTAGCGCAGCGTGGCTTGCTACGACCGGCGAGCGCAAGCTCGCCGGAGCGATCGGCTATCACGGCGGGCTCGGCGAGCGGGGTGGAAAGCCGGGGCCGATCAAGCAGGCCGGCGCGATGAAGGCGCCGATTCTCGCAATCCAGGGTGGCGCCGACCAGCACATCAGCGCTGAGGACAACGCCGCGTTCGATGCGGCGCTGAGCGCCGCGGGCGTCGAGCACGAGGTGGTCATCGAGCCGGGAGCTCCGCACAGCTTCTTCGATGTTCGCTTCGAGGAGTTCGCCGAGCAATCGGAGGACGCGTGGCGCCGCACGCTCGAGTTCATCGAGCGCCACTCGAGCGTCGCAGCCTAGGCCGTCACCTCGCGCGCGCAGCGGTGCCAGCCGCAAGCTGGTGCGGGCGCTGTCGCGCGAGGACTGCGCCCGCCGGCGCTGGCCGATCAGTCCCGCTGGCAGGCTCGAGCCGAGCGCCCCAGACTTCTCTCAGGCAAGCCTGAGCTTTCGCGCAGACCTCGGGTGGAGCATTCGGGCCAAGCCCAGCAAGTGGGCACGACCGGTCAGCGGAAACGGAGTCTGAATGAGCTCGATCGACATCGCCAGAGGCGTGCGGCGTTACAGGCTCGGCTCGCGCAGCGGTACGCGCGAGCAGGAGGGCGAGGCGCGCTGGACACGACCCGCGCTAGTCATGCTGCTGGCGGCGACCGCGATGGCCTACACCTGGGACCTAAGCGCGTCCGGCTACGCCAACAGCTTCTATGCCGCCGCTGTGCAGGCCGGGACGGAGAGCTGGAAGGCGTTCTTCTTCGGCTCACTCGACTCATCGAGCTTCATCACGGTCGACAAGCCACCCGCAGCACTCTGGTTGATGGCGCTCTCGGGCCGGATCTTCGGGTTCGGCAGCTGGAGCATGCTCGTCCCGCAGGCACTCGAAGGCGTCGCGGCAGTCGGGCTTCTGTACGCGACGGTACGGCGCCCGTTCGGTGCACCGGCGGGGCTCGCCGCCGGAGCGCTCCTTGCGCTCACGCCGGTGGCGGCGCTCATGTTCCGCTTCAACAATCCCGACGCGCTCCTCGTTGCGACTCTGGTTGCCTCGGCGTACACGTTGACGCGAGCGATCGAGCATGCGAGCACACGCTGGATGCTCGCGACGGGCGCGCTGATCGGATTCGCGTTCCTTACGAAGATGGGGCAGGCGTTGCTCGTCGTTCCGGGCTTCGCGCTCGCCTACGCGATCGCCGCGCCAACGACGCTTCGCCGGCGCCTTGCGCAGCTTGGGGGTGGCTTCGCCGCGCTCGTCCTGACCGCCGGTTGGTGGGTCGCGATCGTTGCGCTGCTGCCGGCAGGCTCGCGGCCGTTCATCGACGGCTCGCCGAGCAACAACATCTTCAACCTGATCTTCGGCTACAACGGATTCAGCCGCCTCTTCGGCAGCGGCGGCCCACCCGGTGCCGGCGCCGCGTCCGGTGGCAACTTCAGTGGGGCAGCGGGGATCCTGCGTCTCTTCAACCCGCTGCTGGGCGGCCAGGCGTCCTGGCTTCTACCCGCGGCCATCGTCGCTCTGCTCGTCGGCGCAGTGGTCAGCCGCCACACGGCCCGCACCGATCGCGAGCGGGCGGCGCTGATCGTGTGGGGTGGCTGGCTGCTCGTCACCGCTGCGGTCTTCAGCTTCTCGACCGGTGTGATCCACACCTACTACACGGTGGCTCTGGCGCCCGCGATCGCCGCGCTCGTGGCAATCGGTGCCGTGACGCTCTGGCGTCGCCGCAGCGTGCTCTGGGCGCGCTGGGTCGCGAGCGCAACGGTGCTCGGAACCGGTGCGTGGGCTTTCGTGCTGCTCGATCGCACGCCGCACTGGGAGCCGTGGCTGCGCCCGCTGATCATCGCCGCCGCCGTGGTCGCCGCCGTCTGCATTCTCGCGCTGCCCGGCGGCCGGCGTGCCGGGCGCGCCGCCCTCGCCTTCACCGCGGCCTGCGCGGCGACGGCGTGCCTCGCCGGCCCGCTGGCCTACGCCGCGCAGACCGTCAGCTCCGTGCACAGCGGATCGATCCCGTCGGCCGGACCGGCGACAGACGCCGGCGCGGGATTCGCCGGCCCGCTCGCCGCGGGACGCGCTCGAGCCGCCCTCGGCGGGCCGGCGGGCGGCACGGTCCCGAGTGGCGCGCCGGGCGCCGGCGCGCAGGCGGCCGCCGGCGGCGTGGGGCCGAGCGGCGGCTTCCCGAGCAGCGCGCAGCGCGGCTTCTCACGGCGCGCGCCGGCCGGTCACGCTGCCCGCTCGGGCGGTGTGCCGACAGCCGGCGGACTCGGTGGCCAGCTCACTCCCTCGAGCGAACTGACCGCAACGCTCGAGCGCTCCGCCGGCCGCTACCGCTGGGTCGCAGCGACGGATGGCAGCTCGAGCGCGGCGGCACTGGAGCTCGCGACTGGCGGTGAGCCGGTGATGGCGATCGGCGGCTTCAACAACAACGGTGGGCTGCTGACGCTCGCCCAGTTCGAGCACTACGTCGCACGCGGCGCGATTCACTATTTCATCGCCGCGGGTGGAGGCGGGACATCGTTTGGGAGCTCGAGCGTCAGCGCGATCACGAACTGGGTTAGGACTCACTTCGACGCCGAGTCGATCGGCGGCGTGACCGTCTACGACCTCGCGCGGTAGATCAACAGCGCTGCGGCCCGCCGTCGTGACGGGCCGCAGCCGGGATGAGAGCGAACGCGCCTGGCGAAGCGCCACCACTGAGGCGCACTCGTCACATGCAACACGCGCGGCCCACAAACGATGCGCGAGCTGACGGCGCCTATACTGGCCGCCTTGGTTCTCGTCGGGCAGTCGCGCAGGCTCGCCACGCCGCTGACCGTGCGCGAGCGGCGGGCGCTGGCGACGATCGGGGCGCTGCTCGTCACGGGCGTCGGGGCGATCGGCGCCTGGATCGCGACCCATGACTCCGCTCCCGCCTCGCGCAACGGTTGTATCAACGTCGTGGTCGCCGGCTCTCTCGGGGGCCAGCCGCTCCACGTCTGCGGCGGCGACGCGCGCTCGCTCTGCGCGCGCGAGCGCGAGCGTCCGGACGCGATCGCCGGGACGGTCCTGCCGGCCTGCCGCCAGGCCGGGATCGAACTGACGTTACGCAGGCTGCGGCACGCGACCTAGCTTCAGCTGCGCTGCGCGTTGAGGGGTGAGGAATAGCCCCGTAGGTGCCGCACAAACACCCCTACCGTGATGGCGTGCACCGAAGCAGCGCAAGACGCTCACTGGCCGCCGTTGCCGTGGCCGCAGCCGCCGTATTCGCGGGAACAGCCAGCGCCTCGGCCGCGCTGAGCAGGATGCCGCTTGCAAACAGGCCGATCGCGACCCTGCCGGCGACGTGCGACAGCGCTCCGACCGGCCGCGCATGCACGGACGCCGTGATCGCCGCGCTGGACGGCGCGCGCGCGGCGCTAGGTCTCGGTCCCTACATGCTGCCCGCCGGTTTCGACTCGATGCCGCCGACACGGCAGCTCTTCGTCCTTGCGAACCTCGATCGCACGGCCTACGGTCTGCCGCCGATTGCAGGCATCAGCCCGGCGCTCGCGGGCGCGACCGCGAGCGCGATGCGCAGCGATGTCGACCCGGATCCGACCTCGCTGCTCGCCAGCCTGCCGAGCTATGCCTGGACGGCCGACTGGGCAGGCGGCTGGGCCAATGCCGCCTACGCCTACTACGAATGGATGTACGACGATGGCTACGGCGGAGCGGAGACCTCGAACGTCGACTGCACGTCGGACGGCGCGAGCGGCTGCTGGGATCATCGCCGCAACATCCTCGCCTTCGCTGGTGCCGGGTCGATCGCCATGGGGGTATCCGCCGGCGTTGACGCCCATGGTCAGCCGAGCTACGCGATCACGCTCGTTTGGACGCCGAGCAACGCGTGGACCGGCTACAGCTACAGCTGGGCGCAGGCACAGGCCGCCGGGGCCGGCGCACCCCGCGGCAGCAAGCTGCGGCAGTCTCGCAAGTCCTAACCGTCGCCTGCGATCTCCGCAGACCGCCGGCTCGAGCGGCGCGTTGTGAGCAGGCCTGCGAGGCAGACCAGCGCGAGCAGCCAGTAAGGGAGCTCGTCGCTCGTCGCCTGCGCGAGTGGCGCGCCGACCGCCGAGCCGAGCGTGACGCCGAGCGCCCAGGCGAGATTCCAGAGGGCGTAGGCGAGCCCATGGTCGAGCTCGTGGCTATCTGCGGCGGAGCTCATGAGCGCGCTCGCCGGGACGTAGGACATGCCGAACGCGATGCCGGCGAGGGCGGTGGTTGCGGCGATCAGCCAGGCGACGTCGGGCAGCGGCAGGACGAAGGCAAGCAGCGCCGAGCTGGAGAGGCCGATGCGGATTACCGACCATGGTCCGAGACGGTCGCTGAGCCGTCCAAACACTGGGCTCGCGCCGCCCTCCAACGCCGCTGATGCGAGGAAGACTGCGCCGATCGCGACACTGCCGACGCCGGCAGAGCTCAGGCGCAGCGGTGCGAGCACGTTCAGCACGCCGAAGAGCGAAGCTGGGATCGCGGTGAAGCAGACGCCCGCGAGCAGCCGCCGATCGCCCAGCAGCCCGCGCAGGGCGCGGCGTTCGAGGCGACGCGCCTGCTCGTCGATGCCAGGGGTGGCCGCCGCGATCAGGCCCAGCAGCGCAATCGCTACCGCGACCGCACCGAACACGGTGCGCGTCCCTGACAGCTGTGCGAGTGAGCCGACTACCGGTCCGAGCATCGCTCCGGCGATCGCGATGCCGAGCATGCCGCCGACGATCTCGCCGCGGCGTCGCGACGGGGCAGCGCCGACGAGCCAGGTGAGAGCGCCGATCCAGACGCCCGAGCCGGCGATGCCCTGGGTGAAGCGCGCCGCATCCAGTGTGACCGCCGACTGCGAGAAGCCGAACGCCAGGCTGGTCAATGCCAGCACGAACGCCGACGTGATCGCCGTTCGCCGTGCGCCGAGGCGCGCGACCGCCAGCCCGAGCGGCACCGACGCGGCCAGCGCGCCGATCGCGTAGGAGGCCGTCAAGAGCCCCGCGCGCCCTTTCGAGAGGTGCAGACGGTGGGCGTAGTGGGGAAGCAGCGGCGCGAGCGCCGAGTAGAACAGCACCTCGCTGAGCGCGAGTGCGCTCGCGAGGACGAAGAGCCAGGGAAGCGACCGCCGGACGCTCACGGGCGCGCATGTATACCGCGCCCGCCCACGGGCGGGCGGTCCGGCGGCAAGCGCCACCGGACCGCCCTCCCGCAAGCGAGGTACTCGGCGTCGCGCAGCTCGACCGTGATGTCGCCGCGATCCACGCCGGGGAGCTCGCTCTGAGCGAGAATTTCACCGCGCACGCTGCGGCTGGAAGAATCCATTGGCGACGCGCGACCGGCTTGAGCGGGCGAGCGCCGTCGGCACGCAGATGCGGGAGCTGCATTGACAGGCACCTACTCCGAGCGGCTGCGCTTGCCCGCGCTCGTTCGGACGTGGCTGACAGTCCACGATCCTGGCTACGGCGCCCTGCGACGGGCGGCGCGCGCGGCGCTGATCATGCCCGCGTTGTTCGCGCTCAGCGACGAGTTGATCGCGAACCCGCTCGTCGCGACGTTCGCCGCGTTCGGCTCGTTCGCGATGCTGCTGCTGGTCGACTTCCCTGGCGCGATCCGCGATCGGCTGCGAGACCAGGCGGCCCTCGCCCTCGGATGCGGCGTGCTGATAAGCCTCGGGACGCTCGCCTCGCAAACGACCTGGGCGGCAACGCTGGCGATGGGCTTGGTCGCGTTCGCCGTGCTTTTCGCCGGCGTGGTCAGCTCGGTGTTGGCGGGCGCCACGACAGCGCTCCTGCTCGCGTTCATCCTGCCCGTCTCGCTGCCGGGAGCAGCCTCATCGATTCCCGATCGTCTGGCCGGATGGGGCCTAGCTGCGGGCGTCTCGCTGTTCGCGATCTCGCTGCTGTGGCCCGCGCCGGCGCGCAATCCGGTGAGAGGCGCCGCGCTCGGAGCCTGTCGGGCGTTGGCGGCCCGTCTGCGCGCCGAGGTGAGCTTCATGAGCGACGGCGATGAGGCTCTATATCGGGCTGCGCTTGCAGCTGCCGACGAAGCAGTCCACGGGCTCGAGGGCGCGTTCTTCGCCACTCCGTATCGGCCGAGCGGCCTCACGACCGACGCGCGGGCGGTGATCCGACTCGTCGACGAGCTGCGATGGCTGAGCGCGATCATCCTGCGTGCGGCGCCGAAGGGGCGACGGCCGGGACCGCGCCGGCCGGTGCGGGCGGTCAAGCTCGCTGCCGCGGACGTGCTCGAGCGCTCAGCGGAGCTGCTCGAGGCTCCCGGCACGAGCCGCGATTCGCTGAGTGGTGCGCTCGCCGCGATGCACGTGGCGCTCGACGATCTCGAGCGGGCGACCGTCGCCGGGCTGCCGAGGAGCGCCGCGCGCAGTCCTAGCCCGCCACGCGCCGCGAACGTCGTGTCCTCGCTCGACCCGAGCTTCCGCGCGCAGGAGCTGAGCTTCGTGACCGCGCAGATCGCCGCCAACACGACGCTCGCGGCAGCCGCGGCTGCCCGGCCCTGGATCGACCGGCTCCTCGGTCGCCAGCCGACCGGCTTTCAGGGGCCGCTGAGCTCGGCTGAGGAGCGCGCCGCGTCGTTCATCACGCGCGAAGCCTTGTGGCTGCGCAACAGCGTGCGCGGTGCGATCGCGCTCGCTGTTGCCGTGCTCGTCGCCGATCTGTCTAGCGTCCAGCACGGGTTTTGGGTCGTCTTCGGGACGCTTGCCGTGCTGCGCTCCAATGCGCTGAGCACTGGCCAGAACGTGCTGCGCGCGCTGCTTGGCACGACCGCCGGGTTCGTGGTCGGCGGCGCGCTCGTGTACGCGATCGGTACGAATACCGACCTGCTGTGGGGGCTGCTGCCGATCGTGGTGCTGTGCGCGGGTCTGGCTCCCGCGGCGGTGTCGTTCGCCGCCGGCCAGGCGGCGTTCACGTTGACGCTCCTGATCCTCTTCAACATAATCGCGCCCGACGGATGGCGGATCGGGCTGGTGCGCGTTGAGGACGTCGCGATCGGCAGCGCGGTCAGCCTCACGGTTGGCGTCCTCTTCTGGCCACGCGGCGCCGGTGCCGCCCTCGGTCGCGCGCTGGCCACCGCCTACACGGCGAGCGCGACCTATCTCGCGGGCGCGGTGAGCTACGGAGTCGGCTGCTGCGATCCGAGCGGGCCGCAGACGATCGCGCCGCGCCACGAGGCGCTCGAGGCGGCGGCAGCAACGCGACGCCTCGACGACACCTTCCGCGGCTACCTCGGCGAGCGCGGCACGAAGCCGGCTTCACTCGCGGACGTAACGGCGCTCGTGAGTGGGGTCACGGGTGTGCGGCTCGCAGCCGACGCCGTGCTCGACCTCTGGGACGGGAAGCACACGGACACGGGCGACCGCTCCGCCGCGCGGACCGTGCTCCTCGGGGCGGCCGGGAACCTGACGGACTGGTACGTCCGCTTCGCGAGGAGCCTCGTAGCAGGCGCCGAGGTCCCGCCGCCTCTGCCCGAGGACGCGGCTGCAGACGGCCGCCTGATCGATGCCGTGGCGGCGGACCTTCGCGCCTCGGACGGGCACGCGACCGCGACCGGCGTGCGCGTCATCTGGACCGGCGATCACCTCGACGCTGCGCGGCGCCTGCAGGAGCAGCTGGTCGAGCCGGCGCGTTCGGTGCTAGGGGACCGCTGAGAGCGCAGACGGGGAACTCAGTGCGCCAGCCCGAGCAACCGCGCCGCGTTCTCCTTCAAGACGAGCGGGCGCACCTCGTCCCTGATCGGAAGCTCTGCGAAGTCGGCGAGCCAACGGTCCGGGGTGATCAGGGGGTAGTCGGAGCCGAACAGCATCTTGTGCTTGAGCAGCGTGTTCGTGTAGCGGATCAGGATCTCGGGGAAGTACTTCGGCGACCAGCCGGAGAGGTCGATATAGACGTTCGGCTTGTGGACAGCGATCGCGAGCGCCTCCTCCTGCCAGGGGAAAGAGGGATGCGCAAGGATCACCTTGAGCTCGGGGAAGTCGGCCGCGACGTCATCGACCGCCATCGGGTTCGAGTACTTGAGGTGCACGCCACCGCCACCCGGCATGCCCGCGCCAATCCCGGTTGTGCCGGAGTGAAACAGCGCGATCAGTCCGGCGTCGGCGATCAGCTGATAGAGCGGGTAGTGGGCGCGGTCGTTGGGCCAGAACGCCTGCGTGTTGGGGTGGAACTTGAAGCCGCGCACCCCGGCCTCGATCAGCTCGCGGGCCTCGCGCAGGGCGAGCTTGCCGCGATGCGGATCGACGCTGCCAAACGGGATCAGCACGTCGGGATTGGCGCGCGCGGCCTCGAGGATCTCGCGGCTGCCGAGACGGCGCCGGCCCATCCCGGCCTCGTCGTCGATGTTGAAGACAACAGCGAGCATCTTGCGCTCGCGGTAGTAGGCGGCGACCTCCGCAGCGGTCGGCTGCGCTGGCTCCCCGCCGAAGTACTTTGCGGCAGCGGCGAGGAGCTCCCCGGTCACCGGGTCCTGCGGCTCGCCGGCGTTGCGCTCGGCATGGACGTGCACGTCGATCGCGACGAGGCTCGAAACGTCGATCGTCACGGCGCCGCCTCGCTCGCCAGATCCAGCGCCGGCAGCTCGATGCCGTAGGCCTGTAACGAGTTGGCGAACCGCTCAGCCCAATCGGCTGCGATCGCCTCAGGGCTCCAGCCACCGTCGCGGTAGGCGCTGACGAGCTCCACCGGATGCGAGTAGAGGACAAGCTTGTCGCCGCCAATGCCGATCGCCTGACCGCTGACGGCGGCGGCAGCGTCCGAGGCGAGGAAGACGACGAGCGGCGCGCAATCCTCGGGCATGCCGATTGCGTGCTCGCGCCGGAGCTGTGCCGGCAGGGGCGCGCCGGCCGCGACGCGCTCGGCGAGCGGCGCATAAGCGGGGATGCTCGCGGTCATCGCGGTCCACGCAGTAGGCACGATGGCGTTGACAGTGATCTCGCTGCGGGCGAGCTCGAGCGCCCACGTGCGCGCAAACGCGACGATGCCCGCTTTCGCAGCAGCGTAGTTGGTCTGGCCGAAGTTGCCGAACTGGCCCGCTGGCGAACCGACGACGATGATCCGGCCGCCCTCGCCCTGCTCGCGCATGCGGATCCCCGCCGCACGAGCGCAGGTGAACGTCCCGCGCAGGTGCGTGTGGATCACCGTGTCGAAATCCTCGTCGCTCATCTTCCACAGCACGTGGTCACGCAGCACGCCGGCGTTGGTGAGCATCACGTCGATGCGCCCGAACTCCTCCGTGGCGCGCTCCACGAGCCGCTGCGCCGTGGCCGTCTCGCCGACGGCGCCGATCTGCGCGACGGCACGACCACCGGCGGCGGCGATCCGTTCGCACGTCTCCTCCGCCGACGCCTCGTCGAGATCGTTGACGACGATCGCGGCGCCCGCATCGGCAAGCGCGATCGCGTACGCGCGCCCCAGTCCCCGGCCGGCGCCGGTGACGACCGCGACCTTCTCGTCGAGACGCAGCTGGCTCATGCGAAGTAGCGGATCAGGCACTCGGCGGCGACCGCTGGACGCTCGGAGCCCTGCACCTCGATCGAGGCGGCCAGTCTCGCCTGAAGGCCGCCCGCGACCTCGGTCACCTCGACGATCTCGGCGCCTCCGCGCCACTTGGCTCCGACCGGCAAGGGTGCGGGGAAGCGGACCCTGTCGAGGCCGTAGTTGATGCTCATCCGCGCATCTGTGACCTCGAGCCGCTGTGTCACCGGGGCAAGGAGTGCGAGCGAGAGGAAGCCGTGGGCGATCGTCCCTCCGAACGGGGTCTCCTTCGCGCGCTCCGGGTCGACGTGAAGGAAGTTGTGGTCGCCGGTGCAATTCGCAAACGCGTCGACCTGCTGCTGGGTCATCTCAGCCCAGTCGGTGTAGCCGAGGTGCCGGCCCGCACAATGGCGTAGGCACTCCATGTCCATCGGCTCCGCGAAGGCGGTCACGCCGTCCATCAACCTCCCTCATGTCCTCCTGTGCAGCCAGCCGGACCGACTTGACTATCAGGCATCCGAATACTAGCGTATGCCCGTAATGCACGCACGAGAGTCGCGCGGGGGTGCCGGCTCGAAGGGCAACCTCGGCTGGCCGCTCTTTGCGCGAGCCTGAGTTCGGCAGAACTGGCTGCCCCGAGCGCGATAGGGCCCACACCGGCCATGGATACTGAGGCGGTGAGCAAGTCCGAGCATCACGGTCACGATGCATCTCTGATGTACGCGATCGGCCGCGTCAACCAGGGGATCCGGCGCGAGATGTGCCTGGCGCTCCGCGTCTGGAAGCTGAGCGTGCAGGAGTACACGACGCTCTCGATTCTTGCAGCGAGGCCAGGCCTGTCGAACGCCCAGCTCGCACGCCGGGCACTCGTGACGCCGCAGTCGATGATCGAGATCCTCGGGAAGCTCGAGGGGCGCCTGCTCATCCGCCGCGACGCCGACCTCCGGCATGGGCAGATCCTGCGTGCCGCGCTGACCGAGCAGGGGTGCGCGATCCTCGCCGCGGCCGATCCGGTCGTCGAGGCGATCCAGGACCGACTCTTCCGCGGCGTTGCGGCCAGCGAGCGGCAGGTGGCGCTCCTGGCGATGACAGCCGCAATGAACAACCTCTCCAGGTCGGCGCCGGAAGATGGCCCGGCCGACGACCGCCTCGGGCCGAGCGACAGCTGAGCCGCAGCGCGAGGTGACGCGTGGCGCGCCGAAACGCGACGGTCGGCCGCGTGGTTCCTTTCGGACCCCACGCGACAGACCGCCACGCGTCCGGGACGGAGGACGCTTGCTCAGAACGGGTAGGTCGCCGTATCGCTGCGCTCTGTTTGCCACTGCCAGTGCATGAACTGCTCGAGGTTCGCCGGACCACCGAACGCGGCGCCGTTACCCGAGGCCCCGTAACCGCCGAACGGGATCCGCGGATCGTCGTCGACCGTCTGGTCGCCGATGTGGACGAGCCCCGTCCGCAGCCGCGCCGCGACCTGGCGACCGTGCTCGAGCGAGCCAGTGAAGATGCCGCTCGAGAGGCCGTACTCGGTGTCGTTGGCCAGCGTAACGGCCTCGTCGTCACTCGCGACGACCATGACCGGTGCTACGGGGCCGAAGATCTCCTCACTCCAGACGCGCATCTCGCGTTTGACGTCGGTCAGCACGGTTGGCGCATAGAACGCGCCGGTCGGCGCCGCGCCGCCTGCGAGCACCTTCGCGCCGCCGCGGGCGGCGTCACTCACCAGCGCGTGAACACGCTGCGCCGACTCCGGCGTAATCAGCGGGCCGATCGCTACTTCAGCTGTGTTGGGGTCACCGACCGGTAGCCGTGCTGCACGCTCGGCCAGCTTCTTGGCGTACTCCGCGGCCACCTTCTTGTGCACGATGTGGCGCCCCGCTGCCATGCAGATCTGGCCCTGGTGCAGGAACGAGCCCCACGCCCCCGTTGAGCTCGCCGCATCGATGTCGGCGTCCTCGAGCACGATGAACGCGTTGTTACCGCCGAGCTCGAGCGCCACGCGCTTGAGGTTGCGACCCGCAACCTCACCAACCACCCGACCGACCGCTGTCGAGCCCGTGAACGAGACCATCGCGATCTCAGGCGCCTCGCAGATCGCGCGGCCGGCCTCCGCACCGCCGGGGATCACATGGAAGACGCCCGCAGGCAGGCCCGCTTCCTGGAGGATCCGGGCGAGGAAGAGCCCTCCGGTCACCGGCGTGTTCGGGTCCGCCTTGTGCACGACCGCGTTGCCGAGCGCGAGTGCCGGAGCGATCGATCGGGTCGAGAGCACCATCGGGAAGTTCCATGGCGCGATCACGCCGACGACGCCGACCGGAACGCGCCGTGCGACGCTCTTGACGCCGCGCGGATCGGCCACTTCGAACTGCTGCGTCTCGGCGCTGGACTCGGCGAGGTTCGCGGCCTCGCGCAACTCACCGATCGCAAGCAGGTTGACCTCGAACTCGGCGCGCGGTCGAGTGCCGCCGGCCTCACGAACGAGCCAGCCCTCGGCCTCCTCGTGGTGCTCCTGGAAGATGTCCGCCGCACGTCGCAGGATCGCGACGCGCTCGGCGATCGGCGTTTGCGCCCACGCCGGCTGGGCACGCGCCGCGTCGCTCGCTGCGCGGCGCACCTCGACCGCACCGCCAGCTCCTACCGAGCCAAGCGTCCTGCCGGTGGCCGGCTCGACCACATCAAGCGACTCGGGCGCATCGCGCCAGCCGCCGTCCCAAAGCCTGCCCTTGGCGTTGGCGATGTCAAACAGCGTCGCCGTCACTGTCATGTCCGATCCCTTCTCACTCTCGTGGGCGTTGTCTGCATGTGTTCTTCGAGCATGCCCCAGAGGCCGCGTGGGAAGAGCAGACGAAGAACCGGTGATCTCCCTCTTCTCGCTCCGTTGGCTATCCGCATCTGTACCGGCCAGATGGGCCGGCAAGGCTATCAATGTCAAGCGCCTTGTCAATAGCTTGATGTGAACAGGCCGCCGCGCAGGCGCTCACCCAACTGGCGGGGGAACTGGCCGGAGGCCGCTAGCTGCGTGCGATCTCGTCGAGGATCGCGACCAGCTCGTCAGTCCGACTGACGAACGGTGCATGGTCGCTGACAAGCTCGTAGACCGTGGCGCAGGGATTCTCGCTGACCATGCGACGCTGGAGTGCGAGCGGGATCGCGTTGTCCTCCAGGGTGTGGATGTAGACGCGGTCGCGTGGCTGCGCGACGATGCCGCCGAGCGCGACGGGAGTGGCGAAGGGCGCAAGCGCCTGAGGACGGCGTCGCGCCGAGGCCCACGCCCATTGCTCGTCGCTGCAGAGGTTGTAGACCGCCTGGCGGGTTGCCTCGGGGGATAGGTGACCGACTGGCGGATCGCCTTCGATCGTCAGGTTCGCCTGAACCTGATCGGATGCGCCCTCGGGTAGGTGCGCGAGATCGAGCAGGCTCTGGCCGTCGCGGGGGAGGAAGGCGCTCAGGTAGACGAGCTTCCTGACGCGCTGTGGGCAGCGCGCGTAGGACTGCGTCGAGACGACGCCTCCCATCGAGTGGCAGACGAGGACCGACGGCTCCTCGCTCTCCGCAAGAGCCTCACAGACGCGCGTGGCGCAGGCCTCGAGCGTCACATCCGCGACCGGCGTGCGGTCATCGCCCGAGCCCGGCAGGTCGGGGGCATTGACGCTGTGGCCGGCGCGCTGGAGCGGGTCGATCACCGGCTCCCAACACCATGCGCCCAAGAACGCTCCATGACAGAGCACGAAACGCGCCATCTCAAGCACCCTCGTCCCGCTGGCTACCGCGACTGCGCGCAACGACGGTGCGCTGCGCCTCGCGGCGCACCTCGCTCGGCGTCGCGTGGAAGTGTTGCTTGAAGACGCGCGCGAAGTGCGCGGCGTCGTGGAAGCCCCAGCGAAACGCGATCTCGGTCACCGAGCCCCCGTCCGCCGCGCACAGGTCTGAGTGACAGCGAGCGAGGCGCTCGCGGCGGATCAGCGCGCCGACCGACTCACCGCCCTCGAACAGCGCATGCAGCGCGCGCACCGACATTGCGTGCTCGCGCGCGATCGTCTCCGGGCCGAGCGAGACGTCGCGCAGGTTCGCGCGTATGTGCTGGCGCACGGCGGCGCCGAGCGCGGCGCGGCGCGCGGCGCGGCGCGAGGGGAGACTCGGCGCGAGTGCTGCCCGCAGCAGCTCGAGCGCTGCGTCGGCGGCCGCCGTTTTGCCGGCGTCGTCGAGATCGGCGAGCTCTAGCGCGAGCGCATCAAGGTAGCGGGCGAGCAGCCGGCCGGCGGCGCTCGTCGCGAGCAACGGTCGCGTGTCGAGATCCTCGAGCTGTGGGCAGATGCCGAGCAAACGCTCACGCGTGAAGATCACTGTGCGCTTGACGAACGGCTCGACAACCTCGACCTCGACCGGCATCTCGCTGTCCCAGAGGATCACGTCACCGGCCTTGAGTCTCAGCTCGCGCGTACCATCGCGCACGTGCTCGACACCACGGCGGACGAACTGCAGGCCGAACACCGACTCGGACTTCGGGGAGTCGGCCGTGCACGCGGCGCTGCGCCGTCCGAGAAATGGCGAGGCAGCGCAGTCGACGAGCGCCAGGTCGCCGAAGCGCCGGCGCGTCACCGCGCCATAGAAGGTTGGCGGCGTGCACTGCGTGTAGCGGACGTCGAAGCGTACGTGGGTCGCCGCAAGGATGTCCGTCCACTCGGCGACGGCGAGTGGGCCGGGCGCGGCCTTGACCGACCAGCGTTCGACACCGCGTGGCGCGGCCTGTGCCGCCTGCTCTTCAACCAGCATGTCTCTCCCTCTTCCCCGGCGCCCCGCAAGCCTCTGCGCCCCTGCCGTGGAATCGTAGAGGCTCGCCGGGCAGCGGTCTAGCGCCTCAGCCGGCCCGCTGACCGGCTGCGGCGCGCGCCGCCGCGAGCTCGACGAAAGCGTCGAGCGCGTGCGGGTCGGCGAGCGCGTCGCGGCTCGCGACGAGCTCAGGCGGGCTGCCGAGCATGATCCGCTTCACCGGCAGCTCGAGCTTCTTCCCGGTCAGCGTTTGCGGGATCGCGGGCACCGCCTCGACCGCGTCGGGGACGTGGCGCGGCGAGAGTGCGCCGCGCAGCGCCCCGGCGATCCGCTGGCGCAACGCATCGTCGAGCGTCACGCCGTCGGCGAGGACGACGAACAGGATCAGCTCGCCTGGTCCGCCGCCGGGGTCCTCGAGGTGGATCACAAGGCTGTCCCGGATCTCGCGGAGCTCATCGATGATCGCGTAGAACTCGCCCGTACCGAGGCGCACGCCGCCGCGGTTGAGCGTCGCGTCGGAGCGACCCGTGATCACGCAGCTGCCGCGCTTGGTGATCACGATCCAGTCCCCGTGACGCCAGACGCCCGGGTAGTGCCCGAAGTAGGAGTCGCGGTAGCGAACGGCGTCGGGGTCGTTCCAGAAGCAGAGCGGCATCGAGGGCATCGGCTGGCGGATCACGAGCTCACCGAGCTCGCCGACGACCTCCCGGCCGTCGCTGTCGTAGGCGGCGACGTCGACACCGAGCAGGCGGCCGGAGATCTCCCCGCGGTAGACCGGCTGCAGCGGCCCGCCCTGGACGATCCCCGTGCAGACGTCGGTGCCGCCGCTGCCGTTGTTGAGATGGATCTCGGGACCGAGCTCGTCGTAGACGTAATCGAAGCCCTCGCCCGGAAGTGGCGACCCGGCCGTGCACAGCTGGCGCAGGCTGCCGAGCCCGAAGTCCGCGAGCGCCACGCCCGCCTTGCGGCACGACATCAGGAGCGCCGGCGAGACGCCCATCATGGTGGGGCGCAGCTCTCGCGCGAGCTGGAACTGCGCCGTCATATCGGGGTAGAGCGGGTTGCCGTCGAGCATCACGAACGAGGCACGCAGCGCCAGCATCGAGACGAGCGCGTTCCACATCATCCAGGCGGTCGTGGTGAACCAGAGCACGCGGTCGCCCGGCCGCACGTCCCAGCTGAGACCGTTGTTCTTGAGGTGCTCGAGCAGGATCCCGCCGTGGCTCTGCACGATCGCCTTCGGCAGACCGGTTGTGCCGGAGGAGAACAGCACCCACAGCGGGTGGTCGAACGCCACCTGCTCGAACTCGAGCGGACCCGGCTGGGCGAGCAGCGTCTCCCACGCGAGCGCGCCGGGCAGGCTGTCCTCGGCACCCCCGAGGTAGGGCACGTGGATCACGTGCTCGACACTCGGCAGCGCTTCGCGGACTGTCGCGACCTCGCCGCGGCGGTCGACGGGCTTTGTGCCATAGCGGTAGGCGGCGACCGCGAACAGAATCTTCGGCTCGAGCATCGCGAAGCGGTTGATGACGCTGCGCGCGCCGAACTCGGGCGGGCAGACGGCCCAGATCGCGCCGAGGCTCGCGCAGGCGAGGAAGGCGACGAGCGTCTCGGGGATGTTTGGCAGGTTGCCGACGACGCGGTCTCCCGGCCCGACGCCGAGGCGGCGCAGGCCGGCACGCGCCGCGGCGACCTGCTCGCGCAACTCGCCGAACGTCAGGTCGATCGGGCCGCGCGTCTGCGAGCGCGCAAGCACGGCAAGATCGCGGCGGTCCTCCTCCCTGCCGAGGGCGTGCTCCGCGTAGTTGAGTCGGGCGCCCTCGAACCAGACCGCGCCCGGCATCTCACGGGCGCCGAGGACCCGCTCGTAGGGGCTGCTCGCCCGGATCTCGAAGAACTCCCAGAGCGACCCCCAGAACGCTTCGAGATCGCCGATCGACCACAGGCGCAGCGCCTCGTAGTCGTCGAAGCGCAGCCCATGACGCCGCTCGAGGAAGCGCAGGTAGCGGATGATCTGCGTCGCCGGGTCGGGGTTCTCAGGCGGCGTCCACAGCACGCTGCCATCGGGCGCGCTCACAGCTGCATCGCGATCCGGTCGAACGTTGCGGTACGACCTTATTAGAACGGGAACGGGGTGGCGACCGGCCGCGAGGTGCGCCACTGCCACTCCGTGAACAGCTCGAGATTGGCGTCACCGCCGAAGTGGCCGCCGTTACCCGAGTTGCCGAAGCCGCCGAACGGTGCCGGTGACTCTTCGTTGATCGTCATGTCGTTGATGTGGATCATCCCTGCGCGCACCCGCGCCGCGACGCGCTCCGCCCGGTCGACCGAGCGCGAGTGGATCGCGGCCGCCAGGCCGTACCCGGTGTCGTTCGCCATCGCGATCGCCTGCTCGTCGTTGGCGAAGGTGACGACCGGTGCGACCGGGCCGAAGATCTCCTCCCTGTACACGGGCATCTCGGGCGCGACGTCGTCGAGCACGGTCGCGGGGAAGAACCGCCCATCGGCCTTGCCACCGGTAACGACGCGCGCGCCATCGGCGACCGACTCCTCGACGATGCGGGTCACGCGCTGAACCTGCTTCTCGTTGATGATCGGCCCGAGCGCGACCTCGTCGATCTCGGGGTTGCCGACCGGCAGCCGGCGCGCACGTTCGGCTAGGGCCTCGACGTAGGCGGGCGCGATCTTCTCGTGCACGAGGTGACGGCTCGTCGCCATGCAGACCTGTCCCTGGTGTAGGAATGCGCCGAACGCGCCGGCCGAGGCGGCTGCGTCGACATCGGCGTCGTCGAGCACGATCAGCGGCGAGTTGCCGCCGAGTTCGAGCACGACGCGCTTGAGGTGTCGCCCGGCGAGCTCGCCGACCGCACGACCGACCGCGGTCGAGCCGGTGAACGAGATCATCGCGATGTTCGGGTCTTCAACGAGCGCGGTGCCGATGTCCGCGCCGCCGGGGAAGACGTGCAGCAGCCCGGAGGGCAGGCCGGCCTCCTCGAACAGCCGCGCGATCACCACGCCGCCGCCGACCGGGGTGTTCGGGTCGGACTTGAGCACGACGGCGTTGCCAAGCGCGAGCGCCGGCGCGACGGTGCGGATCGCAAGCACAAACGGGAAGTTCCACGGCGTGATCGTGCCGACGACGCCGACCGGTACGCGATGCGCGACGCTCGTGCGGTCGGGCATCGGCGACGGCAGGACCTCGGCGATCGGCTGCGCCGCGAGCCCCGCCGCCTGGTGCATCTGGTTGACGGAGTTCGTCAGCTCGACCGTGCACTTTGGCGGGATCGCGCCCCCCTCGCGCACGAGCCAGCCGCTGATCTCGTCCATGTGGCGCTCGAGCAGGTCGGCCGCGCGGCGCACGACGCGAGCGCGCTCGACGAACGACGTCGCCGCCCACTCGACCTGCGCCGCCGCGGCGGACGCCGCCGCTGCGGCGACGGTCCCCTTGTCGGCTGCGCCGGCGGTGCCGATCACGGCGCCGGTCGCGGGTTGG